>Ga0308414_1000235_pt1 | contig 34594 bp, 32 predicted proteins | sample HotsprSampleOS50_FD_205667 | JGI IMG/M metagenome (GOLD analysis project Ga0308414, IMG submission 205667) | Hot spring phototrophic mat microbial communities from Octopus Spring, Yellowstone National Park, Wyoming, United States - 20090730_OS50 ... | reverse complement strand
ATCAAATTAAAACTTTAAATGACGATATAGTTAATACAAATGAAAACATTAAAACCAGATTAAAATACGCGATTCAATCTCCATACAATCGCTTTCTTGAATCTTTGAAAATTTCTGGAACAATATACTATTCTAAAAGAAAAAATAAATTTTCAAAAATTAAAAGAAAAACAGAAAAAGCGATCGAAAAATCTAAAGAAAGCATTAAAAATTGGGTTAATCATTATATTGGAGCTATAGGTTTGGCTGAAAAAGAAGCCATAATTGAAAGACTTAAATGCGATATTGCTTTAAATGCTGGCGAGCCATTGCTTGAAGCTCTTGAAGAGATAGACGACAAACTTAAAAATGTTTGCGAATCCACCGAGATAATAATTAAAAACTTTAAGAAAAAATTTTTAAATACAAACGAAAATTTTGTCGAATTTATTGCAAATCTAAAAGAAGAATTGCTTTCAAATGTTATTATAAAAAATCTTTCCGAACTTGAAGAAATAGCAAAAAGCAAAAAAATTGCAAATTTGGCAGAAAGTTTTTTAAATAAAATTTCAAATATTATAGAAAAACAAACAGATAACTTGCTGATTATAGAAACAAATAAATTGCCTCAATCCGACAAGACGCCCGATTATTTGCCTTTAAAATTCATCTCCTTGAAAAAAGCCGCAAGCCCAATTTTAACTATAAAATTGCTTCGCGAATTAAGCGATATATCAGAATTGCTAATAAATCATCTTTCTTTTACAATAGAAGAAATGAGAAATTTTCAAACAATTGCCGAATATAGATTAAACAGTTCATACGAAGAGTTTGCTTCGTCTGATTTAATATCGATAATGTCAGCAAAAGAAAATTTATTTAAATCGTTTGAAATATTCCTTGAAAGAACTCAACGTTTAAAAAATCAAATCGAAAAAATTGAAAGAAATTTAACTCTTAAAGTTCTAGAAATAATCGACGAATCCTTAAAAGAAATTGAAAATAAAATCGAAGAAGAAATTGATAAAGATTCATTAGAGAGAAAAACCTTCTTTACTATTAAAAATATAATATTATCAATTAAAGAATTTTATGTTAAAGCTATTAATTTTATCGCTAAATGGCAAAAAGATCTTTTTAGTTTTTTCAAAACTAACGCAAATTTTTACTTATTAAAAAAATATATATCAATTGAAGAGAAATACGTCTCAGATTCATATTCAAGCCCCGAGCTAGACGAAAATAAATTAAAAAATCTTCCATACATTTATCGAAGATTATTCGACGGAACGCCTCTTGAAAACGTTAATATTTTTGCTCCAAATAACGAAAGCGATAAAATTGTCGAAGAAATTTTGAGCAATTTTAAATCTAATAAAATTTGCTCGGTTTTAATTTCCGGCGAGCCTGGCAGCGGTAAAAGAACGATAATAAATTCAATCGCAGGCAAATTGTCCAATGATTTTCAAATTTACAGAAAACATTTAGACGACTCGGTAGCATCCCAGGAAAAACTTTTAGCGATTATTTCTAACGCAATTAAATCAAATAGAATCTTGGGTTTAGACGATATAAAATTTTTGCTTAACGATAAAAACGCAAAAAGAGTCATAATTTTAGAAGGAATACAAAAATTATTTTTAAAGAAAATCGGCGGCTATGAAGCTTTAAATTGTTTTTTATATTTAGTATCTCAAACGAATAAAAACGTCGTTTGGATTTGTTCAATTAATAAAAAAGCGTTTGAATTTTTAAATTCTAATTTCGATTTATCTTCGCGATTTTATAAAGTTGTCAACGCCGAGATTTTTAGAAGCTTGAATATAAAAGAAGTAATTTTAAATCGACACAACGCCACCGGTTTCGATTTGCGTTTCCTTCCATCCGAACGAATTCAATTAAAAAAATTTCTCAAGAAAAAGATCGATCCCGTAAAAGAACAAGCTAAACTGGAAAAACAATATTTTGAAAAATTGGAAGAATATTCGGAAGGAAATATTATAGCCGCTATGTATTACTGGCTCAAAAGCATTGAAAAGGTCGAAAAGAATATAATTTATATCGCGCCTTTAAAGAGAATAACGTTGCCGGCAATTAGAAATCTTGATCTTATTTCTACATTGACTTTAGCGTTAATTGTACAACAAGGATGGATTTCCGTAAAAGACCATTCCGAAGTCTTTAATATAAATATTAATCAAAGCAGAGAGATATTATTGAATCTTGCAAATTTAAATCTTATTTTTGAAGATAAATTTTCTTCGAAAGCTAACAAATTTTTTATAAATAAATTTTTCTACAAAGCAATTGAAAAAGAATTGAGCGAAAAAAATATATTATAAAAAAACTTTTTTTTTAAAATATGCAACAAAATAATTTTGAAACTAAAATTAATCTTGAAGAGTTAACAAAATTTTTACAAAGTTATTTTGATATATCGTGGAAAAACATAATAAGCGCTCTACTTATCCTTATATTTGCTTATCTACTGTTAAAAATATCTAATTACTTTTTCAGCAAAACCAAGTTTCAAAAATTCAATTCAAAAATTATCAACGGAATAATAAATTTTATAATCGTTATTTTAGCCGTTATTTTAAGCCTAGAATCTATTTTAATTAATCCGTTTATAAAAGAAGCTGTGGCAATTTTGTTAATCGCTTCGATTATTTTTTCTCTTCTTCCTCTTTTTAGAAATATTATTGGCGGAATGTATATTATTCATAAAAAACCTTTCAGCAAAGGAGATTATATACAAATCCTAAACTTCTACGGCGAAGTTATTGAAATAAGCTGGCGTCATACGTCTCTTTTGAATACGGAAGGAGGAATTTTTAACATTCCAAATTCTTTATTTTTAACTACAATATTTGAAAATGTGAACGTTGGACAAAAAGAACAATTAATTGCTTTATCTTTCGCTTTTTCTTTCTCTTTGCCAGTTGAGAAAATTCAAACTGTTTTATACGAAGCTGCTATCTCCTGCCCGTACGCTTATACTAAAAAGAAACCTACCGTTATTTTAGAAGAAAGCGATTACTTGCAAAAAGTTAACAAATTTAAATTATCATTATATTTATTCGACGCAAAATTTGAAAATATGTTGATTGATTACGTCAATAAGACAGTTTTCGAGAATTTAAAAGATTTTGACAATTGAAAGATAATATTAAATAATGGCCAAAAAAAAATAATATTTTTAAATATTTAAATAATTTATAACCGAAAATCAATTTTTCTTTTTTATTTAATTTGAAATTTAAAAGTCAATAAAAGGCGTTTTATGACATATTATTTTACCATCATTGGAATTTTATTTTCAGCGTTATTAATTTTAAAGCTGCCTGTTATTTATTTATTAGGAGAAAAATGGAATCAATTTGAACTTGGCTTAGCTTATAAAGTTCAAAAACCCAGTTGGATTAAATATATTTTTGCCTTTGATATTGCAATAATTTCATTTACGTGGATACAATTTTATTTAAATCAAAATTTAAAGAATTTTATAATTAGCGTCTTTCTTACATTAACTTTAATAAAAGTTTCAACGCTAATGTTTAATTATCGGAATTTTAGAAATTTTGCCGAAAAGATAACGATTGTAAATAAAAAGAAGTTATTATTAATCAACTTTGCGACATTTTTAATGGGAATTTTTTTATTGTATGTTGTGTTTTTTTTATAAAAAATTTCTTAACTATCCTGAATTATATGCATATGAATTCTAAACGACTCCGCTTAATACATAGCATTAATTTTATTTATTAAATACAACGTCAATATCTTTATAAAATTTTTAATTTTAATTTTAATTTTAATTTTAATTTTAAAATTTCGAATTTAAAGTTTCATATGATATCTACTTAAGAGAAAAACTTTCTTCTTGACGAATGATGCGTTAACATAAAAAGGTCTTTAATAAAAAAATTGTTTTAGTACGATTGCAAACTTGAAGTTCTATCTACTTTTTTTTCTTTTATATGCTGCATTAAATAGATTATAGAACCTAAAAAGCTCATTAAACTTGCAAGTAAAATCGAATAAGTAAAATTATTTGCAATATCGTACAAAAAACCGCCGCTTACTGGACCAATTAAACCTGCAATTGCGTATCCAAGAAAAACGTAAGGATATATTATTCCCATTTTTTCTACGCCATAAATAGCGGCAGTTTCTTTTGCAAAGAGCGAGAAGTTTCCTCCAAAACCAAAACCTATTAAAAACGAAATAATTAGATAAGAAATTTCGTTTAGAGATATGTTCAAGCTAATTATTGAGCTTCCTTGCAATAAAAGAGCGGCAAAAATGCAAAAATTAGCTCCGATTTTATCGCTCATAAATCCCCAAAATAATCTGCCTAAAAAATTTGCTATTGAAAAAAGTATTATGCCGTTAATTAAAACTTTTGTTGAAAGATTATACTGCTCCCCAATAAGTTTCAAACTTCCAATAATTAACAAACCAGCAAAAGTTCCTAAAAAAATTCCTAAGAAAAGTATGTTAAAATAAGAAGTAAAAATAAATTCGTTTATTTTAATTTTTATCGCTTTATTTGAAATTTTCTGAGGTTGATATATAAAATTAGAAAATATTAAAATTATAACCCCATAAAAAAGTCCTATCAATTTAATGAATTCTAATATATTCATATTATAATCTATAATCGCCTTTGACAACTCCGACATAACTACAGAACCTAAACCAAATCCGCCAGCGGCAATTCCCGCTATCAATCCTTTTCTTTCTGGAAACTGCTGAATTGGAGCAGTTAAAGAAACCCAATACCCAAAACCTGTAGCTATTCCGGACAAAATGCCATACCCAATCAAAAGAATCAAGAAATTGCCGATAGAAAAACCGGCTATTAAATAACCTAAAAGAAAAATTCCTCCCGACAAATAACCATAATATTTTAACTTCAATTTAGAGCTCAACTTTCCGCTAAAAATCATCGTTAAAGGAAATATTAAAATTAATGCTCCAAATATGATTTGAGTTTTTAAAGCGCTTAAATTATATTGTTTTATAAGCGCGGAAGCAATAATGCTCCACGCATAAACGCCGCCTAAACATAACATTATAATAAACGATGAAATGACGATTAAATATTTTTTCATATTAATTTGTAAATTTTCAAAAAAAATATTTTTTTGATTGTAAATTTAATAATTTTTTTTATTAAAAAAATTATTTTCATTAAACTGCGCCTTCACTGTAATTAAAAACAGTTCAATGCTGTTTTGATGTCGGCATTTTTTTAAACATAATTTGTTTAGTTGATTTACACCTAAATTAATATTTTGTTAAATCTTATTGATCTCAATTTAGCGCTTAATTTTTAAAAAAAATGTCGCTTTGCATTTTTTTTTTAACATAAATTTTTTATATTTTAATTAAAGGCTTTAATCATACAAATAATAATATGTTTGAAAAACTGTTTGTTTTAATCGAGCGAATTCTTAAAATTTACATCTTTATCTCATTAAGCATGGGAATTTATAACGCGCAAAGCAACATGAGTTTTCGCAGATATCTTCCAGAAAATGGACTTTCTCAAAGCTCAGTTTTTTCAATTTGCCAGGATTATATGGGATATATATGGGTTGGAACAAGCGACGGTTTAAATAAATTTGACGGCTATACTTTTGAAATTTATAAAAACAATCCTTTCGATACGTTGAGTTTAAGCGGCAACGTAATTTATTCAATATTTGAAGATTCTCGAAAAAATTTATGGATTGGAACTTTAGGCGACGGATTAAATTTATTCTATCGAAAAAAAAATATTTTTTTCAGATATAAAAATATTTCTTGCGATTCTAATTCTATCAGTTCAAATTTTATAAGAAAGATTTTCGAAGATAAAAAAGGAAGGTTATGGATAGCGACTAACAATGGACTTAACAAATTAAATCCTTTAAGTGGAAAGTTTATTCGATATTATTTTTCAAATAATCATCCCAAAAAATCTAAATTTGCAGATTACTTATGGGATATTGAACAAACAAACGATACAACTTTTTGGATTGCAACATACGAAGGTTTGATTCGATTTAATCCTGAAACTGGCAATTTTAAATTTATTGGACAAGGGATAGACGATAATAATAAGTTTCAACACAGATACATATGGGATATTGAAGTTATATCTGACACAGTTTTATATATAGGAACATTAAAGGGTTTGTCAGAATTTATAACAACCTCCCTGAAAGTTAAAAACTATTCTTTTGATAATCCTGACGATATTAGCGTAAATAATGTTTTCAAAATATTCAAAGATCAATCAGCCTTATGGATTGGAACAAAAGGCGGACTTATAAAAGCTGAGTTGTACATTAAAACTTATAATATTTACACAAATAATATTAACAATTTAAATTCAATTTCAAATAATAACGTTTGGTCAATTTATAAAGATAGATTTGGAACGTTATGGATCGGCACAGATATTGGATTAAATAGCTTCGATCCTTCAAGAAATAAATTTTTTTCTATTTCAGCTTTAAACGAATTCAACGGCGAAAGAATCACAAACAACCATATTAATTGTATAATCAAAGATAAATTTGACAACTTATATATAGGAACTTCTAACGGATTGAACATCCTCAATAATAATTTAATATTAAAAACTATTAGATTAGAAAATCTTGCAGATGCTCTTCCTTCAAATTACGTATCTCATTTACTTGAAGATAGCTTTGGCAGAATTTGGATTGGCACATCGGAAGGATTAAGCGTCTATTATCCTGAAAAAAACAAATTTGAAACGAAAAATTTTTTTAAGGAAGGCAAATTAAATTTAACTAATAATCGAATAACATGCATCTTAGAAAGCGAACCTGGAGTTTTTTGGATAGGAACTTTCGACGGTTTATTTAAATATGATGAAAATTCAAATAAGTTAATAAAAATCGAAACCCCTTCTGAAATAATTCAACCCTACATAAGTTATATTATTAAATTGTACGATATAATTTTTGTCGGTTATTATAACGGCTTTTTATCTCAAGTTCAAATAAACGACAATAAACAATATATAGTAAGCAGACTAAAAAACAACCCTTATTCTAGAGAAATTTATGCAATGTATGTTGACCAGGACAATTTTTTACTAATAGGCGGAATAAAAGGATTAATAAAATACAACCCATTAACTCAACAAACAAACGTCTTAATTCCAAATGAAAATATTCATGGCATATTAATGGACAATAAAAACAGATATTGGTTGTCGACAAACAAAGGAATAATTCTATATTCCGAAGATAAAGGTATAATAAAGAGATTTGATTTAAAAGACGGTCTTTTAAGCTTACAATTTATATCTAAATCATTTTACAAAGATAAAAACGGAAACTTCTATTTTGGCGGCATTAACGGATTAAATTACTTTCACCCAGAAAAAATTGTCGAAAATGTTATTCCTCCTCAAATAGCCTTAAAAAATATTTTCATTAACAATCAGCCATTGTCTTCAACATCTGAAATAACCAAAAAAACATCCATCGAATCATTAAAAGAATTAAATTTAAAATACGATCAAAATTTTATCATTATCGAATTCTCAGCTTTGCATTTTGCTTCTCCAGAAAATAATTTATATAGTTTTAAACTCGAAGGGTACGATAAAGATTGGATAGAATCTAAAGATAAAAGATACGCAATTTATTCTAATATTCCCCCGGGAAAATATAAATTTTATTTAAAAGTCGCCAACTTTGAAGGCTTCTGGACAACCGAACCTTTGATATTAAACATCGCTATATCTCCTCCGTTATGGAAAACTACTTTTGCTTACGTTTTTTATTTTATTGCTAGTATTTTCATTTTAGTTTATACTTTTTATTCTTATGACAAACGAAGAAAAAGAGAAATTGAAATACTAAAAAAAGCCGACAAATTAAAGGACGACTTTTTAGCTCAAATATCTCACGAAATTCGAACTCCTGTTCACAATATTTTAAGTTTCACAAACTTAATCAAAGATGAATTAGGCGAAAATATTTCCGAAGATTTAAAATTTATTTTTTCATCTATCAATTCGGCTGGAAAAAGAATCACAAGAACAATTGATCTTATTTTGAATATGTCTGAATTGAAAAATGGATCTTACAAGCCAATTTTTGAAAAACATGACATTGTAAAACTTTTATACAAAATTTCCGCTGAATACCAACAATCGGCAAAAGATAAAAATCTTTATATTGATTTAATAATTAGCTCCTCAAACAATCTTTGTTTAATTGACGAGTACTCGGTTAGTCAGATTTTTGCTAATTTATTAAACAACGCTATAAAATATACTCATAAAGGAGGAATAAAAATTAAAGTTTTTAATAACGATAACTCATCTGTCACAGTAGTTTTCGAAGATACTGGCATAGGCATTTCAAAAGAGTTTCTTCCAAAATTATTTGGAACATTTGAACAAGAAGAGACTGGATATACTCGAAAATATGAAGGCAACGGATTAGGATTGGCTTTGGTAAAAAAATATTGCGAAATAAACAACGCTTATATTTGGGTTGAAAGCGAAAAAGGCAAAGGAAGCAAGTTTTACGTGAGATTTTCGTTATTCAAAGAAGAAAAATTTAACGAAATAATCAAAACCGACAAACTTAAAACTCAAATAAAAAATATTTGATAAAAAAAAGCGGCTTTAAAAAAAAGCCGCTTATTGATTAACAACCTCCTAAAACTCTCTTTGGTTTTTCTTGCTTCGTTGTTGGTTTTTCTTTATAACTCTTTATTAAATCGGCAATTTTTTCTTTTGCTTTGATTCTAAACTGAATCTTATCTTTTTTAATATAATTTCCTTCTGAAACCGCCCGTTCAATTGATTCCGGAATATAATTTATAATTTCATTTGCAAACAAATCGTAACCGCCTTGTAAAATATATATATTCTTATATCCTAATTCGTAGGCTATCGCCGCTATTTGCTTTTCTTCTATTTCGGAATTTGCAACAAACAAATTTATCTTTCGCTTTGCTTTCAGAGCCATGTTTACAGATTTTGAAAAAAGTTCGTCGATTGATATATCTATCGATTTTGGAAGCAAATTTTTTTCTTTTTCATCTTTACTACGGAAATCAAATATTTGCAATCTTTCTTCGTAAGGATCAATCAGTCTAAAAGCAAATTCATCGACGCTCATAATTTTAAAATTAAGCGAATTTAAATTTTCTTTATTTGAATATTTTTCAAGAAGATAAGTTTTTCTATCAGAAAAAAACATCGAGCCGATAATCAAAACAAGGGCTAAAATAGACATCCCAATCGTATGTGGAGTAATTGCAAAAAAATTAGGCTTTAATCCATTAACTTTATCTTCGATAAAAGAAGTAAAATAAAATGCAGCAAAAGCTAACGTTACAATCAAAAACGCAAATAAATTCGGAGACAAATTCAAAATTTCAGGCACTGTAACATTGCCCATAAAAGCCGATTTATATAAATTTTCAAAAAGCGGATAGCCTTCGGCAAAAGCAAAAACGCCAAGAAATAAGCCGACAATGAAATACATCGCATCTTTTTTGCCTATCGCAGCCGCACAAAAACTTGTGCCTGGACAAAAACCTCCTAAAATAAACCCTAATCCCATAATAATTCCGCCGACAATAGCAGAATATACAAACAACGGATTGATATATATTAAGCTAACATCTAAAAAACCAAAAAAGTTTAAAGCCATAATTCCAATCATTGCCGTAATCCCTGCAGTAAAAAAAACTTTCAAAACCGTAAAATCGTATCCATAAAATAAACCGACTAATTTTTTTGAGGATGAAAATCCAGCTTGCTCTAAAATTGCTCCAAATGCTATCCCAATTAACAAAGCTACAATTAAATTTAAATTATTGCTTATTATATCAGGCGTTAAAGGTCCCATTTTCTCCTCCTTATTAAATCCACAATTTTCTAAAAAAATAAGCGAAGGCATATGCTCCAGCAAAGATAGCAAACATAGTCAATATACCTCCAGCCGACATAACTGCAAGTCCGCTCAAAGCCGCTCCGCTTGTACAACCTCTGCCTAATTGCGACCCAATACCCCACAAAAATCCGCCAAAAACGGCTCCTGCTATTCGAATTTTTGCCGTTGTTTTTGGGCCATATTCTAACTTTAACGCTAAACGATTTGATGCTAAACCAGAAAAAAAAGCTCCTATAATTACGCCTATTATTTCAAAAACTAACCAGTTCATAAGCGGACTTCCGGGCCCGTGTTCTTTTGAATATTCGGCATAAAATTTATTAGCGCTTGCATGTTCAGGAGCTATGCTTTGAACAGTCGCTATAACGCCGCTTTTTACAGCTCCGCTGGCTCCTAATCCCCTTCCTGTAATGTAAAAGGTTATCAGCAGTAGCATTCCTAACAACACTCCCGCTAAATAAGGATTAATATATTTTTTTTCATCCATAAATCCTCCGTTTTATTTTTTTTCGTTTTTATTTTCTTCTTCAATTTCTTCATATCCAGTAATCATAGCCTTTAAATTTGAAGTCAAAGTCTGACCAGTCGTTATCAAATATAAGTGAGCAATCAAAAAAGCGACAAAAAAGTAAGCTGACAAAGTATGAAGTATGGCTATACATTCTAAACTTGACACATTTATGCTTTCAATTCCATACCGGGAAGGATATCTATACATCATATAAAAAACGCCCGTTACTACAGTTGTCGGAAAAAGAACGATTTTTAAAAAGAAATAAACTAATTTTTGCAAAGGATTTAATTTGCTTAAAGTTGTCTTTTTGGTAGGATGCGGAAGATTTTTAAAAATGCCAAAAATATAGTAATTAAGTTGCTCTTTAATAAATTTTTTTGTAGGAATATATTGCTTCCATTCCCCCGTTGTAAAATGCCAAAATATCGCAAAGACAATTAAAACAATCAGCATATAAGCCGCAACATTGTGATATCTTACGGCGTCTCTAAATCCAAAAAAAGTAAAAGAACCGTGAATTTCAAAACCAGTAAACATTAAAAAAATTACAAGAATAGCTTGCGTCCAATGCCAGAATCTTTCAAAACCTTTGTATATTAAAACTTGTTTAGCCATTTTGCTCTCCGTTTTTTTTATTTCTGAAATAGAAATATATTCTTGCCGTAGAATGAGCAATAACTCCTATTATCGAAAACAAAAGAGCAAGTTTGCCAAGCAAATCAACAGCTTCAGACCTATCTCTGCCAGGCAAATAAAAATCTTTTAAACCAGCCAATCTTGAATTTTCTCTATTATGACAATCGACGCATTGCAAAGCTTCTTCTTTTCTTGAAACCATATGATTCAAGGGCCAATACATTGCCGTTTCAATAAAATCCACTTTACCGCTAAAAGGCAATCCGAATTCTTTATGTCCAACCTCCGAAGCTCTTATCCAATCAAAGTCTTTCCAGAATGCTCCCAATCCCTCTTTTTCTGCAAAAAGTTTAGGTTTGATGAGTATTTTATTAATTGGATCATATGGAATTTTTCCTCTATGGATTTTTAGAGGTATTATTTTAGAGTCTGGATCATCATATGAACCATACAATTGATTTAAAATTAAAGTCTGTTCTGAATTTTCTATTTTTTGTCCGGCAATATAATGGGAAGCAGTTCCGTTAAACCAAATATAATCTGGAATTTGTCTTATCTTCCAAACAAAAAAACCTTTAGTCGACAAATAATTTTCTTTGCCTAAAGAATCAATTTCTTTGTAAGGTTTTCCGTTTTTTAACTTTCCAGCTTTTGACCAATCCCAGTACATTTTTGTAGGTTGCTTTTTTGCATAAATAGGAATATGACAGGTTTGACAGGAAACTTTCAATGTATGTTCGTTTATCATATCGTCTTTATGTGGCATGGAGCTATGACAATCTTCGCAAAAAACTCTATTTCTATTCATAGATGACAATGAATATAGTTTTCCTGCAATATTATGTCTATGAGTTTTATGACAATCTACGCAAACCAAATTTGGCCCGTCAATTGCCATATGAATGTCTATATCTCTCGTTGGCGAAAACATTGACGCATCCAAGTCCCCGTGCTTTACTCCATCGCCTCCTCCGCCGTAAAAATGACACACGCCGCAATTTGTTCTATTTGGCCTTCCTACATTTTGAGCGACAAAAGAAAAATCTACGTTAGGCGCTGGAGCTCCAGCCATATTTTGAGCTTTTATATAAGTTTCAGTCTGATCATGACAAACCATACAATCGATATTTTTTTTATCAACGAAAACTTTTCCTTCTGAATCCATCCCATAACCTATATGACACTTTGCGCAAGCTCCTTCATTTCCAGCCGCGCCTATGCAATAATTATTAATTGCGTTTGCCTTTCCCAAATAAACTACTCCAATACCTTGAACATACTCTTCTCGCTCCCAATGCCAATGATTTGATTGCATAATATCATCTGCCGTTAAATTATGGCAGCTTAAACAAGCTTCTGTTACTTCTTGCGGCGTTTTAAATTTTTTCTTTAAAATTTCAAATTGCGAATGATCGACTCTCGGAGTTCTTTTTTTTGTAAGTTCAATCTTTAGTTTTTGTAATTTTTCTCTCTCAATATTTGCGGTATCGTCAATAGACAAATTTGATATTATTATCACCATTAAAATTGCTATTGAGATGCTTAATGGAGCCGCATATTTCATATTAGCCTCCTTATTTTGAAGCGTTTTGCAATTCGGCAACTAAATTTTCTAGCGTTTCAGCGATATAAATTAAATTTTGATCATTTGCAAAGGACGATAATTTTAAGTAATAAGTTTCGCATTTATGATTTATTTTTTTTGCTATTTTTTTTCCTTCTTCGGTTATTTCTATTATAATTTCTCTGCTGTCGTCTTCGTTGACTTTTCTTTTTGCCAATTTTTTTTCTTCCATTGAGATTAGCAGATGAGTCAAACGTCCGGCGGAAAAATTAAATTTTTTTAGCAAGTCGCTTTTCTTTATGCTTCGGCTTTTGCATAATTCCAGCAATATTTTTGCCTCTATGCAAGTTAAGCCAAAAGATTTTGCTATTAAAGTTTCCTGTTCGAAACATAATTTTGATATTTCAACGGCTGAATCAAATATTCTTCTCAAAGCTTTGTTTTTCATATCTAATTTAAGACCTCAATATCTTTTTTATTATGACAAATTTAAAATATTTTATGTTATAAAGCAAATTAATTTATAACATAAAATAATTTATTTTATACTGTAAAATATATTATTTAACGATATAAAACTTATAAATGAAGGACTAATTGCGACTAATAATTTGCCGTTATATTATAGATTCAATTCAACGTTTGAACGTTAATTATATTTCTTAAATGATACAATTTTATTATGTTTACCCCTTAAATTTTGTTTTTTAAGCAATCAAAGAGCAATTTTTATGCTTTATTTAATAATTGAAAATTCACTTATTTAAAATTAAACAACTATCTCAAATTCATAAAAATTAAATATTTTATGTTTATTATAAAACTATTAGGCGGACTTGGAAACCAAATGTTTCAATATTCTTTTGGCAAAGCTTTAGGTTTAAAGTACGATCATATCGTAAAATTTGACCTAAGCTTTTTTGAAAATTCTAAAAAAAGAAAATTTGAGCTTGACCTTTTTGACCTAAACTTAACAATAGCATCTAAAGAAGAAATTTTTTATCATAATTATAAGAAAAATTTAATCTCTCGACTAATTAATAAAAATTTCGATAGATTTTTCCCTTTAAACTTTCGCCTGAAAATAAAAGAAAAAAGCTTAGTTTTTGACAAAAGAATATACAATCATCGATATAAAAAAAATAAACGATATTATTTTGAAGGATACTGGCAAAATATTAACTACTTTCAAGAATTCGAAAAAGAAATAAAAAAGGATTTTATATTTAAATATCCGCTTAACGCCAAAAGCGAACAATTAAAAAAAATTATTATCTCTAAAGAATCGATTTCTATTCATATTCGGCGCGGAGATTATTTAAACGATCCGCTTTTAAATTCTTTAGATATTTCGTATTATAAAAACGCCGTCGAACTTATTCTTTCAAAAATTCCCAACGCTTCTTTTTTTATTTTTTCAGACGACATTAACTGGGCTAAAGATAATTTAAAGTTTAATAACGAAATGTTGTTTATTGATTTTAATATTGGCAAAGATTCCTGGCAAGATTTGGCTTTAATGAGTCTTTGCAAGCATAATATTATAGCAAATAGCTCTTTTAGCTGGCAGGCGGCTTGGTTAAACAATAATCCAGATAAAATTGTCATCGCGCCAATAAATTGGTTTAAAGACAAAAATATAAAACACGATATTATTCCTGAAAATTGGCAAAAAATATAAAAAATAAAAATTTCAATAAATATGGAAAAAGAATATATTACAATTTTAATCGCCAACTATAATAACGGAGAATATCTCGAAGAATGCGTCGAATCACTTTTATCTCAAACTTCCGATAGATGGAAAGCTATTATTGTTGACGATAAAAGCTCGGATAATTCATTTGAAATCTATAAAAAATATCAAAATCACGAAAAAATTAAAATATATTATAATCAACAGAATATAGGATATATCGGAACCTTGAAAAAATTAATCGAATTGTCTGAAAGCGATATAGTTGGCATTTTAGATCCCGACGATAAACTCGACGAAACTTGCTTAGAGAAAACGCTCAATTTTTACGATTCAAATCCAGAAGCCGAATTTGTTTACACAAATTTTTGGTTTTGCGACATTAACCTTAAAATAAAAAATAAAGGCTATTGTAAAAAAATTCCAGAAGGCAAAACTAATTTAGAATGCGACTGCATAAGTCACTTCAAAACTTTTCGAAAAAGAGCTTATTATAGAACCGAAGGATACGACGAGAAAATAAAATACGCCGAAGATAAAGATTTAACTTTTAAGTTAGAAGAAGTCGCTAAACCGTATTTTATCGATGAATGTTTGTATTTTTATCGAGTCAAAAAACAATCGCAATCGCGCGGAACTAATGAACAATTAAGCTATAAAAATTTTCAACTTGCAAAAAAATTGGCTCGGAAAAGACGCGGACAGGAGAACTTGAAGGATAAAATTGAAAATATTATCGACAAAATAAGAAATTTTTTGCTAAATTTAATGTCTAACAAATTAAAAAACAAATGATATGAAAAAACAGTTTCTTTTGTTCTTCGGCTTGCTTTTATATCTTTTTTCTATTTTTGTTCCCTTAGCCAATTTGAATGAGGAAATTATCACGATTGCCCCAGTTTTTGGCAATTTAATTATTTTAGACGGTTTTTATTCTTGGAAAGATATTGCAATATTTTCGCTAACTTACATATTGGTTTTTTTTATAAACCTTTATTTCATTTTAAAAAAACAACATAAGGTTATTAAGTTTTTAAACTTCCTCAGTTTTTTTTGTTTTATTATGATTTTTTTTGGATTGCTTAGAATTCAACAAAACTCCGATGGTTATACAAATATCCATTTTAATTATTCATATGGATTACTTATTTCTTTAGCTTCTTTTATTTTAATTTTTATTGGGACCAAAAATTCAAATATAAAATGAAGTCGCTTTCATCTATTAAAATTTTTTTTGTTTTATTTTTTATCTTCTTATTTTTTTTGCGATTTAATTTATTCGCTCAAGACGACTCAGTTAACGCAAATTTAGATATTGAAGACACTTTTCAAAATTTTGAAGATGAAAATGAAATTATTATCTTGGAATCTTTTGTAACTCCGGACGAACCTTTTAGTTTAATTTTAAAATTTTTAACAATCCAACCGTCGACAACTAAATTAAAGCTTTTCAATACATACGAATATGAGGTTTCAAAACAATTTGAGACAAATCATAGCGTTTTGATAAATTTATCGAATATTAAATTAGATAAAACAATCGATAAAATCGAATTTATAATTTTTGCAAAAACTCAAAATGATAAAGAGTTAGAATCTGAAGTTTTCGAAGTTCTTTTGCCTGAAACTTTTTTTGAAAAAATCGAATCGACTCAAAATTTATTAAGCTCTTGCTTATTAGGCTCGACAATTTTTCTCGTCCCCTCGGCGGGAATTTATTATGATAAGAAATTTTATAACTTTACATTGAATAAAGAATTGCCTTTTGCAAGCTTTTATAGAAAAAAAAATTTTAAGCCTTACTTAATTTCCACTTTAGAATATAATTACATTTCAAAAAATAAAAATTCTTTTGGAAGATTAGCAGCGAAATATTTGCTTCATTTTAGCGGCGAGTTAAACTTTATATCAATCGGCGCATCTTATTTTATTGATTTCAAAGAAAATAAAGGCTTTTCGTTTGAATTCGCGTCAAGTTTTTTTGACTTTTATAGAATTTTTAGTTTTTACCTAAAATTTAGATACTCATATTCTTTAAAATTTCATAATAATTTTTACGACGCTCAATTAGGCATTTTTTCATATTTTTTTACTTTCAAATTTTAATTTAAATGGCATTTGGAGTCAATATGAAAAAGATAATGCAATTTTTAATTTTTATCGCGCTTGCTTTCTTTTCCGCTACCTGCTCAAAAAAAACGAACGATGATAAAATGAAAGAAAAAAATGAAATAAATTCTTTAAAGTCAAAAATCTCGCAATATGCAAACGCATATATAACATATGACGAAACCGCGTTAGACTCTAATCGTCGAAAGATCGTAGAATTGTTTTATCGCGCTGGCAAAATAATAGATACGCTTTTTTTAAAACAGGCATATTCGAAAAATTTGGAAATTCTTGCCGAATTAAAAAAATCTCAGAAGGAATTAGATAAGCTTCGCCTTAAGTATTTTGAAATTAATTTTGGTCCTTTCGATAGATTTGACGACGATAAGCCTTTCATCGGAGATTTGCAAAAACCAATGGGAGCAAATTTTTATCCCGATGATATTACTCGCGAAGAATTTGAAAATTTTATTAAAAACAATCCTGAAAAAGAACAAGATTTTAAAAGCGAATTTACAATAATACGAAGACAAAATGGAAATCTAATCGCTATTCCATATTCTGAGTTTTATAAAAAAGAACTGACTGAATTAAATAGAATTTTAGTGGAAGCGTCGGCTTTCGCCGAAGATCAAACATTAAAAAATTATCTTATAAAAAGAGCAGAAGACTTTTTGAAAAACGATTACTATGAAAGCGACATAGCCTGGATGGATTTGCAAGATCCATTAATTGAAATTGTGATTGGTCCTTACGAAGTTTATGAAGAAAAGCTTTTTAATTATAAGGCGGCTTTTGAGATGTTTTTGACAATAGTCGATAAAGAAGAAACAAATAAATTAAAATTATTCGAAAGTTATTTGCCTGCGATTGAAAAAAATTTGCCGCTTGCTGACAAATATAAAAAATTTGGCTCTCGCGGATTAGAATCGCCAATAAAAGTCGTCAACCTGATTTATTCTGCCGGCGATACAAAAGCCGGCTCTCAAACTTTAGCGTTTAATTTGCCGAACGACGAACGCGTAAGAAAAGTTAAAGGCTCAAAAAAAGTTATGATGAAAAATATTCACGAAGCTAAGTTTGAAAAAATATTAAAACCTATAGCCCAAAAAATCATAGATTCGTCTCAACTTCCATTAGTTGCTTTTGAAGCGTTTTTTAACCACACTTTAATGCATGAAATTTCGCATGGCGTCGGGCCAGGCATAATTCAAAAAAATTGAAAAACAACCGAAGTAAAAAAAGAACTAAAAGAAACATATTCTAAGATTGAAGAATGCAAAGCCGATATTTTATGAATGTATAATAACGCTTTTTTAATCGACAAAAATGTTTATCCTAAAGAATTTGAAAAAAATATCTACGTTACATTTTTAGCTGGAATTTTTAGAAGCTCGAGATTTGGAATAAATTCCGCGCATGGAGCCGGCAATGCAATTATTTTTAATTATTTGCTAGAAAAAGGAGCGTATTTTTACGATGAAAAAAATCAGAGGCTCTCGGTTAATTTTGACAAAATAAGAGAAACCATTCGAGAGCTGGCAAATTTAATTTTAACTGTTCAAGCCGAAGGCAATTACGAGGCCGCTAAAATTATAATCGACAAATATGGAGTTGAAGGCGAAACAATGAAAAAGATTCAAAAAAAGATTGTCGATATTCCAATCGATATAAAACCGATTTTCCAAATAGAAAAAGGAAGCAATTTATAAATACAATACAATATAAATAAAATACAATAAGAGGAATATATGTTAAGCGTTTCCGAGAGAGTAAATAAAATTATCGATTCCCCAACGATGCAAGTTGCGGCTAAAGCTATAAAAATGAAAGCTGAAGGAATCGATATTGTAGATTTAAGCGTCGGCGAGCCAGATTTTCCAACTCCCGATTTTGTTAAAGAAGCGGCAATTAAAGCTATTAATGAAAACAAAACAAAATATACGCAGAACGCTGGAATTGTAGAGCTTCGCAAAGCTATACAACAAAAATTATTAAACGATAACAATTTAAATTATGATATTAATGAAATTATAGTTTCTAATGGAGCAAAGCAAGCTATTTTTAACGCCGTTCAAAGCATAATTTACGAAGGCGACGAAGCGATAATTTTAGCTCCATATTGGGTTTCTTATCCCGATATGGTTTTACTTTCGCATGGCAAACCTGTAATTGTTAATTGCGATGAAAAAAACGATTTTAAAGTCAATCTTGAAGAGCTTAAAAAAAATATTTCAGAAAGAACAAAACTTTTAATTTTATGCAATCCTTCCAATCCTACTGGAAGCTCTTATACAAAAAAAGAATTGGAAAAAATTGCAGAAATTGTTTTGAAGCATAATTTTTACGTAATTTCAGACGAAATTTATGAAAAGCTATATTATGAAAATGAAAAATTTACAAGTTTCGCTTCGCTTGATCCTGAAGTTAAAAAAAGAACTATAACTATAAACGGAATTTCAAAAGCTTATGCGATGACGGGCTGGAGAATTGGATATGCGGCCGGTCCTTTTGAAATTATTAGCGCAATAAACAAAATTCAAAGTCACAGCACTTCAAATCCCTGTTCAATTTCTCAATATGCCGCTTTAGCGGCATTAACTGGCGATCAAAAAATAGTAGAAAGAATGAAAGAAGAATTTATAAAAAGAAGAGATTTTTTATATAAAGAATTGACTAATATCAATGACATTACTTGTTATAAACCCGCTGGAGCCTTTTATTTATTCCCAAATTTTTCAAAATACTTTGGCAAGTCGACTAATGTTATGAAAGTAAATAATTCATATGATATGGCAATGTATTTTCTTTACGAAGCAAAAGTGGCTACAGTTCCCGGCAGCGCGTTCGGAGCTGAAGGATTTATTAGATTATCGTACGCAAACTCAATGGAAAATCTTAATAAAGGAATTGAAAGAATAAAAAAAGCTCTTGAAATTTTAAAATAAAATTTCTTTCTATTTAAAAAAGGGGCTAAAAAAGCCCCTTTTTTTTATTATAAAATTGAAAATGCCGCGGCTAAGCCTGACATAACAATAGAAACCATACTCATTAGTTTAATCAGAATATTCAAGCTTGGTCCGCTTGTATCTTTAAATGGATCGCCGACTGTATCCCCTATTACAGCAGCTTTGTGAGCAGTGGATCCTTTTCCGCCAAAATGACCTTCTTCGATATACTTCTTGGCATTATCCCAGGAGCCGCCCGCGTTTGCCATAAATATAGCCAAAGTAAACCCTGTAGAAAGCCCGCCAACTAATAATCCTAAAGTTCCTGGAACGCCAAACGTCACTCCGATAAAAATTGGAACTATTATAGCGAGCGAAGCTGGCAGAGTCATTTCTTTTTGAGCTCCTTTAGTAGAAATTTCAACGCAACGAGCATAATCAGGCTCGGCTTTGCCTTCTAATATTCCAGGTATTTCTTTGAATTGTCTTCTAACCTCGTCGACCATTCTTGAAGCGGCTCTTCCAACGGCTCTCATAGTCAAACCGCAAAATAGAAAAGCCATCATTGAACCAATCATAAAACCAACGACAACTTTCGGATTCATTAAATCGACATGATAGTAAACCATAAAATCTTCAAGCGAAGCTTGGTTTACTTGCTTTTGTATTCCATTTCCTAAATCCATTATATTTTGGCCTATTCTGATCATTCCAATTTTAACTTCTTCGATATATGACGCTAAAAGAGCTAAAGCCGTTAACGCAGCAGAGCCTATAGCAAAACCTTTTCCCGTAGCGGCAGTTGTATTTCCTAAAGCATCCAAAGCGTCCGTTCGTTTTCTAACTTCAGAGCCTAGCTTGCTCATTTCTGCATTTCCGCCTGCGTTGTCGGCAATTGGTCCATATGCGTCTGTAGCTAAAGTTATTCCTAAAGTTGACAGCATTCCAACGGCGGCAAAACCAATTCCATATAATCCATATGAAAAGTTTTTAAAGTCGAAATTTGCTGAAAATAAAAACGCTAAAACAATTGAAATAGCGACTACTAAAACTGGAATTGCAGTTGAAATCATCCCTAAGCCCAAACCTGATATAAGAACAGTAGCTGGACCGGTTTGAGCGCTTTCAGAAATTTTTCGAGTAGGCTCGTATGAGTGCGAAGTGTAATATTCGGTGCTTTTTCCAATTATAATTCCTGCAATTAAACCTATTACAATAGAGCTCCAAATTCCAAGCGCATTATCTAAATTTAATAAAACAACGATAATCAAATAACTAAATATTATAATAAAAAGAGAACTTAAATTTATTCCGCGCGATAAAGCTTTTAACAAATCTTTTTGAGTAGCGTCTTCCTTTGTTCTTACTGAAATAATCCCCACAATCGAAAGAATTATTCCTATGGCGGCCACCAGCAGCGGAGCAATTACGGCTTTTAATTGCAACTCAGGTTTTTTGAAAAAAGCTGAAGCTCCTAAAGCTGCAGTAGCTAAAATCGAACCGCAGTAGGATTCATATAAATCGGCGCCCATTCCGGCAACATCGCCGACATTATCTCCGACATTATCGGCTATAGTTGCGGGATTTCGCGGATCGTCTTCCGGAATTCCAGCTTCGACTTTTCCTACAAGATCAGCTCCAACATCGGCAGCTTTTGTATAAATTCCTCCGCCAACTCTTGCGAATAAAGCTTGAGTAGAAGCTCCCATTCCAAAAGTCAACATTGTAGTTGTAATGATTATTAAATTATGCCCATCGTCTGTTAATGGATAAAATTGTTTTAAGATCAAAAACCATAATGATATATCTAACAAGCCAAGTCCAACCACAACCAACCCCATTACAGCCCCGCTTCTAAAAGCAATTTGCAACGCGCTATTTAATGAATCCCTCGCAGCTTGAGCCACCCTTGACGAAGCATAAGTAGCAGTTTTCATTCCAAAAAATCCAGCTAATCCAGAAAAGAACCCCCCAGTTAAAAATGCAAACGGAACCCAAGGATTTTGATAATTAAAGCCATAGGCTAAAATAGAAAACAACAATGTCAAAACTACAAAGAATAAAGCGACAACCTTGTACTGTTGTTTCAAATATGCAAGAGCCCCTCTTCTTACATACTCAGCTATTTTTTTCATAGTCTCATTGCCTTCGTCTTTTTTAATCATGATTTTAAAGAAAATATAAGCTGTAATAAGAGCAGCAATTGAACTTATTGGAGCAAGCCAAAAAAGCAAGGTTTCCATTTTAACTCCCTTTTAGTATTAAATAATAATTTATTTGCCCTCTTTTATCATTCATTTAGAATTTCATATACGATTAATCATGCTTGATTTCTACTTTTCTATTAAACTTTGATTCTTTGAAAAACACGTAAATATCATAATAGAAAATATATATTTTTTTGGTCTTGACAAAAAAATTCTTTTAATAATAAACTCGTCAATCGACAAGGAAATGATCTTATTAGTTTGTAATAAAATAATAAAATTCATAATTTTGATAACAAAAAAATTTAATATAAATGAAAAAAATTTTTATTCTGTCGATTTTTTTTATTTTGATATTTTTTTTAAACGCTTTATCTCAAGACTTTAGAAATGACGAAATCTTAATAGCTTTTTATATAAATTTGCCAAACGAAGCGGCAATAAATGGCATTTCGCATGACAAATTAAAATCAAAAATTAAAGAAACTTGTATCAAATACAATTTTACGCCTTTATTCTACGATAAAAATAAATCTGAATTTTACGATCATATTTTAGTTAACATATACATAGATAAAAAAAAATTTCTTGTTTCAGCGACAAAAATAAAAATAATAAAAGATCCAGGGAAGAAAGACATTGTATTATCCAAAGGCGCCGAGTGGAAATATGAAAATTTTGGATTATTAAAAAATAAACCTGAAAAAATTTACGCTGCAACATCAAACTTAATCGAACGAATTTTAATTCAAATCAGACAAAAAAAAATAAAATTATAACCTGATTTTAATTTTTCAATGTTAAAGTTTATCTTTCTCCAAAATTTTTTTTAAAGCATTCAGAATTTCTGGGTTAGAAGAGATTTTTTGAGTTATTTCTGAAATCGCCTTTTCTTCGGCAGATTTTAAAGCTTTATTTAACGCGACTTTCAATAATTCTTGGAGTATTTCTTTATCCGCTTCTTCAATTACTCTCTCGTCAATTGAAATTGAAATTACTTCTCTCAAACAATTGACTTTGACTTTAACTAATCCCGCTCCGCTTTCAGCTTCGATAGTTATTTTCTTCAGATCGTTGGCTGCGGAATTTAATATACTTGAAATACTTGAAAACGAAGAAAAAAATTTTTCAAAACCAAAAACCATAAAACCTCAAACTATTGTTTGTTATAAAAAGTATTTTTATTAAATTTTAGTTTTACAAAATAATAAAATTTTTATTGCAATACGAAGTGACAAACAAAATAATTTATAAGGATTCTGAAAAAATTTTTTATCTCGACAAGAGCGAAACGAATTTAATTTTGTCATATACAAATTATCTTTTATTGTCCGACGGCAAAACTATTCAATTAAACGGCAAAAAAAAATTGTTTTCCTCTATTGCAGATTTTTTCTTTAATCTTTTGAAAAATTATAATTTGCCTATAAACTACGTCTCTAAAAAAGAGAATAACGATTTGATTTTTTCCAGATGCTCTTTATATCCATTCTATTTAATAGTCCGCAATTCTATCGACGAAAGAACCGCAAAAATTTTTAATAGAAAAGAAAATGAAAAATTATTTTTGCCTATTATTGAATTTAAATATGGCAATAATGAAGATAATTTTATAGCTGAAAGCCATATATTAGCTTTAAATTTAGCAGCCCCGTACGACGCTAAAATAATTAAAAGATTAGCTTCAAAGGTTAACGCAGTTTTGAAATCTTTTTTTGAAAGAAGAAACGCCTATCTTAACGAATTTCAAATTGGTTTTGGTAAAAACGATAATAAAATTTTTATCTCTCAAGATTTTACTCCCTCGAATGTTATAATTGAATACGACAAAGGATTATTTTCTCGTCGACAAATTTTTTCAAACGAGAAAATTGCCAAAGATTATATAAAGTTTTTTTCAAATAAATTAAAAAATTTATGATCACAAAATACGGACTTGACGTTTTTATTGTTTCTTCACTATTAGCCGTCATTTTAATTATTATTGGAATTTTTTTAGTTCCATATTCTATATTAAGATATGCGTTTTTTTTTATCGGTTTTCTTTTATTATTATTTACTATAAATTTTTTTAGAGATCCAGACAGAAAAATTCCCGAAGAGTCAAACGTTTTAGTTTCGCCAGCAGATGGAAAAGTAATTTTGATTAAAGAAATCTATGATGATAGCTTCTTAAAGCAAAAAGCTTATTTCATTTCTATCTTTATGTCTCCGATAGACGTTCACGTAAATAGAATTCCGATCGATGGAAAAATAACTTACTTAAATTATTTCAAAGGGCTATATTTAATCGCTTCAAAAGACAAAGCTTCAAGCGAAAATGAAAGAAATGAAATTGGCATTGACTCTCAATTTGGAAAAGTTTTGTTTGTTCAAGTCGCTGGTTTTGTCGCAAGAAGAATAGTTTGCGAACTTCAACTAAATCAAGAAGTAAAAAAAGGGGAGCGATTTGGAATGATAAAATTTGGAAGTCGCGTAGACGTAATAGTTCCATTATCGGCTACAATAAAATGCAAAGTCGGAGATAAAACAAAAGCAGGCGAAACAATTTTAGCAGAGTTTTAACATGAAAGAATTATATTCAAATAAAGCTTATTTCCCTAATTCATTAACTACTTTGAACGCCTTATGCGGCTTTCTAAGCATTGTTTATGCGAACGAATATAATCTTTTTGCTGCAAGTTTGTTTATTGGAACCGCCGCGCTTTTTGACGCTCTGGATGGAATAATGGCAAGAATTACTAAATCGGCAAGCAAATTTGGCGTTGAATTAGATTCTTTAGCCGACGCTATAAGTTTTGGAGCCGCTCCCGCATTTTTAGCGTACAAAAGCGGTTTAGAAAAACTTGGCATATTCGGAGCTCTTTTAAGTTCTCTGCTTTTAATTTTTGGAATTTATCGCCTTGCGCGATTTAATTCTACTTTAACAAATTTCGATAAAAAGTTTTTTTACGGTCTTCCAATACCTTCAAGCGCGATTACTATTTCTTCATTTGTTTTTCTTTTTGCATATTCAATCAATGAAAACAAAGGTATTCCTGAACAATATTTATTTTTTTACTATTTCTTAATACCAATTTTATCGCTTTTAATGATAAGTAAAATTAAATACGAAACATTTCCAAAATTTACTTTTAGTTCATTCAAAGAAAAACCCATTTTTAATTCCTTTTTTATCTTATCTTTAATTTTAATTTTTGCCACTAGCGGCAGAGCGCTTTTTTATATATTTTGCGCTTTTATTTTGCTTGGAATAGTAAGACATATTTACTATAAATTATTCACAAAAAAAATCGAGGTTTAAATTGTATAAGGCGACAGTAATTATAAAAAGAAAACCTTTAATTTTGGATCCTCAAGGCAAAGCGGCTGAACAAGGAGCAAAATTGCTTGGATTTGACAATATTTCCTCGGTCAGAATTGGAAAATATATTGAGTTTTATGTTAAAGCGGAAGATAAATCTGCCGCAGAAAAAGAAGTTAAAGAATATTGCGAAAAATTGCTCTCGAATCCAATAATGGAAGATTATGAATATTCTTTAGAAGAGGCAAAATGAAAGCTAAATTTGGAATAGTAGTTTTTCCAGGATCTAATTGCGACCACGACGCTTATTATTCTGTAAAAAAAATTTTAGGCGCCGATGCAGTTTTCCTATGGCATAAAGATAAATCGCTTCAGAATTGCGACGTTGTAATTTTGCCAGGCGGTTTTTCTTACGGCGATTATTTGAGAGCGGGAGCTATCGCTAAGTTCTCTCCTATTATGGAACAAGTCTTAAATTTCGCCGATAAAGGCGGATATGTTATAGGGATATGCAACGGCTTTCAAATTTTAACTGAAAGCCGAATTTTGCCAGGAGTTTTGTTAAAAAACAACTCGCTAAAATTTATCTGTAAATACGTTTTCTTAAAAGTCGAAAACTTTAATACTCCATTTACTTCCGCTTTAAAACAAAAACCGATTATTAAAATACCAATCGCTCACGGCGAAGGAAATTATTATGCTGATGAAAAAACAATTAAAGAACTAGAAGATAATAATCAAATTGTCTTTAAATATTCTTCGCCAGAAGGCGAAGTATCAGACAAATATAATCCAAACGGTTCTTTAAAAAATATTGCTGGAATCATTAATAAAAAAGGAAATGTGTTAGGAATGATGCCTCATCCTGAAAGAGTTTGCGATCCAATTTTAGGAAATACCGACGGTCAATTCATCTTTAAGTCGATTATCGAATGGATTAACAAAAATTAAAAAAAGGAGAAAAAAATGTTTGGAAACATTGGAACAGGCGAATTAATATTAATACTTTTAGTAGTCATTCTTCTTTTCGGCGCAAAAAAAATTCCCGACTTAGCTCAAGGAATTGGAAAAGGAATAAAAGAATTTAAAAAAGCTTTAAGAGACATTGAAGAAGATATCGAAAAAAATAACAAAAATTCTTCTTCATCTGATAAAAAAAATTAAAATTATAATTTAAATACTAAATAAAAATATGTATAGTAATCATTTAGATAAAATTGATCTAGTCAAAAAAGGTAAAATTTCTTTAATCGACGAAGCAAAAAAATTATTAAATCAAATCGAAGAAAAGAAAATATTAAACTGTTACAATTTTGTATTTAGCGAAATTGAAAATCAAGCCAAGCAAGTAGAAGAAAAAATAAAATCAAATTCCGCCGGCAAACTCGCTGGAATGGTTATCGCAGTAAAAGATGTTATCGCAATTAAAGATAAGCCTTTAACTTGTTCGTCAAAAATTTTAAAAGATTTTATCTCTATTTACGACGCAAGCGTAATTGAAAAGATAAAATCAGAAGATGCGTTGATAATAGGCAAAACTAATTGCGACGAATTTGCGATGGGATCGTCAAATGAAAATTCCGCTTTTGGCCCGGTACTGAATCCTTATGATCATAGCAGAGTTCCAGGAGGCTCGTCTGGGGGTTCGGCTGTGGCCGTCGCCGCTAATTTATGCGACGCATCATTAGGAACAGATACTGGCGGCTCAATAAGACAACCAGCTTCTTTTTGCGGCATTTATGGATTAAAGCCAACATACGGCAGAGTTTCAAGATTTGGATTGACCGCTTTCGCGTCTTCTTTTGACACTATAGGACCTTTCGCAAAAAATATATATGATCTAAGCCTTTTATTTTCAGTTATTGCTTTTTACGATCCAAAAGATTCAACATCTGCAAATGTTCCTTTTGAATTTAACGCAAGCGATTTGTTAAGTTTAAAAAATTTAAAAGACATAAAAAACGAAATAATTGTTGGTTTGCCTGAGGAATATTTCGGCGAAGGTTTGGATAAAGAAATAAAAGATTGCGTCGAAAAATTTGCGTTAAACTTAGAAAACATCGGAGTAAAGATAAAAAATATAAATTTGCCAAATTCCGAATACGCCATTCCCGCTTATTATGTATTGACAACTGCGGAAGCTTCCTCAAATCTCGAAAGATACGACGGCGTAAAATATGGCTATAGATCTAAAAATTCAAGAACGCTTAACGAAATGTATGCAAAAACTCGCGCGGAAGGATTTGGCTCCGAAGTTAAAAGAAGAATTATGCTGGGAACTTTCGTTCTTTCCTCAGGTTATTACGACGCATATTATAAAAAAGCTCAAAAAGCTCGCAAATTGATAAAGCAAGATTTCGATAAAGCTTTTTCAGAAGTCGATTTTATTCTTACGCCTACTTCTCCAACTTGCGCATTTAAATTGGGCGAAAAAAAATCTAATCCATTAGAAATGTATCTAAGCGACATTTATACAACAAGCGCAAATTTAGCGGGAATACCTGCAATAAACATTCCGATCGGATTTAATAAACAAGGCTTGCCAATAGGAGCTCAAATTTTATCAAATAGTTTTATGGAAAGAAAATTGTTACAATTTTGTTATATTGTAGAAAAAGAATTACAAATAAAAACTTTAAATAATTAAGCGGGGTTCAAATGAGTATTTTAGCCGACAAAAATACGCGCGTAATAGTTCAAGGAATCACCGGTTCCGAAGGAAGTTTTCACGCCCAACAAATGATTGAGTACGGAACTCAAGTAGTAGCAGGCATAACGCCAGGCAAAGGAGGAACCGTACATCTTGGATTGCCAGTTTACAACACTGTAGCCGAAGCCGTTCAAAACCACCAAGCTAATGCGACCGCAATTTTTGTTCCGCCAGCTTTTGCCGCCGACGCAATATTAGAAGCCGCCGACGCTGGAATAAAGCTTATAGTTTGTATTACAGAAGGAATTCCAGTTAATGATATGTTAAAAGTTTACTCGATTATAAAACAAAAAGACGTGAGATTAATTGGACCAAATTGCCCTGGAATAATTTCGCCTGGAAGATGCAAGATAGGAATTATGCCAGGTTTTATTCACAAACAAGGAAATGTTGGCGTAGTTTCAAGAAGCGGAACTTTAACTTACGAAGCAGTCAAACAACTCACCGATCTTGGAATTGGACAATCCACATGCGTTGGAATCGGCGGCGATCCTATTGTCGGCAGTCAATTTATCGATATAATCAAATTGTTCAACGAAGATTCTATGACATACGGTATTGTTATGATTGGCGAAATTGGAGGCTCTGCTGAAGAAGAAGCGGCTGAGTATATAAAAAAATATGTCAAGAAACCTGTAGTCGGTTTCATTGCTGGAAGAACAGCGCCAGAAGGTAGACGTATGGGGCATGCTGGAGCTATTATTTCTGGAGGAAAAGGAACAGCCGAAGAAAAAATAAAAGCTATGAGATTAGCTGGCATTGAAGTAGTAGAATCCCCCGCTGAAATTGGCGTTACTATGAAAAAGGCTTTGGATAAATACATTAAAAGAATGAGAGAAAAACAAGCTAATCAAACAAAAAATAAAAATGCTGTTAAATCGTCAACGCAGAAAAATAAGAATATGAATAAACCTAATAAAAAATAAAGGAGTTAAAATTGAGCAGATTAACGCTTGCTATTCTCAAACCTGATTGCGTTAAAAAAAATTTAATCGGAGAAGTTATTCAAAAAATTACTGCGGCTGGTTTTAAAATCAAAGCTATTAAAATGACTAAATTATCAAAAGAAGCGGCCGAAGGTTTCTACGAAGTTCATAAAGAAAGAGCTTTCTTCAGAGAGCTTGTCGATTTTATGACGAGCGGACCTTGCGTTCCTATTGTTCTTGAAAAGGACAATGCCGTCGCAGATTTCAGAAAACTTATCGGAGCGACAGATCCAAAAGAAGCCGAAGAAGGCACGATAAGAAAACTATACGCTGACAGCAAAGCTGAAAATATTATTCATGGTTCAGATTCCGACGAAAACGCCAAAAAAGAAATCGCTCATTTTTTTTCAAGACAAGAATTAATAGATATTTATCCCTCTTAAATATTTTAAAAGGCGATATTTAAAATATCGCCTTTTTGCGTTAGCTTATGAACATTAAACTTAATTTTTTATTTAAAGTATTTTTTTTATTTTTTACGACAATTATTGCAAATCAAAGTCAATTTAAAATAAAATTAGGTTGCGAGCTTTTACTTTCAAAATATTTTAATATCATTGAAAATAAAAAAATTGCCCTTTGCATAAACGCTTCATCTAAACTATCTAATGGACAGTTGCTTTTAGATACATTGATTAAATTCCAAAATGTTAAAATAAAAAAAATTTTCTCCCCAGAACACGGTTTTTTAAATCAGTCCCCCGCTGGAGAAAAAAATTCCGACGCAATTCATCCTATTTATCAACTCCCAATTATTTCTCTTTACGGAAACAAGTTTAAACCAGATAAAAATGATTTAGCGGATTTAGACATTGTAATTTTCGATATCCAAGATATAGGAGCTCGGTTCTATACTTATATTTCAACTATGTTTTATCTTATCGAAGCTTGCGGCGAAAATAATGTCAAAGTTTTAATTTTAGACAGGCCAAATCCACTCAGCGGAAATTATGTCGACGGAGCCGTAATAAAACAAAAATATTTTTCCTTCGTTGGAATAGCTCAAATTCCAATTTGCCATGGAATGACAATAGGAGAATTAGCTTTGTTCTTCAACGATCATTATAAATTTAACGCTAACGTAGAAGTTATTAAAATGGAAGATTGGAAAAGAGAATTTTACTTTGACGATTTATTTTTAACTTTTGCAAAACCATCTCCGAATATAGTCAACTTTGAAGCCATTTTAGTTTATCCAGGGACCTGTCTACTGGAAGCGACCAATATCAGCGAAGGACGAGGAACAAACGAGCCTTTTTTAACAATCGGCTCCCCTTTTTTGAAAAATGAAGAAACAATAAATTTTTTGAATTCAAACTTTAAACTTCAAGGCTTTCATCTTGAACCAAAAGAATTTATTCCGGTTTCTATTGCCGGAATGGTTAAAAATCCTAAATATGGAAATCAAATTTGCAAAGGCATAAAAATTAAAATTACGAATAAAAAAAAATTCGAACCCGTAAAATTTGGAATTGCTCTTTTAAAAAGCCTTGTTCTTTTGCATAAAGAAGAATTTAAGTTTAACGACAATTGGGCTTTAAAATTATTAGGCGACGATCATTTATTCAATCTTTTAAAGTTGAACATCAATAATTACGACGAAATTATTCGCTATATTGAACCTCAGATAAACGAATTTAATAACTTAAGAAACAAATACTTATTATATTAAATTTAATAAAAAAAGAGGCTTTTGCGATGATTAATTTCAACTTGCTCAAATTTAAATTCAAAACAATAGTAATAATAGTTTTAAGCTTATTTCTTTCATCTTGCTCTAAAAACAATAAAGAAAATCAAAAAGAAGAAACTGACGAATTAATTTCAACTATTTCAGAAGCCGACACTTCATACAAAGAAACAATTCAAAAAAAATCGCTGCGATACAACTTGCGACATGGAGATAAGTTTCAATATAAAATATCGACAAAAAGCTCAAGCGATCAACTTATCTCAATGGATTCGACGATAGTTTTAAATATCAATCAAAAAGCAAATTATATAATCGATTTCGAAACGATAAATATTCTAAACGATACAATTTACGAATTTCAAGTTCAAATAACAAAAATATTTGCAAAAGCTTGGAGCGACAAAGAAAGCCGCGAATTTAACAGCGAAAAAAATTTTTCCGATACATCTTCATCCGAAGTATTTAACGAATACAGAGCCATATTAAGAAATCCATTTAAGTCTAAAATTTCAAATTTAGGACAAATAATTGATATTTATTCTACGGAAAAAATAATCAAAGATTATTTAAAGCTTATAAAAAAAGAAAAAGAAGCTACCGACGAAGACAGAAAAATTATGACTCAAGCTTTAGTAGACGGCTCTCTAAAACCGCTCTTGAAAAATATTTTCAAAACATTGCCTCAACAAGAAGCCGCCTTAGACTTAGAATGGCGCGAAATTACTCAAACAAAAATGATGACCTTTGACGTTAAAAACATAGCCAGATATCGAATAGCTAAATTATACAAATCCAAGAAATATGAACTTGCGGCAGTCGAATCAAATTTAAAAGCTACATTTGAAGGAAACAACATAGTCGAACAAAACGACTTAAGATATATATTTGAAACTCCCGTAATAAAAGGAACCGGAAGTTATATATTTAATTTTGATCGCGGCTTGATAATGACTTCAAAAACAAGCTCATTAATATTGACAGCTTTTAAAATACAATCATTAAAGTCTCCTACTTTTAACTCTAAAAAAGAAAGTTTAAATACTGAAACATTAATCGAATTATTATAAAATCGAGTTATCTAATGAAATTATTAAGAAAACTTTACGATTGGGTTTTATCTTGGGCTAATTCACCATACGGAAGTTTAGCTTTAGCGATTATTGCATTTGCAGAATCATCTTTCTTCCCCATTCCGCCCGACGCATTATTAATAGCCTTAGCGCTTGGAAACCGAAAAAAATCCTTTTACTACGCCTTTATCTGCGGTACATTTTCCGTTGTTGGAGGTTTTTTTGGCTACGCAATTGGTTATTACGCCTGGTGGAATTTGGACGGTTCGTTCAGCTCTTTAGCTTATTTTTTCTTTAATAATATACCTGGTTTTAATCAAGCTTCTTTTTATAAAGTTAAAGCTCTTTACGACGAATATAATTTTTTCATAATTTTTACGGCTGGCTTTACCCCTATTCCATATAAAATCTTTACTATTAGCGCCGGCGCTTTTGCTATCAACGCTTTTCTTTTTGGTTTAGCTTCAATCATTGGAAGAGCCGCAAGATTTTTCTTAGTCGCTTTTCTTTTATGGAAGTTTGGAGAAAGCATAAAAGCTTTCATAGACAAATATTTTGATTTGTTAGCTGTCGCTTTTACTGTTTTGCTAATTGGAGGATTTATTGCCGTTAAGTATGTCTTTTAATCTAGCGATTCAAATATAATAAAATAACAATCTATGATTAAAACGACAAATATTGCTTCGATTATTTTTTCGAGCGCGTCATTTGCGCGAGCTCTTTTTAAATAAATAATTTTTTTATTTCTATAAAAATAAAGTTAAAATCAAAATATTTTTCCCTTTACTTTGCAAATAATATAATTTTCTTCGCTTGCTTGTTTTAGCAAATACGCAAATATTTTTTTCGAATTTAATATATATCAAGTTATTTCTTAACTTATTTGCCATTTATTAAAATATCTTTAATTTTTTATATGCTTCTTCAAAAAACTCGCTCGCTCTTTCTATATCGTCTTCTGTGTTAAATCTGCCAACGCAAAGACGAATAGAATTTTTCGCGGCAAATTCGCTTAATCCAAGAGAATACAATACCCTGCTACCTTTGTTGGAAGACTCGCCGCAAGCGGAGCCAGTAGAAAAAGCGACTTTTGTTCTTAGCTCGTTTATAATGGAATTAACCGGAATTGTCGAGAAATGAAAATTTAAAACTCCGGGCAATCTATTTTCTTGAACGCTGTTTAATACCGCGTCTGGGCATTTTGAAAAAATTAATTTTTCAAGTTTTAATCTAAGAGTTTTAATTTTTACAATCTCTTCTTCCATTTTAAGTTTTGATATTTCAAGAGATTTCGCAAAACCAACTATTAAAGGAACATTCAAAGTACCGCTTCTTATATTATTTTCTTGTCCGCCGCCTTCTATTAATGGTTTTAATTTATATTGTTTAGCAGAGTCGGAAATATACAAGGCCCCTATTCCTTTAGGTCCGTAATTTTTATGAGCGCTTAATGTCGCAAAATCAACGCCCAGTTTAGATAAATCAATTCTTATCTTTCCTACCGCTTGAGCTAAATCTGTATGAAACAAAATACCTTTTTCTTTGCAAATTCTTGATATTGCTTCAATATCCTGTACAGTTCCAATTTCATTATTTGCTCCGATTATAGATACGATTAAAGTTTTTTCGTCAAGACTATCGCAAAGCTGTTGTAAATCTATTTCTCCTTTGTCGTTTGTTTTTATAACGACAAGTTCCGCCCCGTCGGTTTTTAATGTAATTGCAGTTTCATAAACAGAGCTATGTTCTATCGCCGATATTATTATTTTATTTCTTTTATCTCTATATTGCCAGTATAATCCTTTAAGTATCAAATTATTGCTTTCTGTTGCTCCCGAAGTAAATATTATATTTTTTGGTTTGACATTGAAGAAGTTTGCTATCTTTTCTCTTGAGCTTTCAGTCAAAATGTTGGCTTGAATTCCATAATTATTTTGTATTGAAGAAGGATTTCCAAAAACGCTCGACATAGTTTCGTTTATTGCTTTTGCAACATCGGGATCGATTGGAGTTGTAGAGCAATTGTCTAAGTATATAATTTTATTTTCAAACATTTTAATTATTGAGTTTTATATTAATTTAACAATTATCTTATTCAATTAGTTGATTTATCAATTTGTCTCTTAAATATTAGAGCTAAAATTTTTAATATCCGCTTACAAATATATTTAACATGAAAATGTAATTCGTTTATAACTCGAATTAACAATCAAAACAAAGTCATTTTTACATTTTCAATTAGTTCTACAAATTAAAAAAAGCGGAGTTTTCAGAATCTTAAACAAATCTTTTTATGAAATATACAAATAACTAACTTTATTCAGAGCCGTTAATCTTAAAAATTTGCTAAATCGTTAAATTGCAATTAAAACGCTTCGAAAATGTAATTAAACCTAATATAATAATTTTAATTTTTATAAAATTCGGATTAGCCATATTTTTGTTTTGAAACTTGATATAAGTTTTTGTTTATTTAACTTTTAAGATTATTTTTTTTATAATAAAAGGAGAACGCTATGATAACAAAAGAGCTGCTCGATATTTTATGCTGCCCAGAAACCAAAGCGGATTTAGTTTTAGATGGCGATAGATTAATATCTACTGACTCAAAAACGCGTCGTTGCTATTTTATAAAAGAAGGCATACCAATTATGTTGATCGATGAATCGATTCAATTGACTTACGACGAATGGAAAGATATAATGCTAAAAAAAGGCGTACAAATAAAAGACGAGAATCAAAATGATAATAAAGTCTGACAAAGAACTTTTTTTAGATTATTTAAAGGACGCTTCAAATTATACAGGCGAATGCGATAAAGTTTATATTCCTGAAAACGAAAAAGATTTAGTTGAAATTTTACGAGAATGTTACTCAGCTAAAACTAAAATTACTATTAGCGGAGCAAGAACAGGGTTAACTGGAGCCGCTTCCCCTCAAGGCGGAGTCGTTATATCGATGGAAAAGTTTAACAAAATAATCGAAATTAATAAAGATGAAAAATACGCCGTCGTAGAAAGCGGCGTTATATTATCGAATTTTATAAGCGAAATATCGCGACAAAATTTATTTTATCCGCCAGATCCTACAGAACAAAATTGTTCAATTGGAGGAACTATAGCTTGCAACGCTTCGGGAGCCAAAACCTATAAATACGGACCTACTCGCTCGTATATACTTGCTCTTGAAGGTTATCTGTCTAACGGAAAAAAATTTCATATCGAAAGAAATACC
>Ga0308414_1000234_pt1 | contig 34626 bp, 34 predicted proteins | sample HotsprSampleOS50_FD_205667 | JGI IMG/M metagenome (GOLD analysis project Ga0308414, IMG submission 205667) | Hot spring phototrophic mat microbial communities from Octopus Spring, Yellowstone National Park, Wyoming, United States - 20090730_OS50 ... | reverse complement strand
GAAGAGGTTATTGGCGAACAGCGAATGAAGAAAAGAAGTCAGAATGCAGAGTGCAGAATGCAGAAGTAAGAAGTCGGGAGGCAAGAAGGCAGAATGAACGAAGTCAGAATGTAGAATGAACGAATTAAGAAGTCAGAAGTTGTGAACCAATGACAAATGACGAATGATAAATTCAAATGCTGGTCTTGGTGTCTTTGCGGCTTTGTGAGAGAGAATGATCAATGCACGATTTGGGGGAAGGAACCACGAGTAGCGAATAGCGAATGGCGAATAGCGAGTGGCGAATAGCGAGTAGGGAGTAGCGAGTCGGGAAAGGCGCATGAAAAGAGAATACAGAACGCAGAGGGCAAACGTGAGGAGTGCGGGATGGCGACGACGATCCAGAGCTTGAGTGCGTGCTGCATCGTACGGCATGGCCATTGAAGGCGAGAAGATATGATCATAGAGATTGTGCACAAGTTTTGGGAAGTGTTGATGGAAATGTCACCATACTTGCTGTTCGGTTTTGTGGCAGCGGGGATTATGTCGGTGGTAATTGCGCCAGAGACGGTGCAGCGCCATCTGGGCGGGCGCGGACTGTTGCCGGTGCTCAAGGCAGCGCTGTTTGGTGTTCCGCTGCCGTTATGCTCATGCAGTGTGATTCCCGTGACGGTGTCCCTGCGCAAACATGGCGCGAGCAAAGGTGCGGCGACGTCATTCTTGCTCTCAACGCCGCAGACGGGCGTAGACAGCATCCTTGTCACCTACGGGATGCTGGGGCCCATCTTTGCGGTCGTACGGCCCGTGGTGGCGTTGATCACAGGGTTGATCGGCGGCGGTTTGGTGGATGCGTTCGAGCAACATGATAACGGGACAGAGGCGCTCGCGTGTACTGATGAGTGTTGCAATGGCTCCACGCGCGGATGGTTTGCGCGGATATGGCGGCATGCGTTTGTCACGTTGCCGCGGGACATTGCGCGCCCGCTGATTATTGGCGCGCTGATAGCGGCGTTGATTGGCGCGCTCGTTCCCGAAAATTTCTTTAGCACCCACACGCGCAGTGAACTCGTGCAAATGCTGATTATGCTGGCAGTCGGCGTGCCGCTGTATGTATGTGCCACGGCGTCCGTGCCGATCGCAGCGGCGCTGATTTACAAGGGCGTATCACCGGGAGCGGCATTAGTATTTTTGATTGCGGGCGCGGCGACGAACGCGGCGGGGATCGCGACGATATGGACGTTTATGGGGCGGCGCGCGACGGTGATCTATTTGGCGACGGTGGGCGGGATGGCGCTGGCGAGTGGCGCACTGATCAATCTGATCACGAGCAAACTGAATCTAACGAACAAGGAGTTGTTGGAGTGCGGCTGGCACATGCCGTTGGGGGTGAAGCTGGTGTGTGCGATAATTTTGACAGTGGTGTTGGTAGCGGCGCTGCTGGAGCCGTGGTTGCAACGCGAGACGCCGGAGAGGTGTTGCGGGGAATAGGACGAATAGGACGGATGGGACGGATGGGACGGATGGGACGTATTGCAGGGAAAGAGGTGGAGTGCGTGCTATTCGCCGGATTTGGTGCGGAAGCCGGAGGAATAGTGGAAGCGGTAGGAGTGGGAGCCGGGGGCAGGGGCTTCGACGATGAGGCATTCGAGGGCGGGCTCGGCCTCGGCGCAGGCGAGCGCTTGAGAAACAGAGAGACAGAACAAGGCAGTGGACCAGGCGTCGGCGCGCGTGCAGGTGTCGGCCCACGTGGTAACGCTGAGCGTGGAGGTCTGGAGGGGGTGGCCGGAGCGGGGGTTGATGATGTGGATGAAGCGGTTGGTACCTGAGGCGTGGAAATTGCGGTAGCTGCCGGAGGTAGAGACGGCGCCGTGGCGCAAGGGAATCACGCGGTCGCGCAGATACAGATCATCGGGAGCGTTTTCGTCGGGGACTTGGATGCCGACGCGCCAGATTTTTTGGCCAGAGGAAGCGACACGGATTTCGCCGCCGCCATTGACAAGGAAATTGCTGATGCCATGGGCCCAGAGGACTTCGGCGGCGCGGTCAACGGCAAAGCCAGCGGCAAGAGAGCTGAGATCAACTTCAACGCCGGCCACGGTAGTGCTGACGGCGTGGAGGCTGGGGAGGAGGATGAGTTTGTCCATGCCGCTGCGGGCGCGTGCGGCGGCGAGTTCAGCGTCGGAGGGGACGCGGTTGGTTTTGCCGGGGCCAAAGCCCCAGGCGCGGATGAGGGGGCCGGCGCAGACGTCGTAGATGCCATCGGTTTTTTCATGGATGTGGCGTGCGAGGATGAGGGCGTGCCATGTCCATGAGGTGACAGAGATGATTTCGCCGGGCTGGGCGGAGCGGATGCGTGCAAGGTCGTTGTTGGTGCGGAACCAGCTGAGTTCTTGTTCGACGGCGGCGATGGCGGCGAAGGCGTGGCGCATGGCGGCGTGGACGCGGGGAGCGTCGCGGGGAGGGGCGAGGACTTGGATTTGGACGATGGTGGACATCTGCACGCGTTCTTCGACGAATTTGTGCATGCGGCTGCAGGCGGAGAGGAGCGGGATGGCAGCGAGGAGGGAGAAAGTGTATTTGAGCATGACAGGCGGGATGGGCGGAACGGACGGGAAGGGCGGGTGGGGTTAGAGCTGGACGACGGGGCGGATGTTGACGAGATGGGTGCGGAGGTAGTCGAAGGCTTCCTGCGGGGTGTCGCAGAAGCGGAAGAGCTTGAGATCGGCTTTGTCAATCATACCGTAATCGGCCATGGGCTGGAAGTTGAGGACTTTGTTCCAATAGTCGCTGCCATAAATAACGATGGGCAACTTTTTCTTGGTTTTGCCAGTTTGGACGAGGGTGAGCAATTCGAAGAGCTCGTCGAGTGTGCCGTAGCCGCCGGGGAAGATGACGAGGGCTTTGGCGAGGTAGACGAACCAGAACTTGCGGATGAAGAAGTAGTGGAAATTGAAATTAAGTTCGGGGGTGATGTAGGGATTGGGTTGTTGTTCGTAGGGGAGGGAGATGTTGAAGCCGATGCAGCGGCCGCCTTTGACGAGGCGAGCGCCTTTGTTGGCGGCTTCCATGATGCCGGGGCCGCCGCCGGAACAGACGTAGACGGCGCGGTCGCGTTCGCGGATGGACCAGTCGGTAAGGAGGCGGGAGAGTTCGACGGCGTCTTCGTAGTAGCGGGACATTTCGAGCTGGCGCTGGGCGAAGCGGAGGTGATTGTGGGCGGCGCGGCTGCGGGGGGAGCGTATGGCGGCGGCTTCCGCGGCGCGCAGAAGGCGCAGGGCTTCAGCGCGCGGCTTGGTGCGTGCGGAGCCGTAGAAGACGACCGTGTCGCGGACTTTGTACTGGCGCAAGCGGGTACGCGGCTCGATGAATTCGCAGAGGACGCGGATTTCGCGTGCGTCGGGGCTGTTGAGAAAGGCGAGATTCTTGTAGGCCTTTTCAGGCATGCGGTTGGCGTTCATGAACGTGCTTGTTGGGTGTGTGCGGACTGGGGTGCGGGTGATGCGGCGGGCTGTTGAGCGCCGTCGCCGATGCCGAGCGAGCGCAAGTGCTGCTCGATGACATCGCCGATTTCAGCAACGAGTGACGGCACGTAACGGCCGTCGCGGAAGTAGCCGCCATTGGGGTCGAAAATGCTTTTGAGCTCTTCGACGAGGAAGGAGGGATCGCTGGTGCGGCGGAAGACGGCGGAGATCAAGCGCGTCATGGCGACCATCCAACTGAAGTGTTGAAGGTTTTTGCTGTTGATAAAGATTTCAAAGGGGCGCATTTTGCCGTTGGGCTCTTTGATGTCGTTGATGGTGATGTAGAGCCCTTGGGCGGAGAGAGGGGTTTTGATTTTGTACGTTTTGCCATAGAGTTCGATGGGGCGGGTTTGAATGAACTCGCCATCGGCGTTATCGAGCGGGGATGGGGCGGGTTGCTGCTTAGCTTTTTTGTTGTCATCTTCCTTGCGGACGAGGACGCCGGAGATATTCTCGTTAGGGCGGAATGTCGTACAGCCTTTGAGGCCGCGCTCGTAGGCGTACATGTAAATGTCTTGGAATTGATCGAAGGGGAAATCGGGGGGGATGTTAATGGTTTTGGAGATGGAGCTGTCCACGAAGGGCTGCAGAGCGGCCTGCATGTCAACATGTTCGCGCGGAGAGATCATGTCGGTAGTGACGAAAAATTCGGGCAGCTGTTTGGGATCAGCGCCGGTGTGCTGCTGACGATACAAGCGATAGGCATAGTCGCAGACTTCCTGTTCGAAGGTGTCGTCGCCATGGCCGGTGCGGACTTTGCGGGTGTAGGAGAAAGCGAAGATAGGTTCGAGGCCGCTGGAGATATTGCCGGCGAAGAGGGAGATGGTGCCGGTGGGAGCGATGGAGGTGAGGTGAGAATTACGGATGCCGAATTGTTCGATGCCGGCGCGGATGTCGTCGGGGAGCTGCTGGATGAAGGCGCCGCGGAGGTGTTTGGCGCGGTCGAGGAGAGGGAAGGGGCCTTTTTCTTTGGCGAGGGCGATGGAGGCGCGGTAGGCGGTGTGGCAGATGGTTTTCATGATGTCGCCGGCGATGCGCTGGGCGTCGGGCGAACCGTAGCGGACGCCGAGGAAGACGAGGGCGTCGGCCAAGCCGGTGAGGCCGATGCCCATGCGGCGTTTGCGCATGGCTTCATCGCGCTGGGCTTCGAGGGGGTAATTGGAGATATCGATCGTATTATCGAGCAAGCGCACGGCGACTTCGACGGTGGAGCGGATGGCATCGAAGTCAACAGCGGCGGCAGGGGAGAAAGGGTTGGTGATGAAGCGGGTAAGGTTGACAGAGCCGAGGAGGCAGGCGCCGAAGGGGGGCAGGGGTTGTTCGCCGCACGGATTGGTGGCGCGGATGTCCTCGCAATAATAGAGGTTGTTCATGGCGTTGATGCGGTCTATGAGGATAAAACCGGGCTCGGCGTAGTCGTAGGTAGAGCGCATGATTTTGTGCCAGAGGTCGCGGGCGCGGACGGTCTTGTAGACTTTGCCGTCGAAGACGAGGTCCCAGTTGCGGTCGTCTTTGACCGCTTCGATGAACTCGTCAGTAATGGCGACGGAGAGATTGAACATTTGGAGGCTTTTGCCGTCGCGTTTGGCGTCAATGAAGGCTTCGATATCGGGGTGTGTGCAGGAGAGGATGGCCATTTGGGCGCCGCGGCGCTGGCCGGCGGAGAGGATGGTGCGGCAGGTGGCATCAAAGACGCGCATGAAGCTGACGGGGCCGGAGGCGGTGGCGTGACAGCCGCGGATGAAGGCGCCTTGGGGGCGGAGGGTGGAGAAATCCATGCCGATGCCGCCGCCTTGTTTTTGGGTGAGGGCGGCGTTGCGGACGGTGGCGAAGATGCCTTCCATGGAATCGTGGATGGTGTTGAGGACGTAACAATTGAACATGGTAACTTTCTTGCGCGGCGTACCGGCGTTGGCGAGGATGCGGCCGCCGGGGAGGAATTTATAATCGCAGAGGCAGTCGAAGAAGCGCTGTTCCCAGTATTCGCGGTCGCGTTCGTAGATGGCGAGGCCGCGGGCGACGCGGCGCCAAGTATCTTCGACGGTGGCATCGAGGGGGGTGCCATCTTCGGCGCGGTGGCGGTATTTCATATCCCAGATTTGCCAACTGATGTCTGGCGCATGTTCAGTGCTCATACAATCCGATTTTTGTGGTGCGCGGTGAGGCGCGCGGTTATAAACAAAAGTCTATATCGCAGTACCAGATATTGGTATTCATTACACTACATCACGCGAGATGTGGAAGCATCATAGCAAGTTCGGTAAGGAAAATCAAATGGAGGTACCGCACAGGCGTGGGCGTGGCACGCGGGGTGTACGTAAGATACTTGAAATGAGATAGATAGAAGAAATTTGTTAAGTAAGATGGAAGAAGAAATGAAGGTGGCATACATGGTAAAATGTAAGTAACTGAAAGAGCAGATTTTAGTGCAGGCGGGCGGCAGAAAAGCCCGTATTCACAGGGTGCGCGCGCAGGTGAATTTTGGATTGCGCGGGGTGGCCAGTTCAGGATGAGGGGTGGCGAAGCCAGGCAGCGAGGAGGGCGACGTCGGCAGGCGTGATGCCTGGGATGCGGGCGGCCTGGCCGAGCGAGAGGGGGCGGACGGCGGCAAATTTCTGGCGTGCCTCAGCGCGGAGGCCGGGGATGCGGGCATAGTCGCAGGCAGGCGGAATGCGCTTGTCTTCCATGCGTTTTACGCGTTCGATGTGGCGATGCTGGCGTTCGATGTAGCCGGCGTATTTGCATTCGACGAAGGCTTGGGTGGCGGCGCGCGGGTCGTCATGGGGGAGTTCGTTGACGTATAGCGCGCGCAGGGCAGCGGCGTGATCTGCAGAGAAGGCGGGGTCGGCGAACCAAGCGGCGAGGAGTTTGCCGTTGTGGAAGCGGGAGCGGAGGATGGCGAGTTCGGCGTTGAGGGCATCGCGCATGCGGCAGAAGGCAGCGTAGCGGGCGTCGTCAATCAGGCCGAAGCGGCGGGCGTATTCGGACAGGCGCACATCGGCGTTGTCTTGGCGGAGGAGGAGGCGGTGTTCGGCGCGGGAGGTGAACATGCGGTAGGGCTCGGTCGTGCCGCGGGTGACGAGGTCATCAATCATGACGCCGAGATAGGCTTCGGAGCGGCGGAGGACGAGGGGATCGAGCTGGCGGATGAAGGCGACGGCGTTGATGCCGGCGAGGATGCCCTGCGCGGCAGCTTCTTCATAGCCGGAGGTGCCGTTGATTTGGCCGGCGAGAAAGAGGCCGGGGACGAATTTGCTTTGCAGGGTGGGGATGAGTCCGTGGGGATCACAGAAATCGTATTCGATGGCGTAGCCGGGGCGAATAATTTCGGCGTGCTCGAGGCCGGGAATGGAACGCACGAGTGCCAGTTGGACGTCAAAGGGGAGACTGGTAGAAATGCCATTGGGATAAACATCGGTGGTAGTGCGGCCTTCTGGTTCGATAAATACGTGATGAGATTCTTTATCGGCAAAGCGGTGGACTTTGTCTTCGAAGGACGGGCAATAGCGCGGGCCGGTGCCGGTGATTTGTCCGGAGAAGAGCGGCGCGCGATCGAGGTTGTCGAGGACGATGCGCTTGGTGAGGGCGGTGGTGCGAGTCATGTAGCAGGGGAGTTGCGGGGCGTGAGCGAGGGCGGGCGGGGAGAGGTGGAGGAAGGAGAAGGTGGCGGGCTGGGGGTCGCCGTGCTGGGGCTGCATGACGGAGAAATTGAGTGAGCGGGCGTCGAGGCGCGGGGGCGTGCCGGTTTTGAGGCGGCCGACGGCGTGGCCGAGTTCGCGCAGGGAATCGGACAGGCCGACAGCGGGCGGCTCGCCGGTGCGGCCGCCGGGGAGCATGGTGGCGCCGATGTGAATCAGGCCGTTCAGAAAGGTGCCGGTGGTGACGACGACGGCACGGGCGCGATAAGTGACACCGGCGGAGGTTTCGACACCGGAGACGGCGTTGTCGTGCGTCAGAATGCGCGTAGCCATGCCTTGTTTAAGGTCAAGCTGAGGGGTTTGTTGCAGCATGTGGCGCATGAGGGCGGAGTAGGCGAGCCGGTCGGTTTGCACACGCAGCGACTGCACGGCAGGGCCTTTGCTGCGGTTCAGCATGCGGAACTGAATGCCGGTATGATCAGTGACGATGCCCATCAGGCCGCCGAGTGCATCAACTTCACGGACAAGCTGGCTCTTGCCGAGGCCGCCGATGGCAGGGTTGCAGGACATTTGCGCGATTGTGTCGAGGTGGAGGGTAAGCAGCAGGGTGCGCGCGCCCATGCGTGCGGCGGCGTGGGCAGCTTCGCAGCCGGCGTGGCCGGCGCCGATCACAATCACATCGTAGAATGTGGGATAAGTGAACATGGAGAACGCGGGTGATGCGCTGCTACGGTGCGGCGTTGAGGCGCGTGGCGGACACGTAGGAAGCGGCTGGGCCGATGTGATCTATGATGTCGGGCGCGGTGAGCGCGAGCGAACCGCGGCGCGCGGCGGCGCAATCACCGGCCAAGCCGTGGAGGTACGCGGCAAGGCAGGCGGCATGATGCGGCGGCAGGCCTTGCGCAAGGAGAGCAGCGGCCATGCCGGTGAGGACATCGCCGGAGCCGGCAGTGGCCATGCCGGGATTGCCGGTAGGATTGATGCAGGGAGGGTGCGCAGGGCTGGCGATGACAGAGAGATGGCCTTTGAGCAAGATGGTGAGTGCGTGGGAAGAAGCGAAGGCGGAGGCAGCGGCGATGCGGTCGCGGGGAGTATGGCCAGGAGCAGTGCCGGAAAGGCGCATAAACTCGCCGCGATGGGGCGTGAGTATACACGGCGTATTGCGCAGGCCAGCGAGAGAATCGGGCATGGTGGCGAGGCAGTTGAGCGCGTCGGCGTCGAGCACTACGGGTGCGGAGAGCGCGGGCAAAAGTTCTTTGAGGAATGCGGCGACCGGCTCAGCGCGGCTCAGCCCAGGGCCAATGGCAAATGCTGAGAAGCGCGGCAGACGGTTGAGGAGCTCATTGAAGGCCGGTGGTCTGAACATGCCGGTGTTCTCGTCGGGCAAGGGCAATGTCATGCAGGCGGGGCAGGCTGGCGCGACGAGGGGCAGCAGCGAGTTGGGCACGGCCAGCGTCACCAAACCGGCGCCGGTGGCGAGCGCGGCGCGCGCGCACAACACGGCTGCGCCGGTCATGCCGTAGGAACCAGCGATGACGAGCACGTGGCCGCAGGCATGTTTGTGCGTGTCGAGCTGGCGCACAGGCAACAGCTCAGCCGCTTCGCAGGAACTGAGCATCATGACTTCGCCAGCGCCGGGCGCGCGCGGAAGGCCGATATCAACGACTTCGATGCGGCCGCAATAATCAAGAGCGCCCGGCTCGAACATGCCGCGTTTAGGATGGCCGAAGGTGACGGTCCATGTGGCGCGGACGGCAGCGCCGTGGGGCTGGCCGGAATCGGCGTCAAGGCCGGACGGGATGTCGAGTGCCAGCACCGGCGCGGGATGAGCATTGATCGCATCAATCGCGGCGCGAAAGGCAGGCGCGAGTTCGCCGCGGAGGCCGGTGCCGAGCAGGCCATCAATAATGAGGTCACCATGCCAGTTGACGAGCGATTCACGCAGCGAATGCAGTTCCACACAGGCAGGTGCGGCAGGCAGCACAGCGTTAAGGCGTTGGCACTTTTGCGCAGCGTCAGTGGGAAGCTCGTTGACAGGGCACAGCAGGCGCAGTTCAACATGGACACCAGCCTTGACGAGATAATATGCCGTAACGAAGGCATCGCCTGCATTGTTGCCTTTGCCCGCCACGACGAGGACACGGCGGGCATGGGGACATGCGACACGCGTGAGAAAGAGAAACGCGCCGTAGCCCGCACGCTCCATCAAGACGCTGCCGGGCGTGCCAGCGGCGATGGCGCGGGCATCAAGAGCGCGAACGGTGTCAGTGTCCACGACAAACATGGCAGGAAATCGCCGGATGGCAGTCTGGGGTTATGACAGATCAACAATGGCAGTTGTGCGTGCTGCTGTGTCGTAGACGGCAACCGTTGCGCGGCCGGTGCAATAGCCGCAGACTTCGCCGGGATTAATGACATCAGTAGCGCCAACGCGGCGCACATCAATGCGATGTGTATGACCGTAGACGACGACGTCGAAATCGCCGGAATGGGCGAGGGCATCCACAATATCATCTTCGTGGGTGACGACGAAGCGGAGACCGCCGAGAGTGGCTTTGTAGAAGCGCGGGTGCAATGTGCCGATGGCGGCATAGCGTTGCTGCAGAAAGAGCGCTTCGCCATCGTTGTTGCCGTAGACACCGTGGAAGGGGACGCGCACGTCCTTCATGTAGTCGAAGGTGAGCGGAGAAATGAAATCGCCGGCATGGAGGACGAGCTCCACACCGGCAGAAGAGAAGTGGGCGACCGCGCGGCGGATCATGCCCATGTGATCATGCGAATCGGACATGATGCCGATGAGCACAGACAACCTCCGGCTATTTGGCCGCGGCGTTGCGGGCGCGGGCGAGGCGGGAGATGCGGCGGGCGGCAGTGCGTTTGTGAATGATGCCGCGCTTCGCAGCTTTGGCGATCGCGCTGGTGGCGGCGCGCAAGAGGGCGTCGGTCTGGGCGGCGTCAGTGGCGCCGAAACTTGTGCGCAGCTTCTTGCTGAGCGTTTTGATTTTCGACTTTGTTTCGACATTGCGGGCATGCCGCTTGTCTGCTTGCCGCTTCCGTTTTAAACGGTGCGCATGATGAGCCATACCTAATCCAACTCCTATCGGGGTTCAAATGAAATACTGTGCGCCGGCCTGCATATCAGCAATGCCGCACACTATGATACCGCGAATATTGTAGTCATTACAAGGCTGTTTGTCAATGATGGTGCGAGAGGAGGGACTTGAACCCACACGTCGAAGACACAGGAACCTAAATCCTGCGCGTCTGCCAATTCCGCCACTCTCGCAACCGGGCGTCTAGCATAATTGTAGCGAAAAATGGGGGCGCGGTCAAACGGGAAAGATGGCGGGGAGGGGCGATTTACGATTTACGACTTACGATTTACGATTTGAGGAAGGAACCACGAGGGACGAAGGAGACTTACACTTTACAATTTGAGGGAGAGAAAGGGATTTGCAATGTACCATTGTGAAATGACCAATACATGATGGTTAATAGGCAATGAGAGGATTTGGAAGGCGGTAGCGGATGAAGGGTTGCGTTTGAGTGCGGGTTTTTGTAGGATAGGAAAGTATGAGCGGCGCGAGCATATATATTAATGTGGCGGGCTTGCTGATCATTGTGATCAGCGGGTTGCTGGGCTTTGCGAAAGGTTTTATGTCGCAGGTGATTTCGGTGGTGGCGGCAGTGGCAGCGGCGTTGGCGACGTACTATTTTCAGGCGCCAGCGGGCCGGGCAGTGTACACGTGGTTGAGCGGGCGGATGCCGTCGGTGCAACTGGATGCGGCATTAGTGCGGTTTGGATGTGCGGTAGCGCTGTTTGGCGTGGCGTATATCTGCGTTGCGGCGTTGTTGGAAGCGCTTAAGAAGCGGCTGGTGCAGGCGTTGGCATTGCGCATGAGTGACCGGGTGCTGGGGCTGTGCGTGGGGCTGCTGAAAGGGGTGGTGATCATAATTGTGTGCGTGACGGTGCTGGACTGGGGCAGTGTGTATGCGGCGCGGATCATGACGCCGGAGAGTTATGAGCGGTACGGGCAGGTGATGGACAACACGGAAGTGATCGCGGGCAGCCGGTATGCGCTGGGGCTGGCGCGCATCTACAGCCCGGGGTTAAGCAACGTGTTAGCGCGGATCGAAGAGCATCTGCCGGCGGGCGGTGTGCAGCCGTAGTCACCGTGGGGGGTGCGGTTTGCCGAGCAGGACGCTGCGGAGCCACTGCTCGACTTGCACATCAGTGAGGGGTGCATTGAGCACGCTGGCCAAGGTGGCGGCGGGGATTTCCGCGCGCGCCTTGTCGCGATGGCCGCCCGCGGTACCAAAGCTTTCAAGTTTACGCCGGGCGATCGAGCCAACGTTTGTGTTAAAATTACCGCTGCGGAAGATGACATAGAGCATTTGGCGGGCCATGCCGGCGACGGCAATCCAGCGCACGCCCATGAAGCGCGCGAGGAAATCCGCCACATGCACGCAGGCATCGGGCTGCGGGACATCGCCCAGATAGATCACATCACGGCCGCGGGCAGGATCAAGCAGGTACAGGCCGCGAATATAGAGCTCGCGGTAGGCGGCGGGGATGTCGCTTTGTTCGAGCCATTGGACCATGGAGCGGTCGCTTTTGCGGTAGAGGAAGCTGTAGGCGGCGAGATCAGCGGTGTGGACGAGGCGCGTCAAATTGTCGGTGTCGGTACGCACGGCGAACCACAGTGCGGTGGCGAGTTTGCGGGGCAGGGAGATGCCGGCGACGAGGAGGTATTCGAGGAGCAGCGTGGCCGTCGCGCCGTAATGGGGGCGGATGTCGGCACAGCGCAGGCCTGGGCTTTCGCGGCGCGGATGATGATCAATGACGATGTCGAACGGCTGGGGCGGAGGGGTATGAAAGAAGTGCGGCTGGGCATCGACGAGGGCGGTCTTGGTGAAGGCGCTCCATGGAATCTCAGTGACAAATTCGACGGGGATTTTGAGGGTGCGGAGAAAGCGCAGGTTTTGCTCGCGCTTGACGGGCTGCGTGGCGAGCATGCGGATGGTGTGCACGCGCGGGCGGAGCACGTGCTGAAGGGCCCAGCCGGACGCCAAGGAATCCGGATCGGGCTCGCCGGACAGGATTATGCCCACTTTGTCCTGCGGGGTGAGCATTTGGCGCATGCGCTGCCATTTGGCAGCCGTGCGCGCGCTGTGTAAGAACTCTTTAAAAACTTGACCGCTCATCGTATCATTTGCATCGTGCAATACCCAGTCTATTGTAGTCAATTGGTGTTGCGGCGTCAAATCCGGGCGGGCGCGGGGAGGGGTGGATATTTACGATTTACGATTTACGATTTACGATTTACGATTTACGATTTACGATTGAAGGGGGATTAATCACCAAAGCTCCAAGACTCCAAGAAGAAGATAGGACTTGCCCCGCAGCAGCGGAGGGCAGAATAAGGAAGGACGAAGTCAGAAGTTCTGCACAGATGACAAATGAACAATGATTTGAGAAAAGGGTGTTTGACAGGTGAGGGGGAAATGAGTACACTTGTGGATAATGCAGACGCTAGACGAGGAGATGGAATGAAGAGCAGCGGGACACGTTGGATGCTGATCAGTGGTGTGGTCATGGCGGGGCTGGGGGTATGCATGTACGTGGAGGAGCCGCTTTCGCGCTGGATGCGGGAGATGGAAGCGCGGGGAGGCAAGTATGCAACTGTTGCGGCGCGGCGGCATACGGCGGCGGAGCCGCTGGCGGTTGTGATTGAGGGAAAGACCAACGGGGCGGCGGGGTTTGTTGAGGCGCATGAATTGCAGGCGGGGCAAATATTTGAATATCAGGTGGTGGCGCGGCGGGAACGGACGTGGGTGGACAAGCGTGTGCGCACGCTGCTGGCGAATGATTTCTGGATTTTCTTTGAACAACTGGGGCTGATATGGTGGGGCATCATGGGCTGTTTGTTTTTGTGGGCGTATGACCCGCCGCGGCGCAAGTATATTATCGTGTTTGCACTGGCGTCTGTTATGAGCGCGTTGCTCGTTGATGTGATGAAGAACACGGTGGGTAAAGTGCGGCCGGATCCGTTTTTTGACGGCGAGTATCCCGCACGGTTCATGGGACTGTTGTCGGGCTGGGGCCGTAAGATGCCGGTGTCATTTCCATCGGGGCATGCGACGCAATCGTTTGTCACGGCGGCATTTTTTGGGATATTGTACCCACGGGCGCGGGTGATGTTATATACGGCGGTGACGTTCACGGCGTTGTCACGCGTAGTGACGGGAGCGCACTGGCTTACAGACGTGTACGCGGGCGCGTTGCTTGGGTATGTGAGCACGCGGGCGGCATTTGGCGTGTGGGAGTGGCTGCGGCTGCGGCTGGTGGAGCGGCTGCCTGCGGGCGTGCGCGGCAGGCTGGCGGCGTTGCAGGTGCTGTAAGGCGGCGCTGCCGGCTAGGGCGGTGCGGTGCGGCGCACGCGGCTGCGCGGATGGATCAGTTCTTTGCGCATGAGCTCGAGCGGGGCTGGGCGGTTGAACCAGAGTTCAAAGGCGCGCGCGCCCTGGTGGAGGAGCATGGTGAGGCCATTGGCAGTTTTGTGGCAGCCGTTTTGTTTGGCTTCGATCAACAGGCGTGTTTGGGGCGGGTTGTAGATGGTGTCGTAGACCAGCGTGGAAGGATGAATCAGCGCGGGATCAAAGAGCAGCTGGTCGTCGGGGCGCAGACCGACGGAAGTGGCGTTGATCAGCACATGGGCATCGAGCAAGGCGGCGCGGATTTCGTCATAGCGGATGACTTGGCAGCGCGGGAGCGCATGCGGGCGTTCCTGCGCGGGGAGCTGGCGGCAGTGCTCAAGAATGTCCGTCAAGAGCTGTTCGGCACGATTGATGGTGCGATTGACGATGGAGATTTGTGCGGCGCCGTCGAGGACCGCCTGCGTGACGATGGCGCGCGCGGCACCGCCGGCGCCCAAGATGACGACATGGGCGCCGTGAAAGCGCACACCCTGCTCGGCCAATGCCGCGGCGATGCCGTAGGCATCGGTGTTGAAGCCGATGATGCGCTCGCCATCGAAACGGATGGTGTTGACGGCGGCGATCACCTTGGCTTCTGGAGCACAGTCATCACAGGCGGCAAAGGCGGCTTCTTTGTGCGGGACGGTGATATTGGCGCCGATGGCGCCGAGGGCACACAAGCCACGCAAGGCCGTGCGCACCTGGCCGGGCGGGACGGCGAACGCCAGGTAGGTGGCGTTGATGCCGAGGGCTTCGAGCGCCGCGTTGTGAAAGCGCGGCGAAGCCGAGTGATGCACCGGCCAGCCCAGCAGGGCGAGCAGCTTCGTTTCCGCATCAATGGTCAAGCGCGTTTGTGGCATGGCAGGTTGTATTGTAGCATATTTGGCGTTGGATGTTGATGTTGGGTGCTTGTGCGCGGGAGGCTTGCGAAAACAGGGTGTTTTTGGGATAATAGGGCGTATGATGACCGGAGTGGAAATTGGAGAGGTACGCATTGGCGGCGGTGCGCCGCTGGCGGTGATTGCCGGCCCGTGCGTAATTGAATCGGAGGCGCTGACGCTTGAGATCGCGGCGGCGCTGGCTGCTGCGGCGCGCGCGTTGCGGATTGGCGTGATTTTCAAAGCGAGTTTTGACAAGGCCAACCGCACGTCGGCGCAAGGGTTTCGCGGGCCGGGAGCGCGCAAGGGGCTGGAGATTCTGGCGGAAGTGCGGCGCCGGACGAAATTGCCCGTGCTCACGGACATTCATCTGCCGCAGCAGGCGCGCGTGGTGGCTGAGGTAGCAGACGTGCTGCAGATTCCGGCTTTTCTGTGCCGCCAGACTGACTTGTTGAGAGCGGCGGGAAACACCGGCAAGGTAGTCAACATCAAGAAAGGGCAGTTCATGGCACCGCGTGACATGCGCCAGGCAGTTGACAAAGTGCGCGCGACGGGCAACCAGCGCGTGATGCTGACTGAACGCGGGACGACATTCGGGTACAACAACCTAGTGGTAGACATGCGCGGACTGGCGTTGATGCGGGAGATGGAGGTGCCCGTGGTGTTTGATGCGACGCATTCCGTGCAACTGCCGGGCGGGCAGGGGACGGCGAGCGGCGGAGAGCGTGAGTTTGTGCCATTGCTGGCGCGTGCGGCGGTGGCGGCGGGCGTGGATGCAGTGTTTATGGAAGTGCATCCGTGCCCGGAGAAGGCATTGTGCGACGGGCCAAACAGTTGGCCGTTAGGACAGTTCCGGGCATTGGTGCGGCAGTTGCAGGCGCTGGACCGTGTGGTCAAGGCGCCATCACGGTGAGGCAGTGCAGTGGCCATGCAGAATGTACAGCAGATCGGGCGCGAGGTACTGATACTTGAAGCGGAAGCGGTGCAGCAGTTGGCGACGCGCATTGACGAACGGTTTGACCGCGCGGTGGAGCTGATGTTCAGTTGCCGCGGGCGCGTGGTGGTAACGGGGATGGGGAAGAGCGGGATCATCGGGCGGAAGATTTCGGCCACGCTGGCCAGCATCGGGACACCGTCAGTGTTTGTGCATCCGGCGGATGCGATTCACGGGGATTTGGGGATGATCACGGAAGAGGATGTGGTGCTGGCGTTGTCGAACAGCGGAGAGACGGAAGAGATCGTGCGGTTGTTGCCGACGATCCGGAAGATTGGCGCGCGCATGATTGCGTTGTGTGGCCGGGCGGAGTCAACGCTGGCGCAGTATAGTGATGTCGTGCTCGACACGGCCGTGGCGCGCGAGGCATGTCCATACAATTTGGCGCCGACGGCCTCAACCACGGCGCAGCTGGCGATGGGCGACGCACTTGCGATGGCGCTGTTGAAGGTGAGGAATTTCAAGCCTGAAGACTATGCCATGTTGCATCCGGGAGGCAGCCTGGGCAAGCGTCTGCTGAAAGTCAGCGATGTGATGCGCACGGGAGACCGGCTGGTGCGCGTGACGCCGGACACGCCGGTGCGCGACGTGATCGTGGCCATGACGCACACGCGCAACGGCGCGGCATGCATCGTGGATGAAACAGGCGCGCTGGCGGGATTTTTTACCGACGGGGATTTTCGCCGCACGATTCTCAAGAACCCGGAAGCCATCAACCGCCCGGTGAGCGAAGTAATGACTGTCAAACCGGCCACCATCGGCGCCAGCCAGTTGGCCGTAGACGCGGCGCGTTTGATGCGCACGAGCAGCCGCAAATTCAGCCAGTTGCCCGTGTTGGACGACAATGGCAATCTTGTTGGTTTGCTGGACGATGACGAGCTGGTGAACCTGTAATGAAGATTTCATCATTTTGTAATGTGGGATGTGCTACACTACCGGCGCGACTATGGCAACGTGCATGATTGTATGCACACGTTCTTTTACAGAATCAAGGCCCGGGGTGTTCCCGGCGAGGGATTGCAGCGGCTGGGGACTGCGATGATACGCGATCTGTGTTTGTGGGGGAGGGAGCCCCGGGCATACTTTATATGCCAGAGGCCGCACACCAACTGGCGCGCAGAGGATACGCATGGCAACATGGCTGACCGATCGTGCGGCGGGTGAACGGCGTGCGGCGCAGATCACCTGGCTGGTGCTTGACGTGGACGGCGTGCTGACGGACGGGCGTGTGTACATGGGGGCGCAGGGAGCAGCGATGCAGGCGTTTCACGTGCATGACGGGTTGGGGGTGCGCTTGTGGCAACGCGCGGGCCATCACACCGCGGTCATCTCCGGGCGCGAGACGGCGGCCGTGGCGCAGCGCTGTGCGGATTTGGGGATCGCACATGTGTATCAAGGAGCGAAGGACAAGCGCGCGGTGTTTGAGATGTTTTTGCGTGAAACGGGCGCCGTAGCGGAGCAGGTGTGCGTGTGCGGGGATGATCTGCTGGACATCCCGCTGATGCAGGCGGCGGGTCTGGCGGCGGCAGTAGCCGACGCCGCACCCGACGTGCGCAGCGTGGCGCAGATTGTGACGGAACGCTGCGGCGGTTGCGGCGCAGTGCGCGAACTGATCGAGCTGCTGCTGCGCGTACAAAATTTGTGGTCAAGAGTAACCACACGGTATGTTACAGATAACTGGAACGGGAGTATTCAATGAAGTGGAGAACGTATCTCACCGCGGCGCTGATGGCGCCGGTGCTCATGGTGGGGGGCGACGGGCAGGCGAATCAGCCTGCGGCGCGGCGTGTAGAGCAGGAGCTGATTGACGCGTTTGTGATGCGCGGCGCGGTGCGGTTTGCGGAGATAGAAGACTCCGGGCGCAAGCGCTGGGAAGTGCGCGGTTCGCACGCGGAATCGCAGAGCGCCGATGTGATCCGCATCTATAATGTCCGCGCCACGTTTGTGCGGGACAACGGCGAAGAGATCAACGTGTATACCGAATCTGCCGATATCAACCGCCGCACGCATGAAATTCAGACAGAACTGCACGTGGACATCGTGTCGGGCGACCGCATGCTGAGCGGCAAAGGCATGCACATTAACCACGACGAGCGCAAATTCCGCCTGTTGGACAATGTCGAGATCATTGTCTATCGCCAGGGCGGGATGCCGACGCTTGACATGCGTCGCTAACGAAGGCGCGTATGAAACAGGCATGCGGAGTAGCCATGGCGGTGCTCGCAGTCGCGTGGATGGCCGGCGCGGCAGAGACGCAGCCCTCGACCAATCTGGTGCCGACGGTCATCACGGCGGACAAAATGGAATACGATTATGAAGAGCAGATCGCGTATCTGAGAGGGCGGGTTGTCGTGCGTGACGAGCGCGGTTCATTGGCGGCGGACAACGCCACGGTGTATTTCGAACGCGACAAGAGCGGGGATGTGGCTGCGGCGGCCAGCGCGGAAGGCGCTAATTTTCAGCGCGTGGTAGCCTATGGGAAGGTGAAGATGCAGAGCGGCGACCGCATTGCTGTGGCTGATAAAGCCGTGTGGAACCGAACCGAGAGCAAAATTGTTTTGACGGGCGGGCCGCCGATGGTCAAGCAGGGCTCATCGTACATCAAGGCCGAGCGCATTACCTACGATGTTAAGACTCAGCGCTTCGAGTTCTATCCCAGTCCTGAAATCGTCTTTCAGGCCTCGGAAGAGCAGAAACAACGCTTCATTCAGTAAGTGCCGCGATGATGCAGAGACTCGTGAGAGGTGGAATAATGGTTGCCAGTATAGGCATCATAACCACGCTGGCGCAGGGGACGAACACGCCTCCCGCGACCCTGACTGTGCGCGCCGGGCGCATGGACTATCTGGCCGAGCAACGCTGCTTCATTTGCGATGAAGATGTGGTAGTTACGATCAGCAACGTCACCTTGTATGCCGACCGGGTAGTGGCGTATCAAGACCAGGAAGGCGCGGCGGCCGAGCAGGAATTTGCCCGCATCGTGGCCAGCGGGAATGTGCGCGTGACCATGGGGGCGCGCACGGTGCGCGGGCAAACGGGCGAGTGGGACCGCGCAACGAAAGCCATTCGCATCACGGGCAATCCCGTGGCACGCGAGCGGGGCGGCCGTGAAATCACGGCCGATGCCATCGTCTATGATCTCGCACAGGACAAGATCAGCTTCGAGGGGCGCATGCAGTTGCGCGCCGTCGTCACCGACGATCTGAAGCGCAATTATCGTGATTTTAAAGGATTGTAACCAGCCCGGCTTCAGCACGGACGCATCATGAATACTCTTAACAACCTTGTACTGCACACTGAAGGCTTGGTCAAGACGTATAACAAGCGCAACGTTGTGAACCGTGTCAACATCGAAGTCAACGCGGGCGAAATTGTCGGCTTGCTCGGCCCCAATGGCGCAGGCAAGACCACCACGTTCTACATGATTGTCGGCATCATTCGCCCGACAGAGGGCCGCGTGCTATTTCACGGCCGGGATATTACACATGTCCCGATGTGTGAACGTGCGCAGAAGGGGATTGCTTATCTGTCGCAAGAGCCGTCGATTTTCCGCCGCCTCACGGCGTATGAGAACATCATGGCGATTTTGGAAACACTGCCGCTGTCGCGCGCGGACATGAAGCGCCGCGCATATGAGCTGCTGGAGGAATTGGGTATTGAGCGCCTGGCCAAGAGCCGCGCCTACACGCTGTCGGGCGGCGAGCGGCGGCGGCTGGAGATTGCGCGCGCGCTGGTCACCAACCCGTCGTTGATTTTGCTGGACGAGCCGTTTTCAGGCGTTGATCCCATCGCCGTCGCCGATGTGCAACAGATCATCCGCGAACTCAAGCAACGCCATCTTGCCATTCTGATTACCGACCATAATGTGCGTGAAACGCTGAGCGTGACGGACCGCGCCTATCTGATTCACGCGGGCGAGATTTTGATCGAAGGCAGCGCCGAACAATTGATCAACGATCCCGAAGCACGGCGCATTTATCTCGGGGAAGATTTCCGTATTTAGCCGGAACGGGCGGGCGCGGTGCCCGTGCTGCGGCAGGCAGACAACGCCGCATAGAGTGCATCGCGCGAGAGCGCCGGCCCGACAAACGCCAGTGCCGTTGGCGCAGGCAAATCGTATTCATCAGGGCATGGCGCAAACTGGATGCCGTGCAACGTGGCGTCAAGCCACTGCATGCCGCGGGGAGTGTTCACGCGGCCTTTGGCGCGCCAGATGGCATCGCCCTGCGCGCACAGCCAGGCGCGCAGCCGCTCAGGATCAAGCGTCCACGCTTCACAGATAGACACCGACGTCACCGGCTGTGGGGGATGGCCTTCAGAAGGGCGTGTATCAAGGCGCGGCACATCAAAACTGGGGATTGCGCGCATATCCACCACGCCGTAACGGGCGCGCAGAAGCGGCGCGTGCGCGTTGTGGGTGCGCACGGCCTGCTCCACGGCGGCAAGCTGCGCTTCGCTGCATGTGTCAGTCTTGTTGAGCACCAGTGCATCCGCACGGGCAATTTGCTGGGCGGCGGCGCGCAAGGTGACAAGAATCTTCAGAATCGTGTGCGGATCAATGAGACACATGTTCGTGCGCAGATAGAGCGCGCTGCGCAATGACGGCACGCCCAGCATTTTGAACAGCTCGTCCGTATCAGCGATGCCGGTGGCTTCAACCCAGAGCTCATCTGGTTGCAGTTCTGTGACGATGCGCTCAACAAGGGCGATGAAATCGGTGCGCAGACAGACACAAAAAATACTGCCGCGATTGAGTTCATAGATCGTATGATCGCCGCGGGGGATTTGGACGGCATCCAGCCCCAGCGTGGCGAATTCATTGACAATAATGGCAAGCCGTTGGGTACCGCCGCGCGCCTGGCGTGCGCGCACAAGGTGCGCCAGCATGGTGGTCTTGCCCGCGCCAAGAAACCCCGTGAACAGTGTGAGAGGAACCATCGTGATCGGCAGGGTGAACTGGTTAGAGGCGCAGTTCCTTCAGCCATTCCTTGATGATTTCAGTTTTGGGAACTTTGCCGCTAGACTTTATAGTGTTTTGAATGGTGACCACGGCGGGGACGTGCTCCACTTCGTACTGGGCGCGCACACGGGGATCAGTCACGAATTCGACAGGGAGCAAGACACCGAGTTCCTTCACTGCCTGGCGCACATTCTCCAGCGTGGCGCGGCCGGCATCGTCGTCATCGGCCAGCACAAGCACGCGCGCGCTGAATTGTTTGAGCTGAAGGCGCACCTTGCGGTTCAGGCGCGCTTGAATGGCGTGGATCAGCTCGTCGCGGCTGGGAATGCGGCTGACAAAGACAATTTCGCCATCAATGCAAATGGTCGGCACATTACGCACCATCATTGCGGTCATGAACTCGACGGACTCGCGCACTTTGATTTTGTGCTCGCGCCAGACGACCAGGTCTTCAAACACGGGCATGACGGCCTTGACGGCTTCCACCATGTACTGGCAGGGCGCGCAGGCTTCCGAGTCCAGCGTGATGATGTCAATCACCACGCGGTCGAGCTTGCCATAGTCGCTCATATCAAGACTGATTTGCGGCGCGGCGGCGGTGGCAAGTGCGCGCGCGACGTCGCGCTGGTAGGGATCGCGCACGATCTGCATCACCGTTTCGAGATTGGCGGGCGGCGTGGCGTAGGGGATATCACAGCCGGGCGAAAGGACAAAGCCCTGCGTGCCGCCGACCGTCAGGCAGTCAATCGCGTTGCGCATGCAGTCTTCCTTCGTGCCGAAGAGCAGCACCACCGTCAGCTGGAGATTGCCGCCGAACGAGATGCCGCGCGGGCGCGCGATATCGCGCACGTAGGCCAGCTGAATGTTTTCATCAATCGAGATGTTATCGGGCCGGGTGTCGCACATGGCTTCGATGTTGGCCTGGGCGTGGCCGCAGACAAAGAACGAGGAGAGCGCGCCGCGCGCACGGATGGCATCGAAGACCGGGATGACATACGGCGAGACGAACTCGCGAAAGTGCTCCGGGCCGATCTGGCTGGTCATCGGATCCACAAGGGCAATCACAGCGCAACCGGCGTCGAGGTAATAGCCCGCCATGGCGTGAGCGACGTCGCGGCAGAAGGCCATGACATCGTGAACGGCCCGCGGCTGGTCGTACATCAGCATGAAAATGTTCGGGCCGAGCAGGTGCAGCGCCAGCGTGAACGGCCCGGTAATCAAGCCGTAAAAGGCGACGTCAGGATGGCGCGACGTGAGGGCGCGTGCGGCGTCGAGCATGACGGGAATGCGCGCGGCATCGGGGCCGGGCACGCGCAGGGTGCCGAGCGGGCGGGATTCGAGCGGATGCGAGGCAACTGCGGGCGGATTTTCCTTGGCCCACACCAGGTCACAGCCCAGCGCTTCGGCTTCAATTTGTAAATCAAAGGCGACGGGGATGCCATCAGGCTGGTAGCGTTCAATGGCAGCGCTGACGCCGCGGACAATCGCGTCGCGCGAACGCAGATACGCATCGGCGGGCATGCCGAGCAGGGCGGCGGCGTGGCAGCCGACAAACGGCACCCAGGGCGCGCGGTCCGCCGGTTGATTGCGCAAGGTTGCGAGAACAAGTTGTTTGCCTGTCATACGGTCTCCAGAAGGTGATGAACACAAGAAATGCGCCGCCCCGCGCGGCGCGGGCGCACACGCACGGCGCTACGGGTTGAAGGAAATCTGTTCTAGTGCCTTTTGAAAGGCGGTACTGGCACACAACAGCAACAAATCAGTGTCGGAGCTGTGTTCATGCACGCCGCGGCGCTGCACAAAATGATCGCCGCGCAACGTGCGATAGAAAATGGTCTTGGCCGAGGCACGATGAACGATTTTCACCGTCAGTTTAACGCTGCCGGAAAAATCATCGTCCCAAATCCAATCGTATTTTTTGTCGGCGGAAATTTCGATGATATCGCAGGTGACGGCATAGTCGGCCTCGCGCACGCGCGGAACCACGGTGTGGCCATGGCGGGTGAGGAAGGCGCGCCATTCGCCTTCGGCCCATGCGGCCAGATCGCCGGAGCTGTAGACACGGGCCCAGAAATCGCCGGCCAATGAACGCTTTTCGCCCAGGCGCTCGTCGCGGCGGTAGGGGACTTTGATACGGTCAATGAAAAAGCGTGCGGGAGCCGGGCCGAGGCGTGCAGTCTTGGGCAGATGAGCCGGCACGTTGCGCAGCGGCACCGTATGGCTGCACGCGGCCAGCAAAACCACGGCGGCCGGAACCGCCGCGCGCGTGATGGCATGCAGACGGTTCATGGGATTGCGCTGCGCCACTGATGGCTGCTGGCATAGCTAAGCAGTGTGTGCAGGAGCCGGGGCGTGATGGCGGGCGGCTCGACGAAGCGGTGGCGCAGAGTGTGGCGCACGTTGCTTACGTCGAACAACGGCTCGCCGAAGAAGTAATGAATGTATTCGCGGATTTCCATGCAGAAACTGATGTTGAGGCCGAGCTTGGCATAATCATCTATTTCCTGCCGGATCAACTGCAAGGCATTGGAGAAAGAACAATTAACGAATTCGATGCCTTCGAGCTTGACCATGCGGCAGCCTTCGCGCATCAGTTCAACAATGCGCGGCGGATGGGGATTGGTGATATGATACGTCTGGCCGGCCGATTCAGGTGACGCGGCGAGTTCCAGCATCGTGCGCACGACATAATCAATCGGCACGAGGTTGATTGTGCTGTCCGGCGCACACGGAAATTTGAGGGGGAAGACGAGCCTGTCGCCGTCGGCGTAGATGCCGGCTTTGCGGTAGAGCTCGGGATTCTCGTGAATTCTGCGCTGCAACACGCGGCGGATCAAAAAGAAAATTTTGGCGATGTTGTAAAAGCCGGTAAAATTCAGGGCACGCCCGGTTGTGGAATCACCTACAATCACTGCCGGGCGGTAAATCGTCGTGGCCAAACCGTACTCCGCGCTTTTGCGGCGCACTTCCTGCTCGGCGTCGTACTTGGTGCGCTCATACGGGTTGCGGAAATCATAGGAGTGAGCATGGTTGGTTTCCAGCACCACGCCCGGCGCGGTGCCGCTCACGTAGGCCGTGCTGATGTGATGAAACCGCGTCACGCCCAGCTCACGTGCGGTATTGAGCACTTTGACTGTACCGTTAATATTGATGGCTTCGGTAATCTCTTCGTACGTGTCGCGGAAATGCAGCACGGCAGCGGAGTGCCATACTTCATCAATGCGGCCGCGCCATGCGTCGATCGTCGCGGGCGACTGGCCCAAATGCAGCTGGGTTACATCGCCCTCCCAGATTTCGAACGATCCGGGGCAGTGTTGCACCACATGCGGATCCATGCGCTGCAGCACGGACGTTACACGTTCGGCCGCTGGGCGGAAACGCTGGCTGCGCGCAAGATAGATCACATGATCCCCGCGCTTCAGAAATTCGTAGCCCAAGTGACTGCCAAGAAGGCCCGTGCCACCCGTGAGCAGAATAGTTTTCTTCATCAAATTAGCACCGTGTGTTGATCCTCACAAACAATTAGCACATTGTCATGTAGTGTAGCATAAATGTTGGAAAATTACAATGGCTGGCGGCGCGCAGCGTCTCAGATGCACGCCAGTGCCAACTTTTGTATAATATAGGTTCAGAGGATATGTGCAATGTACACTGCCGCAACCACAACTGCCCGCACCCACGCCATGCATAGGTGTCGTGTGCCATGCCTGGCTGCTTGGCCTGTCTTTACGCTGGCGCTGCTGTGCGGTGCCGCATGCCAGGAGGGGGATCATTCCATGAGCAAACCAACGTCCGCCACACGCGTCCGCCCGTCGGCCATTGCCGGCCGCTGGTATACTGATGATGCTGAAGCCTTGCGCGCCGAACTGCGCGGCTATTTAAGCCGCGTTGACAACGTGCTGACAGGCGTCACAGTGCGCGCGCTCGTGGCGCCGCACGCCGGCTATGCGTATTCAGGGGTGTGTGCCGCGTATGCGTTCCGCCAGCTGCAGGGCCAGCCGGTTGAGCGTGTGTTTATATTAGGGCCGTCGCACTATGTGCATGTGCGGGGCGCGTCAATTGAAGACGCGGATGCCTATGAGACGCCGCTGGGGCTGGTGCCGCTGGACAAAGAAGCTGTCGCGGCGCTGCGCGCACATCCGCTCGTCACCAACGTGCCCGCGGCGCATACCCGCGAGCACTCGCTTGAAATCGAACTGCCGTTCCTGCAAATCGTACTGCCGCAGTTCCGCATTGTTCCCATCATCATCGGCTCGCTCTCCCCTGACGAAGCGCGTGAGCTGGGCGTGTGTATCAGAAAACTTTTAGGCCCGCGCGATGTCATCGTGGCCAGCACTGATTTCACCCATTACGGCGCAGCGTTTGGTTATGCGCCGTTCCGCGACAAGGTGCGCGAGCGCCTCACGCAGCTTGACATGGGCGCGGCCGAGCTGGTCTTGGCGCGTGACATTCCCGGCATGTACCGCTATGCGGCGCAAACCGGGATCACATGGGATGGCGTCACCGTGTGCGCGGTCATGGTGGCGGCTCTGCCGGATGGCGTGCAGGGCACGCTGCTGAAGTATTACAAATCTGGCGATGCTGACAATGACTATCACCACAGTGTTTCGTATGTTGCGCTGGCGATGTACGAACCGGCGGCTGCGTATGTGTCTGCGGCGCCGGCGCAGGAAGCGGCCGGGCTGACCGCGAAAGAAAAACACACGCTGCTGCGCATCGCGCGCGATACACTGGAACAGCACGTGCGCGACAAGGCTCTGCCGGATCTCAACGCCTATGAGCTGACGCCGCGCCTGCGCGCCAAATCCGGTGCCTTCGTCACCTTGCACGAACGCGGGCAATTGCGTGGCTGTATCGGCTACATCGAAGGCCGCGCCCCGCTGGCCAAAACGGTGCAGGAAAATGCCTGCAATGCTGCCACGGGCGATCCGCGCTTCCCGCCCGTGCAACCGGATGAACTCAAGGATATTGACATCGAAATTTCCGTGATGAGCCCGCTGCGCAAAGCATCGTCACCTAGCGATGTTATCGCCGGTACGCACGGTGTGGTGCTGAAGAAAGGCTTTCATCAAGGCGTCTTTCTGCCGCAAGTTGCCACGGAACAAGGCTGGGACCGCGAGACATTTCTGCGGCACCTTGGCCTGAAGGCGGGGCTTGATATGAACGCCTACAAAACAGCCGAGCTGTGGTTGTTCACAGCGGAAGTGTTTGGTGAGGGCAGGAAATAGCGTCATTTGCTATGTGCGGGTGAACTCATGCTGAAGATCAACCAGCCGTTGCTCGTAGGCGTGCTCGCGCCGCGGCGCATGCAGCGCGATGTGGCCGACTTGCGCCGCACGCCGCCGGACGTGGTGGAGTACCGCGCGGACTTGCAGGCGGCTGTTGTGCCGGCGCGGATTGCCACGGCATTGCACACGCTGCGCGCGCATCTCGCATGCCCCATCCTTTTTACGTTGCGTGACGCCAGCGAAGGCGGCGCATTTGATGGCGGGAATGAACTGCGCATCGCCGCGTACCGCGCGGCACTGCCGCATGTGGACGCGCTCGATGTTGAAATTGCCCATCGCGCGTTGCTCAGGCATCTGCATGCGGATCTTGCGCGGTTCAACACCACGGTCATCGCGTCGTTTCATGATTTCAGTGAAACTCCCACGGTGCGCGCGCTGGACGGCTTGGTGCGCACGGGCTTTGCCGCCGGCGCGCATATCGTGAAACTGGCCTGCCACTGCGCCACGCCACACGACGTGTTGCGGTTGCTGGCGGTGCCGCAGCGCCATCCCGGGCGGGACATTGCCGTGATCGGCATGGGGCCGATGGGCCGTGCCGTGCGCATGGTGGCGCCTGCGTTTGGCTCCGTATTAGGCTACGCTGCAACGAGCGCCGCTGTCGCGCCCGGGCAATTGACAGTCGAAGAGCTGCGCGTCGCATGGCGCCTCGTGGGCATGGGGTGACATACGTATAACAGCGCAGCGCATCCGCGCAGGTATACCCGTCGTCGAACGATCAGGTCTTAGATCGAAATAACGATCTGGCCGCCTTTTTCTTTGATCACAATGTGGCTGCCATCGGCAATTTCGCCTGCCAGAATTTTGCGGCCGATCTCTGTTTCCAGCGTGCGCTGGATATAGCGTTTAAGCGGGCGCGCGCCGTAAACGGGGTCGTACCCATTGCGCGCCAGACGCTCGCGCGCGGCCGGCGTGATCTCAAGCGTGATCTCACGCGCCGCCAGCCGCTTCTGCACATCGGCGATCAGCAGATCAACTATCTGTTCGATCTGCTCGAGCGAGAGCGGCGCGAACACCACAATTTCATCCACGCGGTTGAGGAATTCGGGCCGGAACTCGCGCCGCAGCAGCGCGAGTACGGCCTCGCGCACCGACGGCGCGATCGCACCGCTCTTGATTCCTTCCAGGAGTTGCTGGCTGCCGATGTTGGAGGTCATTATAATGACGGTGTTTTTGAAATCCACCGTGCGGCCTTGGGCGTCTGTCAGGCGGCCGTCATCAAGGATTTGCAGCAGCGTGTGGAAGACGTCATGATGGGCTTTTTCGATTTCGTCGAAGAGGATGACGCAGTAGGGGCGGCGGCGCACGGCTTCGGTGAGCTGGCCGCCTTCTTCGTAGCCGACATAGCCGGGCGGTGCGCCGATCAAGCGTGAAACGGCGTGCTTCTCCATGTACTCAGACATGTCAATGCGCACCATGTTTTCTTCAGAATCAAACAGCGCTTCCGCCAGCGCGCGCGCCAGCTCGGTCTTGCCCACGCCAGTCGGGCCGAGGAAGATGAAGGAACCAATCGGGCGCTTCGGGTCTTTGAGCCCGGAACGCGCGCGGATGATCGCGTCGGTCACGGCCCGTACAGCTTCATCTTGGCCGATCACGCGCTTGTGCAGCGTGTCGCCCAGATGCAAGAGTTTTTCCTTTTCGCCCTCCATCAGGCGCGCGACGGGAATGCCCGTCCAGCGGCTGACGATGGCGGCGATTTCATCGGCGGTAACTTCTTCCTGCAGCATGCGCGGCGTGCCGGGAGCAGCGGCTTGTTCCGCATCTTTGAGTTTCTTCTCGAGCGCCGTCAGGGTGCCGTACTTGAGTTCCGCGGCTTTGTTGAGATCATAGCGCCGCTCGGCCTGTTCGATTTCTGTGCGCACGCGGTCAATTTCGGCGCGCAAGGCCTGCAGTTTGTGAATTTCTTCTTTTTCGCGTTGCCATTGCGCCTGCAGAGTTTTCTGTTGCTCCTTGGCGTCGGCGAGTTCTTTCTTGAGCGCGTCAAGGCGCTGGCGCGAGGCCTGGTCTTTTTCCTTGCGCAGGGCTTCCTGCTCGATTTCCAATTGCATGACTTTGCGCGTGATCTGATCGAGCTCGGCGGGCATGCTGTCAATTTCCGTGCGGATCGTCGCAGCAGCTTCGTCCACCAAATCAATCGCCTTGTCGGGCAGGAAACGGTCGCTGATGTAGCGGTGACTGAGCACAGCGGCGGCGACCAGGGCGCTGTCCTGGATGCGCACGCCGTGATGCAGCTCGTAGCGCTCGCGCAGGCCGCGCAAAATCGAAATCGTATCTTCTACGGACGGCTGGTCAACATATACAGGTTGAAAGCGGCGTTCGAGCGCGGCGTCTTTTTCAATATGCTGGCGGTACTCATCAAGGGTGGTCGCGCCGATGCAGTGCAGCTCGCCGCGCGCCAGCAGCGGCTTGAGCAAGTTGCCCGCGTCCATGCTGCCTTCGGCGCGGCCGGCGCCGACAATGTTGTGCAACTCGTCAATGAAAAGAATAATCCGCCCCTCCGCGGCCTGAATTTCCTTCAATACGGCTTTCAGCCGCTCTTCGAATTCGCCGCGGAACTTGGCGCCGGCCACGAGCGCGCCCATGTCAAGTGCAAAAATCGTTTTGTCTTTCAGTGATTCCGGCACATCGGCCTGGACAATGCGGCGCGCCAAGCCTTCCACGATGGCAGTCTTGCCGACGCCAGGCTCGCCAATCAGCACCGGATTGTTCTTGGTGCGGCGCGAGAGCACTTGGATGACGCGCCGGATTTCGTCATCGCGGCCGATCACAGGATCAATTTTACCTTTGCGCGCGGCCTCGACCAAGTCAACACCGTATTTCTCCAGTACATTGTAGGTGGCTTCAGGATTGGGATTGTCCACACGCTGGTTACCGCGCACCTCGCTCATGGCTTTAAGCAGTTTGTCGCGTGTCAGGCCAAATTCGTGAAAAATACGGCCGGCCGGCGTGGCGGCGCCTTCGTCAGCCAGCGCCAGCAAAATATGCTCAACGCTGACGTACGCATCCTTGAGATTGGCAGCGATCGCCTCGGCGGCAGTCAGCAGTTGGTTGAGGCGCGGCGCCATGTAGACCTGGCCGGGCGCGCCGGAGACGCGCGGCAGTTTGTCAAGCGCGCGTTCGAGTGCCTGGCGCAGTGAAGTGACCGCGACGCCGGCGCGCTCGATCAACAACGCCGCCAATCCGTCGCGCGGCTCAAGCAACGCCGCCAACAAATGTTCGCCCTCAATCTGCTGTTGGCCGCGGCGCGTGGCGATGCTTTGAGCTTGCATCAAAGCGGTTTGAACAGCTTCAGTCATTCTGTTGATATTCATCGTATGAACTCCTCAAAAGGGTGGGAGCAAAATAAATGCCATAACCAGACAGACGGCATTTTATGCTGATTGCAGGCGGCATAATGTGCCATCTTGCGCCGCAGTGTGCCAGAAAGGCAGCAGGCGTGCCGCTCGCAGGCTGCTGCCCCTCCACGCCTGTGTCGTGAGTTGCCGGACCGAAGGGCAGACGGTGTGTCTGCACGTGCAACTCAGTATTATACGAACAAAACGCATGTAAACATTTGAGGAACACATCAACATGAACGCAACCAAGATAGGACTATTTGGCATTGGGTTAGACACGTATTGGGATCAATTTGCCGGCTTGCGGCAGCGGCTGGAAGGCTACCAGGCGCGCATTCGGGCGCGCATGGCGGAGGCGGGCGCCATCGTTGTGGATGCCGGCCTTGTGGATACGCCGGACAAGAGCCGGGCCGCGGGCGAGCTGTTTGCGCGTGAAGGGGTGACCATGGTGTTTCTGTATGTGTCAACGTATGCGCTGAGCTCAACTGTGCTGCCCGTCGTGCAACGGGTGCGCGTGCCCGTCGTGGTGTTGAAGTTACAGCCCACGGCAGCGATTGATTACGCGTGGTTCAACGCGCAGGGCGACCGCGGCGTGATGACGGGTGAATGGCTGGCAAACTGCCAGGCGTGTGCGGCGCCAGAGATTGCGTGTGTGTTCAACCGCGCGGGCATCTCGTATTATGTGGTGACGGGAACCCTGAACGATGAGGAGGCGTAGCGCGAAATTGGCTCATGGATCAGCGCGGCGCATGTAGCGCACGAACTGCGGCACGCGCGGGTGGGCACGCTGGGTCATTACTTGTGCGGCATGCTGGACGTATACAGCGACATGACCCAGCTGGCCGCGGCATGTGGCTGTCAGTTCGAGATGGTGGAGATGTGCGAAGTGCAGCGGCGGCGCCAGGCGGTGAGCGAAGATCAGATTCAGGAGAAGCTGAAGGAGTTTCGTGAGACATTCGCGGTCGCGCCTGCTTGCAGCGAATATGAACTGCGGTGCGCGGCGCAAACCGCGTGTGCATTAGACGAGGTTGTACAGGCACACCGCCTGGGGGCGCTGGCGTATTATTACGAAGGCTCACGAGGAAATGAATATGAAAACATTGTCACGCCGGTCATCGCGGGGAACACACTGCTGACGGGGAAGCATGTGCCCGCCACGAGCGAGTAGGAGATTAAAAACGTGCTGGCAATGAAGAACATGGACATCCTGAGCGCGGGCGGTTCATTTTCAGAATTTTACGGGATGGATTTTAACGCAGCATGGGCTGGTAACGGTATTGTCCGTGGTGCAGACGGGCGCCGGAACAGTGAAGTTGCTGGTGGCGCAAGGCGAGACCGTGCCGGGACCGATTTTGGAAATTGGCAACACGCACAGCCGCTACCGGTTTGCACGCGGGGCCAAAGATTTCATTAACCCGTGGTTTAGCGCCGGCTGTGCGCGTCATTGCGCCGTCGGCGGCGGTCCTGTCGCCGGGCACATTGAGAAGCTGGGGGCGTTGTTGAAGATCGAGGTGGAGGAAGTGTGAACGAGAGTGGCCGACAGACGGACGGGGTCAGGCATGAACATATAACCCTGTGGGTCCCGCGTAGGGGCAGGCCTTGAATATTGAACTACGAATGAGCGTTGTTTGATATGTGAGGGTAGGCGTGCGCTTCGATTGCGCAGCACATCACGGTGGGTGACAGAACTATAACTACTACCTGCCTTTTGTTCGCGTGCGACGAGATACCCATGAAGGACATGAAGAGCATGAAAGAGACGCACAGTAAGAAGTCAGAAGTGGAAGCAGATCATACGGTGCGAGCGCTGGCCATCATGCGGCAAAAAATGTTGATTGCAAACGGCAAAATATGTTGAGTGAATGTTTCGTTAGCCGTGGAACACACGGAAAAACGCCGAAAATGAACCATGCTATTGTTGTTCCGTGTTATTCCGTATACAGCGTGGGCCATTCGTTCCGCCCGCCACGCGCTCTCGAAATTTCTCCAGCGTACAGTTAATGTAGCCTACACGGATAGCTTGGCGACGCAGCGGGGAAAGAGCACAAATACATCCAACCGCAATCGGACAGCATATCAGCAAGGTGGCGCACGTCGTGACGGGCTGGTATTAGTATACCAACATGTTGTTGCAGGTTTTGGATTTCGAGCGGCAAGCTTGAGCCGGGCCGCATAGTGACGCGCTCAGGCGAAGGCGCGGCGCGGCGCGCTCCTGACGCCGCTTCACGCGCGCGTACACGAGCTGTGCTGCGTTGCGCACGCACATTCGGTGATGTCGCCTGCGCCGCTTCACGCGCGCGTACACGAGCTGTGCTGCTTCCGCTCTTTGCTTCCTGCCGCTCCCTTGGAACCAGCGGCTAGAGAGGGCCGCCGGCCGTGGCGGCCACGTATGCGCCGGGCATGAGGGCAACGCAGCGGGTGCCCCTCCACGCCTATGTTGCGAGTGGCCGGATAGAGGTCTCCTGCGGCGGCGCCGTGCGGGCTTCACTGATGAGTGGCGGCGTCTGCTGCGCACGGCTCCGTGGCTGCAGTAGCTGCAGCAACAGACGTTTTTTGACCTGGTGCAGCGCGAGCGCATCGAGCTGTTCCGCCTGTGGCGCAACCGCGCTTTCACCTTTGGCGCCGTTTGCTCGGCGGTACGCTCCAGCACGCGCATCCGCAGCCTGCGTTCACGGCGCGCACGGCGACGCACTAGGCGCCGGTTCGGCCGCCGGCACAGATAGGGGGTCAGCGCCGGACACCTCATCCGCAGGAGGAGCTGCTAGCTGGTGGCATCTACCTCCCGCCGTCCGTGCGCCCGCAACTGCGCAACAAACACTCTCGCGCCGCGAGCAATAATTCGGCACCACAATAGCCCGCCGGCCGCCACAGCACCTGAACGGCTCAGCCCGCCGGCGGTTATACTGCACGGGCCGCCCGCGCCGCCCGCCACGCCCGTCTTGCCGTTGTTGCACGCCATGCAGCTGCACGATGGTGTGTTTCCGGCTGATGCCTTTGACCCCACACTAGGCGTTTAAGATCCGCGTTTTGTCGTTTCTGTGCTTCACGCGCGCATAGACGCGCCGTAGCCGTTACGGTTTTTTTGCGTGTCACTTTGTCCAACTTCGGTGTGTTACAGCGTGGTTTTTCGTCATTATCCATCTTTCCATTTTGGTTGGATACATTATGACCTATCCATGCACCGTGCGGTTGGGTTTTTTATAAGGTATCTCGTGATGCCGGCGGGGCGAAAAAGACGTGCATGAGGGTGAGGCCGTGCGGGGGTGCGACGTCGAAGCGGCGCGGGCCGGCCGCGCCGGCGAAGACGTCACGCACGCTGTCCGCGGGAATGCGGCGGCGCCCAGCGGCGAGCAGCACACCCACCATGGCGCGCACCTGTTTGTACATGAAGCTTTTCCCCACTATATCAATGGCGAGGCGCGGCCCGTCGTGGGTGAGCGTGACTGCGCGGATGGTGCGTGTGGTTTCTTCGTGTTGTTTGCCGGAGACCATCTGCAGGCCGCGCATGTCCAGTGTGCCGGTCATGAGGGCGGCGGCCGCGCGCATGGCATCGAAGTCAAGCGGATAGTGATACCACCAGTGATAGCGGCGGGTGAGCGGGTCGTCATACTCGGCCAGCCAGAGCTCATAACGGTAATGTTTGCCGAAGTTGTGGCGGGCGGAGAAACCGGGCGGGGCGCCGGCACAGGCGGTGACGGCAACATCCGGCGGCAAGTAGCGATTCAGCCCACGGGCGATGTGTGAGCAGTCGAGATTGCAGCCGGTGCGGAAATGCACGCTCTGGCCGCGGGCATGCACGCCGGCGTCGGTGCGGCTGGCGGCGGTGAGGTCGTCATAGGCACCCAGCAGCGTGTCGAGCGCTTCGCGCAACACGCCTTCCACGGTGCGCGTGCCGGGCTGGTGTTGCCAGCCGTGAAATTCCGTGCCGTCGTAGGCGATTGTCAGATGAATGGTGTGCATGGACACGTGGCGGAATGGTGCGGCAAAAGCACGGCATGTCGCGCAGCGTTGATGCCATTACGAGGGATGACAAATGGGATTGGGGAGTGCATGGGGGGCGATGGGGGGAGGCGGGCGCTGGTGCAGAGAGGCAGCGTAACTAGGGCGAGAACTCTGTGTGGCGCGGTTCGGTGTAGGAGAGGAAGGCGCCGGCGGCAACAATCAGTGCCGCGATGATGATGGCCCACCAATAAGTACCGAGCCAGTCATGCAGCCAGCCGCCGACAAGGGGCCCGGTGATGCCGGCGAAGCCGTAGGCGAGGAAGACGAGGGGGTAGACCGCGCTGAATTGCGCTGCACCGTAGCGGGCGGCGACATGCGCGGCGTAGAGGACGAAGCAGGCGCCGAAGCCGAAGCCGATTAAGAATGTCGCCAGGGCAAAGACGATGCCCGCGGTATGCAGCAGGCTCAGCAACAGCAAGGTTGCGCAGAGAAAGGCCAGTGAGGCTGGAATGGTGCGGTAAGCGTAGCGGTCGTAGAGGCGGCCCCAGGTGATGCGGCCGGCGGCGTTGCCCAGTGCAAACAGGCTGATTGCAAGATTGGCCTGCGTCGCGCTCAGCCCCGCTTCAAGACCAATGCTTTTCAGATTGCCAATCACCAGCAGTCCGGCGAACGTGCCGCTCCACATGCCTGCCGCCAGCAGCCAAAACAGGCGTTGGCTCAGGACACAGCTCAGCGCCAGCGCGGGCGGGGGATGCACGACGGCTGCGCGGTGGGGCATGTGCAACGCCAGCGCGCAGACCAATATCACCACGGCGCTGCCCGCGCCCACCAGCTCGAAGACGCGCGGCAGTGTCACGCCTGCTGCCAGCAGATGATCCACACACCACGCTGTGGCAATCGCCCCGCCGCCAAACCCGGCCGCGGCGCAGCCCGTCACCAAGCCTTTGTGGTTGGGGAACCAATGGAGTGGTGTGGCCAGAGCGGCGACATAGCCACAGCCGATGCCCGCGCCGCTCAGGACGCCGATGCCCAGCCATAAGAGGGGAAAAGAGCCGCGGGACCAGGCTGCGAGGGCATAGCCGGCCAAAAACAGGAGGGCGGAGAGCAGGGCGTTGCGCTGCGGGCCCCAGCGCGGAAGGAGCCGGCCTGCCCATGTCATCATGAGTGTAAAGACAGCGATGGTCGTGCCGAAGACCAGTTGTGTCTGGGTCGAGGAATAGCCGTAGGTGGCACGCAATGGCGGCACATAGGCGCTCCAGGCGTAGACGCCGCCGAGACACACCAGAATGACGATCGCACTGGCGAGTACCAGCAATCCGCGATACATGATACTCCTAGGTGGTTGTGACGCCGCATGCGGTGCATACGGCAACGCAGGGACATAGTAACCGAAAGGTGGCGTGAAGTCAAGGGGAGGGGAGACCTGGATCCGGCGACTAGGGAGGGCCGCCGGCCTCTGCGGCCTGATGCGCGCGGGTTGAAAAGGGCAGCGAGGCCGCTGCCCTTCCATTCATGTGGAGGGCCGCCGGCCTCGGCGGCCTGATGCGCGCGGGTTGAAAAGGGCAGCGAGGCCGTTGCCCCTCCATTCATGTGGAGGGCCGCCGGCCTCGGCGGCCT
>Ga0308414_1000232_pt1 | contig 34738 bp, 27 predicted proteins | sample HotsprSampleOS50_FD_205667 | JGI IMG/M metagenome (GOLD analysis project Ga0308414, IMG submission 205667) | Hot spring phototrophic mat microbial communities from Octopus Spring, Yellowstone National Park, Wyoming, United States - 20090730_OS50 ... | reverse complement strand
GCTCTTCAATCAGATCGGAAAATGCAGGTTCATGTACGGGAACCAGCACGATGTTCCCCTGATCGTTCGTACACGGGTCAGCATCGGCACAGGGTATGGAGCCCAACATTCGATGGAGCCTGCCTCCCTCTTTGCCCTGTTCGAGGGGTGGCGTGTCGTGGCTCCCTCTACCCCCTTCGATTATATCGGGCTCTTCAATACATCCTACCATAGCCTGGATCCCGTGCTGATCATTGAGCATCAGGCCCTCTACCCGATGGAAGGGTGGGTACCGAAAGATCGGGACTATTGCATTCCTTTTGGCAAAGCCCTTATTCGCAGGAAGGGCAAGGATATCACCGTGGTGAGTTATTCCCGGATGGTACACCGGGTCCTGGAAGCGGCAGAACTCCTGAAACAAAAGGGAATAGAGACGGAAGTGATCGATCTTCGGACCCTGGATCTCTTGAGTCTAGATTACCAAACCATCGGTCAGTCCCTCAAAAAAACGGGCCGGCTTCTGATCGTGGAGGAAGGGCACATGTATGGGGGATTGGGCGGACACATTGCCGATGAGGTACAACGAAGGTTCTTCGATACCTTGGATGGGGAAATCCTCCGGCTGGGAGGGAAGAATATCCCCATGCCCGTCTCGAAAGCCCTCGAAGAGTTGTCCATCCCCGATGTAGAGGACATTGTAAGGGAGATCCAACGATCCTTGGAGTAGAGGGGGGAAAGATGGAAACATTACAGAAGGCGTTTCAGGAAAAATTCGGCAAGAAAGCCTATCGGATCCTTCGATCCCCCTTAAGGATCTGTCCCTTGGGGGCCCATGTGGATCATCAGCACGGGTATGTAACGGGGATGGCCCTGGAGGCTTCCATCTATTTCATGTATGCCCCGGATCCGGAAGGGTACATCCGGGTGCAAAGTCTGGACTTTCCCGATGAGGAGTACTTCCATTTGAACCATGTACCGGACATGATCCCAGGGTACTGGGGAAACTACCTTCGAGGGGCGGTCCTTTCCCTCGGCAGACAGTACAAAATCAGAATTGGGATTCAAGGAGTGATCCGGGGTAAACATCCCATTGGCGGATTGTCCTCATCGGCAGCGGTGATCACCGCCTACCTAATGGCTCTGGCGGAGGTGAACGAAGTTTCCCCCACCAAGGAGGAACTTATCCGGCTGAGTCACTGGGTGGAAACGGACTTCATCGGATTGAACAATGGGATTCTGGATCAGTCGGCCAACATCTTAAGCAAGGACGGTCACCTGATGGTGATGGATTGCCGTTCGGAACAGTACGAGCTAGTGCCCAAACATCCCGAAATGGATCCCTATGATATTATCGTGGTATATTCGGGGATCAGCACTACCCTGATGGGAACGGATTACAACAATAGGGTGGATGAGTGTAAGGTGGCGGCCTGGATCCTGCAGGAACTGGATTCAGGCAAAGTGTCCTCGTTGAAACAGGTGAGGCTACGGGACATCGATCCTGCTCAGTTCGAGGCCCTGAAGGAGAAGCTGCCGGGACGTTTTCGAAGGAGAGCGGAACATTTCTTTACCGAGAACCAGCGGGTGCTGGCAGGGGTTCGCCATTGGAAGGAAGGGGATCTTTCGAAATTCGGTCAACTCATGTTCCAGTCGGGGGAAAGTTCTATCCGTAACTACGAATGTGGCTGCCCCGAGTTGATCACAATTTTTGAAATTCTTGCTACGACCCCCGGTGTGTATGGCGCACGGTTCAGCGGGGCAGGATACCGGGGATGCTGCATCGGATTGGTGGATCCTTCTCGAAAGGAGTCGATTCAGGAGCGGATCGAGTCCCTCTACCCAACCCGTCATCCCAGATATCGGGATGTGTTCAAGGTTTACTTCAGCAAGACAGGGGACGGGGCTCGATTCCTCAGCCCGGAAGAGACTTCACAATTCTCTGAATGAGATCCTTATAGGGGGAATTGATGAAATGTGTACTCCTGGTGGCAGGATTCGCTACCCGTTTGTATCCCTTGACCCTCCATACCCCCAAACCCCTTCTAGAGGTAGGAGGCAGAACTATCCTTGACAGACTGATGGAGAAGGTAGAAGAGATCCCTTCTATCGATGAAATCATCCTGGTGAGTAATGGGCGGTTCTTTACCACCTTCATCCAGTGGGCTGCAAAGTATTCCTCTCACCGGAAAATTACCGTATTGAACGACGGTGCCTTGGATAACGATCATCGGCTGGGGGCCGTTGCGGATCTGGAGTTTGCCCTTCGGGAAAGGAAAATTGACGAGGATACTCTGGTATTGGCAGGGGACAACTTGTTCGATTTTTCCCTGAAGGCTTTCGTGGATTTCTTTCTTGCCAAAAGAGCCGACTGTATCACCGCTCACCGAGTGGAAGACTCGGAACAATTGAAACGGACAGGGGTGATCCTCGTGAACTCCGAGGGGAGGGTGCTGACCTTCGAGGAAAAACCTAAAGTCCCTAAAAGCGATTTGGCAGTTCCTCCCATCTATCTCTACCGCCAGGATACCCTCCCCCTGTTAGGCACCTACCTGGAAGAGGGAAACAACCCTGATGCGCCGGGGAACTTCATTCCCTGGCTTCTCAGGCGAAAAGAGGTATACGCATACTTTTTTCAAGGAAAACGGTACGACATCGGCACACCCGAAAGCCTCGAGGAAGCCCGGCGGGCCTATGTCTTTCCTCCTTCGAGGAATTGACAGGCAGTAGAAAAATAGGTAGTGTATGGATGCAAAGGGCGACTAGCTCAGTTGGATAGAGTACAAGCCTCCGGAGCTTGGGGTCGTGGGTTCGAATCCCGCGTCGCCCATTTTTAAGCCATGGCAAGGTATTTTACAACTTTCTGCACCCTCCGCTCGATCAGAAAGTACAGGGCTTGAGGGTATTCCTTCTTTTTAATCAATTCCTTGAACTTTGCGAGCACTCCCTCTGCCAATGCCTCGAGGGATTCGTACCCTTCGGGGGAAAAAGTATCGAGAAACTTGAACAGGGACCGCAGGGCGGCTATTTCCGCCTGAATGAGGCTGGAGTTTTCCTGCAGTACATAGTTGGTTATTTCATGCTTCTGTTCGTGACAACGATAGATTTCGAGGAGGGTTTTCAAGTCTTCTTCGATTTCTTCTAGTTCCATTTTCAGAATGGAAAGAAACTTGTGTGCTTTCGTCTTCATGGTTCCCCCCTACTACTATTGATTGTATGCTCAGTTGATCCATTTTACAACGATTTTTCTGTTTGCTTTTTCAAGGGAAATAGAGTATAATTTTCAATAGGGAAGGAGGTCGAAATGACTACTCCGCCGAAGGGGAAAGGCCGGTGAGGAGCCGGCATCTAGGAGACATAGACTGGGTTATTCCATCGTGCCCCAAGGGGCACAGAAGGTATGTATGTGAGGTCACGAAGGGTATCGAAACTCTTCGGACTTCTAAAAGCCGGAAGTGAGTTCCGGCTTTTTTTATGCGTATTCCCGATCGATCTTTGCATTCCTCGAAAAAAGTGGTAAGGTTAGGTATCGAAGCATGCGTTTGGGAGGGGAACGATGCCGATACAACAGGCTCCCGTCTATGACGAAAGCAAAATAATCACTCTCAGTTCCTTGGAACATATCCGTCTCCGCACAGGGATGTATATTGGACGGTTGGGGGATGGGAGTAGTTTCGACGATGGGATCTACGTGTTGCTGAAGGAAGTGATCGATAACAGTGTGGATGAGTACATCATGGGGTACGGGAATAGGATCGAAGTCACCCAGGAAGGCACAAGGATCCGTGTCCGGGACTATGGCAGAGGGATTCCTCTTGGGAAACTGGTTGAATGTGTCTCGGTAATCAATACGGGTGCGAAGTACAACGATGATGTATTCCAATTCAGCGTGGGTCTGAATGGTGTAGGGACGAAGGCGGTCAATGCACTCTCTGCCTTCTTCCGGGTGGTTTCCTATCGGGACGGGCAATGGGCAGAGGTTCGATTCGCTCAGGGGAAACTCCTTTCCCAGGAATCGGGTAAGAAAACGAAGGAACGGAATGGAACCCTCGTGGAGTTCGAGCCGGATCCAGAACTGTTTGGCGAGTACGCGTTCAACCAGGAATTCGTGGAGAAACGGCTGTGGACATACGCGTATCTGAACAAGGGACTTACTCTTGCTTACAATGGAAAGGAGTTTCATTCGGAGCGCGGATTGGAGGATCTCCTGGCCGCTGAAATCGGAAGCAATGGGCTGTACGACCCGGTCTATTTTTCCGGTCCTGCACTGGAGTTCGCCTTTACCCATACGGAGAACTATGGGGAAACCTACTTTTCCTTCGTCAATGGGCAGCATACCGTCGATGGGGGTACCCATCTTTCCGCCTTTCGAGAGGGAGTTCTGAAAGGGATCTGCGAGTACTTCCAGAAGAGCTTCAATGGTTCGGATGTGAGGGAAGGATTCGTGGGCGCCATTGCAATCAAGCTTAAGAATCCGATTTTCGAAAGCCAGACCAAGAACAAGTTGGGGAACACGGAGATCCGTCCCTGGATCGTGGGAGAGGTAAAGTCTGCGATCGTGGATGCCCTTCACCGAAACAAGAAGTTGGCCAAGGTGCTGGAAGGCAAGATCCTCCAGAACGAAGCACTTCGGAAGGAACTCACCCTGGTACAGAAGGAAGCCAAGGAGGCTGCCAAGAAAATCGCCCTCAAAATCCCCAACCTGAAGGACTGCAAGTACCACAGGGGGGAAGATGGGGAGGAAGGGGAGAAATCGATGATCTTCCTCACCGAAGGTCAGTCTGCTTCCGGTTCGATGGTTTCCGCCCGGGATGTGTACCACCAGGCGATCTTTTCCCTACGGGGAAAGCCGCAGAACATGTACGGCCGTAGGCGAACGGCGATCTACCAGAACGAGGAACTCTATAACCTGATGATTGCCTTAGGGATCGAACATTCGGTGGAGGATCTTCGGTACGGCAAGGTGATCATCGCAACCGATGCAGACCACGATGGTTACCATATCCGTAACCTCCTTCTTACTTTCTTCCTCAACTATTTCGAGGAATTAGTCCTTGCAGGAAGGTTGTTCATCCTGGAAACTCCCCTGTTTCGTGTCCGGAACAAGCAGGAAACTCGATACTGTTATTCCCTCCGGGAGCGGGACCAGGCAATGAAGGAACTTTCAGGCTGTGAGGTAACCCGATTCAAGGGTTTGGGGGAAATTTCTCCCAAGGAGTTCGGCCAATTCATCGGACCCAGCATGCGGTTGGTGGAGGTAAACGTGAAATCGGTAAAAACGATCCCTGACACGTTGGAATTCTACATGGGGAAGAACACCCCCGAACGCCGAGACTTCATCATGGAGAATCTGATCTAGTATGACCTACATCACCAACCTCTACCAAACAAATTTTCTCGAGTACGCCTCCTATGTAATCAAGGATCGTGCCATACCTCACCTGGATGATGGGCTGAAACCGGTTCAACGTCGAATCCTTCATTCCCTCTTCGAGATGGATGACGGGAAGTTCCACAAAGTGGCAAATGTCGTAGGGCACTGCATGAAGTACCATCCCCATGGGGATGCTTCCATCTATGAAGCCCTGGTGAATCTGGCCAACAAGGAACTCCTCATCGAAAAACAGGGGAATTTCGGAAACATTTTTACCGGGGATGCCCCTTCGGCCCCTCGGTACATCGAATGCCGGGTATTACCTCTGGCGAAGGAGATCCTCTATAACCCGGAACTCACCCAGTACGAAGACAGTTACGATGGCAGAAACAAGGAACCGGTTACCTTTCCTGCAAAAATCCCCCTGGTCCTCATCCTGGGGGCCGAGGGCATTGCCGTAGGGATGTCCACCCGGATCCTTCCCCATAATCCCGTGGAGGTGATGGAAGGGATAAAAGCGCGCCTGCGGGGGAAGAAAACGACCCTGTATCCCGACTTTCCTACGGGCGGAATTCTGGATGTCGCCGAGTATCAGGATGGAAATGGGAAAGTCCGAGTACGGGCTAAGCTGGATACGACGGATCCCAAACGGATCCTCATTCGGGAACTTCCCTATGGATGTACCACGGAAAGTCTCATCGCTTCCATCGAAGCGGCAGCCCGTAAGGGAGTGCTGAAGATCGCCAGCATCAATGATTTTACCACCGAAGAGGTGGAGATCGAAATCAAACTCGCCCGCTGCACCTACTCGAAGGACGTGGTGGATTCACTTTTCGCCTTCACCGACTGCGAGGTTTCCATTCCGGTGAACCTTCTGGTGATCAAGGACAAGACCCCCATACAGATGACGGTAAGCGAGGTGATCGACTATCACGCGAAGCGTCTCGTGGAGATACTCAAACAGGAACTACTCCTGGAACAGAAAACCTTGCTGGACCGGCTCCACATTCGCACCCTGGAGCAAATCTTCGTGGAGGAGCGGATCTACAAGAAAATCGAAGAGAAACGTACAGCGGAGACAGTGGTAAAGGCAGTGATCGACGGCTTCAAACCCTTCTCCTCCCAGCTCCTTCGTCCTGTCACAGAAGAGGATGTGGACAAGCTTTTAAAAATTCCCATCCGGAGGATCTCCCTCTACGACATGCAGAAGAACAAGAAGGAGATGGAGGAGATCCGAGGGAGGTTGAAAGAGATCAAGCATCACCTCTCCCACCTTGTGGATTATGCCGTCTCCTTCCTGGACGGAATCATCCTACGATACGGGAAGCGCTTTCCACGTCGAACGACCATCAAGAGCTTCAAGAAGGTGGATGCCCGAGAGGTGGCGGTGAAGAACTTGAAACTACGGTACGACGAGGAATCTGGATACCTAGGGTACGGAATCACCAGTGGGACGGTACTCTTCGAAGTGTCCCCCTTCGATCGAATTCTTATCGTAAGGGGTTCGGGAGTGTTCTCCGTCCAGAATGTGCCGGAGAAACTATTCGTGGATAAGCATCTCCTGTACTGTGGGGAAGCGGACAAGGAACGTTTGTCCCAGAAAGTGTTCTCGGTTTTGTATCGAATGAAGGATTCCGGAGAAGGATACATCAAACGCTTTCGGATCGCAGGCTATATTCTCGATAAGGCGTACGAGGCGGTGCCTCCGGAAGGGGAAGCCCTACAACTGACGACAAAGGAAAATGCCTTTGTCTATGTAAAGTATGTGAAAACCCCCAAATTGAAAATCGAGGAGGAGACCTTTCCCTTGAAGAAGTTCCCCATAAAGAACTATCGCTCAGCGGGAAAAAGGCTATCTTCCAAACCCATCAGTACGGCCCGGTTCGTAAAAGGAATGGTCAAAGGAAAGGAGAAAATAAAAGAATTAGAGGAAAAGGTGTAACCCTTGCTAAGACTTAAAGTTATAAGTTTTCCTTGACAAAGAGGACAATACCTATATAATTCACAAAAAAGGTAACGTGGGAGGAATCCAATGCCATTTTGGTTGCTGGTTCTCCTTCCTCTTACTGGTTTTGTTTTAGGTTGGATTGTTAGATGGTTGTATGCCAGATTTCAACTTTCATCTTTGGAGCAAAAAGCTGAGAGAATCAAGCAGGATGCGATCAAAGAAGCAGAAGCCAAGAAGAAAGAACTTATCCTTGAAACCAAGGATCAGCTTCTTAGGGAAAGAACACAGCAGGAACGTGAAATTCGAGAGCGTAGGAACGAACTGCAGAGGTTCGAACGCAGACTGCTTCAGCGTGAGGAGACCTTAGAACGAAAGTTGGCTCAGGTAGACAAGCAAGCCCAAACCTTACTGGCCCGTGAGAGGACATTAGCGGAGAAAGAAGAATTTTTAGGACAACAGGAAGAACGGTGGATCAAGGAACTGGAACGAATTTCCGGTTTGAGTTCGGAGGAAGCGAAACGCCTCATCATTTCGACCCTTGAGAACGAAGCCCGTCACGATGCCCAGGTTATCCTGAACAAGATCGAACAGGAGATGAACCTGGCTGCAGAGAAAAAAGCGCGGGAAATTCTCATCGCTACGATGCAGCGAATCGCTACCGATGTTACCTCCGAGGTCACTGTCACCACAGTGAGCCTTCCCAACGACGAAATGAAGGGGAGGATCATCGGGCGGGAAGGGCGGAACATCCGTACACTGGAAACCCTTACCGGGGTAGACATCATCATCGACGACACTCCCGAGGCGGTGGTGATCTCCTGCTTCGATCCCGTTCGGAAGGAAATAGCCCGGCGCACGTTGGAAAAACTCATCTCCGATGGCCGGATCCATCCGGCACGGATCGAAGAGATGGTCCAAAAAACCACAAAGGAAATTGCCCAGATCATCTACGAGGAAGGGGAAAAGGTGCTCTTCGAATTGGGGATCCATAACTTTCCTCCGGAGGGGATCCGTGCTCTGGGAAGGCTGCATTTCCGAACTAGTTACGGCCAGAATGTACTGGCGCATTCGAAAGAGGTCGCCATTCTGGCAGGGATGCTAGCTTCTGAGCTGGGAGCGGATCGGGAAATCGCCAAAAGGGGTGCTCTACTACATGATATAGGCAAAGGGGTGGAGAGCGAGGGAGATTCCACCCATGTGGAGTTAGGAATCGAATTGGCAAAGAAACTGGGGGAAGATCCACGGGTCATCAATGCTATCGCTGCCCATCATGGGGATTCCGAGTTTACCTGCCTGGAAGCTGTAATCGTGCAAATTGCCGATTCCATCTCTGCGGCCAGACCGGGAGCCAGAAGGGAGACTCTCGACACCTATATCAAGAGGTTGGAGAACCTCGAGAAGATCGCCAACGATTTCGAAGGAGTGGACAAAGCCTATGCCATCCAGGCCGGAAGGGAACTGCGGATCCTGGTGAATACCGACAGGGTATCGGAAGAGCAGGCCAGGGAAACGGCGAAACAAATCGCCAAGAAGATCGAATCCGATTTACGGTATCCCGGCAGGATCAAGGTAACCGTGATCAGGGAAACTCGAGTGGTGGAGTATGCCCGATAAAACGTTGCGGGCACTAATCCTGGGGGATGTGGTGGGACAGGCAGGATGTAGGGCTCTGTTCCTTCTCCTTCCAGGTTTGGTAAAGGAGCATGGGGCAGATCTTGTCGTGGTGAACGGTGAGAATGCCGCATCGGGTTTTGGAATTCTCCCCGAAATGGTGGAAAAATTCTTTACCGCGGGGGTTCATGTAATCACCTCCGGAAACCATATCTGGCAACAGAAGGAGGTGGTACCCCTGCTGGATCAAGAGGGCCGGCTTCTCCGACCTTTGAATTATCCCAAGGGGGTACCGGGTCATGGTTCCTGTATCGTGGATATCAGGGGAACGAAGGTCGCTGTAATGAACCTGCAGGGGCGTGTACGGATGAACAATATCCTCTGCCCTTTCCTGATAGGGAAGGAAACCGCCCGAAAGTTGGAAAAGGAAACGAAATTGATCCTTGTGGATTTTCATGCGGAAGATCCAGAAGAGAAAGAAGCCCTCGGCATGTACCTGGATGGGGAAGTGAGCGCGGTGTTTGGAACCCACACCCATGTGCAAACGGCGGACGAACGGATTCTCAAGGGGGGAACTGCCTACATTACCGACATCGGGATGATCGGTACCGACGACAGTGTCATAGGGTTCAAGACCGCCATTGCGTTGGAACGTTCCCTTACTCAGCTCCCCATCAAGATGGAAGCGGAGGAAGGACCCGCGGTGATCCATGGGATCGTGGTAACCCTCGATGTGTCCTCGGGAAAGGCTCTATCCATCCAACGGATTCGAACCGCCTCCCCCGTATGACATTGCCCATACCATTCGGATCATGAAGCGAAAGAACCGTAGAATCCTGGATCTTCTACAGGAACGATACCCCCAATGGGACCGGAACCAGTGTCTTGCCTTCATCCTCTGTGGAGAGGTGTCTGTCCAGGGGGAAACCGTGAGGGATCCGGCCAGAACAGTACCTGAGGAAGTCGAGGTAGAGGTTCGTCCCGTTCGCTACGTATCGAGGGGGGGCATCAAGCTGGAACATGCCCTTTCGAGGTGGAACCTCTCCGTAGCAGGGAAAGTGATGCTGGATGCCGGAGCTTCTACGGGAGGATTCACCGATTGCCTTCTTCAGTTTGGAGCGGCCCGCGTGTATGCCATCGATGTGGGGTACAATCAGATTCACCCGAAGTTCAGGAAGGATCCGAGGGTTACCGTGATGGAGGGGACCAATATCCTGGAGGTGACCATCCTTCCCCAAAAGCCTCACGGCGCCGTGTGCGATCTTTCCTTCCGGTCCCTACGAGGCGCCGCTTCCCATATTCTTTCCCTTACAACGGAGAACTGGCTGGTGGCACTGGTAAAGCCTCAGTTCGAAGGGGCGGAAGGGTTACCGGGTTTTCGGGGGGTAGTTCGTTCGGAGGAGGCTCTGTGTAGAATCCTCGCTACCCTTCAGGATGATTTGGAGAATGAGGGAGTTCATACAGAGAAGATCCTGGAATCCCCCATTCGGGGAAGGGGGGGGAACCGGGAGTTCTTTTTCTACTTAACCAGGGAGTCCCGCGAGAGAGGTTTCCCGATGTACACACCCTCGGGACTCAAGTAGTCGACCTTCCGCCCCTCAAGCAGAAACTGCACGCCCTGAATACTGGCAAACTCGGTTACCGTGTACACGATCTGAAGTACCTGGGTTCGATACCCTTCTGCCCCGTAGGGATTGAATTGAAAGGATTCATTTAGATTGATGAAGGCAATTCCGTCTCGGATACTGACCGATTTGATTTCAGTTCCCGAGGGAATGAGGCTGGAAATCCCTCGTTGTTTCTCGGTGGGGGTAGGCCCTTTAAGGAGTTCCTTTAAGGTTTCGGTGAGGGGAGCGTTGTGGTAGGTAATTTTTCGCTCTGCGGCCACCAGTTCCGGTTTTCCCGTTTCAGAAATCCGGACAAAGTACAGTTTCGAAGTGCGGCTACGGGTGGGAGGGACAGTGGATTTTGTCGCGGGTCCTTCCTGGGATTCCGCGGCAACGGAGGACGCGACAGAAGGACTGCCGCCTCTTTCCGAGAGCGATTTTTCGGTAGGAGATTCTGTAGCAGGGGATTCTTTAGGGACTTCGGGGTGTGATTCCGGAAGGGAAGGTTTTTCTTCCGGAGGGGGCACTTCGGGTGTAGGGCTTTTCGGTAACGATGCCCCATGACGGTAGTCGCCCCCGAAATGTCGGGCGATCCACTGGGGGAACTGCACCCGGGAACCAATGTACAGTATCGCAATGAAACAGAGTAGAGCGATCCAGAACACTACGCCGAGTGAGGGTTTCTTCTCTTTCCCCATACTATGGTTAGTTTCGGCCAAAAACGAACCGGATTTGACAGTGAAAAGAAAAGCACGTATAGTTTCCCCTATGATGGAACTGAAAGGGATTCCCGCTTCTCCGGGGATCGTAACGGGAAAGGCATTCCTGTATATCGACGACAATCCTCCCATCCCAAAGTACGATATATCCCCCGCCATCATCCCTCTGGAACTGGAACGATTCGAGGAAGCGCAACGCAAGGCAATACGCGAACTCGAGTTATTGAAGGAACGAACCGGAAGCGAAATGTCGGAAGAGACCTTGGGAGTGATAGACTCCCACCTCCTGCTTCTTCAGGATCCGGAGGTGAGGGAACGGATCGAAAAAGAGCTCTATGCCCAAAAGAAGAATATCGAGTGGGTCATTCACATGACGATCCAATCCTTTCTAGAAAAATTGAACCATACCTCCGATCCATACCTTCGGGAACGGACAGCAGATATCAACGATGTGACACGCCGTGTACTGAATCACCTCCTTCATCGGGAGCGGATATCCCTCTCGGACATCGAGGAGCAGGTGATCCTGGTAGGGAAAGACCTCTTGCCCTCCGAAGCCATCGCCATGAACAAACGGATGATTCTCGGGATTGCTCTGGACGAGGGGGGGAAAACCTCCCATACCGCCATCCTCGCCCGGGCATTCGAGATACCCGCTGTATTGGGGTTGAGGGAGATCACCAAGCACGTTCAAACCGGGGACGAGATTCTCATCGATGGAAACAAAGGCATTGTTATTTTAACACCGGATGAGGCGACGAAGAAGTCCTACCTGAAAACCCTCGAGGCTCGCACGAGGAAGGAAGTGGAGCTCTTAAGCCTCAATGAACTTCCCGCAGAGACGAAAGACGGGAAGCTCATTCACCTGTTGGGGAATATCGAGGTGCCCGAGGAGGTGGAAGCTCTGAAAGGGCACGGAGCGGAGGGGGTGGGGTTGTACCGGTCCGAGTTCCTCTTCCTCAATCCAGGCCGTCTCCCTAGTGAACAGATGCAGTATGAAGCCTACCGCAGAGTGTTGGAGGCGATGGAGGGAAAGACCGTCACCATCCGTACCCTGGACCTAGGGGGCGACAAGATCATTCCCGATCTGGTAGACGTAAGCGAAAAGAATCCCCTCCTGGGCTGGCGGGCCATTCGGTTCTGCCTTTCCAGGGTAAGCATCTTTCGGACGCAGTTACGAGCCCTCTTCCGGGCCTCCGTCCATGGGAAACTCCAGATCATGTTCCCCATGATCTCAGGAATCGAGGAATTGCATCAAAGCCTCGAGATAGTGGACCAGGTCAAGCAGGAACTCCGTACCGAAGGTATTGCTTTCAATGATCAGGTGGCGGTGGGTTGCATGATCGAGATACCCTCCGCAGCGTTGACCTCGGATGTGCTAGCTCGGAAGGTAGAGTTTTTCTCCATTGGAACCAACGATCTTATCCAGTACACCATCGCGGTAGACCGAGGGAACCAACGGACCGCGTACCTGTACGAACCTTTCCATCCCGCGGTACTGCGGCTGATTCGTACCACAGTGGAAAACGCCCACGCGGTAGGGATTCCCGTGGCGATGTGTGGAGAAATGGCAGGAGATCCATTGGCTACCATCATTCTTCTGGGGTTGGGGCTTGATGAGCTGAGTATGAACGCCTTTTCCATCCCTGCGGTAAAGAAGATCATCCGCTCGGTTTCCATGGCGGAAGCGGAAGAGTTGGTGGGAACGGTGATGGAGATGCGCTCAGGAAAGGAGATCGATACCTATGTACGGCAGCTCATGGAAAAGCGATTTGACCTCAACGCGTACTGAACCGGCACTTACCCCCAGAATTCCGTTAGTTGCCATCGTGGGAAGACCCAATGTGGGGAAATCGACCCTTTTCAACCGTTTGATCGGTAAACGAAAAGCCATCACTCATTCAGCGGCCGGAGTCACGCGAGATCCTGTAAAGAATATATGGAAACATCGGGACAGGGAAGTGTTCCTAGTAGATACCGGTGGTATCCGTTCGGAAAGTGTCCAACCTTTAGATCAGCTAGTGATCCAGCGGAGTTTTCAAACCATAGAGGAAGCCGATTGCATCCTTCTGCTTACCTCCGTGGAAGGGATCACCGGAGAGGATATGGAACTGTTTGAAGATTTAAGGCCTTTTGCCAGCAAGGTACTCCTGGTAGTGAACAAAGTGGACACGGAGGAACGGGAAACCCTTCTAGGGGAGTTTTTCGGACTGGGGTTCGGGGAACCCTTCCCGATTTCCGCAGTACACGGGAGGAACTGTGAGGATTTGGCTGATCGGGTATTTTCTTTTTTAGAGGAAAGAGGGAAGTTCCAGGATTCGAAAGAACAAGGAGAAACAGAGGAATCCGTATCCCTGACCGTCGCTGTTTTGGGGAAACCGAATACAGGCAAATCTACCCTAGTGAACCGTCTATTGGGAAAGGAAGTGTCTATCGTTTCAGATATTCCCGGTACTACGAGGGACGTGGTAGAGGGTATGTTCCAGTTCCAGGGGAAGAGGATTCGCGTTCTGGATACGGCGGGGATCCGTCGCAAGACGAAGGTGAAGGAAGACATAGAGTACTACTCGGTCCATCGGGCGATCGAAGGCATTCGGGAGGCTGATGTTGTTTTTCTCCTGATCGATGTGGTGGAGGGACTGACGGAGCAGGACAAGAAGATCGCTGCCCAGGTAGTGAAGAAAGGGAGGGGGATCGTCCTGGTAGTGAACAAGTGGGACATCGTAGAGGGAGGGAAACGAGCCTTCCGGGAGTTGGAGGACCTGATTCGGTTTCAATTCCCTGTGCTGGATTTTGCCCCCATCGTGCCCATTTCTGCCAAAACAGGTTTCAACGTGGAAACCTTGCTGAAGACAGCCTTCTCCCTAAAGAAACAACTCGAGACAAGGATCGAAACTTCCACCTTGAACCGGGCTCTTGGCCAATGGGTAGAAAAGAATCCCCCTCCCCAAATGGGGAAGAAGAAGTATAAAGTGCGGTTCATTACCCAGGTCCGGGCTTCTCCTGTACGGTTCGTCCTGTTCGTGAATCGGAAAGAAGGGTTCCCTGGTTTCTACCTAGGGTATATCCGTAACAGATTGAGGGAAGAGTTCCACCTGCCCTCGATTCCTATCGAAATCGAATTGAAATCCAGAGGTTCTTCCCCATGAAGCGGATGAGCCTGGGGGAAGTGTGCAGACTCCTGGATCTTCGACCCCACGTGATTCGGTATTGGGAGGAGATGATTCCCCTGTTCGAACCGGAAAAAAGTATAGGAGGCCGCAGGACATATGGCGAACGGGATATTCATCTCCTCTATCGATTGAAATACCTCGTTCAAGAACGAAAGTATACCCTCGAGGGAGCGTTACAAGCCCTGGTGGAGGAGAGTGAGGGGCGATTCGCCGATACCAAGGCGAACATTCAGGCTCTTCGGCGAGATCTATTGGAAATACGGGACACTCTGGAAACTGCCGCTTCCCTGTGGCAAAAGGTAGCCTCGGGAATGACCCTTCCTGGTCAGGAGCATATCGGAAGGATTCTTCTAAACTTGCCTCCCCAGAAACAGAGAGGGTTTCTCCAACGTATGCGGGATCTTTCCAAAGAATCCATTACCCTGGCTCAATCCTTATTGGAAACTGCTCAACCGGAAAAGCCTCTTAGGGCTTCTATCTTAGGTAGAGAGAATAGGGCGGAAACAGGGGAAATCCCTCCACTCTTCGAGCACCTGTTTTCTCAGGGGGCTGTCGGGGTGTTGACCTTTCTTCCTCCCCCACCTAAAGCATTGCCCATCCATTTTTTCTCGCCCCTATCCGAGAGACTTCGAAGGGTAGCGTACCACTACGGCCGCAGGATTCCCTTTTGGATCTTCGGAGAATCCCAGAGAATCGAGAGGGTGAAGAAACTCTTCCGGCAGGAAGATTACTTCGGAATGGATCCAGGGGTGATCCTTTTCGTCGAAGAGCCCGTTTTCCCTTACCTTAGGGATGGAAAGCTGGTGGTCTTTGAGAATGGAGAGTTGGGATGCTACTCCTCCGGGGTAGGGGGCGGGTTACTGATGCTCCAGTCCCGTTCCTTCCAGCGGTTCATGCAACAGTCGGGGATCCACTGGTTCTATGTCCTGCCTTTGAATGGGTATGCCTTGGACTTCCCCGATACAGCTTTGCTGGAAATCGTAACCCAGAGGAATATCCAGGTTTCGGGAACAGTTCTACGCCGGGAGGGAGGTTTCCTCACCACAGGGATCTACTTGATACAGAACGAGTTCCTCAAGAAAACGGTGGTAACCTTTTCTGCGCTGGAAGAGAAGGTGAGGATCATCAATCCTTCAGGAGTATCGGTCGATGATCTAGAGGAAGGGGTGGTGCTTCGGCTTCACTCTGGTTTGTACCGTCTACTGGAGCAGATTCGCCAACCCGTACTATTACAGGAGAAAGTGAATTGTTAAGAGAGTGTATTCGGGTCCTCATTCTTGTTTCCTTGTTTGCAGGAGTTTTCAAACCTTCCCTTTACCCTCAACCGTGGGGGGGAGTAGGAGCTTTCGTTTCCGATCCTTCACAAGTCTGGGATAAAGAGAATCTGGAAGCCCGACTATCCTACCGTCAGTTGTTCACGGCTACCTTGGAAGAACTGGAACGATTCAGGGAACGAGTGGTAACGCAACGGAATGGAGGAAGCCGGGTAAAGGTCAGTACAGAACGAGCTAACGGCGCCGTATACCTCCTATTCCTCAATGAAACTTTCGGCGTGTTCCCTCTCTACTCGGCAGGTTCCTGGATTCTGAAGAAAGATGGCAAAACGGGCGCCCTCACACAGGTGAAAATATTCTACCGTACCGAACCGGGCTGTTACATAAGGCTTTTCCCCCGGGGCACTAGAACCCTCATGGATGTCTACCTGTTCGATTCTCTCTTGTACAAGGCTGTACCCCTGGGGATGAGCCTCTCCGTTCTTCTGACCGAGTCCTTCCAACGGATTGTGGACCGAACCAGGACTACGGTAAATTGGTCGATCCTGCTTCGTCAACCAGATCCTCGTGGTTACGCTTCCCTCTTGACCATGATACAGAAGATTCGGCGGGAACTTCCGCACCTTCCCGATGCGGAGGACGGGGCGATGGACAAGAATGGAAAACTTGTGTTCATTGCAAACCTACGAGCTCAGGAAAGGCTTCCGGGTTTCAACTGTTCGGGTTTTGCCAAATGGGTTGCCGATGGCCTGTACAAGCCACGAACTGGAGAGTATCTGGATATCGAAGCATTGAAGGAAAAACACCTTTCCCGCAGGGGGTCTAGAATCACCAACCGTTTCGAGGAGGATCGGGACCCCTTCTTTGGATTGGATTGGACTCGCAATATTGCCCGATATTTGGCAGGAGTAACGGAACCGGAACAGCAGGATGTTCGGCATGTGCCTTTTTGGGAATACCGAGAAGACGTGGGGTACCCCATCGAGGAGTTGGAGGGAATCCTATATACCCTGGCGGTGCAGGAAGGTGGCAATTTTTACCTGGGATCCATCAATCGAGAGTACGGAACGGATCCTGTTCTAAGGCAACATGTGCATGTAGTAGTCCTGTTCCCCTATTTTACCGAAAAAGGTGAGTTTCGAGTGGCAGTGTTCGAACGAAACGTGGAAACTGGCCTTTCTATTCTGAAAAAGAATTTCAAGGGGAATTTCATCCATCTGGTGCGTGTACAAGCGGATCCTCTCTTTGATCCTCCCCGGATTGAATAAATACATCATTGAATTAATACATCCGCTAGGTTATTTTTTATCCCGTATGGGAAAGAAGGTAACCCTTTCGGCAGTCTTTCTCTGCCTTACGATCCTTTCCATAGTTCCACAGACCTCATACGAACGGGGGGAACGTTTGTATCTGGAGGGGAACTACCCCCTGGCACTGGACGCTTTCGATGCCTTTCTCCGTGCATCTCCCGATTCTCCCCTTGTGGCGGATGCGCAGTTCCGTCGAGCCCAGATCCTTTTCCATTTAAAGAGGTACAGAGAGGCGGATGAACTGTTTCAACGGATCGAGGTACGGTATCCATCTACCCAGTACTATCCCTCCCTTCCTTTCTGGTCTGGAATGGCTGCCTACGGACTGAAGGATTTCAAGCGGGCTCAACAACTCTTTATGAAATACCTCCGTGGGAGTCCTCCCGAGGAAGGAAGGCAACGTGCCCTTCTGTATCTAGCCTTCTCTCGGAAGGAGTTGGGTCTATTGAAAGAAGCAAAGGAGGCATTGCTCCAACTCTTTACCGCCGAATACCTAAAATCTCCTGATCCAGAGGCCTTGGTACTGTATGGATCTATAGCTCTGTCTTTGGGCGATGTGGATGGGCTACTCTCCCTATACCGCCAAGTGCAAAGGGTGAAGCTCCCGGAGCCGTTGCGAAGCAGATTCCTCCTCTTTGTGGGGGAAGGGTATTTCCGCCATTCCCTTTTCCGGGAAGCGATGGAAGCGTTTACCTCGGTGTCGCCAGATCTACAGAGGGAAAAACTCTATGCCTGGAAGCGAACCATCCAGTGTTACGCCGCCCTTCATGAACCGCAGAGGATCCCTTTTGTACTGGAAGAGGGGAGGCAATGGTTAAAGAACGATACTTCTTCCTTGGCCGAGCTTTGGGAACTGGGGGGGAGGGTTCTCTTCGATGCCGGTGAGTATGAAAGCGCCATCCGTTACCTCGAGATCCTCAGGGGGGGCGGAATAGGTGTAAGTGAAAAAGGTATAGGGATACTGGCTGAAAGCTACCGTAGAACTGGAAATCTGGAAAAGGCTCGTACGGTTCTCTTGGAAGGGCAGCAGGCTCCAGATCTCATCTTCCTTCGGGGTGAAATCGAAGCCCAGATGGGCCACTGGTCGGAAGCGGAAAAAACCTTCAAGGGATGGATCGCTTCTTTTCCCGCTAGTTCTCTACGGTACTACGCTCTGTATCTTCTGGCATGGGTAATGGAAAAACAAGGAAGATTGAAGGATGCCTTAACGGTTACAGAAGTACTCCCTGGAACCGGCCTCCTTCCTGAAGAAGCTCTTCCTTTCCTTCGATTCCGAGCCATTCTGTTAGGAAAGGCAAGCAGAGAATCCGAGGCCCTCAATGCATGGGAGACGTATCTGGGGTACCGGCCTGAAGATATGGAAGGCAGAATAGAACGGCTTCGGCTCCTTCTTGCGGCAAAGCGCTCCTCGGCGGTTCGTAGAGAGGCGGATACTCTTCTGCAGAAGGAGCTTCCTCCCCGGCTGAAGGATGCTGTACGATTGTTACAGGGAGTCGCCCTACTGGAAGAGGCCCAATTTGCCGAAGCCAGTACTGTCCTGGAACAGGTGGCTTCCCGAAATAAACAGCTTCCTGCTGGGAAAGATCTTTGGATATATGCCACCTTCTATCTAGGGTGGGCTTACTATCGATTGGGGCGTTTCACAGCTTCCCTGGAAGTGTACCGATCCCTCCTGAAGGAAGGGGATCTCGCGCCTGAGCTTCGCGAACGGGCTGTGTACTATGGAGGATGGAGCGCCTATACGTTGAAGCAATTCGAATTGGCCTACACTCTTCTGGAATCTTTCCCTATTGGAAAGGGACGTCCTTTATGGAGCCGGGTATGGTTCCTGAGGGCAAAGACTCTCTATATGTTGGGAAGGAAACGGGAGGCGCAGGAAGCTTTTCGCACCTTGTTTTCGGAAGAACCTAAAAGTGCTTTGGCAGATAACGCCCTATATGAGTATGCCAATATCTTCGTGGAGTTCGAACAGCCGGATCAGGCTTCCGAAGCGTACACGATTCTATTTGAACAGTATCCTGAAAGCCTATTTAGGGAACAAGCATTATTTAAACGAGGGGAGATTTTCTATGCTGCCAACCGGTTTCAAGAAGCAAAGGAAGCTTTCACACAGTATCGCTCCCTTCTGCCCAAGGGATCGGCGATGGATCGAACCCTCTTCTGGGAAGGGATGGCCTCCTATAAGCTAGGACAACCCTACGCGGCGCTGGTTTTATGGGAACGGATTATCATGGAGTATCCTAAAAGCGTGATCCGTTCCGAAGCCCTCGTGCAGGCTTCGACAGTGTTGTCTGAAGTGGGAGATTACCCCGCAGCCCTCCGGTATCTCAGGCAATTGAGGGAGGAGTATCCTGCGGAAGCCAGCTCCGAACTCATTTCCAGACGCATTAGGGAACTGGAACTGCTGCAAGCGGGAGCTACGGAACGGGAAGCGGTTTTGAAAGTTCGCCTGGAGGAGGCCAGAGGAGTGACTACGGAAAGGGGAAGAAAGATCGCTCTCGAATTGGTGAAATTGTACCTGTACGAGATGGGGGGAAAGAGGGCGGAGGAAGAAGCGGAAAGATGGTTGGGGGAACTCCTTGGGCAGGGAGAGGGTAAGGAAGTGGCCGAGGCAAAATATTTGCGGGGAGACCTTTCCCGGAAGCGGGGAAACCTCCTGGAAGCAGCCATGTACTATGGGGAGGCAGCCTCTTCCCCTGGTGCAGATACAGACCTGATTACCAGGGCACTGTATCAGGGGTTGAAAACCTTGGCATTGGCAGGAAGGAGAGAGGAAGCGGCAAGATTTTTGGACATTTTACAGAAGCGATTCCCGGAATCACCCTGGACTCATGAAGGAAAAAAGGCGCTAGGACTTCCATGAAAAAGATCCACTCGATTACCAAACTAATCTGCATCTTAGTTCTCCTCTTTGGAGCGGAGGGATGGTTGCCTGCGCAAACGGAGCAACCTGCCTCGGTTCCAGAATCCCCCGAGGTTCTCTTTCCCACGATGGTGTTGGAAGCGGAGGCGAGGGAAGACCTGTTCTTCGTTCCTCTCCCCCTGTTTGCAGAGCCCCGATTGGAACTGCCTTCGCCTTTGCAAGAAGTGGAACCTTCCCTCACCTTTCCACCGGATTTCCTCTCGGTTTCTATACTCCCTCCCGAACCTACTGGTACTGTCAGAGAGAGAACCTCCCTCTATACGGAAGGAACTTTGGGGGTGGGAACCATGGCAAGCCTAGCGGGATCTCTTTCCCTGTTCCAGCGGGGAGAAGCCAGCAAGTTCAACCTCAAATTTTCCCACCAATCCAGGGATGGGTACCAGTTCCGCAAACTTGGAAATGGATATTTCGATCGCCAGGATCAAATGGTAGGTGAGGGGGGGTGGAAACTATCCCCTCGCACTGAACTCGAACTTGAAGGAAACATCGAAGAGCGAGAGATAGGCCTTCAGGGAGCTTCTCCCTCCTACTCGAACTTATACCGATTCGTGGATGGGAAAGGAGCCCTAACCCACCACTTTTCCGACGACTTTCGGTTTTCCACGGAAATGGGGATACACTATGCAAGCCGGTTGTTGACTGGCTTTATGCCGGAGGATCGATCAGAAACTCTGGCTAAAACGTTCCTTCGGTTGGAGTACGGAGGGGAGAAGGGGTTCATTGCCCTACAAGGTTCTCTCTATGGGGGAACCTATTCGGCTCTTTCTAAAGAGGGATTTTGGGTGGGCGAGGGAACCCTGGAAGGGGAGTGGAATCCCCTGTCACGTCTATCCATCGGGGCGGGAATAGGGTTCCTATGGGTGGATCGGTTGGAAGCACCCTTTCATGTAGAGTTCCGGGTGAAGCCCCAGGAAGAACTTCTCTTCACCCTTCAAGGGAAGTACACGGTGGGCACCACCTCCTATGGGAACCTGTGGAAAGAGGTTGGTCCTGTAGCACAATCGGATACGCCGATTCATCCCAAGACCTTCTCTGTGGGATTCAGGGGAGAAGCGAAAGGCATGGAGAATCGCGCCTCTTTTGCCCTGCAGGGAGAGTGGCAAAGGCGATATAGCGCCCTGTTGCTCCTTCCCTACGATGTGAACAACGAGCTTTTCCCTTTGCAGGAAGCTTCCCTTTCCACCTATAAAGTACAGGTGGAAGGGTCTTACATCTTTTTCCCCGGAATCCTGGGATCCTTCAGGTGGATCGGACTTTTGGGAGATCGAGCCCTTCTGGAGAAACAGCATACCCTGGAGGGCACTATCCGATTCGCACCGGAGAAACGTTCCTTCGGTGGAACACTTTCCGGAACCTGGGCCACAGGCCCCGGCTCCGATCTTCCTATTTTGACCATCGGGGGATACTATAGACCGAGGGAGAATGTGGAAGTTTCCCTGACGCTAGAGGATATTCTATCCCCCTATGGAAAGGAGGATCGAGTCTCGGTGGAACCCTTCATCACTCCTGGTTTCAGGGTTCTGTTGAAAACAACTGTAACGTTCTAAGGGGAGGTAAGAATGACAGAACTGATACAGAAAGGTGGCATCATCCTGGTACTGATTCTAGGGCTTGCCTTTGTGGCCACTGTAATCATCATCGAACGCCTCTTGTACTTTCGGAAGATTCGAACCGACGAGGAGAAAATTCTGTTTCGCCTGAAAGCGACCCTGGAGAAGGGGCACTATGATGAGGCAATCAGTATCTGTGAGGGGAATCCTTCCCCCATCACCAACCTCATGAAGGTGGGGTTGGAGTATAGGGAGCATTCGGAAGAACGTATCAAGGACGCCATCGTCAGTGCGGCCAATATGGAAATTCCTAGGCTGGAGAAGTACCTAGCTGCCCTGGGGACCATAGCCAATATCGCCACCCTGTTGGGTCTTCTGGGAACGGTAACGGGGAATATACGCTCCTTTGGCGTGTTGGGCTCCTTGGGGGCTGTGGGGGATCCTAGCCTTCTGGCCAAAGGGATCGCGGAGGCCCTCCTCACCACTGCCGCAGGGTTAATAGTTTCCATCCCTACGATCGTATTCTATAATTATCTGGTAAATCGGGTGAATCATACCATCATCCGATTGGAAAACAGGGTTACCGAACTGGTTTTGATCCTGGTAAAGACCAAGGGTAAGGACCTTCCCTAGGAGGCAGAAATGGAGTTTGGAAGACGCCTGAAACCGGCGGTTCAGCTGGACTTGGTCCCTATGATCGATGTGGTGTTTCAGCTGGTGCTTTTCTTCCTGGTGAGTACCACCTTTATCATTACCCCAGGGATCAATTTGAACCTTCCCCGAGCCGGTACAGCCGAACCCGTACTGGTATCGAAAATGGTAATTACGGTGCTTTCAGAGGAGGAAATCTATCTCAACAAGGTTCGATACACCCTTAACACCCTCGAACCGCCGTTGGCGGCCATGACGAAGGAACAGAAGGAGCAGGTGTCCTCCGTCCTGATCGAAGGGGATGAACGGGTTTCTTACCGAACCCTCGTAGGAGTGTTGGACATACTCCGGAAGCAGGGTTTTCGGGGAATCGGATTGAAAACGATGGATCTGCGGCTGTTGGAAAAGAAAGGTTCGCAATGATTCTCCTCTACCGCGACAGAGACAGACTATTCGTAAGCGTATTCCTCTCCCTCCTTCTGTTCATCCTCCTGTATTTGTTCCTCGAACTGTTTCTAAAGCTACCGTTGACCCCCTTTCCCGAAACCACCACCCTTCTTCTTTTGGATCTTCAACCTGAGGGAATACGGGGAGAGGAAGAAAAAAAGGAAACAACACCCATCTCTCCTCCCCCTCCGAAAGAACTTATTCTGCCGACTCCTGGGCCAGAAACTTCTCCCCAGCAGCCGACTCCGCCGGTAATCCAGCCTGCTGTGCCAAAAGTCTCTACCCCCCCAACCGTTGCCCCGGTACCGAAAGGAGAGGGCACGAAAGAGCCTCAACCCCAGGTATCGCCGTATCCCCTGCGGAAAGAGCTGCCGGAACCCACACCCCGCCGTATTCAACCCTTTACCCCCTCGGAGGTTAAGGATCCTTTGGCCGCCGAAAGAGAGTTCCTGCAATCGGAGAAGGCGAAGCTAGAGACATGGCTACGGGAGAATGCCCCCACTCCTCCTCCTTCCCCGCAAGCTTCTCCGCCAAAGGCAGAACCGGTTCCCTCACCCGTTCAAGATCCGACGATACAGAAGGTTACCGAGCAGCTAGCAGCCATCAATCGTCGATTGGAACAACTCAAGACCGCGCCCGGTATCCCTCCGCAGACTTCTGAAGAAGGTAGGGAAACTGTTTCACGGGAACCTTTGAAGCCTATCTACGATCGGGAGGGAAGAGAAATCGGAAAAGGGGAATTGAAAGGTCGAGTACCCCTGTTCCCCCTCAATATCGGAAGTATCCTTCCAGAAGATTTCGAAGGGTTTCCCATTCAGAATTTGGAGCTCAGGGCGGAGTTCCTCATCGGGGAAACGGGACTTTTGGAACCGGGAAGCTTGAAAATATTCGGAGATAGCAGATATACTAGAATCGTCGAAAAAGTGCGGTCGGCTCTTGAGAAATGGAGATTCGATTCCAGACCCGGTATAAGGACGCAGGCGGTCATTCATTTCTTGATCAAGGTTAAAGGTATGTAAGGGGAATGGGGGGAAATGAAACTAAAAGTTGTAGCTTTCGATGTGGACGGTACCCTATACCCCAACTGGATGATGTACCTTCGATCCATACCCTTCGGAATTGCCCATTTTAGAAAGCTTCTTTCCTTTGCGCGGGTTCGTAAAAGAATACGCACCATTAAGCCGGTTCATGATTTCTATCGGTTGCAAGCAGAACTCTACGCCAGTTTGATGAATATCACTGTACCGGAAGCGATGGAACAGATCCGGAGGGTATTCTACACCCAATGGGAAGAAGTGATACTGGATATCGAACCGTACCCCCATCTTCGAGAGGTGCTCTTTCAGTTAAAAGAGGAAGGGTACAAGTTGGCGGTTCTATCCGATTTTCCCATCGGAAACAAACTCCGGTACTTGGGATTGGATTCCCTCTGGGATGCCACATTTTCGTGCGAAGAAATCGGATACCTCAAGCCGAATCCGGAACCCTTCAATCTGTTGGCTGCACATTTTGCAGTGCAACCGCATGAGGTCCTCTTCGTGGGGAACAGTTACCGATATGATATCGAAGGCGCAAAAAGAATCGGATTCCACACAGCTTATCTTCATTGCTTTCCTCGATGGTGCCCTGCGGCGGATTTTAAGTTTTCCGACTATCGAAAGCTTCTCGAATGGGTGGAATCAGTAAAGGACTAGGAATACGGGAGGGGAATGGGTATGGTATTTACCGTAGGAAACCTGCTGGTAATCGGCATCGTTTTAGTGATTCTCGCCATATTTCGTCAACTCGATCGGAACAGCAAGACCCTCGATAAAGTGCGACGGTACGCGGAAAAAGCCAAAGAAGAGCTGGATCGGGTGGTATTGGAACGGGTGCAGAATCTGAAAGATCTAGCCATCGAGTTGGATATTCACCAGAAGGCAGGAAAAGAAATACTGAAAAGGATCCAAACGATAGAAGAGGGGATTCAGGAAAAATTCGCTGCCGTAGATACCATTGGCACACGGATCAAGGACTATGACAAAGTCCTTTCAGATCTGATCGAGATGACGAGGAGGGCTGAGGAGAATATTCAAAGGTTGAAGGATGAATCTATCTTTGTGGATGAGACGGCCAAAAAGATTAAGGTTCTACAGTCGAAGCTGGAAGCGCAGGAGGCAAGGATCCCGGAGTTGGTACGGCAATTCGAAATCCAGAACGGGAAGAGCCTCGAATCCGTGAAGGAACGCTTTCTTTCGGCTACGGAGAAGTCGATTTCCTACCTGGAATCTCGAATTGCGGAGGCCATGACAAGAACCGATGAACTCGTTCTCTATCTACAAAACTCAAGTCACAAGCTCCGGGAAGAGGCAGGAGCCTTCGAAAGTAACGCTCGAAAAACAGCGGAGGATCTTTTAACGGAAGTGTCCCAGAGATTGGCAGACCTGGAACGTTCTTATCACGAGCGCCTGGAGGAGGTAGCGAAGAAAGGGGAGCTATTGGAAACGAAGGCCCTCCAGAAACTGAAAGAACATGTAGAAGAGAAAATGCGGTCCACCTATCGGGATCTTTCCACTCAGATTGAATCGGAAAAGGCTGCGTTGAAAGCCCAGGTGGATGAACTGGAAACGAAGATCTACCAGATTGAGCAGGACATCGAAACATCCTTAGGGGAAGTGCGAAACAACAGCTCCGCGACGATCTCCTCTCTGGAAGAAGAGTTACGGACCGCGTTCGAAAAACAGACTGGTGAGATGAAGGATTCCTTCGTATCCACCAGAGTGGATTTAGAAAAATCCCTTGCCCAATTCACTGAAGAGACCCTCAAGAAAACATCCTTCCTGGATGAAAAGATCCATTCTCTCGATACCCATGTCCAATCCTACTTACAAGAAGTTGAGAACAGGATCCATCAGGGAAGACAGAACCTCGAGCTCTTTTCTCAGGAATCCATCAAACGTATGGACGCCCTTGCGGAAGAGTTATTGAAAAAACAGGCGGAAACAGAGGCCTCCTTCAAGGCAAAGTTGGCCTCTTTGGATAAGGTACAACAAGAGTTGACCCATCACCTGGAACAGTTAAGATCCACCCTGCATAGCGAAGTAAAAACTTTCGAGATCCTGATGAAGAAAACCTATCAGGAAGGGGAGGAAAAGATCACTAGACAGGGGGAAGAGCTGGAAACCCGTGTTCTACAGCGGTTGGAATCCAGGTTGCAAGAGCAGGAAAAAGAGTTCTCCTATCGAGTCGCGAAAATCGAGGAAGTTTCACAAGAAATCGATAACCTCGAGAACAACCTGCGTACCTTCATGGAGCGGACGAAGGTGAGACTCCAGGAAGACTTCGCAAACTTTGGCAAGCAGCTACACGCAGAGAGATTGCGGGATCAGGAAGAAGCCGCAAAGGCAATGGCCGAGATACGCAATGCTATGGCCGAACTGGAGAAAGGATTGGCAGACCTGAAAACCAGAGCCTACGAGAACGTTTCGGAGAAACTCAAGGTGTTCGAGGATGAGTTCTTCCAGGATCTGAAAACCCGGGACCAGCAGATGCAATCGAAATTTATGGAATGGCAGAGCAAGGTGGATGGAGCGCTGGATTCTTTGATGGCTGAAGAGGTGAATGAGCGAAGGAAAATCGAGGAAAGATACACCTCGGAGCTTTCTTCCGTGCTGCAGGACTTTCAGGGAAGATTCCTCCTGCAGGTAGAGACCTTGAATACAACAATGGAGGGGTTCCGAAAGCAGACGGAGTTCCGTATCCGGGAATTCGAAAAATCCCTGCAGGAATATCGAGACGAGTTAGCTCGGGGGATCGAAGAAAGCAAAGCCGCTTCTTTGACCACTTTCTCCGAAGAGTTCACTCGTCACCAGAAGGTTCTCCAAGAAGAGATGGAACGATTCGAGAAGGAGTATGAGAACCGTTTGAAAGGGATCTTGGACAACTTCGAAGCTCAGAAACGAGAACTGGCAGTGCTATGGGAGAACCTTCGCTCAGACGTTACCCTATGGCAAGCGAAAGTGGGACAGGATCTCAAGACCAGCGAAGCTGAAATAACCAACCAATTCTCCGGTTTTAAGGTCCAAATCTCCCAAACCATCGGCTCGCTAAGGGACGAGTTCCTCAAGCAAAAGAATGACCTCATCGTGGCTACGGAAGAGGAGCGGAAACGGTTGCGAGAGGAGTTGATGTCTCTGCAGGAGCGGTTCGAAGCCCTTCACCAGAAACTATTCGGGAAATTGGAGGAAAGTACCAAGTTGCTCACGTTGAATCTCTCTGAAATCGAAAAGAAGCAGAGGGCTTTTGTGGAACAGACCAAGATCTTCGATCGAGCGGATGCTCTGAAGCAGAGTCTCCTGGAACAGATCGAAGAAATGAAACGGGATCTCCAACGGATCGAGGAAGAGCGGAAGGAGTTGAAGGAAACAGAAGCTCAGTTCCTGCGGGTGAAGAAACTGGGGGAGGAAGCTACCGAAAGGCTTGCCCGATTCACAGCGGAAAAGCGACGGATCGATTCCATCGAAGAAGACTTCAAGCGATTGATGGCCATGTCCGAAGGAATCGAACTGAAACTGCGTCAGGTAGCTACTTCGGAGGATGGAATTCAGTCTATCCAGGCGAATCTACGGAGTTTGCAGAGTCTCCAGCAGGACGTGGAATCTAGATTCGAACGGCTGGAGAAGAAACGCAAGTTTATCGATCTTACCCTGGAGGGAATCGACAAGAACTTCCAGACCCTACAGGAAATAGAACGCCGTATCGGTTCCATCGAGCAGGAGCTGAAGGAATTACCCGATGCGGTACAGACCCTGGGAAGACAAATTCAGATCCTTTCGGAAGGAAAAACTCGCGCGGAGGAAACGATCCAGAGAATCTCACAAATCGATGCATTGATGAAAGACCTCGAGACACGTGCTTCCAACTTGCTGAAGGCAAGAGAGTGGTTGGCCAAAACGGAAACCAGGCTTCAGGAGCTCAGCCGGGAAGCCCAGGATCAGGTAAAACTTCTAGGTTCCCTTCTGAAAGAAGGGGCCAAAGGACCTGTCAAAGGAGATCGGGGGGCACCCTCCTTAAGCGCGCGGGAAACGGTAACCAAATTGGCCCATCAAGGGTGGACAGTGGAACAGATTGCCACTGCCACCAAACTCAGTAGAGGAGAGGTAGAGTTGATATTGGAGCTTTCAGGAAAATCTTGACGACTCATTCCACGGTTAGTATTTTTTAGGTGAAACCAAATCACCATCCGAGGAAAAAATCATGTCGGACAATCGAGAGGAACGGAAGCAACAACAGCAAGAGGAGGAAAATACTATTCTGAATCAATCAACTACGAACAACGATGGTTCTTCGCCTGCGGGAGGGGAGAACATACCTCAAGGGCAGGTAGAAGAAACTGTAGAACAGAAATTGGAGGCTAAGGATAGACGAATCAAAGAGTTAGAGGAAGAAAATGCCGCATGGAAGGACCAATATCTCCGCAAAGCGGCAGAGTTCGAAAACTTTCGCAAACGGATGCTAAAGGAGAAACAGGAAGCGATTCAATTTGCCAATCGGCAACTTCTCCTTGATCTGGTCCATATTCTGGATGATTTCGAAAGAGCCATCAAGTCGGCGGAAACCTCGAAAAATTTCGATTCCTTCTACGAAGGAATCTTGATGATCGAGAAAAGGCTGTACGAGCTATTGGAGAGGAAATGGGGGTTGAAGCGGTTGGAATCCGTGGGACAACCCTTTGATCCGAACAAGCACGAAGCGATTACCAGCGAAGAACGTACGGATCATGAAGTGCCTATCGTGCTGGAGGATTACCAAAAAGGCTACAGCCTCCACGATAAGGTCATTCGAACGGCGAAGGTAAAAGTGTCCCTGCCAAAGGCAAAGGACACTTCAAATATAAACAATGAACAGAACACTATGGCGGGTACATAACCGTCGTTTTCTAAAAGAGAGGAGCACATACTATGGGAAGAATCATTGGAATCGATCTAGGTACAACCAATTCCTGCGTTGCAGTGATGGAGAATGGAGAACCAGTCGTAATACCCAACTCTGAGGGGCAACGAACCACTCCGTCAGTCGTGGCTTTTACCGCGAAAGGGGAACGTCTGGTAGGTCAACCTGCAAAGAACCAGATGATCACGAACCCTGAAAATACCATATATTCCATCAAACGTTTCATGGGTCGAAGGTATCACGAGGTGACGGAAGAAATCCGGATGGTCCCCTATAAGGTGGTGGAAGACTCGGCAGGCATGGCTCGGGTTGAGATCATGGGCAAGCAGTACTCTCCACCGGAAATTTCTGCAGCCATACTGCAGAAGATGAAAGAGACTGCGGAAGATTATCTTGGGGAAAAGGTAACCGAGGCTGTGATCACCGTGCCTGCGTACTTCAACGACTCGCAACGTCAGGCCACCAAGGATGCGGGGCGGATTGCAGGGCTAGATGTGAAGCGAATCGTGAACGAACCTACCGCTGCCGCTTTGGCCTATGGGTTCGAGAAGAGTAAGAAAGAAGAAAAGATCGCTGTGTACGACCTGGGGGGTGGTACCTTCGATATATCCATCCTCGAGCTGGGGGATGGGGTATTCGAAGTGAAGTCCACCAACGGGGATACACACCTGGGTGGGGACAACTTCGACCAGAGGATCATGGATTGGCTGATCGAGAACTTCAAGCGAGATTTTGGAATCGATCTATCCAAGGATCGAATGGCCTTGCAGCGGTTGAAGGATGCTGCCGAAAAGGCGAAAAAAGAACTGTCCACCACTCACAGTACCGAAATCAACCTGCCCTTCATAACCGCCGATGCGTCAGGCCCCAAGCATCTACTTTACACCCTCACCCGAGCAAAACTCGAACAGTTGATCGGTGACCTGATCGAGCGTACTCGTGGACCGGTAGAGCAGGCTCTGAAGGATGCGGGACTGACACCGAAGGATATCGATGAGGTGATCCTGGTGGGAGGTTCCACGCGAATCCCTGCAGTGCAGGCTTTAGTGCGGGAGATGTTCGGGAAAGAGCCTCATAAGGGCGTCAACCCGGACGAGGTGGTAGCTGTGGGGGCAGCCATTCAGGGAGGAATCCTCGGTGGGGACGTGAAGGATGTCCTCCTGCTGGATGTGACACCCCTTTCGTTGGGCATCGAAACCCTGGGGGGTGTGTTCACCAAGCTGATCGAGCGGAACACAACGATTCCCACGAAGAAAACCCAGATCTTCTCCACCGCAGCGGACAACCAGACGGCTGTTTCTATCCATGTTCTCCAAGGAGAACGGGAGATGGCCAGTATGAACCGTACCTTGGCACGATTCGATCTGGTTGGAATCCCTCCGGCTCCGAGGGGCGTGCCTCAGATCGAGGTAACCTTCGACATCGATGCCAACGGCATTCTCCACGTTTCGGCAAAGGATTTGGGGACAGGCAAGGAACAGAAGATTCGAATCGAGTCTTCCTCTGGGCTGAAGGAAGAAGAAATCCAACGTATGGTTCGCGAAGCGGAGGAACATGCCGAGGAAGACCGTCGCATGAAGGAAGCTGCCGAGGCTAGAAACGAAGCGGACAGCCTGATTTACAATACAGAAAAGACGTTGCGAGAGTTCGGCGACAAAGTTTCCTCCGAAGATCGCAAACGGATCGAAGCGGCTATCTCGGATCTCCGTTCCGTAATGGATAGTCGGGATGCGGCAAAGATCCGTGAAAAGACAGAAGTGTTGAAACAGGCAGCCTTCAGAATTTCAGAGGAAGTGTACCGGCAGGCTCAGCAGCGCAGTGGTGGAAGCACCGGTAGCAGCCAGTCTTCTGGAAGTAGCGGGACGAAAACCTCTACAAAGTCCAATGTGGAGGATGTGGATTACGAGGTAGTTGACGACGACAAGAAATAATTCAACTGATTAAGGTGTGGCAGCTTGGCTAAACGAGATTATTACGAGGTCCTCGGGGTACCCCGAGGAGCCTCGTTGGATGAAATAAAAAAAGCCTATCGAAAGCTCGCAGTTCAGTACCATCCGGACAAGAATCCTGGGAACAAAGAAGCAGAAGAGAAGTTCAAGGAGGCGACGGAAGCCTACGAAGTTCTCTCGGATCCGAAAAAACGGGAAACCTACGACCAGTTCGGGTTCGCTGGTGTGGAGGGGATGGGAGGCGGCGGTGCTCCACACGATTACTCTTCTGTATTCCGGGATTTCGAAGATATCTTCGGAGATTTCTCCGGCATATTCGATTCCTTTTTCGGTACAGGCACAAGACGACGGTCCGGTACAGGACGAGCCACCACCCTTCAGAGGGGAGCGGATCTGCGGTATGATTTGGAGATAGATTTCAAGGATGCGGTAAACGGCACCAAGGTGGAAATCTCCTACTACCGAAATGCTCCCTGCGGGATCTGCGGAGGGACGGGGGTAGAACTAGGAGGGGGAAGGAAAACCTGTCCTACCTGCGGGGGTACCGGTCAAGTCAGACGAAGTTCGGGCTTCTTTTCCATCGCTTCCACGTGCCCCCATTGCAATGGGGAAGGGTACATCATCGATCATCCCTGCAAGCATTGCGGGGGAACAGGATTGTTGAAAAAGCAACAGAAAATCAAAGTGACCATTCCACCCGGGATCGAAGATGGGAAACGGATCACGATCCCAGGCCAAGGGGATGCGGGTCCGAACGGCGGACCCAGTGGAGACCTCTACGTTATTATCCACGTCCGGCCCCATGAGTACTTCGAACGAGACGGAAACGATGTGTACTGCGCGATTCCTGTAAGCATTACCCAGGCAGCCCTCGGTGCAGAACTCACCATCCGCAATCTCGAGGACAAGAAGATCCGTCTCGTAATCCCACCGGGTACACAGAACGGTAAAATCCTCCGATTGAAAGGAGAAGGCTTCCCCTATCCCAACCAGCCCAACAAGAAAGGAGATATGTACATCAAGGTGTTCGTACAGGTTCCAACCCATCTTTCCAGTCGTGCGAAAGCTCTCTTGCGGCAACTTGCCGAGATCGAAGGGGAAAACACGGAACCTCGTCCCATTCCGTTGTCTGAACTGCGGAGTGTATAATCCCACCTCGGTGTGCTTTACCCCTATGAAGAAACCTATCTTTTTCTTCCTATGCCTATCGATTGTTTTTACGCCCCATGTTTCCGCTTCATCGGATATCGATGTGGAACGGATTCGCAAGGAAACCTACGCTTCCTTTGCGTCGATCAAAACCACGAAACTGGAGTTCGATAGAAGCAAGGATGGAAAGATCGATCATGTAATGATCCTGGACGAAAAAGGGAAGAAGCTCTACGAGGAATTGGATTACAACTTCGATGGCCGAATGGACGATCTTTGTTTTTATAACAATGGAGTATTGCAGAGGGAATTGATCGATACGAACTTCGACGGTAGGATCGATCTCTGGGTATACTTGAAAAACGGGGTGTATGTCGACAGATACGAACGGGACACTGATTACGATGGGGTGGTGGATAAAGTGAAGCAGTTTGGGCAAAAGAAATAGGGATGTTTCGATACATCGTATCCCTCCATTCTATTGAAGCGCACCTCGATCGTCCAACCAGCGGGATGGTGTTATACCTGAATCGAAAGACTCCGCGGTTGTTTGCCCTGGAGGCAAAGGCCCGTAACCGCGGGATCGTTGTTCAGTGGATCGAGGGAAATTTTCCTTTCCAATTCCCAGGGGTGGAACAATCGAAAGGAGCTGTTTTGGAAATTCCTGCCGAGCCCGTCAGCGTACCCTCTCTAGGGGACCTGGTAAACCAAGGAGAAGAACTTTCCTGCCTTATCGTGCTGGATGGGATCACGGATGTTCAAAACCTAGGAGCCATCCTTCGATCGGCAGATCTATTTGGCGTGGATGGTGTGTTGATTCCCAAGCGAAGATCCGCCCATGAGTCTGTCGGCGTGGATCGAACGTCTGCGGGTGCCAGTGCTCATGTTCCCCTTCTGGAAGTTCCCAATCTCGTTCGGGCTCTTTCATACCTGAAGGAGGCAGGGTACTGGATCTATGGAGCCGACATGAAGGGAACTCCTGCGATGGAGGTGGATTTCAAGCGAAAAACCGTTCTCGTGATGGGTAGTGAGGACAAGGGGTTGGGAAGGCTGGTGAGGGATACTTGCGATTTCCTCGTGAAGATTCCGATGGGAGGGCATGTAGGATCCTTCAACGTATCGGTAGCCACAGGGATCCTTCTGTATGAGATTCGCAGGCAGCAGGGGTTTCCGGGATTGGTCTAGAAAGGTTCTGGGAGCAACTTTCCGATATCCTTCCGGCACCAGGCTCCTTCGAACCGTACCTGGGACACCATTTCATACGCTTTGGTGGAAGCTTCGAAGATATCTTTGCCGATTCCCACTACGGTAAAACATCTCCCGCCGCCCGTCCGCACGCATCCCTTGGAGTCTCGTTGGGTAGCCGCATGAAAGATGAGGGTACTGCCGTTCCCTTCAGGGACAGGAAGCTCTACGGGCAGCCCCTTGGGATAGGGGCCAGGGTATCCAGGAGCGGCGATCACCACCCCGACAGCGGTTTTTTCCGGAGCACTGGAGGGGAGTTGGGTTAACGAACCTGTGATGATCGCTTCTGCTAGATTCCCCATGTCGTTGGCAAGGAGCGGCAGAAGGACTTGTGTTTCGGGATCTCCAAACCGCACGTTGTATTCCAACACCTTGGGACCTTCCCTGGTGATCATGAGTCCGAAGTAGAGAACCCCTTTGTATAGCAACCCTTCTTTTTCCAACCCTACCATTGTGGGCTTTACCACTTCGGTTTGAATACGGTTCAACAGGGAACTCGTTATCGAAGGAACAGGACAGATACTTCCCATCCCTCCCGTATTGGGGCCCTTGTTCCCATCGAGGGCTTTTTTATAATCCATGCAGGGGGGAAGGATACGGTAGGAGGAACCATCGCAAAGCACGAAGATAGAGGTTTCGAAACCCTCAAGATACTCTTCCACCACTAGCTGGTCGTCCTGAAGGGTATGACGGGCAAATCGAAGGAGATCCGGGAGGTCTCCCGATTCCACCACTCCCTTCCCGGCAGCCAGACCGCTTTTTTTCAACACGACCCGCTTAGCAGTGGATGTGAGGAAGGTTTCCAACTCTCGGTAAGAGGTGAATGTCCAGTGTTCGGCAGTGGGGATTCGATTCCGCACCATGAAGGATTTGGCAAAGGCTTTCGAGGATTCCAACTGTGCCGACTTGGCTGAAGGCCCGATGGCAGGGATCTTTTCCTTTTGTAAGGCATCCACGACTCCGGAAGCGAGGGGATCCTCCGGTCCTACGAATACCAGATCCACCCGGTGGGTACGGCACGCTTTGATCACCTCTTCTGCCACTGTGGGCCGAACGTCCGGGAGGTTTGTTGCGATTTCTCCCGTACCCGCATTCCCCGGTGCAACGAACAGGGCAGAGATACGCTTGCTTTTCGAAAACTTCCATGTCAAGGCGTGCTCCCGGGCTCCGTTTCCAAGAATCAAGACTCGCACAAATTTTCTCCTTTATATTGCCTAGGGTTATATTGCCTAGGGTGTTCTAGTGCATCTAACAATTCTATCAGCACCTTTGGGTATACCTCATGCTCCAAGGCATGGATTTTTTCTTCGATTTCTTCCAGTGTTTCGGTTCCTGTACGGCGGAAGGAGCGTTGGGTAATGATCGGCCCTGTATCCAACCCGTAATCTACATAGTGGATCGTGATTCCTAACTCCGGGTCCTTGGATAGATAGCTGTCCCGGATTCCATGGGTTCCCGGATACTTGGGAAGTAGGGAGGGGTGAATATTCACGATTCGGTTGGGGAATGCATCGATCAGGAGGGGCGAGAGTAACCGCATGAATCCGGCCAGGGCGATGAAATCCGTCTGGTAGGATCGGAGAAGTTGAATGATCCTTTCCTCCGACATTTTTCGTTCGCTGGGTGTGCGAAAGGGGAACACATGGGAGGGGATCTGAAGCCTCTTTGCCCGCGAAAGAGCATACGCTTGTTCGTTGTCCGAGATAAGGCACACCACCCGATGGGGAGTCTCGTGCAAGGCCTTCGCGATGGCTTCGAAGTTCGAACCATTTCCCGAAGCAAACACGGCTACCTTAGCCACGGACCAGTTCTCCGATCTTGAAGGTATGGATCCGGTTTGTCTCGGCAATTTCCAGGAACCGTCTTTCTTCTCTCTGGGATACAATCAGGGCGATCCCAAT
>Ga0308414_1000231_pt1 | contig 34840 bp, 31 predicted proteins | sample HotsprSampleOS50_FD_205667 | JGI IMG/M metagenome (GOLD analysis project Ga0308414, IMG submission 205667) | Hot spring phototrophic mat microbial communities from Octopus Spring, Yellowstone National Park, Wyoming, United States - 20090730_OS50 ... | reverse complement strand
CAGTCCTTGATCAACACATACTGGCATTCTATCGGATTGATACCGCACACATAGTTGTCTTTGATTACACAGTTTTGAATCACCACGTGCGTGCAACTGTCACATACTATGCCGTGGTCCCAACTTTGCGCCCGCCTGCCGTTGTATACCACCGTGCAGTTCGTCATCCGTATATGACTCGCATTCTCCACCAGCACTCCGTCTTTGTACCAGTTCGATATCATCATGTTCTCTACACTAATGTAGTTCTTCCCGTTGATCACCACTCCATTCGGATTCCCGCTCGTGAAGTTCTTCCCCGAAATCACCACCTTCGGCTCATACCCCACATACCGTATGTATCCATTCGTTGCGTTCCCCGATTTCTCCGGCTCGATCCGCTCATTGTACACCCCCGCTCTGATATAACACGTGTCGTCGGCAACCATCGTTGCAGACGCCTTCCCAATCGTTTTCCACGGATTCGTTATCGTACCATTCCAACTGTCATTGCCGTTCGTGGCAACATAATACTCCGCTGCCACCCCGCCCCACGCCATCATCATCATCACACATCCCACACTCCCCCACACCGCCAACCTCACATAACTCCACTTGCTCATATTTCTCCTTCCTTAATCAAACATAACCCTGCTCACTTTCAAATCTATCAAAAATACAGTAAGATGTCAAAATCACTCACTGTCCCTTTTGTCCCTTCCGTCCCTTCCGTCCCTCCCGCCCCTCCCATCATCTCCGCCCCGCTCTTGCCCTGTGCTGCCCAAATTGTTATAATAACTCCATGAATCGTATTGACGCACAATTTGCCCGTTTGCAGCACGAAGGCCGCGCCGCGCTGATCGCCTACATCACCGCCGGTGATCCCACGCTCGCGCGTACGCGCCAGCTCATCCCCGCCCTCGAACGCGCCAGCGCCGATCTCATCGAACTCGGCATCCCCTTCTCCGATCCCCTCGCCGACGGCAAAACCAACCAGGCTGCCGCTGAACGCGCCCTGCGCAACGGCGTCTCCTTGCACGATGTGCTCACCCTCGTACACGATCTGCGCACACATTCCCACATCCCGATTGTGTTCTTCACCTACTTGAATCCGGTCTTCCGCTACGGCTTCGCCCGCTTCGCTGATGCCGCCGCCGCCGCCGGCGTTGACGGCGTGCTCACGCTTGACATGCCCCCAGAAGAAGCCGCCCCGCTCAAACGTGAACTCGACCGCACCGGCGTCCGCTCCATTTTTCTCGCCGCGCCTACCAGCAGTGACGAGCGGCTGCAACTCATCGCCGCTCACGCTTCCGGCTTTATCTATTACGTCTGCCGCACCGGCGTCACCGGCGAACGCGACGACGTCCCCGCTGACTTGCCACAACACATCGCCCGCATCCGCCGCTTTTCTTCCTTGCCCATTGCCGTCGGCTTCGGCGTCTCTTCCCCCGCTCACGTCCGCGCTATCGCCCCTCACGCCGACGCCGTCGTCGTCGGCAGCGCCATCGTCCGCCGCATCGGCGAAGGCGGTGATTCTGACGCCATGGTCAGCTCCGTCGAAACTTTCGTCCAAGAACTGGCACAACCATTGCACGCTCCTCGCACATGAGCACGTCGCCCTCTCCTCTCTGCGTCTGCATCATGGCCGGCGGCAAAGGCGAACGCTTCTGGCCCGCCAGCCGCGCTGCCCGCCCCAAACAACTCCTCCCCATCGCCTCAGCCCGCTCCTTGATTGCGGAAACTGCTCAACGTAATCTGCACGTCACGCCTGCGGAGAATATCTTCGTCATCACCACCCACGACCAAGCGCCTGACATTCAGAAGGAACTTCCAGAACTCCCCCCGCACAACATCATTGCCGAGCCCTGCGGCAAAAATACCGCGCCCTGCATCGGGCTCATTTCTGCCCTGCTCGCCGCGCGCACCCCCGAAACTGTGCTCGCCGTCGTCCCCGCCGATCACATTATCCCCGACACCGCGCGCTATGCCCAGACCATCCGCGATGCTGCGGCCGTCGCTGCGCGCGAACACGCCTTGCTCACCATCGGCATCGCCCCGCGTTCCCCCGAAACCGGCTACGGCTACATCCTCGCCGGCGACGCGCTCCCCACTACCACGGCCACTGCCTTCTCCCGCGCCGAGCAGTTCATTGAAAAACCTCCCCGCCCCCGCGCCGAAGAACTCATCGCTACCGGCCGCGCCTTCTGGAACGCCGGCATGTTCGTCTTTCGCGCCGCTGATATGCTCGACGCCTTTTCTCGCTTCATCCCCCACATGCACGCCCCCTTGCAGCGCGTCATTCAAACCGCCGGTTCTCCCGCACAATCTGCCGCCATCGCAGCCCTCTACGATGCTGCTCCCGCCATCTCGATTGATTATGCCGTGATGGAAAAGGCCCATAATGTCATCGTCGCTCATGGTGTGTTTGCGTGGGACGACGTCGGTTCGTGGGCGGCTGTTGCCGATCACTGGCCCCATGACGCCGAAGGCAACGCCACGCGCGGCGACGTCCTCGTCCTTGATTCCTCCGGCTGTGTCGTCCAGAATGATGGCGCGGGCATTACGGCCCTGCTCGGCGTCAACGGCCTCGTCGTCGTGCGCACCGCCGACGCCGTCCTCGTCTGCCCCAAAAACCGCGCGCAAGATGTCAAGCACATCGTTCAACGTCTCCAGCAAAACCCTGCCTGGCGCGCCTTCACATGACGCGCATCACCATGCGTGTTCTCGCTGTTGACATAGGAACTACACGGCTGGGCCTGGCCATTTCCGACCCGTTGCGCCTCACCGCGCAACCACTTGAAACCCGCCCCGGCGGCGTCCCCCGCCAAATCGCCCGCACCGTCCTCGACGTCGTCTTTGAATACGAACGTGGCACACTCGACTGCGATGCGCGCATCGCTACCGTCATCATCGGCCACCCCCGCCACTTGTCCGGCAAAGACAGTGTCATGAGCCGTAACGCCGAAGAGTGCGCCCGCCTCCTCCGCACCTACTTCCACCGCCACCTCCGCCGCCCCATCACCGTCACCCTCTGGGACGAACGCCTCACCTCCGTTCAAGCCGAAACTATCTTGCTCGCCGCCGGCGCCTCCCGCCGCACCCGCAAAGAAAAACGCGATCAACTCGCCGCCCAACTCATTCTGCAAGGATACTTAGATGCTCAACGCGGAACACATGCCTAGCCGCGCCCGCCTCGCAGGCGCCGCACTCCTCTCCACCGTCATGGCCGGATGTTCCTACTTCGTCTACATCCCCATGCTTATCCTCGTCCCCTTCATGCCCCTCATTCAGCTCGCCATCAAAGTTGCCGCCCGCTACGGCCCCTTGCTCCTCATGCTCGCTGAAGCTGATCCAACCGCCGCCCACTACTCCCCCGGCCTCATCGCCGCCACTCCGGCTGATCCTTTGCGCGCGCCCGCTCTCCCCGCACTCGAACAACTCCTCATGGCCGAAGTCCTCTCTAATCACAACCTCCGCGCCGTCACCCTCGTCGAAGCCGCCGCCCTCACCCCCGAATGGCTCGACGAACAACAACGCGCCGCTTTCGCCCGCGGCCTCTCCCTCCGCATCGTCTTCGTCAATAGCCACTCTCCTGCACTCAGTGACACCGTGCGCCAACTCTGCGCGGAAAACCACATCCCCCTGCTCGGCACCCCCGGCCTCGGTGCCCTCGCCGCCGCCGGCCTCCCCACACACCCATCCTCTAACCAACTATCCTCCGCGGCCCACGCCAGCCTCCTCGCCGGCGCCGCCGCTTTCTTTTAACTATTCACTTTTCCATTATGTTACCCATCAGCACAATATTTACTTCGCAAACTTGCGCGAATTGCGCGAACTCCTCGCACCCTTTGAAACTGTATCTTGTAAGACGCCAATTTTCTTTCTCGTCACCTGCCAAATTACTATCCGCTTCTATCTAATCTCTCCATTAACTGTTGTTCATGAACTCACATCGCCCTAAAGTCGTCCTCGCCTACTCCGGCGGCCTTGATACCTCCGTCATCCTCAAGTGGCTCATCGAACGCGGCTATGATGTCATCGCCTACGCCGCCGACATCGGCCAAGGCAAAGAGCTCGCTCCCGTGCGCGCCAAAGCCCTCAAAACCGGCGCCTCCCACGTCTACATCGAAGACCTCCGCCGTGAATTTGTCCAAGATTACGTCTGGTGGCTCGTCAAATGGAACGCCTACTACGAAGGCCAGTACATGCTCGGCACTAGCGTCGCCCGCCCCCTCATCGCCAAACGCCAAATCGAAATCGCCCGCAAAGAACACGCCGCCTACGTCGCCCACGGCGCCACCGGCAAAGGCAATGACCAAGTCCGCTTCGAACTCACTTACTACGCCCTCCAGCCTGATATCAAAATCATCGCCCCATGGCGCCATCCTGAATGGACGCTCAATTCCCGCTCCAAAATGATCGCCTATGCACAAAAACACGGCATTCCCGTCCCCGTCTCCAAAGCCAAACCCTACAGCTCCGACCGCAACGCCCTCCACATCTCCTTCGAAAGCGGCATCCTCGAAGACCCTTGGCGCGAGCCGCCCGCTGACATGTTCCAGCTCACCGTCGCGCCTGAGCTCGCCCCCGACAAACCGCAGTACATTGACATCGGCTTCGAAAAGGGCGTCCCCGTCAGCATCAATGGCCGCACCCTCGATCCTTTCACCCTCCTCGAGTCACTCAACAAAATCGGCGGCAAACACGGCATCGGCCGCGTGGACATCGTGGAGAATCGTTTCGTCGGCATGAAATCCCGCGGCGTCTACGAAACCCCCGGCGGTACGATCCTCTACGCCGCCCACCGCGCCGTCGAATCCCTCACCATGGACCGCGAAACCATGTTTCTCCGCGATTCCCTTATGCCAAAATTCGCTCAGCTCGTCTACAACGGCTTCTGGTTCTCCCCTGAAATGGAAAGCCTGAAAGCCTTCATCAATGAAACACAGAAAAACGTCACCGGCACCGCCCGCCTCAAACTCTACAAAGGCTCCTGCTCCGTCGTCGGCCGCAAATCTCCCGTGTCACTCTACGACCCCCACGTCGCCACGTTCGAGGAAGATGCCGTCTATGACCAAACCGATGCCACCGGCTTCATCCGCCTCAACGCCCTCCGCCTCCGCCTCTGTAACCGCATCACACATCAATGAACGTCACGCAGCACACTGCCGTGCGGATTACTTTCCACGGCCGCGTCCAAGGCGTCGGCTTCCGCTACACCGTCCTGCGCCTCGCCCAGCGCTATCCTGCTGTCTCCGGCTATGTCCGCAACATGCCTGACGGCAGCGTCGAACTCTTCGCCCAAGGCCCGCCCCATAATGTCGAGGCTTTTGTCAATGACATCTGCTCCGGCCCACACGCTGCGCATATTCACGAAACCATACGTCATCCTGCCGCAACTTCTGACCGCTTCACGGAGTTTCGTATCGCATTCTGACTTCTGAACCAATTGGCTCCAATGTCAAACGTCAAACGTCCAATCTCTTCTCATCCAACTGTCCTGACCTTCCCCGTCGGCCCGCTCGAGACGAACTGCTACATCCTGGCCGACGAGTCCACGAGCACCGCACTGTGCATTGATCCGGGCGCTGATGCCGCCATGCTCAAGGATGTCATCCAGTCGCACGGCTGGTCGCCCTGCGGTATTGCCCTCACCCACGGCCACGGCGATCACATCGGCGCTGTCGCCGCCCTCCGCACCGCTTGGAATGTCCCCCTCTATGTTCATGCCCTCGACGCGCCCATGCTGCCCAGCGCCCAACGCAATCTCTCTGTCCTGCTCGGCAAGAACGTCACGGCGCCCGATGCTGACCATCACCTAAATGATTTGCATCAGTTGCAGTGTGGCGCGCTGTGTGTGCAGGTGTTGCATTCGCCGGGCCATACTCCCGGTAGCGTCTGCTTCTACCTGGCCGAGCCCGGCAGCGGCCCGCCTCTCCTCTTCAGCGGTGATACCCTCTTCCGCGAAGAAGTCGGCCGCTGTGATCTTCCCGGCGGTAGCTGGGACGTCCTGCAATCCTCTATCCGCTCCCGCTTGTATGTCCTGCCCCCGGAGACCATCGTCTATCCCGGCCATGGCCCCGCCACTACCATCGGCCACGAGCTCGTCCATAACCCCTATGTGCGCCTCGCATGAACGCACTCCTGGACATCTGGCGCTTCCGCCGCCTCCTCTGGGACCTCGTCCGCCAAGACTTCCGCAGCCGCTACGCCGGCTCCGTCATCGGCGTCTTCTGGAACATCGTCCAGCCCGCCGCCCAAGTCTTCATCTTCGCCATCTTCCTCGCCCGCATCATCGGCTCCCGCCTCCCCGACAGCATGCGCATGCAGGAAATTGACGACCCCTACGCCCTCAGCATCTACATCTGCGCCGGCCTCCTCCCCTGGATCGTCTTCAACGAAACCATCATGCGTACCTCTACCACCTTTCTCGCCCACAGCAACCTTATCAAAAAAGTCGCCTTCCCGCACCCACTCCTCGTGCTCTATCAAGTCATCAGCGGCCTCATCACCCTCGCCATCATGTGCGCCCTCTTGCTCGCTGTAACCCTCACCACCGGCCACCGCATCGGCCTCTCCATCGTCTGGCTCCCCGTCCTCATCCTCCTGCAGGGCGTCTTCATGTACGGCCTCGGCCTCTTCCTCGCCACCATCACTGCCCACTTCCGCGATATGCCCCAAATCATCGGCATCGTCCTGCAACTCTGGTTCTGGCTCACCCCCATCGTCTACGCCCGCGACCTCATGAATGTCCTCGCCCCTTGGGGTTTCGGACCCACACTCCTGCGCATTAACCCCCTCTACCATTTCACCAATCTCTATCAGAATATCCTCTTCAAGCACGTCGTCTATTTCGATTTTCTGCCTAATGCTCTTATCCCCGCCACTGACCAGTTCACGGCCAAGCTCGCGCTGGTCACGGCTCTCAGCCTCGTCCTCGTCGCCGCCGCCTCCTTGTTTTATGCCAAATTGCGCCATGAACTCCCTGACCAAATTTGACCGCTTCCTTCAATGAGATGCAATGAGCACCGCCGTCACCATCACCAACCTCAACAAACGTTTCCGCGTTTACGACGCACCGCTTGACCGCCTCAAAGAATGGCTCACCCCGCGTGGCATGTCGTTCCACTGGGCCTACTGGGCCCTGCGCGACATCAATCTCACCGTGCCCCGCGGCGCCGCCCTCGGCATCGTCGGTGCCAATGGCGCCGGCAAAAGTACGCTCCTCAAAATCCTTTGCGGCACCCTCTCCCCCACCTCCGGCTCCGTCTCCATCAACGGACGTATCACCGGCATGCTTGAACTCGGTTCCGGCTTCCACCCCGAATTCACCGGCCGCCAAAACATCTATCTCAACGCCCGCCTCCTCGGCCTCTCCGATGCCGAAATCCACAACCGTCTGCCCCGTATCCTCGAATTCGCCGAGCTCGGTGATTTTATTGATCACCCGCTCCGCATCTATTCCACCGGCATGGCTCTCCGCCTCGGTTTCTCCGTCGCCGCCAATGTTGATCCTGATATCTTAATTATTGACGAAGCACTCGCCGTTGGCGATGCCTACTTCCAACATAAGTGCATCTCCTACCTCCGCCGCTTCCGTGAATCCGGCGGCACGCTCCTCTTCGTCAGCCACGATCCCGGCGCCGTCAAACTCCTCTGCGACGAAGCCATTTTGCTCCATGATGGTACGATCGTCCAACGCGGCGCCCCCGATGATGTCCTCGACTACTACAATGCCTTGATCGCCCGCCGCGCCTCCGACGAAGCCGCCTTCCGCATCGAACGCCAGCACACCCCCGCCCAGCCCGCCGCCCAACGCTCCGGCACCTTCGATGCCCTCCTCACCCGCATCGAACTCCTCGCCAGCGGCGCTCCCTCCCGCACTATTATCTCCGGCTCCAACTTCACTATCGAAATCGAAGCCACCGCTCTCGCCCCCATTCCCGATCCCACTATCGGCATCGCCATTCGCGACCGCCTCGGCTACGAAATCTTCGGTACAAATACCTGCACTCTGAAACAGCCGCTGCCGCCCCTGCGCGCCGGCGACCGCTTGCTCGTTCAGTTTAATCTCCCCTGCAACATCGGCCCCGGTGACTATACCATCACCGCCGCCATTCATTCCGGTATTGATCACCTCACCGCCTGCTACGACTGGGCTGACCGTTTTCTCGCCTTTAAAGTCCTCCCGTCCTCCGGCCAGTATCATCGCGGCGTCGCCCGCCTGCCTGTTCAGCTGCGCTCCCAGCTCACCCACTCCCCTGCCGCCAGCCCCCACCAGTTGCTCGAATCTCTCCTCGGCCGCGCTCCCTCCGCTCTCTCCTTCGCCGATCCCTCCCAATCCTGGTTCTTCGGCGGCTGGCATGCCACCGAGATCATTGACGGCACCCCCGTGCGCTGGACAAAAAATGATGCCGTCTTTGTACTCTTTACCGGCCACGGCGGTCTCATCAACCTCGAATGCGCCACTGATCCTTCTCTGTGCGCCAGCCAGCCCCTTGCAATCACCTTGCTCGCCAATGGCACGCCGGTGGACACGGTTCCACTCACCGGCTCGTCCTGGCAGACACTCTCGTTTGTCCTCCCACCGCACTTGCGCGGCGTGATGGCACGCTTCGCCCTCCGCTCATCCTGCACCTTCGTCCCCGCCCGCGTCTACGGCACCAACGACCAACGCGAACTCGGCATCATGGTCCGCCGCATCTCCTCCACTTAACCTTTTTTGCAATAGGTCCTATCTGTCCCATCCGTCTCATCCGTCCTATTCCCCTTGCGCTCCACCATCAATCTCCCTATAATATTCCCTGTGGCGCTAGTGCGCCGCGTTGTTCTCTTTAACCTCAATGCCCAAGGAGGCATCTATGCCCCAAGATAAACCCGGGTACGACGATACCCCCATCATCCCAGGCCAAACCTGGAAAGTTCACGACAAACAACGCCCCCAGCCACGCATCGTAACCCCACCCACACCCAGCACCCAAGACGCTCCCGGCAGCGCCCCCTCCGATGCCATCATCCTCTTTAATGGCTCGACCCTCGCCAACTGGTGCGGCCGCGACGGCGCTGCTAAGTGGAAACTCGAAAACGGTTACATGGAAGTCGTCCCCGGCACCGGTGACATCTGGACCGCCGAAGAATTCGGCGATTGCCAGCTCCACGTCGAATGGGCTGCACCAGCCGTCATTAAAGGCGAAAGCCAAGGCCGTGGCAATAGCGGCGTCTTCATCATGGGCCGCTACGAAATCCAAGTCCTCGATTGCTACAATAATCCCACCTACGCCGACGGCACTACCGGCGCGATCTACGGCCAGTGGCCGCCCCTCGTCAACGCCTGCCGCAAACCCGGCGAATGGCAAACCTACGACATCATCTGGCTCGGCCCGCGCTTCGACGGCGCCAAACTCATCCGCCCTGCCCACGTCACCGTCTTCCAAAACGATGTCGTCATCCACCACAACAAAATGCTCATCGGCCCCACCACCCACCGCGCCGTCGAGCCATACTCCCCACATCCCCATACCGGCCCCCTCAAACTCCAAGACCACGGCGACCTCGTCCGCTTCCGTAACATCTGGTACCGCCCGCTGCGCGATTATGATGAGTGAGCATGATGCCGCCCTGCTCGCCGCGCTGCATGCCTGTAATCAGCGCGGCGGGCGCATGCTCTCCCTCATTCATCCCCTCAACGCCCAATCCGGCACCCCTCATACTCGCTGGCGCATGTCTAACCACAACCTGGATCCGGCGGCGAACTGTGGAGTGCGTGCAGCGAAGCGGCCGCTTTCTCGAGCGGAAGCACGGCTCCCGCGGCACACTCATCCATTGCCCCAGCTCTCTGCACGTGCAGAAACACAACACATTAATACAACCTTACTTATAAATGCGCCCTGCGCTAGTCGCCGGATTCAACACCACCTAGATCCGGCGACTAGGGAGGGCCGCCGGCCTCGGCGGCCTGATGTGCGCGGGGTAAAAGGGCAACGAGGCCGTTGCCCCTCCATTCATGTGGAGTGCCGCCGGCCTCGCCGGCCTGATGCGCGCGGGTTGAAAAGGGCAGCGAGGCCGCTGCCCCTCCATGCCTATGTTGCTAGTCGCCGGATTCAACACCATATCCTTCTTGCTTCTCACCCTCTTTTTGTGTACAATTGCTTCCTAACTCCAAAGGACTCTATACAGTGACTACACGCGCATTAAACGGCAAAGTCGCCGTCGTCACCGGCGGCGGTGGCGTGTTGTGTTCCGTCATGGCCATCGCCCTCGCCAAACATGGCGCCCGTGTGGCCGTGCTCGATAAATCTGAAGACGCTGCCAAAGACGTAGCAAAACGCTGCGGACGCCGCGCCATCGGCCTCGCTGCCAATGTCCTCGAACGCGCCGCACTCCAGGCCGCCCATTCCGCCATCCGCAAACAACTCGGCCCGGTTGACATTCTTGTCAACGGCGCAGGCGGCAATCATCCCGGCGCCACCACCAGCCCCAGTCAGTCCTTCTTTGACCTCGATCCCGATGCCTTCAACAAGGTCTTTCAACTTAATATCATCGGCACGGTGCTCCCCTGCCAGGTCTTCTGCCGCGACATGACTAAACGCAAGCATGGTGTTGTCATCAACATCGCCTCCATGAACGCCTTCCGCCCGCTCACCCGCATCGCCGCCTACTCCGCCGCCAAGGCCGCCGTCAAAAATTTCACCGAATGGCTCGCTGTCCACATGGCCCAGGAATACAGCCCACGCATCCGTGTCAACGCCATCGCTCCCGGCTTTTTCCTCACAAAACAAAATCAATTCCTCCTCGTTGACGAAAAAACCGGCCAGCCCACCCCGCGCGGCCAAGCTATCTTGCAGGCTACTCCTCAACACCGCTACGGCGAGCCCCATGACCTCATCTCCACCCGCCTCTGGCTCTGCTCCGATGCCAGCAGCTTCATCACCGGCGTCACCGTCCCCGTAGACGGCGGCTTTAATGCATTCTCTGGGGTCTAGCCCTGTATGTCCTGCGCTCCTTCACCCAACATTGATTCCTCTAGCTCTTCTCCCGGCCCGTCACGCGTCACATGATCACTCCGCCCGGATTTGTTGATCTGCAGGTCAATGGCTTTGCCGGCATAGACTTCTCTCGCCCTGGCCTTTCCATCGAGGATGTCCGCCACTCCGTCTCTCTTCTCGCCGCTCGCGGCACAGTCGCCTTCTGCCCAACTATTGTTACCGCACCGCTACACGTCTATGAGTCTAATCTGCCCGTCTTGGCACTCGCCATGGACGAACCAGACCTGCGCCCGCACCTCCCCGCCATTCACCTCGAAGGCCCCTTTATCTCCCCTCTCGATGGCCCGCGCGGCGCGCACCCGAGAGAACTCGTCCGCTCCCCCGATCCTCAACTCCTCCACCACTGGCAGGAGCTCGCCCGCGGCCGCATCCGCCTCATTACCATCGCACCAGAAATCGAAGGAGCTCTCCCGCTCATTCATACCGCCCTTCAACTCGGCATCACGGTCTCCATCGGCCATTCCGCCGCCTCCGATCCCCTGCTCCAAGCCGCCGTTGATGCCGGCGCCCGTGCCTCCACTCACCTCGGTAACGCTTCCTCCCCTTCCCCTAAACCCCGCCTCAGCAACATCTTCTTCCAACTCGCCTGCGAACACCTCGCTGTCATGTGCATCACCGACGGCCATCACCTCCCACCCCCTTTCATGATCACCGCCGTGCGCATGACCGCACCACACCGCCTCATCGTCGTCAGCGACGCCGCGCCCATCGCCGGCCTCCCCCCAGCCTCTTACCACTTCCTCAACTCCCCCGTCCACCTCGAGCCCTCCGGCCGCATCTTCTGCCCCCTTACCGGCTCCCTCGCCGGCTCCGCCGCCACCATGCTCGATTGCATGAATACCCTCGCTTCTCTCAACCTCTTGGACGAACCAGCCCTCTGGCGCGCCGGCTTCTTCAACCCCTTGTCCTTAATCGGTGTTGACCCGGCACTGCTCGCCGGGCTCCCACCCCTCGTTCGCTTTTCACAAGGCTCATTTTCACTAACCTCTTCACAGGAGTAACACATGCCACGCAACGTCATTGTCGCTCAGTCCGGCGGGCCCTCGCCCGTCATCAATTCCTCGCTCCAAGGTGTCATCGAAGCCTGTCAGTCCTTCCCCGATACCTTCGGCACCATCTACGCCGCCTGGCACGGCATCGAAGGTGTCCTCAAAGAAGAACTCCTCAATCTCTCCACTCAGCCCCAAGAGGAAATCAAACTCTTGCGCAATACCCCCCGCCGCCGGCTCCATCGGCACCTGCCGCTACAAACTGAAAGAAAAAAATGCGCAAGATTTCCAGCGCGTCATTGATGTCTTTAAAGCCCATGACATCGGCTACTTCTTTTACAACGGCGGCAACGATTCCATGGACACTGCGCACAAAATCTCCGTCCTGGCACGCCAACAAGGCCTCGATCTCGTCGCCACCGGCGTCCCAAAAACCATTGACAACGATGTCGGCGATTCTGCATTCAAACTAGTAGACCACACTCCCGGCTATGGCAGCACCGCGCGCTATTGGGCCTGCATCGTCCAGAACGCCGAAGAGGAAAACCGCGGCTCTGCTCCCGCCGATCCCGTCCTCGTCCTCCAAGCCATGGGGCGCAAAATCGGCTATATCCCCGCCGCCGCCCGCCTCGCTGACCCGGAACGCTCCTTCCCCCCCAAATCTACATGGCCGAATCCGGCCTCTCCCTCCAGCAACTCGGCGAAAATGTCCTCTCCCAGCTCTCGCGCGACGGCCGCTGCATCCTCGTCATCAGCGAAGGCTTCGACGTCGGCGATATCGGCGCCGTCAAGGATTCCTTCGGCCACACCTCCTTCAGCGCCAGCCAGATGACTGTCGCACAAATCGTCACCAACTATCTCAATTCCCTTAAATTCCCCGTCCCAGGCAAAGCCCGCTGCCAAGTCCCCGGCACCGATCAGCTCGCTACCGCCATCTATGCCTCCGAAGTTGATCTCGATGAAGCCTATGAAGTCGGCCGCAAAGCCGTTGAAATCGCACGCTCCCACGGCAACGGCTGGATGGCCACCATCCTCCGTAAACCCGGTCCCTCCTACGCTCCCTACTACGACAAAGTCCCCCTCGAACTCGTCGCCAACTCCGAACGCACGTTCCCCAAAGAATGGATCTCAAAAGACGGCACGGATGTCACTGATGAGTTCCTGCGTTATGCCCAGCCACTCATCGGCGACACCTGGCCGCGCGTGCCCCTCCACAACGGCCTCCAGCGCTTCACCCGCTTCTCCATGCGCTTCGCCGAAAAACGCCTCCCCGCCTACACCCCCCAGGCCTACCGCTGATCTTCATATGCTCGCTCTCCATGTCGTCCATCCCGTCCTTTCCGTCCATGACGTCCATTTCCTCCCTGATGTCCATTTCTTTTCTTGACATCATCACCCGAAACCGCTATCATTTGGTGTACTTTGCTTGATTTAACATAAGGAGTCTCTATGGAGCAAGCAGACATCGGTCTCATCGGCCTCGCCGTGATGGGCGAGAATCTCGTCTTGAATATCGAAAGCCGCGGCTACACCGTCGCCGTCTTCAATCGCACCGTCAGTAAAGTTGATGACTTCATCCACGGCCGCGCCCGCGGCAAAAACATCATCGGTTGCCATTCCGTCGCCGAACTCTGCCAATCCCTCGCCCGCCCCCGCAAGGTCATGCTCATGGTCAAAGCCGGCTCCGCCGTGGATGACTTCATTGAGCTCTTGCTCCCCCACCTCGAGCGCGGCGACATCATCATTGACGGCGGCAACTCCTTTTTCCACGACACCATTCGCCGCACCCGCGAGCTCGAAGCTAAGGGCTTCCTCTTCATCGGCACCGGCGTCTCCGGCGGCGAAGAAGGCGCCCTCAAAGGCCCCAGCATCATGCCCGGCGGCTCCTACAAAGCTTGGGAACACGTCCGCCCCATCTTCCAAGCCATCGCCGCCAAAGTTGATGATGGCACCCCCTGCTGCGACTGGGTCGGATCAGACGGCGCCGGCCACTTCGTCAAAATGGTTCATAACGGCATCGAATACGGCGATATGCAGCTCATCTGTGAAGCCTATCAGCTCCTCCGCGACTGCGCCGGCATGTCCGTCCCCGAACTTCAGCAAACCTTCGAATCATGGAACCAAGGTGATCTCGATTCGTACTTGATTGAAATTACCAAGGAAATACTCAAAAAAACTGATCCAGAAACCGGCGCCCCCATGGTGGATGTCATCCTCGACACCGCCGGCCAGAAAGGCACTGGCAAGTGGACTTCCACGACCGCGCTCGATCTGGGCGTGCCCGCCCCCACTATCGCAGAAGCCGTCTTCGCCCGCTGCATGTCCGCCCTCAAAGAAGAACGCACCGCTGCCGCCAAAAAATTGCGCGGCCCCCGCGCCAAACTCTCCGGCCCACGCCAAAAATTTATCGAAGCTGTCCGCGACGCCCTCTACGCCTCCAAAGTCTGCTCCTACGCCCAAGGCTTTGCCCTCATGCGCGAAGCCGCCAAAGAATATAACTGGAAGCTCGATTTTGGCTCCATCGCCTTGATGTGGCGCGGCGGCTGTATCATCCGCGCGCAATTCCTTGGCCGCATCAAAGAAGCCTTCGACCGCAAAAAGAAACTGCCCAACCTCCTGCTCGATCCCTATTTCAAAAAAATCATCTCCAAATCCCAGCGCAACTGGCGCAAGGTGGTGATGACCGCCGCCAAACTCGGCGTCCCCATCCCCGCCTTCAGTTCCGCGCTCGCTTACTTCGATTCCTATCGCAGCGAACGCCTGCCCGCCAACTTGCTGCAGGCCCAGCGCGATTACTTCGGCGCCCACACCTACGAGCGCATTGACAAACCCCGCGGCCAATTCTTCCACACCGACTGGCTCGCACAATAGGTCCTATCCGTCCTATACGTCCCATTCTCCCATGCCCAGCGAGATGTTCTACCGCAAAACGGCCGCCACTGCTCCGCTCGGTGAGCCGGAGCAGCGCCAGGCTGTTCATGCCCTCTTTGCTCCGTGGCGCGCACGCCCACAACGCGTCCTCATCATACCGCCCGACATCACCCGCGCCAATTCCGGCGCCGGGCCCCTTACGCGCTTAATCGTCGAACATCTCCGCGCGCATTCGCCAAAAACCCACATCGACATCCTCCCCGCCCTCGGCACGCACGCCCCCCATGTCCGATCACGAACGCACCGAAATGTTCGGCGATCTGCCGCCCTCCATGTTCAAAATCCACAACTGGCGCAACGGCCTTGCCAAACTCGGCGAAGTCCCCAGCTCCTTCGTTCACCACGTCTCCCAAGCCCGCCTTGACTATTCCATCAGCGTCGAAATTGATGAGCTCCTTGTCCACGGCCGCTATGACCTCATTATCTCCATCGGCCAAGTCGTACCCCACGAAGTCATCGGCATGGCCAAAGGCAATAAAAACATCCTCGTCGGCGCCGGCGGCAAAGACATCATCAACAAAACCCATTTCCTCGGCGCAGTCTGCAACATGGAAACCATCCTCGGCCGCGCCGATAACCCCGTGCGCGCCGTCTTCGATTACGCCGAAGATCATTTTCTCCATGACGTGCCCCTCGTCTATGTCCAAACCGTCATGGCCACTTTCCCCTCCGGCGTCTTCGGCATGGCAGGCCTGTTCATCGGCACCGGCCACGAGCCCTTCCGCGAAGCCGCCGCCCTCAGCCAGCGCCTCAATATCACCATGCTTGACGCACCGTTGCGCAAAGCAGTTGTGTATCTCGACCCCCGCGAATTTAAAAGCACCTGGCTCGGTAACAAGGCCATCTACCGCACGCGCATGGCCATGGCCGACGACGGTGAATTGATCATCCTCGCCCCCGGCGTCGAGATGTTTGGCGAAGACGCGGAGATTGACCGCTTGATCCGCACCTATGGCTACCGCGGCACCCCTGCCACCCTGGCCGCCGTCAATGTCAACAACGAGCTGCGTCACAACCTCTCCGCCGCCGCCCATCTGATCCACGGCTCCTCCGAAGGCCGCTTCCGCATCACCTATGCGCCAGGGAAATTGTCGCGCCAGGAAATCGAAAATGTAGGATTTCAGTACGCGCCGCTGGATGATCTGCTGAAACGCTACGATCTCGCCGCGCTTTCCCCCGGCTTCAACATGGTCGCCGGCGAACAAATCTATTTCATTCACAACCCCGCCCTCGGCCTCTGGGCCCTGCGCTCGTCTTTCACCACTCAATCATAGGAGCTGCATGTCAGTCGAATTGTTACACTCCTTCAAGCCTCGCAATGCCTTCTTCGTTGGCATTGATTCCGATGGCTGTGCCTTCGACACGATGGAACTCAAACACAAAGAGTGCTTCTGCCCGTGCTTTATCAACGTCTTCAACTTGCAGAGTGTCTCCAAATATGCCCGCGAAGTCTGGGAGTTTGGCAATTTGTATTCTAAATGGCGCGGTGCCAACCGCTTCCCTGAAGTCGTCATGTGCCTCGACTTGCTCCGCGAACGCCCCGAAGTCATCCGCCGCGGCGCGCATATCCCAAAATTCCCCGCGCTCGAGGCGTGGATCAAACAAGAAACCAAACTCGGCAATCCCGCCCTCAAAAAAGCTGTTCAAGAAACCGGTAACCCCGAACTTGCCCAAGTCCTCCAATGGAGTGAAGCCGTCAACAAAGCCGTGGATGACATGGTGCGCGGCGTCGCCCCATTCCCCGGCGTGCGCGAAGCCCTTGAGATGCTGCGCGGCCAAGCCGACTGCATGGTCGTCTCCGCTACCCCAGAGCCCGCGCTCCAAAAAGAATGGGCCGAACATGGCATCGACACCTACATGGCGCTCATCGCCGGCCAGGAAAGCGGCACAAAAAAAGAACACCTCGCTCTCGCCGCGCGCGGCAAATATCCCTCCAATCACATCCTCATGATCGGTGATGCGCTCGGTGATTATCAAGCCGCAACCGCCAACGGCGGCTGTTCTTTCCCATCAACCCCGGCCATGAAGACGAGTCCTGGGCCCGCCTCGTCAGCGAAGGTATTGAACGTTTTCTCACCGGGCGCTTTGAAGGCGCCTATCAAGACGCGCTCGTCACCGAGTTCAAGACCTACTTGCCAGATACTCCGCCATGGAAACACTGAGCGCTAGATCTCTCACACTCGTCAGACTAGTCAGACTAGTCCGCCTCGCCGGACTGTGTACGTTCGCGCTGGCCGCTGCCCTGCCCGCCGCGCCCGTCACCTCCAACATCACTATCCGCCTCTGGAACATTCCAAAGAAGGATGCCACCGAACCGCGCGACCTCGCCAACCGCCGCGTCTTCGAGGCTTTCTGCCGCGCGCATCCCAACATCACCGTGCGCGCGCTCTCTCCCCTCAGAATTGAAGGCCCCGCCGCTGAAGGCAATGAATTCCTCGCCGTGGCTGGCGGCGTCGCCCCCGACGTCTTTCAGCTCTTCGGCCGCAAAATCGCTGACTATCACAAACAGGGCTTCCTCGCCCCGCTTGACAACTACCTCGCCCACTATGCCGCCGAGGAAGGCACGGCGTATCGTGGCGTCAACGCCCCCGCCATTGTCTGGGAACCTTGCCGCATCAACAATCGCATCTTCTGCGTGCCCGGCGGTTACTACTCCATGGCGTTGATGTGCCAGCGCAATCTCTTTGGCAAAGCTGGTGTCCCCCTCGTCGCGCCCAAAGACTGGGATGAACTCTACCGCCTGGCCCGCCGCCTCACGTACTTGCCGGAAAAAGAACCAAACGCCAAACCTGGCGAAACCACTGTCTACGGCCTTAATTTGCTCACCGGCCAATTCGCCGGCTGGCAGTTCCTCCAATACGTCTGGAGCTCCGGCGGCGAAGTCGTGCGCTCATTCCTCACCGTGCCCGGCGGCCGTACGGTCGAAGCTCCCGTCCCTCCCGTTGACTGGCGTTCGTATCACATTCAAACTAGCGATGAACTCTCCTACGACCGCATCCGCGCCGAACTCACTCAACAGCTCATTCGCAACGGCCTGCCCACTAATTACAGTTATGACAGTCTCAGCTGGCGCTTGGCAGTTGATGAAGACCCCGGCGTCAAAGCCCTTGAATTCTACCGCAAACTCATGCACCAGCCCTGGATGCGTGTGGATGGCGTTGAATTTGATCTCACGCCCGACATGCTGCGCCAAGGCCGTGCGGTCGTCCCCGGCACCAACCTCGTCCTCAACCTCCGCGACCCTAACATCCGTAAACGCATCTACCACGGCGTCGTGCAAACCCAGCAGCCCGCTCAGCGTGATCTGAAAGTCCAATTCGCCATGCGTATCGGCACGCTCGAAGAAACATCTAATCTCGAAGATGCTACCCAGCTCGTCGCACTGCCTTTCCCCAGCCGCACGCGCAGCCTCCCCCCCGCCGCCTTCATCGCCGGCCATTATCTTGCCATCAACGCCGCCCAGCCCGATCCGCGCGTCCGCGACGCCGCCTGGCAGTACATCAAGTTCGTCACCGGCCCAGAAGCGCAAGCCATTCGCACCGCCACATACGTTGAGTTCGGCCTGGCTGAATTTGTCCGCCCATCCGCCCTCGAAGCGCTCGGTTATGCCTATATCATCGAAAGCATCCCCCCCGAACGCCAAAGCTTGTGGAACCTCGTCGAGCGCTACGCGCGCGTCGAGCCCTACTGTGCCGGCTTCCAGCATGTCATGACCCGCGAGCTCGGCATGGCGATTGATGCCATGCTTTCTGACCGCCCGCTGCGCTCCCGCAATTATGAATTTCAGCGCGACCCAGCCGCCGTCCTCCGCGACATCTCCTCCCGCGTTAACCAACGCATCCTCGGCCGCATGCCCGATGATGAAGTCCGCCGCCGCTCTCGCATCGGCTGGTTCATCACCGCCCTTGTCGTCGCCTTGCTCGCCTTCGGCACCTACGCCACCACCCGCTTGGCTGTGCGCCTGCATGGCAAGGCCGCTGAGCTCGAAGGCTTTGGTGTCGGCGGCGCTACCGTCGGCCGCACCCTCGCCATCATGCTCTTCCTTACGCCGGCTGTCGCCACAATTGTCTTGTGGCGCTATATCCCCCTCGCACACGGAACCGTCATTGCCTTTCAAGACTTCAAAATTCTCGGCGGTTCGCACTTCGTCGGCCTCCGCAATTTCATCGAAGCTGCCAGCGCGCCTGAATTCTGGCGCTACCTCCTGCAAACCTTCCAATACGTGGCCTACAGCCTTGGCCTCGGCTTCTTCGCGCCTATCATTCTTGCCATTCTGCTCACCGAAATCCCGCGCGGCAAAGTCTTCTTCCGCACCGTCTATTACCTGCCGGCCGTTACCACAGGCCTCGTCACCATGTTCCTGTGGAAACAACTCCTCTACGACCCTTCACCCTCCGGGCTGATTAACTCAATTATTCTTTCCTTCAACCAATTCCCCACGCCGGTGGTGCTCTTCATCAAACTGCTAGGCGTCGCTGCCATCCTGGCAGCCATCATCGGCATGACTTGGACGGCCGTGCAACGCGATGTCAGCGGCTGGGGGCGTTGGGTGCCCCTGGCCGGTGCCGCGCTCCTCACCTCGCTGATGGCCGCCGGCGCCCGTAGCCTGTGGCGCGAATCTCCTTCGCTGCTCGCGCTCTTCAGCTGGTTTACCACCCCATGGGATTTTCAGCCGCAAACATTTCTCCAAGACCGCCATCTGGCCTTGCTTTGGGTCGTCGTGCCCACCATCTGGGCCCACGTCGGCCCCGGCTGTCTCGTCTACTTGGCCGCCCTCAAAGGCGTACCGGACGACCAATACGAAGCCGCCGATCTCGACGGCGCAGGCATCTGGTCCAAAGTCGTTCATATCGTTTACCCCAATCTATCTGCGTTGATCCTGATCAACTTCGTTGGCGCGGTTGTCGGCGCCATGCAGGCCTCGCAGAACATTTTTGTCATGACGGGCGGCGGTCCAGAAGATGCTACCATGACGGTTGGACTGTCCATCTGGATCAACGCCTTTATGTATCTCAATTTCGGTCTCGCCACCGCCCAAGCGTGGATTCTCGGCTCCATGCTGATCGGCTTCACCTTGTACCAGTTGCGCGTCATGAACCGCATGCAGTTCAGCGCCGCTGCCAGTCGTAAATAGCTATGCCGCTCATCCCTGTTACTGGCCGCCGTTCCCTCAAAGTGCGCTTGATCTTCGCTGCCCTCTATGGCCTCCTCATTCTCGGTGGCATCTCCATGGTCTATCCCTTCCTCCTCATGCTCTGCACCGCCACCACCAGCAGCGCAGATTGGCGCGAGTTCCGCGTCCCGCCCCGCTATTGGTTTTGCCGTGATGCTCAGTTCCGCAAGTATATCCTTGACCGCGCCCCCATCAACATCCTTGCTTACGATTATCGTCACGAAGAGTGGTTCTCTGCGTCACAAGTCTTGCCCGAACACCTGCGCGCCGTGCTGGATGCCCCGTCAGCCGCACGCTCCAACATGGTCGCCGATTTTACTGCCTTTCTCCAGCAACTCCCTCCCGAATTCAAATACCTCAGTTTCATTCATCAAGGCTCCGAAAACTATTCCGTCTTTTCCGTCCGCCCTGAGTATTTCAACTGGTTGGCAAAACGTTACGGCTCGATCGAAGCCGCCAACCGCGCCTATGATGACACGGCGGCGCGCTGGGGCGAACTCGGCCTGCCTGCCGGTGTCGTCAACGTGCGCTGGATTCCCAATCCGCGCAGCGCGCGCCTGCGCGATTGGCGCGCATTCGTCCAGTCTCGCCCCCCACAGCAACTCCGCATCATCAGCCTTGACATGCTCGTCTTCGGCGACTTGCGCAACCGCTACGGCAACGTGCAAACCCTCAATGCCATGCACGGTACCCACTACGCTTCTCTGCTCGACATCACTTGGCGCGAACTTGAGAAGTTTGACTGGGGGCGTAAAATCTTGCTCTATCTGCTGCGCGACACCGTGCCGCTGGAACAGATTCTCTTGCGCCCTTCTGCCCAGCCTGCCTTTGAACGCATGACGGCACGCTACTACCAGCGCAAGTCCATCCCGTTCAGCTCACGTGTCCCCGATGACGCCCAGCAGCGCGCTGCCTTCATGCGCTTCATTCGCTCCACCGCCGCGCGCTTCCGTGATTTCGAGCCCATTGATCCCGACGTCCTCTTCCGCGCCTTTCTCAGCAACCGCTACGCTTCCGTCTCCAATCTCAACCTTGCCTGGCACGCTTCGTTCGCCTCGTGGGATGAAATTCGCCCGCCTGCCGCTGCCGTTGACGCCGAGTTCTTTCTCTCCCATCGCGCTTTCATCCTCCTCAAGTACCTCTTGGGTAATTTCGGGGTTGTCCTCAATTTTATCTGGGTCAACGGCACTTCCCTCATCAACACCGTCATTTACATTGTGCTCGCTATCGGCACCGCCTTGACCGTCAATCCCATGGCCGCCTACGCCCTCAGCCGCTTTCGCCTTAAGTACGCCCATCACATTTTGATCTTTCTGCTCGCCACCATGGCCTTCCCGGCCGAAGTCGTTATGATCCCAAGTTTCTTGATGATCAAGTCATTTCCCCTTGGCGCGATCATCCTGGCCGTCGCGGCCTTCCTGCTTTGGTGCGTCGCCCGCGCCTTGCTGGCGCGGCGCCTGCCGCTCTTCTGGAGTGTCCTCATCGGGCTTGCTATCAGCGTGGCCGCCGCATGGTACCTGCCGCCCATCGTCGCGCGTGCCCTCGGACGCGAAGACCTCAATGTCACCTTGATGAACACCTTCTTCGCCCTCGTCATGCCCGGTATGGCCAACGCCTATTCCGTCTTCCTGTTGAAAGGCTTTTTCGACAGCTTGCCGCCCGAGCTCTACGAAGCTGGCATGCTCGACGGCGCCGGCGAATTACGCATGTTCTGGGCCATCACCCTCCCCCTCTGCAAACCTATCCTGGCGGTCATTTCCCTCGGCGCCTTCACCGCCGCCTACGGCGCCTTCATGTTCGCCTTCCTCACCTGCCAAGACCCCACAATGTGGACCCTCATGGTCTTCCTCTACCAGTTCCAGCAAATCTATTCCGTTCCCCTCGTCATGGCGTCGCTGGTCATCACCGCCATTCCTACTCTGCTCGTGTTCATCTTCTGCCAGAACATCATCTTGCGCGGCATTGTCATTCCAACCTTCAAGTAACTCGCGCGGCTTTTGCCGTTTTGAAGTCGCGCTCTCTCGCGTATCTCCTACCCCTGCCCGTCCCACGCTTTCCATTCTGCTGTTGAACGCCGGATGACGATGAAACCCCTAGAGCCGGCGACTAGCCACATAGGCATGGAGGGGCAACGGCCTCGTTGCCCTTGTGCCCCGCAGGCATAAGGCCGCCGCGGCCGGCGGCCCTCCGCAATGATCTCCATACCAATAATGGAAGGGGCAGCGGCCTCGCTGCCCTTGTGCTCTGCAGCCATCAGGCCGCCGTGGCCGGCGGCCCTCCCTAGTCGCCGGATCCAAGAAACCCCCACATTTGACTTTTGGCAACTGATTTGCTATAGTACTCTCGGTTTGTGCTGGTACACGTGCGGGATGGCGACAGAGCCCGATGCCACGTAACGTCGTGCGGCAGGTGCAGTGATGCACACTGTCCGCGTAATGTTGGCTATCGGTTGGTAGTATGATCATGATGCGTAGTCCTGTCCATTGCGGAGAACGATAATGGCGCTCTTCCGTCGTTCTTCTTCAGGTCGCTTTCTCGCCATTGATATTGGCTCATCCGCAATCAAAATGCTGATCGTCCATGGCCAGTATCCTGCGCCGTTGTCTGCCGTTGATTCCCTTATCATTCACCTCACCACGGCCGGATAACAGTTCACTATGACGAAATTGCCCGCCATACTGTCCAGCCTTGCTTGCGAGTTGTACCCAGGCGCCGCCACCCTGCGCACCCCCATTCCCGGCCGCCATGCCGTCACTCGCATTGTTGACATCCCCCCATTACCGCAGGATGACCTCAAGCGCGCAGTGGCATCTCCGCTCCGCCGGTATGTACCTATACCGCCAGACAAAGTTACCTTCGATGCCACGCCGTTGCCTGATCTGACCGCGCGCGATGGCTGCCAGAAAATTCTGCTCCTCGCTCTGCGCCGCAACAGCGCCAAACAGCATATCCAAGTCCTGCGTGCGCCCGGGTTGGAGCCTTTGCTGTTACACGTCGAACCCCTTGCCACCTTCAACACCATCGCTGCCTTCATCACGCGCAACGGCCGGCCACTCGCCTGCCGCATCCTCACACCCAGCAGCGCAGGTGTGGTGCGCAATATCGCCACCACCACGCGCATCGAGCATCCCCAAGCTGTCGCGCTCTTCCGGCAAGGCTGCGATCCATCCACCAGCGCGCTGCCCTGTTTCAAACGCTGTGTCACCCGCGTTGCCCGCCACTTGCGCTCGCCGTTCCATCCCTTCCGCCGTGCATTCGATTGCTCCTGCCAACCTATCTATGTCACCGGCCAGTTCGCCGGCTGCCCCGGCGTGCCCACACTGATCAACCGTGCCACGCACTTCCCTGCGCTGCGCTTGTATCCCTTTGTCAATGTTAATCTCGGCGCCCTCGACAACCGCGTCGGTACTCTGCGCGCACACGCTGCGGCGTTTGCGCCCGCCATGGACCTCACCGTGCGCTCACTCCACTGGCCATGAGGAACACATGACAGCTGCCCTGATTGAAATTAACTTCTCCGAAGAGTTCTCCCGGCGCATCCGCAAAGCCGCTCCGCGCAAACACATTCCCACCGCCCTCGGCGTTGTCATCGCCGCCATCCTCGTGTTTCTCTCCGTCTTCTACCTGTACCTTTTTTCCCGCGAAGGCACGCTCTCGCGCAACAAAGCGGCACTCGAGCAACTTAAAGGCAAGGCAGAAGAATCCGACCAAATCCAGGCCTTGCATGCGCGCCTGCAAGCTCAAGCTTCCGTCTTTGATGCGTGGGAGGCTTCCCGCCTGACCCTGGCGCCGCGCTGGCTGCAGCTCGCACGCCTCGCTCCCGATGGCCTGTACCTTACCCACATCGAATTCTCCGGCGACGACCCGCACACTTACGATCAGCGCCTCCTGCTGCGTGGCCGCGCCGCCGGTACCGCCGGCGAAACGGTTATCCTGCGCTTTCTGGCCAGCCTTAAACGTGATGCGCTTTTCACGAACGCTTTCGCCAGCATCACTCTCGCCGCTGTCGCCACCGAACAAGATGAAAAGGTTTTTGCCATTGAACTCTCACGTCTCCCGTCACCCCGCACATCTCAATGAAACGCGAACAGGCTGAACAAATCATCCTTGCCGTCATCGGCGGTGCTGCCATGCTCGTGGCCGCCTACTATCTCGTGATTAAGCCGCAAATGGCCAAGCTGTCTGCCATGGCCACTGATGCCCAACGTGTTGAAACCGCGCTCTCCGACGCGCAACGCAAAGTGCAGTTGCTCCCCCGCCTCAAGGCCTCCTGCCGCGTTCTCGAGCAACGCGTTGCTGCCGCGGACAAACTCTTAATCGGTGACGGTTCCTTTGACGGCTTTTTGACCGTGATCAAATCCAGCGCTGACACTGCCCGCCTGGAGTTGCGTCATGTGCGCCCGCGTGATACGCTCCCTGTCGTTGACCATGGTACGGCCTATCAGAAACACTTTGTCGTCGTGGACACCGTGGCGCCCTATCATGCCCTCGGCGCTTGGTTCGCTGCGCTCGAGGCCAGTTCGCCCTACGTCCGCGTCCACGCCCTCTCTGTCTCTTCCACGCCTGCGGACGGCGGTTCCCATCCCGCTACCGTCACGCTCGGCTTCCTCGCTAAACGGAGTTCACCATGAGCGTCCTCCGCACGCTTCCACTTTGGGGGCTGTGTGCTGCCGCCTTGGTGCGCGCGGCAGCACCCCCCACCACGTTCGTCTATGACGCCACCGGCCTGCGCGATCCCATGGTGCGCCCGCTCTTCGTCAGCCTCACCAACGTCCCCGCCGCGCGCTCGCCCCAAACCGCCCAGGCGCGCCGAGCCGACATCGAACGCGCCGTCCTCGCTGCCCGTATAGAAGGCGTCGCCATTTCTGCCCATTCCCGTGCCGCCATCATCAACGACCGCTTGGTGCGCGAGGGCGATCCGCTCGCCCCCGGCCAAGCCGTGCGTGTCCTGCGCATCGAACGCGACCGCATTGTCTTTGTCCTCGATACCGAAACTTACGATTTCTTCCTGACGCCTACTAAGGAGATGTCCTCCCCATGAACACTGCGCTCCTCTTCTCTGGCACGCATGCCGTCACAGCTTTTGTCCTGGCAGCCGCGTTAGCCGTTGCGCCTGTCGCACACGCCGAGACCGTTCTCGACGCCATCCGCGCCCACACTGCTATGACCTCACTCGTTGCCGACATTACCACCACATCCTCCGTTGCCGTCACTCGCATCGAGCCGCCCGCGCCAGTCGCCACCCTGCCTCCGCCTGCCGGCCGTGCCGTTGTCGAAGAGTCCAGCAGCACCGCCGACCGCATCTCTCTCAACTACAAAAACGGCGACCTGCAAAACATTCTCCGCCTCATCGCCCGCGTCAGCGGTGTCAACCTCGTCGCCGGCCCCGATGTCCGCGGCTCCGTTACAATCGAACTCAACGACGTCCACTGGGAACAGGCCCTCGCGCTTGTCCTCAGCGCCAACGGCTATACCTATGTCCGCGAGGGCAACGTCCTCCGCGTCATTAGTACCGACCGCGTGGATGCCGAACCCCTTTCCGTCGCCATCGTTCCTATCAACTTCGCCAAGTCCGATGAAATTGTTCCCATCATCACCCCTCTCCTCACTCCCGAACGCGGTAAAGTACAAAGCGATCCCCGCGTGAATGCCTTGATCATCACGGATATCCCTGCCAAACTTGACCAGATCCAAAAAGTTATCCAACGCCTCGACCAGCCCACCCCGCAAGTCCTTATCGAAGCCAAATTTGTCGAAATCACCGCCTCCGCCGCCGATAAAGAAGGCGTCGATTGGAGCGGCCTCGACAGTTATGGCATCATGCTGCACGACATGCTCTACACCTTCGACCGCCAAGTCACCCGCGGACGCCAAATGGACGGCAGCGCGCGCGGCGTTGATATCCGCGAGTTCCCCTTCTCCGGCGGCTTGCCCGCCAATAAAGCCCGCTCCTATTCCATCAACGAAACTGAAGCTACAACCTATCAGCTCGAACCCGACAACTTCCGCCTCGCCTTCAGTCTCCTCCTCAATAACTCCCGTGCAAAATTAATCAGTAATCCTAAACTCCAAACCCTCGACAATAAAAAAGCCACCATCCGCGTCGCCGAAACCCGCTACAAACCCCAATTCACCTATAACCGCGAAACCGGCGCATACGAGATCAATAACTATGACGAAATCTATGTCGGCATCACACTCGACGTCACTCCCCACGTCAACTACAACGGCGATATCACCCTCGACATCATCCCCGAAGTCAGCGCGCTCGTTGACAACCAATTAATTCAAGGCGTCGAAGTCCCCATCACCAACGTCCGCCGCATTGAAACCCGTGTCTCCCTCAAAGACGGCTACACCGTCGCCGTCGGCGGCATGATCAAGGATGACTGGGTCACCGTCAAACGTTCGATCCCTTTCATGGGCGACATCCCTTATCTCGGCCCCAATCTCTTCACCTGGGAAAGCAAGGAAAAACGCGCCGTTAATCTCGTCATCTTCATCACTCCCACGGTCCTCAAAACAGACTCCACCCATGACCGCTGGCAGCGCCAGTTGCGCGATATGCACCTCACCCCCGATGGCGAATGGAACAATGTCGTCACCAACGCGCCCGACATGGACTTGCTGCGCATGCGCGAACAACTCATCGTCGCCAGTGTCTCCAATCAACCCCCCGCCTCTACCTACGATCTCCCGTAACTTCTATACGTCCTATCCGTCCTATAGGTCCTATTCCGCTCAACCCACCCACCCGCCACCTATGCTCACACCCCGCGAACTCCTCAAGGCTGCTGTCTCCCACGGCGCGTCGGATCTCCATCTCGCTGTCTTGCGCCCCCCCACCCTGCGCATCAATGGCCGCCTCTCCAACCTCGGCACTGAAGCGCTTACGCCCGACGCCATCAATTCCTTCATCAACGAGATCACCCCCGAAAAACACCAGCGCTTGCTGCGCGATCGCGGCGGCTCAGATTTCTCCTTTCAACTCGATGCCTCTACCATTTTCCGCGTCAGCATCTTCAAACAACGCGGCCTGCCCAGTGCCGTCCTCCGCCTTATCCCCAGCTCCAAAAAATCCCTCGCCGAAATCGGCCTCGGCCCCGCCGTCCGTGATCTCCTCTTCCGCCAGCGCGGCCTCATCCTCATTACCGGCCCCACCGGCTCCGGCAAGTCCACTACCCTCGCCGCCATGATCGATGTCATTAATTCCGAACGCGAATGCAATATCATCACCATCGAAGACCCCATCGAATACCGCCACGAACACAAACGTTCGATCATCGTCCAACGCGAAGTCGGTGAAGATGTCCCCTCGTTCGAAGAAGCCCTCGTCCGCGCGCTCCGCCAAGACCCCGATGTCATCCTCGTCGGTGAAATGCGTAACCTCGAAACGATTGAAGCCGCCGTCCGCGCCGCAGAAACCGGCCACCTCGTCTTCAGTACTCTCCACACCACCGGCGCCGCCCGCACCGTTGACCGCATCGTTGACGTCTTCCCCCCCTCCAGCCGCGACGAAATCCGCACCCAGCTCGCCGGCACTCTTCAGTGCGTCATTTCCCAGCAGTTGATTCCCCGCATCAACGGCGGCCGTGTCGCCGCGTTCGAAATCATGTTTAATACCCCTTCCATCGCCGCCTATATCCGTGAAAACAAAACGTACCGCATCACTTCCGATTTGCAGACCGGCGCCAAGCTCGGCATGTGCACCATGGACGCCTCATTGATTGATCTCTACTTGCGCAAGGAAATCTCCCATCAGGAAATGATGCTCCACTGCTATGACCCCGCCCTGATTAACAAACTCCTCGCCGACGTCGCGCTCTCCGCCCAGAAACAACGCTAATCACGCCGCACCTCACACCCTGCACTCCGCTCCCGCATCATTCGTCCCCTCACGTCACCCCGTTCCACTTCAACACCGAGCTTCCCAAAGGCACTCCTAAAGACCGCGCTACGACCACGCATTTCGCTTTCAAAATAAACACGAGCGGCCGTACTAACACATCGGACAACGTCTCGTAATTCCCGTGCCCTTTCGCAATCACGACGTCCGCAGCGCGCAATGCGCGCCGGAATTCCGTGCTCACCCGCTCCAGCGGCGCTCCTATCTCCGCTGCCCCTGTCTCGATCACCCGGCATACCTTTGTCATCCCGGCGCGCCGCGCGTCCGCCATCGTCGCGTCATTGATCACCGGCCCACTCTTCACCGTATACACCACCTCCGCCGCCGGATACACCTCTTGTATCACTTCTATAAACACACGGTCAAACACTATCTCCCCCGCATTGTCGCCCACGTACAGCACCCGCCCCGCCTTCGCCAGCAGCCCCCGCAACGCGTCAATGTCATTAATCACAAACGGTGTGTCCACCGCAGTGCGCAGTGTCGCATGAATGTCCAGCCCGTGGCTGATGCCTAAATCAATGATGTTGCCTGCCACCGCCAGATGTGCTCCCGTCGCCAGTTTGTCGCGCGAGCGTTGCAGAGCAGCGTAGCACTCAGGCAGCATTTCCATGGCAAGTTGATTGAACGCCTTCTTCTCCTTCTTGTATGGATCCGCTACACGTGTCTCGCGCGCCACGATCTCATACACACCCTGCGAATACCGTGCCGGCGTCCCCGCCAGCTTTTTTCCCTGGTACACCCGCGCCACGCGCCGCAAAATCCGCTCCTGCACCCGCACATCCTTCGTCGCATGCCGCGCGGCCGACAACGCTTGCTGGTATACACACGGGATGCACTCGATCGCTGCTTTCACGCTACAGAATCCTGTTCAGGCAGTTCAGATACGCCTTGGCGCTTGCCTCGATCACGTCCGTGCTCGCGCCGATGCCCGTATACGTCCGCTCCTTGTATTTGACTTTAACCGTCACTTCTCCCATCGCTTCCCGCCCGCTCGTCACCGAACGTATCGCATAGTCCAGCAGCTCCCCCTTCACTCGCGTGATCGAACTTATCGCGCTGAACACCGCGTCCACCGGCCCGTCACCCGTCGCCGCCCGTTGCACCACCCGCTTCCCTTTCCGCAACCGCACCGTCGCCGTCGGTATCAAATGACTCCCCGCCGTCACGCTCAAATACTCGATCGTGTACGTCGGCCGCGCTCCCGTCGCCACGACATCTTCCACGATCGCGTGCAAGTCCTCGTCATAGATCACTTTCTTCTTGTCCGCCACTTCCTTGAAACGCTCCAATGCGCGCGCAATTTCTTCCGCACCCAACTGATACCCCAGGTCTTTCAACCGCTTTTCAAACGCATGATGGCCCGAATGTTTTCCCAACACCAGGCTCTGTGCAATCTCTTCCGCGTTCAACCCAATGTGTTCCGGCGACATAATCTCGTATGTCGCGCGGTGCGCCAGCACGCCATGCTGATGAATCCCCGCCTCGTGCTTGAACGCATTCGCCCCCACGATCGCCTTGTTCGGCGGCACAGGAAAGCCCGTAATCTGGCTCACCAGCCGGCTCGCCGCCATGATCTGCTGCGTGTTGATCCGCGTGTCCACTCCCAACACCTCCCGCCGCGTCTTGATCGCCATCACGATCTCCTCAAGCGCGCAATTGCCCGCACGCTCCCCCAGCCCATTTACCGCCACTTCTACCTGCCGTGCGCCATTCGCCACTGCCGCTAACGAATTCGCTACCGCCAACCCCAAATCATCATGGCAATGCGCACTCAGAATCGCCCCGTTGATATTCTTCACATGCGTGCGCAAGTACGCAATCGTCTCGCCATACTCCCACGGCACGGCATATCCAACCGTGTCAGGAATATTCACCGTCGTCGCGCCAGCAGCGATCACTGCTTCGACTACCTCAGCCAGAAACGTGCGCTCCGTCCGCGACGCATCTTCCGGCGAAAACTCAACATTCGGGCACTGCGCCGCCGCGTACTTCGTCATCTCCACCGCCTGCCGCAGAATCTCGTCCTCCGCCTTCTTCAATTTGTACTGCATGTGTATCTTTGACGTCGCCAGAAAAATGTGCAGCCGCGGCCTCCGCGCCCCCTTCACCGCCTGCCACCCGCGCTCTATGTCTTTCGGCAAGCACCGGCACAACCCCGCGATCTCCGGCCCGTCAATCTCTCCCGCAATCGTTTTGACCGCCTCAAAATCATCTTTTGACGCAATCGGAAATCCTGCTTCAATGACATCCACATTTAACATCGCCAGCTGCCGCGCCACCCGCAGCTTCTCCTCCAAATTCATCGTCGCGCCCGGGCACTGCTCCCCATCCCGCAACGTCGTGTCAAATATCCGTACATACTCGCTCATAGTTCTTCTCCAGCTGATGCGTTCTTGGATGCCAGATGCCGGATTCCAGATCCCGGATAATGTAGTCCAGCCTCCGCATCACACAAATGGCCTTCTTCAACCGACGCTATCAAACGATTGATACGTTTGCCAAGTACGGTGTACTTATGTATGAGTGCATCAGCCTCTTCTGCAAGATGCGCGTGACAGTCTCTGATATATGCAAGCCACTCGCACGTTTCATCACACGATGCTTGAGCGTACATAAGATACTTGATGAACTCGGCTTTGTAACGGCGTCGCGCAAAACCCTCGACAATTGTTGCCGATACGGATTTCGATGAGCGCCGGCCTTGAGATCCTGTCTCGTTGAACTCATATTTTGGTAATCTTAAAGTAAACGCATGCAACTCAACTGCCAGTGCATGCGCATCAACATACACAGTCAAATCACGGTAAGACGTCATCACTAATCCACAATGTTTTCTTCCATCCCGCCATCCGGCATCCAGCATCCGGCATCCGGCATCCGGCATCCGTCATCCGTCATCCGTCATCCGTCATCCGGCATCCAGCATCCAGCATCCGGCATCCGTCATCCGGAATCCAGCATCCAGCATCCGGCATCCAGCATCCAGCATCCAGCATCCGGCATCCAGCATCCAGCATCCGGCATCCAGCATCCAGCATCCAGCATCCGGCATCCGGCATCCAGCATCCAGCATCCGGCATCCGGCATCCGGCATCCAGCATCCAGCATCCGGCATCCAGCATCCAGCATCCAGCATCCGTTATCCGGCATCCAGCATCCAGCATCCAGCATCCGGCATCCGTCATCCGGCATCCGGCATCCGTCATCCGGCATCCAGCATCCGGCATCCAGCATCCAGCATCCAGCATCCGTCATCCGTCATCCGGCATCCAGCATCCGGCATCCAGCATCCGGCATCCGGCATCCGGCCTCACTTCCTCTTCAGCCAGCTCATCATCCCCCGCAGCTTCTCTCCCACCACCTCGATCATGTGCCCCCGTTCCTGCCGCCGCAGCGCGTTCAACACCGGCCGCCCTGCCTGGTTCTCCAAAATCCACTCCCGCGCAAACACCCCCGTCTGTATCTCCTGCAACAACTGCCTCATCTCCTCTTTTGTTTCTTCCGTCACTATCCGCGCCCCGCGCGTCAAATCGCCGTACTCCGCCGTGTTGCTGATCGAATCCCGCATGCCCGCCATGCCCTTGGCGTACATCAAATCCACGATCAGTTTCAATTCATGCAGGCATTCGAAATACGCGATCTCCGGCTGATACCCCGCTTCCACCAGCGTCTCAAATCCCGCCTTGACCAGCGCCGTACAACCGCCGCACAGCACCGCCTGCTCGCCAAACAAATCCGTCTCCGTCTCCTCCGCAAACGTCGTCTCCAACACCCCCGCGCGCGTCCCGCCTATCCCCTTCGAATACGCCAGCGCCGTCTCTTTCGCATGCCCACTCGCATCCTGATATATCGCGATCAAGTTCGGCACCCCGCCCCCTTCCACATACACGCTCCGCACCAAATGCCCCGGCCCCTTCGGCGCCACCATGATCACATCCACATCTCCCGGCGGCACAATCTGCCCATAGTGAATGTTAAAGCCGTGTGAGAAGACAAGCGTCTTGCCCTGCTTCATTTCGCACGCAACCGATGTCGCATACACCTTCGCTTGCGTCTCGTCCGGCACTAGCATCTGAATCACATCCGCTTGCTTCGCCAACTCAGCCGCGCTGATGGGCTTGAAGCCGTGCTTCACCGCCAGGTCGTGATTCTCCGTGCCAGGCAGTTCCGACACAATCACGTTCACCCCGCTGTCGCGCAAATTCTGCGCCTGGGCGTGCCCCTGCGAGCCGTAGCCGATAATGCCGACAATCTTGTTCTTCAAGACGTTCAAGTCCGCATCCTTGTCATAGTACATTGTTGCCATCGTCCGTTCCTTGTTGTCTGGTTATACGTTTCAAGTCAGAAGCACGTCCTTGCTTCTGACTTCTTCACTATCGCTCTTGCATTCTGCACGCTTGTGCCGCGCACTTTCACCCTTCCCTGCGGCTTCCTTGGCGGCCAAGATGTCTTCACACACGCGGCGGCGGATGGCGCGCGCAGCCACGCTTCTTTCAACACGCAGCACGCGCGGAACAACTCCACACTCCGGTACAAATTGCGCCGGCAGCGATCCAAATCTATTGGTGCGTAGGCAGACATCAGCAAAGAACCTGGTTCTCTGGATGCGATACCGCACCCAGTTTCGTCGTAATCTCCGCTATAAACGTTTCGCCGGCCATAAATCATTCAGAGACCAACATTGTAGCAATTCAAAGCTTGGGTGGCAAGCACGGCACAACCCCTCACTTCCGCGCCAGCGCCACGCGTCCGCTCTGCACCATATCCTTGATCCCAAACGGCCTCAGCATCTCTATCAGCGCCTCCAACTTCGCCTCCGGCCCCGTTGCCTCCACCATCATCGCCTTGGGAGAAATATCCACCACCTTCGCGCGGAAAATGTTGACTATCTGCATGATCTCCCCCCGCGTCTGCGGCGTGCAATGCACTTTGATCAACGCCAGCTCGCGCATCACACAGTCCTTGTCATGATCGTGATAATCTGTCACCTTCACCACGTCAATCAGCTTGTTGAGCTGTTTCATGATCTGTTCAAGAACCGCTTCATCGCCATGCGAAACAATCGTCATGCGCGACAATGCCGGGTCCTGCGTCTCCGCCACCGACAAACTGTCAATGTTGTAACCGCGCCCCGAAAACAACCCTGCCACGCGGGCTAACACGCCAAACTGATTGCGCACGAGAACCGAAATAGTATGCTTCATACAATCCTCCTTCTTAAATCAAGCTGTCAATCATTTGATCAAGCCGTGCGCCCGCCGGCACCATCGGATACACATTCTCTTCCCGCGCCACCATAAATTCCAACACCGACGGCTGCTGCTCTTTGCGCGCCCGCTCAAATGCTGCCGTCAATGCCGGCTCTATCTCGTCGCGCTTCGTGATGCGTTGCCCATGGCAATTGTGCGCTTCCGCCAGCTTCACAAAGTCAGGAATATACAGCGGACATTCTCCGCCCGGCGTGTTGCACCACGTCGCACACTCTACTGTCCGCTCAAGGCACGTCATCGCATACTTCTTGTCATAAAATAATTCCTGCCACTGCCGCACCATCCCCAGATACTTGTTGTTTAAGATCACCGTCACCACTGGCAGTTTGTTAATCCGTGCCGTCGCCAGTTCTTGCGCCACCATCTGAATGCCGCCGTCTCCCGAAATGTTGATCACCAGCTTGTCGGGATACGCTGCTTGTGCGCCAATCGCAGATGGCAGGCCAAAGCCCATCGTGCCCAGCCCGCCCGATGTAATCCACGTCCGTGGCCGCGTGAAATGCATAAACTGCGCCGCCCACATCTGGTGCTGCCCCACATCGGTAGTGATAATCGCCTCGCCGTGCGTCAGCTTGTCAATCGCCACGATCACTTCCTGTGCGATCAGCTCGTCGTCTCGCAGCTTATACGTCAACGGATACTTTTCCTTCCATTCCGCTATGCGTGCGCGCCATTCATCAATCTCCGGCGCCTCCACTATCTTGTTCAACTTGCTCAACACATCGCGCACATCCCCCACCACCGGAATGTCCACTTTCACATTCTTCGATATGCTCGCCGGGTCTATGTCCACATGCACGATTTTCGCATGCGGCGCAAACCCGTCCAATTTCCCCGTCACCCGGTCATCAAACCGCGAGCCGATCGCCAGCAGCAAATCACTTTCCTGCACCGCATAGTTCGCATACCTCGTCCCATGCATCCCCAGCATGTGCAGACTCTCCGGCTCTGTGGCCGGATAGGCCCCCAGCCCCATCAGCGTCATCGTCACCGGAATGTGCGTCTTCTTGATAAACTCATACAATTCTTCCGACGCATTGCTCAACACCGCTCCCCCGCCCACATACGCCACCGGCCGTTTTGACTTCTTAATCGCCTCCGCCATCTTCTTGATCTGATTCATGTGCCCTTCGTAATTGGGCTGATACGACGGCAAATCCACACTCTCCGGATACGGCACGTCACACCCCGCTTTCTGCACATCCTTCGCAATGTCCACCAGCACCGGCCCCGGCCGCCCCGTCCTCGCTATGTAAAACGCTTCCTTCAACACCCGCGGCAAATCCTTCACATCTTTCACTAAATAATTGTGCTTCGTGATCGGCCGCGTGATCCCCGTCACATCCGCCTCCTGAAACGCATCATTGCCGATATAGTAGGACGGCACCTGCCCGGAAATAATCACCATCGGAATGGAGTCCATGTACGCCGTCGCAATGCCTGTCACCGTATTCGTAGCGCCCGGCCCGCTCGTGACAACGCACACCCCTGGCTTACCCGTCGCCCGCGCATACCCGTCGGCCATGTGTGCGGCACCCTGTTCG
>Ga0308414_1000230_pt1 | contig 35034 bp, 36 predicted proteins | sample HotsprSampleOS50_FD_205667 | JGI IMG/M metagenome (GOLD analysis project Ga0308414, IMG submission 205667) | Hot spring phototrophic mat microbial communities from Octopus Spring, Yellowstone National Park, Wyoming, United States - 20090730_OS50 ... | reverse complement strand
CTCGGCGCCCCGCCGGTGCGGCCTGTTGCCGCCAAGAGATTCCTTTCCCGCGCTGTTGTCGGACTTCTTTACGCGGCCGGAGGGATCGGGAAGCTTTTCCGACGGTTTTGGGGCCTGTGTCGGTTGGTCTTACATGCGGCGGCGGTCATGTAAAATCCTCGAGACTGACGACTTTGCGGAGCGCTGGATTGATCCCAAGCGGACGTTTTATCGGGTTCCAGGCTTGCTGGTAAGCCGGTCGACCTGGATCGGCTTTGCGGCGCTTCCCAGGCTCCGCTCCTGACTGGTATTAGATGAAAGGCTACTGATCATTGCGCGCGCTAATTAAATCTACCAACACTTTCTGGATTACGCGGGCTAATACACCGAGCGTGATTAGCTGGCTCAATGCGTCACGGCAGAGCTCATGATTGAAGCGGGCTTAATCATCATGATGCAGCCGGCTAATACAGCTTGCTCAAAAAGAACCCCCGGCATTCTTGCCGGGGGTGTGGGCTTCGTGCTGGAGGAGCGATTAAGTCGCGGCTGGATCAACCTTATCGCGCGGGACCACCACGTACGGCTTCATGAAGGCGAACAGCTCGTATTCGACCCCCGCGGTGGGAACGGCGCGGACTCCGGAACAGAAAACAAGGGTAAGCTTGTCTTGAGGAGTTTTCTCCTGTGGACAGATACTAATGTGTTTTTGACCCAGCCGGATCCTGCGGCTGCACATCGGACTGTGCGGTGCGAGTTTGTGTACTTTCATAGAAACTTGTTACGAGGGACCACAACGCGGAGTTTATCGGATCCAAAGAGCTCGTATTCGTATAGCTCTTTGGGTCGTTCAACCTCACCAGACCACAGAATGCTGGTGAGCGTGTTGCAGGGGGGAATCCCCTGAGGTGAAATCCAAACGGATCCTTTCCACAAGTGGATCCGGTTTCCACCGACCGGTCCGTAGGGGTCGTGGGGTAGTATTTTCATGGTTCTTTAAAGCACTGCAAAGGGACTCTGACTACCATCAAGCTCTCCAGTCCGGAAATCAGCGCAAAAGGCCACGCCGACTCAGCTTCCCAAGAGATCCCCTTTTCTGTGAAACAACGCGCGCGCTCGGGCCGGCTATCTTGCAGCAACACACAACCCACGAGGTATGATGTGACAAGGATGCGTGAACCGGCGAGACCTGATGATACGAGCGTGTGACGTTTGATTTTCATAGCTGGACGCAAGCCGGGACGCGGGCGACGAGCCTGGGGCAGGCTTCGAGAGCATAAAGAAAATGACGTGTGGATTTCATTTTGTGTCCATCTGGGAAAAAACACGACACATTCCGCTGCACCAAACACGCGGGGCGCTCGGAAAAGACTCCATTTGCATCAAGCATAAGCGCGTGACCACACATCACGAGCTCAGGATTGCTGCTGTTGATCGTGATTTTCATAGTACCTGGACATCCCTTGGGACCTGGGCTGTCGGTCGCGGATCGAGTGACAGCGCAAAGGGTACATTTTTTTCGGCTGTCCGCTTCACACCGTCGTGTGAAAAGCAGACCACGACACTCGGAAAGACGATCCCCACCTCGATACCGGTCGGCTCGAGTGTGATGTCGGAACCGAACATTCGTTCGGTCGGTGGTGAACATTTGAGGAGTTTCATAGGTCGATGATCACTTTGGGTGTACCTGTGGGGACCGACTCCAGCGAGTAATCTCCGACCAGTACAGCGATCCACGGTACATGAATGTTACCCAGGGACTGTGGATCCGAGAGCTGGAAGTCTGAAATGATCACGAGTGCAGCCGCGTCCCGCGCAAGCTCGAGCGCGGGACCGATCCGGGTATCGGACGAGTCGATCGACGGAAGGTCGCGACCGCGGACCGCAGCTGCGCTGCTAGCGAACACGACCACTTCAAGATCACCCCCGCACGCGAGCCGATGTGCAAGTCCGTGCAGCACGGACCAGTGTTTCTGAAGAGAACCCGATACATCGACTAACACGGATATCTTAACCCGCGGTTCGCGGACCACACCGCGGGTAAGCGGGGTGCGTCCCGGTCGCTTGTAGTTCCGTGCGTAGGTGTAGATCCCTCCACGACCGGATCGGTACGCGCGCTGGGAGAGAACCGCAGCGAGACTCCGAACACGCGCTGCGAGTCTGTGCGGGTCCTGTGGGGGGAGCGGCTTCTTAGCCGACTCCATCCGCTCGATCTGTTCCCGCGCGCGCTCGACGAATTCACGGTGGACTTTCCGCAGTTCATCGAGCGAGCAGCTTGGATCGTGCCGGAGCTCGTCGGTCTGATCGGACCGTTGCTGCTGATCCGACTGCTGCTGCCGGTCGGATTGCTGCTGCTGCTGCTCAGACTTACAGCGTCCGATGACCGGAACTAACTCCGCGCGGCTGGGAGTGTAGTTTTTATCCCAGCCGAACAGATCGAGTGTGATCGGTCTGCCCCTCGGCCCGTGCAGGCTTTGGCTGGCGCGGAGCAGCTTTTCGCGCGGTAGGCTGGTGTTAATGACAGCGTCAGCAACCGCGTTGAGTTGCTTGGGGGTAAGTCCGAGCTCGAGCGCGCGTCCGGGCAAGCAGTCCCCCGCGAGCGCGTGCTGCAGCTCGTGTCGCAGGATGACCACGCGGGTATCCTCCGGAAGTCGGGGATCGAGATTAATTCGATACCCCGACTTAGTGAGTTCACAGTAACACTCACCCTGCTCCCAGGTGAGTCGCACGCCGAGCCGGTCGAGCAGACGATTCCATTCAGGTGGGATCATTTGTTAGTCCCCCTTTGCGAGTAAGCCCGGGCCACACGGACGCAGGCTTGCTTGAACCTCTCGACGATCTCGTCCTCGCTCTCGTCCCCGCAGAGCTGACCCGCTTGCGCGACAGCTTCGTATTGCCGCTGCAGAGCGCGGCTGACGAGATCCGGGTCACCCTCGATGAAGAGGGTGGCTAGCGCCTCAGCCCACTTTTGGGCCGGTCCGTGGACAGCTAGCTCTGGGAGCCGAGCCGCAGCAACGTCAGCGGTAAGCCCCAGCTCGTCCGACTGGAGCGGATTCTCGCTCAATTTAGAGAGAATCCACTCCGCAGCCCGCGGACCGCAGATACCCCGAATTACTAGTTCGGGATCCGCACCGGAGCGGATGAGCCGCAGCGCGCAATCGAGCTGACGCACGCTGGGTTTCTCAAGGACTGGTGGGGCCGGAGCCACCTCATCGTTTCCTAGCTCAGCCACCCACGGCAGCCGAGTTAGGCTGGCTAGCCTCTCGTACCCCTCGGCTGCGGACACTGGGATGAAGACGAGCCGCGCTGCGAGCGCGCGCAGGGTCTCGTCACTCAGCCAGAGGTCGCGGTCGACGGGCTGCATAGCCCCGATCACGATGGTGTCGGGGTGCAGCCGCACACCGCGAACTTCGAGGTCCCAGATGAGGGTCAAAGCCGCAGCTACCACCTCCGGCCGCGGCTTGTCGAGTTCGTCGAGGAAGACGACGTGCGGCCGTTCGGCAGCGGCTCTTACCCAGTCCGGGAGAGCCCAAAAGGTCTCCCGCCTTATGACCCGGGGAAGCCCGAGGAGGTCCTCGGGCAGCATGGTTTGCAACAAAAGAGTAATGACCGGCCGGCCGAGCGCGGCCGCGATTTCACGAACCCGGGCCGTCTTACCCGAGCCCGTGGGACCGACGAAGCAGGGTCGCAGGTTTTGCGGCCCCGCGGTGAGAGTGATTAGCTTGGTGACTGATTCTTTCATGGTGCTATCATCCCAGATCCATCGATCCGATCAAGTTCCTGGGATCCCCCTCGCGCGCGCGCGCGTATATTCTTTCTTGTTGTCATCGCCGTGCCGTCGTGCTACATGTCAGTTGGTATGAGGGTTGCATACAGCATGCCCGCCAACAGCCCTGATGAGCCGCTGGACGGCTCCGCCCAGGCCGAGCCGGGATTTCGCACGGTCGCCGCGCCCCGCCGGCCCTGGACTGTAAACTTTTCCGACAACCGCCGCCGCGGGGCGGGTTAGCGCGAACCCCGGAATCCAGCCAACAACAACGGCGCGCATATGGGCCGGCCGTTGCGCGTTTCGGCTGGGAAAATTTTCCGGGCCCAGCACTAATGCGTGGCCGGCGCAGCATTTCATCCTGAGTCATTCTGAAAAGGCCGCGTAACGCGTGAGGCGACTGCCCGCGCCGATTCCCGCCAAGGCAGCCACGGCTCGAGCCATTAAGTGCGCGGATCGCCGTGAACGCCCGGCTCATGAGTTACTCGTATCTGCGGCGGCGGAATTGACAAGAAGCCTCATCGGCGACGCCGACAGGGCGCGTTGGCCATCTCTTCAACCAATAGCCCCCCCGGGGGGTTGTTTCCGGGGGAGAAAATTGGCCGACCGAAATCTTGCACCATCAACTGATAGCACGCAGCATGCCAAAAGCGCCATCCGTCGCAAATTTTTTCTGAGAAAAATTTCACGTTTCCCATTGACTTTATGCGGCGCTTAGGGATACTAGGGCCAGGTTGGCGAGCGCCCACCTCCACGTTGGTGCCAGCTGGGCGCGGGCTCCTCCAAAGGCGCCTGCCCGCGGCGAACGGGCGCATCAAAGCCATGAAAAACCTACCAGAAATCAGTTCGATCCAAGCTGTGGGCTCACTCGCTTCTGGCGACCCTATTGACGTTCAGGTCACAACGGCGCGGCGCTACCCGCGCGATGTGGCGGCCGCTCGCAAGAGGGCCGTCGAAATGGCCACGATTGATCTTGACACCGCGGCCTCATGTATTTGGCAGCGGCCGGTCGGCCGGGACAAGAGCGGCAAGGAAATCGTGGCCGAGGGGCCGAGCATCCGTGCGGCGGAGATCATTGCCTCTTCGTGGGGCAACCTGCGTTGTGCTTCCAAAATCGAGGAGATCGGCGATACATACGTCGTTGCCTCCGCGATGGCATGGGACCTGGAATCCAACAACGCCATTCGCGTGGAGTGCCGCGAGTCATGCAGGTACCGAGATGGTAAGCTCTACGATGAGCGCCTGAAGCTGGTCGTCGCCAAGGCCGCAGCCAAGAAGGCCCTGCGGGACGCCATTTTTGCCGTCGTGCCGCAATCGATTAAGCACGCGGTCATGACTGCCTGCCAGCAGGCAATTGGGCAGGCAGGAGCGGGCAAGGCCGACCCGAAGCGGCTGGCAAAGGCCAAGGCCTGGCTGGCCCAAATTGGCGTCTCCGAAGCGCGGGCCCTGCGGAGGCTGGGCATCAACTCCTGGGACGAGGCAACTGAAGCGCACATCGGCCGGTTGGCCGCAATCGCTCAGGCCATTGCTGATGAGGAGACAACGCCGGACATCGCGTTCCCCCCAGTAGACGAGAATGCCCGCGGGCCAGAACCCGGCGGGCAACCTCCAAGCGCCACGGGAGGCCCGGCAGAGCCCCCTCCAGCGAACATGAAAGAGGCCAAGGTGAAGCTTATCAGGCTTCACCTTAAAAAACTCAAGGTCACAGAGGCTGAGTGGATTGCCGCGGCATTCCGCTTGGGCATTCTGCCAACCGAAATGCCCCTCGAGCAGGCGGTGGCAACGTATTGGGACGCCCTGTCTGCACGGGCAATCGATATCGAACGCGAACTGAAGCAGCGCGCTGGAGGCGGCCAATGAGACCAACGCTTACTGCCAGCCAGACGGGCCTGGCCCTTCTCTGCCCCGGCTCAATACAGATGCGTGCCGAGGCCATGCAGGCGCGCGCCCTGCCCGAGGCCACGCCTGAGCAGTCCCGCGGGACAGCCATCCACGCCGCCATCGAGGCTCGCTGCCCTGATAAACTGGACAATACGGCTGACACAGAGGCCGTGCGGTGGGCGCTCGAGACCACTCAAGCCATTGTGGGCGATGCCATCGATGGAAAGCTGGAACGCGAAACCCGGGTATACTTCCGGAAAACGTCGCAGGGCATCGCGCTTTCCTACGACGCCTCAGACGAAGACGTGTTTTCCGCCAGGCCGGACCTTTGGTGCCGGACTGCGGACAGGATAAAGATCATCGACTACAAAACCGGTCGCTCGGACGATCCTTTGTTCTCCTGGTTCGCGCGCGCCCAGATTATCGCCATGTCCGCATTCTGGTCGGCGGCGACGATGCAGCCGGCGATTGGTTACCTCCTCTATGTGGACGAGCAGAAGGTCTGGAAAACAGCCACCGCACATCATGCGGAGGCAGAGATGGTTGTTGCCGAGATCCTGGCTGCCACGCATCGGAGAGATTTCTTCCAACCTGGTCACTGGTGCCAGGCTTGTCCGGGGCGACATGTCTGCGCACATCGGGCGGCCCTCATTCAGGCTGTACCGCCAAAAGCCGAATTACCGGCTCAGCCTGCGAAAGCGTACGCCAAGCTGCTCCTCATTCGCCGAGTGATTGAGGACATGTTAGAGCAGTTACGCCCTATTCTAGCTGGAGCCGCCGACGAGGAACTAGCGCAGGCCGGGCTGAAGCGCATCAAGAGAAGCCGCGTCGAGTTGGGCCGGCCGACGCCGGAATTCTTGGCGCGGCTATCCCTCCTCTATGAGCAAGATTGGACCTCGGCCATATCGGTTTCAATGCCTGCCTTGCGCGCGCTTTTCCGCAAGGAGCACAAGGCGCCGGACCTCGCTATTGCTCAACTGGCCGAACAGACCGGGGTCGAAGTGAGGATTTCCGAAACCGATGGAATCGAGCTTGATCGGCGCATTCGTCTGCCGATCGATCAGTTAGCCAAGGAACAGCCATGAAACTGACAATTGAAACCAAGACATTGCGAGCGGCGCTATCAGTCGTGGCGCCGGCGGTGCCAAGAATATGCCTTATTCCCGCGCTGTTATGCGCGCGGCTCCGGTTGTTGCCGAAGCAAAGCGGCGACCAGGATTATCCGGAAGTACTAGAGATCTGCTGCACAAGCCTGGACGCACGCCTTACCGCCGAAATTCCATGCAGGAGCCAAGGCAAGGTGAAACGGGATTTGCTTCTTCCCATGAAGACGACTCTTGCACTTGTCAAGCTGTTCGATCAGCGGGAAACGCAGATATCCAGGTTAAGCGAAACGGGGATAAACATCGCCGCCGGCGACTGTGAATACTGCCTTCATACTCCAGATCCGGCGGATTTCCCAGAAGCAATAGGAAGCGCCGATTGGCGCAACCCAGAGGCTGTGACCGTTGAACGCAAGCCGGACCTATCCGCAAAATTCACCGGAAACGAACTCGCTGCTATGTTGCGCGGGGGGCGTTATGCCGCATCGGACGGTTCGGATAATCGGTACGTATTAGAGTCCGTTTTGTTCGAATTTAACGATGACTCGTTACGCCTTGTATCAACTGACGGCAGGCGCTTAGCGATTGTTGAGCGCAAGCTAGATGAACCCGCCAGGGGTGCCGCCCAATATGTGGTTCCCGTGGCCGCCGTGGACATGATCACTCGAGCGCTTGCGGCGCAGGCCCGGGAAAGCGGCGCTGTTGAGGTTCGATTAACGAATGATCATATCACAATGACATGCAGCGAGTGCCACAATCTCGAAAGCCTTGAGCTCAAGGCCAAGCTCATAGACAGCACATATCCGAATTATCGTCAGGTGATCCATGGCTTGGAATCAAAGGCGCGGGTTAGCATCGATCGAAACGATTTTCTGCGGGCAGTGCAACGCATTTCGTTGGTTGCGCAGGATCCGTCCGCCTTTGGCATGGTTCTAAGTTTTGATGAGGCCATGGTTATCCGGTCCGTCGACGGGCGCGCAATCGAACGCGTAACGCCTCTGTCGTTCTCTGGGGAAAAGGTGGAAACGCGGCTGAACCCGCGCTACGTGCTAGACTTCTTGAATGCGGCCGACGATGAAACGATCCACCTGCAAGTTGGCTGGGGCGACCAGCCGATTTGCCTCACTGACGGCGATAATGGCAAAGTATGTTACATCGCGCCGATGAGGAGCGTTGGCTGAGCCTCGAGGAGGCAATTATGTTGGCAACGTTGCTCGAAATCCTTGAGTTCGTGGCCCTGGCCGTATTCCTGGCCTGGGTCATAGTTATGGCGTCCATGATCATTCTCCTGAGCCTAACGCGCTGCAAGACTTGTGGCGCCTGGCACATTAACGACCCCTGTCCGTACCGGAATCCCAAGCGTGGAGAGGAGCAAGTTTATGAGTCTGATCGCATCGATCACACTTGAAGCCGAGCAGATCCAGCGCCTGTACGAGCGCATCTCCGATATCCTTGGGGACTATCCTCCAGAGAAGCATGAAATTCTCTGGTTGTATCTACAAGGTGACGGCTACCAACGCGTATTACGCTGCGTCGCCTACTTGGAACCGCTGGTATACGTGGTCCTTGACAGTCCGATAGTTGGCGCAACCACGCGAACAAAAAGGCCGCGAGCCGTCAGCATGAGGCCCCACGACTTTCTGAATGCCTTGGCGCCTTTCAAGGACTGCAAAAGCCGCGTGGAAATCAGAATATCTACTGTCGATCGCAAGGGCATGCAGGCGCGCATTCGGCTCGCAACAGTGCCGGGCGCCGCGGAGAAATGCGAGACCAAACCCGTCAGCGGGATTTGTGAGCATTCTATCTGGGACACGTGGTTGCTGCGAGATTACTACGAACACACCCCTATGTTGTCCATTGGGACCAACAAAAGCCGATTGCAAAAGCTGCACGACGGCTGGGCGTCACGGCCTGAGGCGAAAAAGCCCACAGCCTATTTCATCAGATTTCACGCGCCATGGATGAGCGCACAATGCATCGCATGGTCGTCGTCAGACGGGACGAACTTGGAGCCGCCAGCAACCGCTCTAGGGACATGCTATGGACTCGATGTGAGAATTGCCGTGCGCGCCAGTTCTTTTGCGCGTGCCATCCGGTGCCTGGACTCCAACGATGAAGTGTACATGCACATTCTTGATCCCGGAGGCATCCAGTTGGCATTCGAGCAGAGCAACACGCAGGTGTTGGTACTTCGTTCAGCGCCTTGAAGTCTATGGTAATCCGCTTTGACATTCTCGGCAGGCCAGCCCCCCGTGGCAGCAAGCGAGCCTTCCCTGTTCGTCGCAAGGATGGATCGGTGGGCGTCGCTGTCTCAGATAATACAGGAGAGAGGGGGCGACTATGGATGGCAATGGTGCAAGACGCGGCTCGGAGCGCATTGCCGGCAGACTGGGTCCCGCGTTCTGAGCCGATTAGGCTTTTCATCGTCTTCCGGTTGCGAAGACCAAAGGCACACTACACAACTAGGGGGGCGGTGAAGTCCTCTGCTCCAGCGCATCCCACAGTTAAGCCCGATCTAACCAAGCTCTTGAGGGCCGTTGAGGACGCATTAACCGGTGTCGTGTGGCGTGATGACAGCCAGATTATCCATCAGGCGGTCACGAAAGAGTATGCCGATGCCGACATGACATCTGTGGTGGTTGAGTTTCTATGAAGATTGGCAGTGTTTTTGCTGGCATAGGGGGGTTCGACCTTGCGTTTCAAAGGGCTGGGTGCCATATCGTTTGGCAAATTGAGATAGATCGCTTTTGCCTAAGAGTGCTAAATGAGAGGTTTCCGAGGATCAAAAGGTTCAAAGACATCAGAGGTATCAAGGCGGACGATCTTGACCCGGTTGACCTTATTTGCGGGGGATTCCCCTGCCAAGATTTCTCCACAGCAGGCGGTCGTAAGGGCTTGGGTGGAAGCGAGTCGGGGTTGTGGTGGCAATTTCACCGGTTGGTGGCTGGCTTGCGTCCCAGGTGGGTTGTTGTCGAAAACGTCGTTGGAATGCTGTCGTCGCGCAGAGGATGGGACATGGGTGCCATCCTCCGGTCGCTGGGGGACTTGGGGTATTGGTGGGCCTACCGAGTGCTGGACGCTCAATGGTTCGGATTGCCCCAGCGACGCAAGAGAGTGTTCGTTGTCGGACATATTGGAGACAGGACCGCTCCCGCCAAAGTACTACTTGAGCCCGAAGACTGCCCGGGGAATACTGCGGCGGGCCGCGAGGAGGGGTACGAGTTTGACGGAGCCTTTGCGTCAAGCGTTGGAGAGGTTGGCGGCTCGGGTCTGAAGGCGGATACGTTGGTCTCTCACTACTTCAAGGGCCCCACGACGGCTGGAAGGGATAGCTCAGTGAGGAACGTGTTGGTAGATCATGTTGGGGTACGGAGGTTTACACCTTTGGAGTGTGAGCGACTGCAGGGCTTCCCGGACGGCTGGACCTGCCTCTGTGGAGCCCTGGGCAACACTTCAATTTGCACATGTCCACATTCTCCCAGGTACAGGGCTTTAGGTAATGCAGTGGCGGTCCCTGTCGTTGCGTGGATAGCCAGGAGGATATTAGCACATTCGCGAAAGGAGGTGACTGCGGCGCCTTCGGTTCGGTCGGATTTCTTCCGGTGTATGAATCTGTTGGAGAACTGACAAAGCACTGGGGCGGCGATGCCCCGTACATCACGGTGGAGGTGACCGACCCCGAGGAATAAACATGAGCAAGCAGGTTGATCAATACGACGCCGCCATGAGAGTGTTGCGCCGGGCCGGATTTGTGAGTCCGGACGATGTCCAGGCCGCGGTGCAACGCGTAATCGTGCAATCCGAATACCCGGCCTGGGTGCGGGCCAACCATATCCTGGCAAGGCGATATAGGATCCGGCTCGACGAATGTATCCCGAACAGGCCCATGTGGCAGCTGGTGAGGGCCATAGGCGAGCTGACGGAAGATTCTGAGCTGCAAGCCATTGCCAGGGCGGCTCTCCTCCAGGAGGCAGAGCAAGATGGCCCAAATAACCGTTGATGACATATTGCCGCGCCTCCTAGGTGTGCGCAGGACGCGATCGGGGTGGGTGGCGAGATGCCCAGCCCACGACGACCAGCACCAGAGCCTCTCGATAGGCATTGGTGCAACTGGCAAGGTCCTGCTCAAATGCCACGCCGGCTGTTCGTTCCAAGAGATTCTAGGCGCCTTGGGCATTTCTGGCACGCCAAGCAGCAGTTGGGATGGCCTGCCTGAGGATGCCAACCGGCTTTGGGTCTACCGCTGGGCTGAGGGCACACCAGCAATGGCCGTGGCTCGCTGGGATGGGCCAAATGGCAAAAAGATACGACCGTTCCGGCCGGTGAACGGTCGCTGGGAACCTGGCGCTCCAGCCAAGCGGCCATGTCTTCACTTGCAGGAGCTGCTGAAGGCTAAGGCTAATATCCCCATCTGGGTTGTGGAGGGCGAAAAGTGCGTCGACGCCCTGCGCGCCGCGGGCGCTTTGGCCACGACATCGCCAGGGGGAGCCCAAGCCGCATCCAAAGCGGATTGGTCATGGGCCAAGGGCAGGGAGATTGTCCTTTGGCCCGACAACGACGAGGCCGGCCGCCGATATGCCGCAGATGTTGCACAGCTGTGCTATGAGGCCGGCGCCAAGCGTGTTCGCTGCCTCCCCGAGGGGGCGGTGCAACTACCCCCGGGTGGAGATGCAGCCGATTTGGCTACTGATCAGTTGCGCGATCTGTTGCCCATGCTCTTGGCGACGGCTGTGGATATGCCTGCCCCAGAACAGCAGCCTGCGCAGCAGACCGTTCCCGAAAAACGCAAACCAACTGACGCCGACCTTGCGCGGAGCTGGCTGGCGGTGGCAGGCCCCGCGGTCTGGTCGGTGGGCAGCTGGTACGTATGGACCGGGCGAATCTGGCAGGAACAAGCGCGAGAACAGATCGATCAATCGATCCTGTTTCATGTCGAGTCTATTTGTCGCGAATTTGGGTTGTCGCTCGGTTCTGGCCGAATCAGGAGCGTCCGCGAGGTGGCAGAATCGCTGGCCTATCGGACCCCGGAGTGGTGGGACGAAGGCATGGGATGGTGGCCCTGCCAAAACGCGACGATTGACCTGGAGAGGATCGAGCCAACGGAGCACCATCAAGATCACAAGTCGACCTTCTGCGCCCCCTACCCATACGACCCCGCGGCCAGACCAGAAACCTGGCTCCGCGTCTTAATGGAAAACGTTGCCGATCAAGAGACGATTGATTTTCTTCAAGAATACGCGGGTTACTGCCTTACCGGAGATACTAGCCTCGAGCGGGCCGTTTGGCTGCACGGGCCACCCGGATCGGGGAAGTCGACGATTGTAGCCGGGTTCGAGGCGCTCTTGGGCGCAGCCTGCGTGCCGTTGGGGCTGCACGAAATTGAGAGGACCCCTTTCGCCCTGTGCAAACTGATCGGCCGGAGGCTCGCTGTGGCCACGGAACAGCCGGCCGAATTCGTTCGCTCAACCTCACTGATTTCAGCGATCATCAGCGGTGAGCCAATCATGATCGATCTCAAATACCGGGACCCGGTTATTCTCCGCCCGCGCGCCAAAATTTTGTGGGCATGCAACGACCTGCCGCGCACTTCTGAAGTCGCCGCAGGAATTTTCCGGCGTGTCGCCATTGTCCAATGTTGCCGGAAGGTGAGCCAGCCCGATACTACCCTTCGCAAGAAACTCGCCGCCGAGGCATCAGGCATCCTTAACTGGGCCCTGGAAGGCCTCCGAAGGCTGCGCCAAAGAGGGAATTTCTGCCTGCCCGCAGCTGTGCAGGCCACCAGCGACGAGTACAGGGAAAGCTGCGATGTGACCGCGGCTTTTGCCGCCGAGCGTCTCATATTCGAAGAACTTGCCGAGGTCCGGGCCGCCACGCTTTATCAGGAGTACCGGCAATGGTGTGATGAGAATGGCCACAAGCCCAAAAGCAGCACTGCCATGGCTGCGGAATGGAGGCGTCTGGGTTTGCGCCGGGACCGCGATGGGCTTGGCACATTCTACCGGGGGGCCAAGATCAAATCGAATGTCCTCTGAGATCCAAGTGGAACCATGAGTTGCTGCGGTCAGAAATCACTGGGGGTTGCGGCGGTTAAAGTCATGCAGTCTGTGGCCGGGATTGGACTGGCTCCGGAGGCGATCATCCGCGACCGCCGGCGGATTTGTGCTGGGTGCGAGCACGCGTTGATCGTCAAGGTGGGTGGGCTTTCTGTGCCCGCAACATGTAAAATCTGCGGCTGCATGATCAGCCTAAAGACGCGATTGGCTGCCGAGTCGTGTCCGGACGACCCGCCTCGTTGGAACCGCTATTCTGATGCGCAGGTTGATCAGCCTGGGGCGCGCCCCGCAGCAGGCCCAGATAGTACGCAAACGCGACCTGCATCTTCTCACAATCAGCGAGGTGATCCGGCCAACGCCGGGAGCGCTTGACCCAGTTGCCGTCGGAGTCTCGCATTTTGCCTTCCATGTGGCGCCAGTATTCCTTGTCTGCGGCGCCCTCTGAAACGGCCCAAGTCTCCGGGGCCTTCCCGGACCGCAGCAGCTCAAGCAGATCGAGAAAATAGTCGCCGCTGAACTCGAACAGATGGTCCCCATACTTGCCCTGGTCTGCTGTGCCGTGGAAGGGGTCGTAGGCATGCAGGCGATAGGGCAGCATTTCTCCTGTCTTGGACTTCCAGCGCTTGCGCGATGGGAATCCCTTGGCAGCAAGCCACCCGTCACGCGGGAAAATCCTTGCGCCAGCGACTGGTTTATCCAACAGGCGACCGCTGCTTGGCGATTGCCAAAGCCATTTGGTTGCCCGTCGGAAGCATTCACGGTAGACCTCGGCATTTTCACGTGCGCCATAGCCGGAGTCGACCATCACGCCTGAATTGGCCACGCCATATTTGGCCTGGATCGCGGTCAACTCTTCCCACGTATCCGCATGGCCTTGGGCAATAAGGATGGAGTCCCCGCGATTTTCGCCGTCTGCCCGCCAGGCGCGAATGACCCACCAGAAATAAGGCCAGGACTGCTGGCAGTCGACAGTCATGAGTCGTGTCCATTTGCCCTCCTGCGTGGCCTCTGGTTTTTCGACGATGACCCGCGCCGCGGCAATGGCATCCTGGGCCGCCCATGGGAGCGCCAGATCGCTGTTGATGAAATTACGGAGGATGTCCGGGTTGGCTCGGCTGGAGAGGTACTTGATCGTCAGTTTGACCAAGCTTGTTTCTGGGTGGCTCGCATATAAGGATGGCAGATGATAGCCGCGAATGCCTGGCACGGCCTTTCTAGTAGGCCGCCATTCGCCATGGGCGTCCATCCACAGTTTGTGCTCATCCGAAATTTTGGCACCGCAATGCGGGCATACGAAGTGGGCAGTCTCAGCCGCAATGCGGATGTCTTCTGGGTCTGGATCATCCCCAATGTCCTTCTCATTGTCCCAATGGACCCATGCCACGGGGATTTCCTGCTTGTTATCGTCCACGCGTGGCAGGATCTCGACGGTCTCAGACCAGCCGAGGACAAAATACCTGTCCTTCCGCTTCCCATCCTCTGAGCAATAGGGGCATGGCACAAAGCGCCTTCGGAGGTCCGAGCGCATCAGCCATTGCCAGATCATGCCATCTTCGATGGTCGGCGTGGACGTCTTGACCCTCATCGGCAGCGGGCAATCTTTGGTGCGCTCATCGATTAGGGCAGACGGATGCGCCTCAACATCGCCGCGGTGTACGTACCCGTCAATTTCGTCCTGGATGGTCACGTCGCAGGGATTCCCGGCCAATTGCCTGGCGGAGCCCGTGCCAGTCCAGTCAATGATGCTTCCTGCGATAATCTGCTGCAGGAAAGTCATATCGGAGCGCCGGTATTGGGTGGGTAATAGAGCTGCAAGCTGCGGAGATGCCTGGAGCATGGGGATCCACTTGGTTCGTGCATCATTCCGGGCCCCGCCGGGCCCGTGCAAGGCAGGTTTGCACCAGAGGCAACGCATGGGATGATGGACGATGCGCCAGGCTGCTCCGATCAAGAGCGTTCGCGTTTTGCCAGTCCGGCTGCCCCAGCACAGTATCAGGTCTGAAACCTGCGGCCCCCGCCACAAATCTATGACTTCTTCCATGTACTTGCGGCCGTAGAGGCTCATCGGGCCGCTGATGCCGGGCTCGCGAAACACAATATTCTTCAGAGCCCACTGGGTGACCGTCTCGTCAGGCCACTCCTTCGCTATCTGGCTCAGCAGAGTCAGCAGCTTCTTCTCCTGGTTCGACGTCATCATCGGCGGTCTCCCGGCCTTTGGACGGCGGGGCCTGCAAGCCTGCCTCAATCACGCGGCGCAAGGCGGACACCATGGCCTCGAGGGCCTGTTTACCGACGGCTGGCGCCTCCGGATTCACGTGGCCGGCCCAGGCGCCAGGCGCTGATTGTAGCCACTGCGTGATTGGCTGGACTAGCCGCAACCCGATCCATCGCTCCACATCCGGCCATCGAACCCATTCCTCATTCGCCAACTCCAAGCGCTTCTCTAAGAGAAGCCTGTGCGCGCGCTCCTTCGCTGCCCGCTCCTGCGTTAAATCTAGGACGACGGTTGCATCCCGCCTGGCGCCATACGTGTCAAACCACCAGGTCAGGAAGCCGCGCAGATCAACCCGGCTGTGCCGGATGGCCGGGCACCCTTCCCGCTTGGCCATCGTGAAGATCTGCCTTGGGATTCCTGTTGCCGCGCTTGCGTCCGCGATGGTCCGAAAGATCAGAGGAATTGAGGATGGAGAGGACTTGCTCGGTTGGCTCATAACATGCTATGGACAGACGACGCCCGTCGATGCGCTGTATGATCTTATGACGGACCTGAAAATAACCGAGATCCAAAAGCCTCCTAATAATGGCAGCCGCCCTTATGCGGCTTACACCCCACGTCAAGCCCCACTCCACAGCTGTGCGGCAGCCGGCGCACGAGCCATCATGATCGCTCGGCGGCAAGAGCGCCAGCACATCCTCAATGCTCAGGTCGACGTCAGATGTTAACGATCTGGGGTTTCGATTCATCGAGTTTGAAAATCCGTTTCTCCAGCCATACGTTGCCATCGCGCAGGTGGAACCGCAATGCGCCAAGGTCTGGCAACATTGCAAAGGCGCTGCGCCTCAGCATGTAGCGTGTTTGCAATTGCCAGCACGGCAGAATATACCCCCTCTGTCGCGTGAATTCCACGCCCACAAAGTAATGCACATGTCCCCTGATCACTATGTCGACGCGGTGCTTGCTGCTTTCGTTCAGCAAGGCGAATACGAGCTCTCTGGCCAGAGGGGTGGTCTTATACCAGCCTGTGCCGATGGAAATGTGATGCGCAAAATGGAGCGTTTTGCCGCCGGCCGACAAGAAAAGCTCCTCTGCGCTCCGCGCGCCCTGCGTCCCGATTCTCTCTGCGCCGATAATTTCCCCAAGCAATGATTCGAGGGGCCGGCCGCCGGCATCGACGTGATAGCCTGTGCCGTTGATGAGGTAAACACGCTTGGCGCGAAACATTTGGATGAGCGCCGCCGCCGCGTAAAGCTGGTCTTCGAGGTCGGTCGACCATTGTTCGGTTCCCCGGGTTTTGGGCCCCTGACCATCAATGGCGTCGCCGCAGCAGACGAGCGCGTCTGCTCCGCGCCAATCGGCTGCAAGCTTCGCCCACTGCTGATACAGCGCCGCCTGGGCCTCGGTTGGCCTATAGACGCCGCCTTGCCTCATGCTGAGGTTAGGCGGGCATATGGCCAGCCTTGACCCCACGTGAAGGTCACTGATACAGACCACGGTCTTCTGGCCTTTCCCGGGGCAAAATGTAACGTTAAATGAGGGCGCCATTGTGCGGGCAAGCAAGGCCGTCGAATTGCAACTCGGGATCGTCCTCTCCGCCGTAGACGAACCCCGGGGGCAAAGCCGGGGCGCCTTCCGGAATCGAACAACGCGCCTCGACTTGCGGCGGTGGGTCGCCGAGGTAGAACTGAATCCCGTTGATGCACTCGATATCCCCCGGGTCAGGGACCCATAACGGGTCCCGCCTCCTGAGCCGAATATAGACGGCAGCCGCCGTGTCCCGGCCGTAGAGCAGGAGCGAGGGGAACGCGACCGACTCGACTGCCAAGGCGCACCTGGGCCATGGCTCTGAATAACCTAGGGGGCTTGCCAAAATGTAGCCAGGGCAACACGGCGTTCGTTCGACACATCGAGTTTCGCAGTCAACCGAGACCAGTTGCATTTGCTCGTCCCGGGTCCAAATGTAGCGTTTGACTACGTATTCGCCTTTCGCCTGGTCATCATTCCATTTCCAATGCGGTGCGCCTGGGGACGAGATGTACCCGTTGCCGTCGTATTGTTGGGGCGCAGTGCCTGGAATAACGGGGTTGACGCCCTCCATCGCGCTGACCGTCTTCGTGCCGTTAAGACCAGGGATGCCGGAAATGCTGATGGTATCTCCGGCCTGAAGGCTATGGGCCGGGTCATGGGCGGCCAGAACAAGCTTACAGGCAGAATTGTCGACCGGCTCAACGCGGCTGACCCGAATTCTCCCGCAGATCGGTGGCGCGATGGGGTTGTTTTGGCTGTCCCTGAACAGGTACAACTGGGGCCTGCCAGCGTCCATGGCATCGCAATAGCTCATGCCATATGCCTCCTGATATGAGGCGTCCCTGGTATCGATCCGGAAGCGGTCGGGGCCGCATGGGCGTGCGAAATTGTGCGATTTGACCCATGAGAACACCTCAGCGTAGATCCCCAGGATGAACCGGTGATCCGCGCACCGCCAGTACATCCAGCCCGCGCCGGCCCCCGGAGGTTCCTGGACGCTCATCTGCCATTCCTTCCAATGCGTCGTGGCTGGGGGGAGGCCCGAGCTGAGCGGCACCCAGTCCGCATTCCGCACATCCCAATGCACGTAAGGTACCCAGCGCTGGCCATCCTCGATGCGTACGGTGGGCACTGGCTCTCCAATTCTTTGGCCCGATGGCTCACTCGTTAGGTCCGGCGGCTCGGACGGGAGGCCGACATCCGGCTCAACATACATGACCGGCTCATCCCAGCGGATGAGGGGCACGATGTGGCAATTGTTGTCTTCGCGCCAGGGCATCTGAATGTCGTCCCCGATATCCCAGCCCGTCTGTTCGGGTCTCAGAAAAGCGACCACGTCCTCCGGTGTCGTAGGAATGCCCAGCAGCACTTCGACTTCGGCGCTCTCAATATGGAGGAACCGATTGCCAGCCTCGTCGAACCCGGGGTCATGCACCAGGGACATTGTAATCAGAAGCCTATCATCCGACAGCGTAACAGAGGCAGAATCGAAGCCCACTTGGAGGATGAATTCTTCCACCTCCTCGGGCGTGCCGGTAAAGCGCGGCCAGGCGGCCCAATTATCAGGCAAGGAGATGAGCCCGCGCGACGGCCGGAGAGAGCCCCACTGCACGATTCCATACGCGTAAGAACTAAAGTATGCGAGGGGAGCAAAATGGCCGTAGGTCGATTCTCTGGGCTCGGGCTCTTCCCAGCCGGCCATCCAAAACTCTGCATGCGCATCCCAGTTATAGCTGGTCACACTACGCGCCCCAGAAGTGATATTGACCTGAGAACCAATGAAGCAGTTGGCGGTAGCAGTCCAGCGTTGCTGCAGCGTAAACTGACCGTATTGTTCCTGAACCATCTCATGCCGGACGCGCCGCGTAATGCCGAGGTATTTCTTCGTAATCGGTTCCTCTGGCTCAAGCGAATGGAGAAACCCGATCATGCCGTGCCAGGTTTTCTCAATCGCCAATGACTTCCACCCAACCTTCCGGCACTCAGAGAGGTCAATCCAGATGTCGGTCTCGGTATAGCAATTGTGGTCATGGTAGATGAGCGGTGATTGGCAATCTTCTGGGCTCGGCAATGTTCCGGGTCCGTTTGGCGGGCAGCCCTGCAAACAGGCGACGTTTAGAAGCAGCTTCGGCCCGGTCAGTTCCGCGGTAATTTCGGCGCCAGATCCGTCGCCGGTGACCGTGACCGCGGGGGGGCTCGAGTAGCCCCAGCCATGGTTGATGATTTCGACGCGTACAATGGCGCCGTCTTTAATCGTAGCCCTGGCCGTGGCCGCTTGCCCGTAGTCGGGGTTGCTGGGGTTGGGCGGCACAATTTGAATGTGGGCCCATGTATAGCCGATGCCGCCGTTGACGATATTCAGCCGGCTGACGACAGCTGCCTCGCTTTTGCGAAAGTGATTCGTACACGGCCCCAGCCAGAGTGGCCGATTGCGCCAGCCCCCGCACGGGGGGCGATAAGGCTCGCCTTTACCGCCAGCCATTTAGCTTACTTGCCTTCCGTCAACTTCGAATTCGTGGACCTCGCCGGTTTCGGGATCACAGGTTTTGATTCGGACCTTCTGCGTGCGCCGGGGTGTGGCTGCCGGTTCCTGTCGGGCCGCCGGGTCCTGGCGCAGGTAAATCACCATGCCGGAAGGCTCAAATGCGATACGATCTTCCTTGTTATGCCGCACGATCCTGGCGCTCAAAATCTGATTGAGCACCGCGACCATGCGATTCAGATCGCTGGCACTCCATGGCGACGGCCTTCTTGCGCCGGGCTTGAACAAGGGTAATTTCATCGCGCCACTACGTATCGCGTTTTACGGAGCCAGATATTCCCCATCCAGCGCTCCACCTCGCTCGTTTCAGCGACGAAACGGGTGCCCGCAGTGACCCAGCTCTTGTACTCGGCCACTGTGGGATTTTGGCTTGGATTCAAAATCGCGCCCGCATGCAGGTACTGGTCGTAGATCCATTGCGTGAAAACGTCCGTCTGGTAAATCACGCCGCCGGGGCCGATGATCCATGCCCCGCCCGGCTGGCGCCAGGTCTGCGCCGACAATGGCGCAGGCGGGCTGAGCTGGAGGAAAAAGCTGTGCACGACGTAGGATTCGACAGACAGGGTAATGGGCTCTCGAACTTTGAAGGGCTCAAGGACCAATTCCCAACGGCAATTCGGTGGTTCTTCTTCGCCGGGCGGATCAGGAGGGCTATTCGGGTCTTCGATTCTGCCGCTTTCCCTGTCGCAGAAGCGCTTCCAACGCAATTGCCAAATGATAATGCCCGGGTAGGTGGCAGAATAGGGGCTTTCAAGAACTTCGAATTCGCCCGGCACGCGCGCATAACGACGCGTAATCCGCCAAAAACCGCCGCCGATCGGCTCTGGCTCGCTTTCCCAGACATAGAAATAGTCTTGGTCGCCAATGGTGATCTTCGGGCCGGTTGTGTCCACAGCCAGGGCCGGCTGGGTGTATGTATTGCGGACAATGTAATCCTGCTCAAAGGCCAGCCTCGTCTCAATGCCGTAGGAAGATAACGGTTTCAACCAGCGGCGTTCGCCGTGCTCGCTGATCTCCGGCACCGGTGTGCCAAGGTCTGTCCATTGCGCGCTCATTCTGCCAGCTCGGGCTTGACCTTTATCCCTTCTTGTTTGGCCGCTTGCAAAAGTTCCGCAATGCGGTCACGCGTTTCGGCAACGCGGCGGTTCAGTTCTTCGAGGCTGCGCTCCGGCGCTATGAATCCGGCCTCAGCAAGACGCTGCCGCAGACTGGCCCAGCGTTGCTCGGCGCGGTCTGCATCAACAAACAAGCCCCGAGCCCGCAGCCAGGGCACAAGCTTCTCAAGCCATAACACTTCGCGCGCTTGCCAGGCCTGTGGCGTGGGCCGACCACGCGCATCACGGGTGGCCATAATCATCTCGAGCGTCGGCCACAATTGGCGCCGGCGACTCAACAATTCGCGTTCGGCCTCCGCCTGTTCCCGGTATGCCCTGGCAAGTTCACGATTGAGTTCTTTTTCCCTGGCCAGACGCTCCTGGGCCAGCCGTCGCATCTGCTCTTCAATGCGGTTGCGCGCAATTGCGATTTCAGCCTCGAGCCGCGTAGCCTCGATGCGCTTTTCTTCGGCCTCAACGATTTTCCCACTCAAGAGCAACTGCTCAATCTCTGCCTCAATTTTCGCCCTGCGCTCCAGCATCAAATCCAGGGCCGCGCGATGCCGGCCGGACGCCTCAAGCATATCGATTTCCGCCTTGGCTAATCGATCGGCCAATTCTGCCAGTTTAGCGCGCTGTTCTTCTTTCTGAAGCCGCTTCCGCGCAAGTTTGAGGATCATGGAGTCGACATGGGCCTTCCCTTGGAGGTTCTCCCATTCCAGCATGAATTGCTCAACCCAGGGCGAATATGCGGGGACCGTGGCCAGAGCGCCCAACGCCAAGCCCGTCCATGATCTGGATCTGGTCAATTGCTTGGGCCCCCGGGCGAGAATCTGCCAAAGTAAGCCAATGGCTTCTTTGAACGATGGCGCTCCGGGCGCCCCCAGGCCGCCAAGGCGCATGAGCCTGTCGAACTCTTCGTCCTTCAATACCATGCCTAGGCGTTTGGTCGCTTCGATTTGACGATCGACTATGGATGGTAACCTGCCGAGCTCCGCGGCCAGCGTGCGCGCGGCGTCGGCCAAGGTTGTTGCCTCGGGCGCCGCCTTCTTGAGCGCGCTTGTCAGTTGATCCGCAAACTCGTTCGATTTACCAAGGGACGCTGCAAACGCGCGCATGGCCAGCAGGCCGGCCGGGTCAATGCCCATCTTATGGGCCTGGAGGCGGATGTCCTCGATCTCCTTGGCGGCTTGCCGTGCGTAGCGAATGACGCCCAGGACCAGTGTAACAGCGACAAATCGCTCCGTGTAAGCCCTCAGCCTGCGGCCCAGGTTCGTTGCGACACCGCGCCCCCAGGCATCCAACATCCCGCTGCTGCGTTGCAGGGCCGCCGACAGCTCCGAGGTGTCGCCACCGATCCGGGCAATGACTGTACCAACATTAATTGGCATGAGGGGCTGATTGTTGCTTGTTTAGGTACTCTGTTAGTACCCGGTCCGAGGGATTACCCAGCGCCACATCGGGGTTTTTCCGGCGCAAAATCGCGCGCAACAACTGCGCGGCCAGGGGCATCGGAAGATCGAGGATATCGTCGAGGCGCCAGCCGTACTCCGATGCGAACAGGTCAATCAGTGTGGCAATGGGCGATGCCGCCGCGCCGCTGGAGTTGCGTCCCTGAGCCGGCGGCATGTCTCGGAGGGCCATGTCCAGCAAATCACAAAGCAGACTTGTAATTGTGGCCAGATGGCCCGCCGCGAATGCGATTTCCCGATCGCGTTCGGACGCTGCCGCATTCCTCGTGTAGTCGAGATCTCGCACAATGAGCCAGGCGCGAATGATCTCTTCCGGCGTGACCGGCGTATCATGACCGGCGAACGGCGACAGAATGGCATCCAAGAGCGCTATATGCCGGAGACGCAAGGGCCCGGCGCGAATGCCATCGCGCTCGACCGCCAGCGCTCCGGGGGCCACCGCGGCCGCACTGCGCAGGGCGCGCTCCTCGGTGGCCGCGGCCTTCCACTGCACCGCAATGTCTTTGGGCAGCGGCATCAGGACGCGGCAAGCTTCTCTCGGAACGTCAGGGTCTGTTTTCTCCAGTCGTCGGCCTCGTACGGCTGCTCTACGTCAGTGACGATCCAGACCTGGGTACCTGTCACATCGGTTGTGAACGTGTCCCCGGGCGCTGCCTTTTTGTTCGCCGGCAGGTAGATGGTGGCCCGGCCGGTCGTGGTTTCCTTGATACCGAAGGCGCCTGTCGGTTCGCCATACTGGCCACGTCGTTCAACAGCCCTGGTGGCGTACGTGAGGGTGAAGGCACCGTCACAAATCGCAGTCCATGACTGGCCGCCACCCTTGGGCGTAATCGTGAGTATGGCTGTGCCGTAATCGGCGCCGCCATCGTTATACACCGGATTCGCTGGCATAGCACCTCCTATGGTTCGGGTTCAGGTTTTATGGAGAACTTAATCTCTGACTCCAAGGTTGTCACCGCCCAATCCGCTTGCAAGTCGGCTGTATGGCTTTCCGACGTCTGCTGTGTGCCGTCAATGGCAATGGGCAGAGAGTCAACAGCGACGCGAACGTGATGGCATAGTTCCGTCAAGAACAGCCGCGCCTGCGCGCAGATGCTCTCATGATAGTCCATCGAAAACGCGTCGGTAATGACGTCAATGTTCAGTGTGGCACGCCACAGGATCGGAATGTGAAGGCCCGGCCGGCCGGGTCGGTCGTCACGGGGGGCAAGAAGACCGGCCGGGCCTATCACTGCCGCGTCGATCTCGACGCGGGGGCGTGGCAGTTCGATCGTGGGCTGCTGGAAAGCCGTGATTACCGGCACTTCGGGAACGACCAGCCTCCACGCCGCGGCTGTGGCCTCGACGATGTGTTTCCGGAATTTGAAAACCTCAACCGTCATCGGAATAGTGCCCGGCCGCCCGGGCGCACGCGGAATTTGACTTTCTGCGCAACATACGACTCCCAGTCCGCCTGCAGCCGTGAGAAGATTGCCAGCAGGCGCTTGCGATAGGCCTTGCGGAGCACGGCCAGGCTCTGAGGATGTGTGTTCCCGTAGGCCTCCGTCTTAAACTGTACAGAAGCCTTTGTTCCGGCGTCTTGAATGGTCGTTTGCCCGCGGGCACTTCGGACATGTCGCCGAATCCAGGCGGGCAGTGCCCTTGCCTTCTGCAATAGGTCCCAGCCCACGGCCAGACTTGCCTTGAGCCGGCCCAGCTGCTCCCGAATGTGCCGCACAATATGCGCCGCGGCGAATTCATGCATGACAGGTTGGCCGGCCAGGTAAATTGTCTGTCTGCCCCTGCGCCCCATGGGCAGCCATTTTTGCCCGCCGCCAATGTCGCGCATCTGAAAGTAGCTGGTCCGAAAGGCCTTCAGGAGTGCCTGAATATCGCGGGTCGAGTAGATCATGTCCCTATAGGCCCCGTAGATGCCGCTCGGAGTCGCAAACAGCCATGCCACATCCGAATTGCGGTTGCCGGCCTTGCGACCGCGGAATCGCAGGCCAGAGCGAATGGTAATGACGGATCGCTTGACTTCCCGACGCGCGTTTTGCACGGCCCGCGACCTTGAACGCGGCGGCAATTCGAGCACGGCATCTCGCTGGAACAGGGCTGCCTGTTGCCTGACGAGCGACCGCATTGACTCGCCGCTGGTCACGGCAAGGCTTGACAGCATGCTGTTGAGCGCCTTGATCGCCGCAGGGTCAATGCTCACTTGAATCATGGCATTGTCCTCGGCCCGGGCCCGGCATACCAACCCTCCGGGAGCGTTGCGCGCCCGGCGCGCACCCATTGCCCGTCACGCCAGACATAGACCTCACCACGAACACCGCGGCCGAGCCGCACAACGTCGTCGGAGGCGTTAATCACGACGGTCCGGGTCGTGCCGCAGCCGGTCACGCAGCCAACGATCCCAAGCGTCGCGAATAGAATGTGGAGTTCGCGCATCTTCCAATGTTACCTGGCTCCGGCGCTTGTCGAGCCAGGCCAGAATAGCGCCCACGATTGCCGCCAGCAGTGGCGCTAATGCGCTGATAATGCCGGCCATGCATCAGGACGCCGAGAGGCTCTTACGCACCTGGTCCGCCACCTCGCGCAAACCAACGCCGGCGGCGCCGAGCGTGGGCCCAAGCCACGCCGGCCCCTGTGCAAGACCGGCCTGATGCAGTGCAATGTCCGCAGCCGCGCCCAGGACCGGAGCCAAAATCGGCAACCATACCTTGGGCAGCCGGGGCAGCAGCACTTTCAGCACCGCGATTGCCAGCGGCACAATCACCGGAATCAACGCCTGATATTCAGTCATCTTGCCTCCTTTCTGGATTCAATCTCCATGTGTCGATGTACCAGCGCGGTAAGCACGTCAAGGTTCCGCGCCGTCATGTTTTGTTGTTCGACGATTCTCTCGAGCAAGCCCTCGAGCCGATAGAGTCGTTGCTCCGTATGCGAAAGGCGGTATTCCACCGTACTCCATTTACTGCCTGCGCCGAAAAGCCACGCCGCGGCATTGGCCAGCAACGCCAGAACCACGAGCCAAAGGCGGATATCACGCAGTTGCTCTGGCATAATCTGGCCTCTGTCGCCTTGCCCAGATTCGGCAGAGGGCTCGTGCGATTGCCTCGTCGCTAAATTCTGGCATTGCGAGGTCGTCGTCATAATCGTTGCGCTCTGCGCGCGGCAGTGCACTCAGTTCAAGCTCGGCCCGCAGCTCGTGCGGCTCGATCAGCGCGCCCGCCACGTCCCCGGCTTTGCCGTTCTGGAGTATCGTTCGGCCAATCCGGCCTAGTACCATTGCCATTGTCGGTCCACTGTTCATGGCCAAGGATCAGGCATGTAATCAATTTGACTCTTGAACCAGCGCCATGTCGTGGTGCTGCCGGTTTTGTTGTAAGACCAGATCACCGGCACCATGCTAGTATCTTCAGTTGGCACCGCCCCCGGCTCCACCGTCGCAACCAGCCTGTTGTTGATGTAGAAACCAAGGCTCTCGTCGGCGTGCCTGATCATGCTCAAACGGTATGCCCGCCCAGATTCAATTGGAATTTCGGTTGCGATGAACGTCTGGTCGCCAGATGTAGTGCGCCGCACGAAGATGTTCCAGTTGCCGTTGGTGGCAACGAATAATGCACCGAGTTGTGTGGCGCTTGGCCAATCCAATGTGCCGCTTGTGTTCGGTGTAATGGTGCCGACGTACATGTTAAGATCGGCCGGCGTGTCAACGGCAAGAATATGCGTAATCCGCTGAAGGGCCCGATAGGCCGGCGCAATCGCGCCATTATAGAAGACACGGCCACCTGTGCCTATGGCGTTGGTGCGCAGGAGCAGGTTGCCAGCAATGGTTTGCCCGCTGGCGTTGGTCGTCGTGTTGGCAACTGCGTTGTGCGCCGACCATGAAGCCCCGGGCGAGGCCGCTGGGGTGGTGCCAGTACTCGGCACCTGCGCCCACATACTGATGATTTCGGATCCGGGGGCGACGGCGGTCCGATACCAGGCCCATTGATTGGTGTCATGGCTGGCCACAGTAAGGCCGGGCATCGGCGGGTTGCTGAGCCCCCCGCTCGAGGGCTGCGCCCAGGTCCCGTCTCCGCGCAGGAACGTTGTGCCGTCACGCGTGCCCGTGGCCGCAATGCCAGACACCGGAAGGTTAGTCAATCCCACCGCATCCCCAAAGTAGCGTGACGCCACAAATGTACCGTGGTAATTCGTGATCCGATGCCACACTACCGGCGCTTCATCCCAGTCAACACGCGGGTACTGTCTCTCCGGAGTCCAGACCCAAAGGTAGTTGGTGCCGCTCCAGGCGCCATACACCCTGGTGCCTGACAGCATAAACCTTGGTTGCCAGTGATCGCTCGTGAAGAATGCGGCATTTGTGGTCTGTAAACCTTGATTGTTGTGATCATGGTTCACATGACCGCCAATCCACGTTACAAGCGCGTTGTGCCATGCAGAGGAAGGCGCTCCGTAAATGGAATTAGTCGTGTAACGAACGATCCAGCGACCAGCCTGCCAGGGCCACAAGTTGGCATAATTCGTGGATGCGGAAATCTGCTCGATCTTGGGGCTGGTTACTGTGACGAAATGATTGGCGTTTAGGCCGATGATGGCGATGCCAGCCCGGTCAGCCGACAGTTTGTCGATCAGCACCGTACCTGCGCCGCTCCAGTTCGTTCCTTGTCCGTAGGGCAGATTCCAGTCCGAGCCGGTGGTCAGCGCAACGGCATAATCCCCAACGTTATGAATGCTCACTCGGTCAATGTTGAGCGCTGCGTGCGTTCCGGCGGCCCAGATGGCTGACTTGAGGAAGCTGCGAAGCTTGACGTTTTCAATCGTGCAAATTTCGCCAGCTTGAAAGATCCTAATACCATAATCCACTACAGGAGTAGACTGGCCAATAATCCTGCCGTCGAGCGCAATGTCCCGAATTGCCGCGTAATGATGCCATTCCCCGCGGTGCCAGCTAAAGCTGTCGATCAAGGCTGTGCCGGACCAATTGGTCGCCGGGCGGATTGACGTTCCGCGCTTGAGTGCCGTGTTCTCTGAGGGGCCTTGGCCGAGCAAAATGGAGCCAGGCGGCCAGATGAGGTTGCTGCTGATCACATAGTTGCCTGCGGGGAAGTAGATGATGCGATATTGTCCAACGGGGTTTGCCGCAGGATTGGTACTGGCCAAAAGGCTCATGAGGACTGGCCAGTCATCAGTCACGCCATCCCCCTTGGCACCGTAGTCCTTGACGTTGACCACGCTATAAATGCCGGCACGAATGATATTGGTGAAAGTGGCGTTGTCGGCCCTAATAACGTTCGCGCTCAGCCCCATGGCGTGCGCCTCTTCCAATTCTAGATAGCCCCAGACCTTTACTCGTGGCCCAGTGAACGTAATAAATCCCTCAAAGACTGCTGGGTACTCGGAAGCTGAACTAAACCTAAAAGTCACTTGATCAAGATCTGGGAATGTCCAGGTAAAATCACTGCCGTGTTGAGTAGTCCAGTTATTCCCAGCCATTACGGTGTTGCCAATCCGCATGTGTGTAAACTCGTTCGTACCCGTGAAGACATTGCGCGCATTCAGCAGAGGCACGTTTGTGCCTGTGTTCAAGGTGAACATGGTTTGCGTGGCATTCGTGCTGATGGAGATGTTGCCTGGGTTGGCGGTTGCAACGTAGTCTTTGGCTGGTTGCCACGTTCCGTCGCCGCGGAGGAACGTGCTCGCATCACGAGTCCCGCTGGCAGAGATTCCAGAGACAGGAAGGTTGGTTGCTTGGACCAAATTGCCAATAATGCGGCCAGAGAAAATGCCCGTAGCGGCAGTGACGGTGTTCAACACATCCAGGTTTGTCCGCACTGACAAGTCCCCGTAAAACGTTTGGGCGCGGTTTGTCCGTGCCACCGCATTACCCACATCCAACGTGTAGACAGGAAGGTTCGTGGTTACGACGATGTGGTTCGTGTTGGCGCTGGCAACGTACTCAGTTGTCCCGCCACCGCCTCCGCCGCCCGGAGGCACAGCCCATTGGCCATCCCCGCGAAGAAAGGTTGTACCGTCGCGCGTCCCGCCGGCCGCAATGCCAGATACCGGAAGGTTGGTCAGCCCCGCAGCGTTTCCTTCGAAGAGCGAAGCCGCCACTTTGTTGGTCACGTCCAGCCACCCATGTACACGCAGCAATCGGTTGTCAAATTCGCCGTAGATCAGCGGAATCGTCGTGTTGCGCGAATGAATCATCAGCCGGTCCACACGACTGGTCGCATCATCTCGAATGCCGCCAATGACGATATTGTAGGGCGAGTCTTCAAAGTTCCTGCCTGCACCGTCACCGATGAACACTGACCAGCCCGAGTTCGTCGCAAAGCGGCCGCTTGTCTGGCCCACGGCGACCATATTCGTGCCGCCGGCAGCATAAGCGCCAGCCGCCCATCCGAGCATTGTGGCCGATACAGCGTTTGTTGCGCTGCGGCCAGCATCTGTTCCGACAAATACGCTGTAGGGCGCATAAAAGGTTTCGAACGCCGCGCGCAACCCTACTGCGACAGATTCGAACACATTTCCTTGTCGCCCTGCTCCGTAACCAATCAGAGTTCCGTGCTGTGCATTAGTCGCAAATATTCCGGCTACAGTCCCGGCAATGACAGATCGAGTTATTGTGTTTGACGCGTGCTGTGCAGCCAACCATCCCACAACAACCGCCTCATTTGCATTGCCCTCGATCGGCCCGGCATTGCCGCCAATGAACACGCCCTGGAAATAGCCGGTGGTCCCGGTCGCTGGAATCGTGTCACTACCAATCCGGATGGTATTCGTCGTAAAGCGCAGCGCATCCACGGTTGCGGTCGAACGCACAATCAAGTTGGTGGTCGTAATGTTGGTCCGAACCTCAAGGTTGCCGAAGAAGGTCTGCGGCCGGTTCGTCCATGCGAGCTCAGCCGGAAGTCGACCTGCTGGCACTGTCCCTGATGCCAGCGAAGATGCGTCCAGATTCGTGAGGCCCGCACCCAAACCGTGAAATGTTCCAGCGCTCGCAACGTCGCCGGTCACGGTCGTGCTCCCAAAGATCATCCAATCGCCGTAGTTGGTCTGATTGCCCCAGAACCGGTGCGACCGGTTGGTGCGCGCCACCGTGGTATCGGTAAGCATGCGGTATCGAACGCCAGTGTTGGTCATCAGCAGGCCGTCTCCGGCTTCCAGCACCACAGGGACCGCATTGCGTACGTCCTGCGGTTGGTTCGTGGTAAACACGTTGCGCAAGACAGGCGGACCAGCGCTGGCCTGCGCACGAGCGCTGTGGGTCGCTCCCAGAACAACAGAGGCAACAAGCGCAATCGCAAGGCAGAGAGTTGGATGCTTCAACATGTTCCACATAATCCACATAAGGAGAAGATTAGTTTTCGCCAATGAGCGCGGCCCAGCCTGTAGCGCCAGACCCAGAGATTTTCACGTAGAATCCTCCGTTCGTGGAGTAGTAAATGGCCGGCGGAGACGCGGAAATAACGCCCTCCGGCGACCCGCCGCCAAAGAACACGTAGATCGGCAATGCTCGCCACTCTGCATTGCCCCATAGAACGGTTGTAGAGTCGCGCGTGCCAGTTGCCGCCAGCCCGCTAATGGGAATGTTGGTAATCCCAGCACCATTGCCGATAATGTTGTTTGTAAACACAGCAGTGGCTGCGCCAATTGTGCCGATGGCAGTCAGGTTCGTGCGGATAACCGTGTCGCCGTAGAACGTTTGAGCGCGGTTCGTCAGAGCAACGCTGGTTGGAAGCCTGGCCACGTCGATGGTACCAGTGCGCAGCTCGGTAGCGTTCAGGTTCGTCAACCCAGAGCCATTACCGGTAAAGACACCGGTGGCAGAGATGCGCCATCGCACCGTACCACCCTGCTCGCCTGTCAAATCGCCCAAGGTGTGTGCCCCCTGCTGGAAGGTCTGCAGTGCTGACCACGTAATCGCATTGGTGGTAATCGCCACCTGCGGGCCAACGCCGATCGAGTACAGTGTGCCATTGGTTTGTACTATGATCTTCGTCGGATCCAGTGTTGTGATGTACTCGGTCGATCCTATAAGGGATGATATCGGGTTCGTGTAGGTATAAATGGTCAGGCCCTGAATGGCCAGTTGGTGCGCCTGGAGCACCGCATTCGTCTCTGGAACGGCAATCAAAATGCTGCCCGGCAGCCCCGCAAAAGTAAGCCGGTAAACCCCGGGGGCCAAATTCGTCTGCGCCGTGCCGTTTACGGCCTGAAGCGTGATTGGCTGGGAAAGGAAGATCGCGTTGGTCCCCGGGACGGCCCATCCCGGAGCGTTCGTGGGCGTGATGGTGATGGCCCGGTTCGCGTCCGTCCCGGTCAGCAGCTTAAGGTTAAAGAGGACCGGTGTGGCCTCAGCGATTGCGATGGTCAGCCACAGCGTCGTAAGCGCGTAGACCGCCGACGCCACTTTGCGCCAAGCTGACGATAATCCATCGATGACCACGCCCATCAGTGATTTCATCGCCTATCTCCAGTTCGGGTGCATCCAAAGGAAAGAAAAGGCGGACCCGCTCGCGCGGATCTTGTCGCATCTCGTCGTCGAGCTCGGCGAGCGGGACAGCGGCAATCGCTGCGATCAAGCCGCTGAAGGTGCCGGCGGCCGTGCGAACGTCCAGCTTGCGGCCATGCGTCCGCAGCAGCACGCCGGCACCATCGCGGGCGGCAATCTCTCCAGGTACCAGGGTCACGAATTACGTAGCGGCATCTCGGATGATTACGCCTGCCGAGGCGTCGCCGAGCGCAGCGCCGAAGCAAACCTCCCAAGTCATCCAGGTGGTGCGAGTGGCGGGCGAATACCACCGCCACTGCTCCACAGACAATCCGATGTTTTCAACCGTCAAAACGGTGGAACTTGGGATGTTCACGTCGCGCATGGGCTCCAGCGGCAGGCCCGCCGCCACAACGATGGCCTGCGGGTTGCAGCAGAAACCCGCCAGAGCCGTGGCTCCGCCGGTCCACAGGGTTTGTGGGTACACCCCGTCCCACCCCGGATAGGTCCAGCCTTCGAGCGGGTTGAAGCTCTCCAGGTTGTCAGGCAGCAAGCGCTTGAAGTAATCCTGACGCAGGATGGCGTACCGCCGGGGCGCGCGGACCAACAGCGCCCAGAGGTCTTTCATGCGCTCCGCAGTAAAGTTTGCCGCCTGGATCGCGACGTTGTTCGAGCCGGTGAAGTTCGAGGTGGTCATCACGGTGATGACCCTCGACATGATTGCATCCGCGAATTCGGCGGCCTTAATCTCCAGGAACCACTCCAGGTCATACCCGCTCAGCACTTCAGACCAGTCGAAGTGCAGGAACGTGACGATATGGTCCGGGGTCACCGGCCGGTTCGAGATCGTGGCCGCGATGCCAGAGGTGGGCTCGAAATTCGTCGGGTTGGACTGCGTGGTCCCCTGCGTGGTCGCAATTGGAACCTGGATGGTCCGCCTGCCGATCCGGCCCTGGGTGACGGTCCTGGCGAAGGCTTGCAACGGCGCAAGCCGATGCTGCAACACGGTCAGCGCGACGGAGCTGACGATTGCAGGCATCAACGCGCCAGTGGGTGAGGTGTTGTAGGTGTTGGCCGCCAACGGCTCAAAGAGCGGGAATGCCTGGCGCAGGTGATTGAATTCCCGCACCAGGAATTTGCGGCGCTCCTGTGCCGACTTCCCACGCAACAGGCTCTCAAGGGTTTGGTCCTCGGCCCGAATGTTCGGGCTTGGCAAAGGCCCCGGCGGAGGCTGTTGCTGCCCATGCGGTTGAGGTTGCGGTGGTGCTGCGGGCTGTGGCTGCGGCGCCGCTTGCCCGCCCTGAGTCTTGTCCGCGGCCGGTGCCGCGGGCTTGGTTTGGTCCTCCATAAGCATTTCCTCCTTCATCATTTTGGTTGTCTTATCCGGTGGGTCACTCTTTGCGCCCGCGGCAGCGGCCCCACCATGCCGCGCCGCAAACTCTTCCCAGCGCCGGAAATGCATTGCCTTCGCCGCCTCGGCCCACATCTTCCATGGCGGTACGGCGGCCATGGCGCCGGCGCCGGCGTCCTCGATTCGATGCACAAACCCGAATTCTTTGGCCTCCTCTGGTGTAAACCATGTCTCTTCCACCATCATCTTTCGGATTGTTTCCTGATCCTTGCCTGTGGTGGAGGCGTAAATGTTGGCCATGGTGCGCGATAGGCCGTCCAGGGCCTCAGCACTCCGCAGGTGCTCCTCTGCATTGCCAACCGTAAACCCCCAAGCGTCATGGATCATGATGGAAGAGGCCGGACGCGCAACAATTTCGCGCCCGGCAGCCGCAATCAAAGATGCAATGGACCACGCGGCGCCCTCGATGTAAACCGTCGGTTTCCGTTCTCGAAGCGCATTGTAAATCCCAAAGCCTTCCGTGACGGATCCGCCGGGAGAATTGATGAGAACAGTTAATGGCTCATCTGGCGGGATGCGCTCCAGAAAATCACGCACCGCTGTGTAGCTAATCGCGTCGCCGAAGAAATCGGTGCCGATCGGTTTATCAATCCTCAGTGTCGCCATTCGTCACCTCCTGTCCGTCTCGAGCCCTAACGGCGCTGTTGGCGCTCTCTGGCACCAATGTCTGCGAAAGCCAGCGCATGTCAAGGCCAAATTGTTCAGCCAACTGCCGCATGTAAGCGATCTGCTCCGCGCGCTTTCTAAGTTCTTGCCGCCAGTCCAGGCCCATTTGCCCATAGATAAGTTCCCAGTGCGAAGCGCCATGCTTGAGCTCCTCGAGCATGGCCACCGTGGAGCGGCCCAGGTCAACGTCAATTTGGCGCGGCGCGCGAATGGAAACGTTCGACCATGTCGCCGGGGCCGGTGGAAGGCCCGAGTTGTTGGCCATAATCACCCCGAGCGCATGGGCGTAGATCTTGCGCGTCGCGCGAATGAACAGTTCCGAGGCCGAAATCATGGAACTGCGCGCGGCCGCCAGGTCTGCGCGGGCCACAGTACCCTGAACGCTGTAGGGTGCCACCAGCTGGCGGGGAATCCCCACCCCCACGCAAATCTTGTTAATCAGATAGTCCCAGAACGCACGCTGTTGTTCGGTCGGCCGCTGCGGCTGAATTACGGTAACATCTTCGCCGGGGAGAAGCGCAACAGCGCGGCCGCCGAGGGCGTCGCTGTAATGGCGTACCCGGTCCGCGATTTCTTGCCCGGCCGATTCGATCTGCTCCAGCCCAAGGTCGGCGCGCCGCACAAGCTCGGCGCCAAATTCGCCGGTGTGCAGCTTCCAGATCGTCGATTTCTCGGCGGCGTCCGCGTGGGCCCGCATCTCATACATCTCCAGGTCCATGAGACAGTGCATGTCGCGAAGTACGGGCGTGAGGACCGGCATGCCCCGCAGTTGATCCGAGTACGAAGGATCCATGATGTGGATGATCTGCGAAGCCGGGACCCTGCGCGTGCCGCCGCGATCATCAGTCAGGACGTGATAGGCGATCGGCTGCGTTGTCAGCGGGTCAATTTCAATGCCGTCGATGATTTTTTTCCTCTGCTGCGGCGCAAGGTTCGTGGGCTGGACGATCCTGTGCGTTTCTAGGACCTGCACCGCGGGACGGCCCTCGAGCTCTGTCAGGTAGATGAAAACTTCGCCGTCGAAAAACCATCTCCAGACCATTAGCGCCTGCGCGGCTGCCCAGCCATTCTGTCCGGCGGGCCCGAGGACCAACTGGTCCTTGATCTCCTCCCATGCGGTCGTTGCCCACTGGTCCCACGGCTCATAACCGCTGGCCGGCACGAGGGCCAGCCCCCGCGGGCCAACGGTGTAGTCCACGTAGATCGCAGCAAGCCGGTTCGCCAGGGCCGAGTGCCGCTCGAAATACCTCGAAACCGCAATGTTTTGTGCCCGGTCAGCCCGAGCCCCCAGGCTTTCCCAGCCGCCCGGCGCTTCGAGAGAGAGCTGCGAAAGGCCTCGGTCTGCGACAAGGTACCTGGCATACAGCCGTCGCTCGCCGTTTCGGCCGCGCGTCAGCAGCCTCTTAAGTAAACCGAGCATTTTGGGCGTCGATGAGGTAAGATTTCCGGCTTACACGAGCCAAGACCAGCATCTTGCGGTATCGCTCTTCTTCACTCTCGGACGGGTTCGCGGCCGCAAGATCGTCGTACAATTCAACGAGCGAGCCCCAGGCCCGAGCAATTTCGGCGCTCGTCACTGCGTGGGCCGCGGCCCCAGTCCAGTACACCGTGGACAGGGCTCCGTTGGACACAGATTGAATCGACCCGCTCGCATGGATGGCCGCGGCCGCATCCTCTTGAGACCGCAACACGTCCCTCAAGGGCTTCCCCTCGGCAACGGCCATACTCCAAGCCTCTTCCAACATCCGCCTGCGGTCTGTACCCGTAATCACGCCACCACTCTACTGTAACGATAAGCCCCGTCAAGCCTAATCCAGCGCAAAATTATATGCCCGCTCAACCCGCCCAGGATTCGATCTGCCTGGCTTTTTGATTGCGGCGCGGCTCCCCACTTCGCCAGAGCGAAAGGCCGGCCGTAGGCCGGTTTAAAGCAATCTGGCGCCAGGCCAGAACAGGGCCAGCCGAGCCGCCGCAGCCATGGTCGCACAGGCAGCAAATTGTCAACCTCGTCCAGAAAGGTAGTTGACAATTCGGCATCCGAAATTTGCGCAAGTCGTTGAGCATCAACGCTTGTGGCAGGTTATGGCAGGTTTGTGGCAGGTTGCCGCCCGCGTAAGTCATTGAGCATCAACGGTTATGGCAGGTTGTGGCAAGTATGGCAGGTTTTTCGAAAACCTTTTTATACGCGCACTTCTCATCCTAAGCTGCTAGTGATCTGTTCTATTTTTCTACATACAGTTTTATAACCTGCCAAACCTGCCATAACCTGCCATAAAGCCTAAGAATCAAGAAGTTACAAAGAAACGCAACCTGCCATAACCTGCCACAACTTGCCATTGCATGGAAATTCGAAAGCAGAATGCGATTTTTTCCACACAGGCTTGAATTTTTAAGGTTCGATAACGTTAACAGTCAGCACAGACTTGCACTTTCTTCGCGTCTGCCAGCCGCGAAAAGGCGTTTTCGGCTAATACAAGTGCCGCGTTGTATAAGGCGGCCTGATTTAAAGGCAAAATTTGGGCCTTGAAGGGCCCGTAAACATTTTTCCAAAAACCTGCCAAACCTGCCAAACCTGCCACGAATGGCTGCCAGAAGCATGTTGCTGGCGGTGCCTTGCCGCCTGTAGGCGGTAAGGCTGCACCAAGCGTTGCGATGGCGGGGCCAGGACCTCTATTGGGCCTATCGAGGTCCGTTGACCCCGCTGCGAGAGCAAGTTGCCGCCGCCGCACCACATGTAAGCATGGTCCATGCCAACAACATCCTGTAGCGGGCTAAAACTTGCCAAAAAAGCGACTTTTGCGTTTTGAACGGCCTCGGCGCCCCGCCGGTGCGGCCTG
>Ga0308414_1000228_pt1 | contig 35384 bp, 32 predicted proteins | sample HotsprSampleOS50_FD_205667 | JGI IMG/M metagenome (GOLD analysis project Ga0308414, IMG submission 205667) | Hot spring phototrophic mat microbial communities from Octopus Spring, Yellowstone National Park, Wyoming, United States - 20090730_OS50 ... | reverse complement strand
GCGGGCGCGTGATCGCCGTGTTCGGCAGCGCTGGCCTGCGCGACCGCGAGAAGCGCCGCCTGATGGCTGAGGTCTCGGCGCGGCTGGCTGATATGACGGTGCTCACCGCTGAGGACCCCCGCACCGAGCCGCTGGACGCGATCCTCCAGGCGATGGCCGACGGCTGTGTTGGACAGGGCGGCGTCGAGGGGCGGACGTTTATTCGCGTGCCGGATCGCGGCGCGGCGCTGTACCGGGCTTGTCAGATGGCGCAGCCTGGCGACATCGTGATCGCCTGCGGCAAGGGCCACGAGCAGAGCATGTGTTTCGGCACGGTCGAATACCCCTGGGACGACCGCGAAGCCCTGCGAGCGGCGCTGCGCGGCGCGCCGCTGCGCACGCTGCCCACCGCCGCTGAGCCGTCAGCATGAGCCGCCCGCGCGCCGAATGGCTGTTCGTGACGGCGCTGCTGTTGTTTGCGGCGGGTCTGCGTTTCTTTGGCTTGAGTTTTGGCCAGCCTGATCCGCAGTATGCGCGCAGCAGCGTTCCACACCAGCTTTTGCCTATGGAAGCGCCCATTCACCCGGATGAATTTCTCTTCATTACGCTGCCGCTGCAAATGCTAGTCGAAAACCGACTTAACCCTAAGTTTTATCACAATCCATCGCTGTTGATATACGCCAATTATGCGACGTTTGCGCTCACTGGCGCGGGCCAAGGGATTGATGCAGCGCTGCGGAAAAACCTGAATGGGCGGCAGTATGCGCCGTTTCATCTCTATGTGATTGGGCGGACTTATTCGGCGCTGGGCGGACTGCTGGCTGTTGCTGCCACCTATGCCCTGGCGCGGCAGATGGGCGGGCGCTTCGCCGCGCTGACAGCCGGTCTGCTGGTGACGGTTTCGCTGCCGTTGGTACAGCACGCCCATTACACCACCACTAGTAGCCTCGCGGCCGGTTTTACGGCGGTGAGCGTGTGGACGGCGTTCGCGTGGTTGAGGGGTGGGGGACGGCATTGGCCGCTGTTGGCGCTGGCTGCTGTCTGCGCTGGACTGGCCGCCGGCAGCCGCTACAATGCCGCTGCCAGTGCACTGGTGGTAGGATTGGTCGGATTAGTAGGGGTGTACCGCTGGCGCGCGCGGCGAATGCTGGCTGGTGTGCTGACCACGTGGGCGCTGGCTCCGCTGACGTTTGTGTTCACGACGCCTGCTGTAGTTTTTGACACCGCTTTCTTTCTCGAAGAGTTCCGCTATATCACTGGGCAGTACCTGGCCGGTATCGATGTGCAGTTCCCGATGACGCCTTGGGCCGGGCTGTTCTTTGAATACCGTTACCTGGCGTTGTTCGGTCTCGGCGCATCAGCAGCGCTGCTTGTGCCGTTTGGCGTGTATGCAGCCTGGGCGCAGCGCCCGCCGCTGCGCAAGCTGCTGCGGCATGACGCAGCGCTGCTTTACACACTTATTCTCCTCATCTACCTGGCAGCATACAGCTGCGTTAACCTGAGGACAGTGCGCCCTGATCTCAGCGATCAGATGCTTTTGCCGGTGTTACCACAATTTGCACTGCTGACAGGGTTGGGTGCGGCGTGGCTGTACCGCCCCCTGCCATTAAAATGGTTGACTGGCCCGGCGCTGGCGCTGGCTGTCGTGATTGTTCCGCTAGCCCTGACGCTGCCATTCGTGCGCCAGCTCACGCAGCCTGACACACGCGAGATCGTGCTGGCGTGGGTGTACGATCATCTGCCGCGGGGTGCGCGAGTACATCTTAACGGGCCTTACAATGTGCCTCTCGACCCGACGGATTACCCCTGGACACAGACGTATGGCGGCCAGTTGATTGCGCCGGATGAGCTGCTTGTGGCCGGTGTGGACTATATGATTCTGTCTGATGCTTGGTATCACAATGTACTGCGTTCCACTGCGATGACGCCGCCCGACTACGCCGACGATCTACGTGCTTACCTGGACGGCCTGGATGCGGCCTTCCCGCGCATCGCCTGGATTGAGCGTCCAGTGTGGGCCGGCTATGACTGGATGACGCACACGCCAAGCTATTGGCACAACCCTGGCTTGGTGCTTTACTGCCTAACCAAAACAGCTTGTGCCGCGAGCGGCGGTCAGGCGTCCTGAAGCGCGCCGTGCCAGTGTGATACAATCGGCAGTAATACTGAGGGGCGGCAGCGTTGGTTGATCTGGGAATAGTTATCTTGAACTGGAACACGCGCGATCTGCTGGCCCGCTGCCTGGAGACGGTGCTGGCTAGCGATGGCGACATCACCTACCGCGTAATTGTCGTGGACAACGCCTCAAGCGACGGCAGCGCGGACATGGTGCGCCAGCGCTTTCCCGGCGTCGAGCTGATCGCCAGCGCGGTCAACGGCGGTTACTCTTACGGCAATAACCTGGGGCTGCGCGCGCTTGGCTTTCACGGCGCAGGCCAGGTAGATGCAGACGCGCCGCGCTACGCGCTGCTGCTCAACCCGGATACCGAAGTGCCGCCGGACGCGCTGTGCGCGATGGTGCGGCTGATGGACGCTCGCCCACAGATTGGCGTGGCCGGGCCAAAGCTGGTGCTGGAGGACGGCAGTCTTGATCTCGCCTGCCGCCGCAGCTTTCCCTCGCCAGAGGTGTCGTTCTATCGCTTTTCTGGTCTGGCTAGGTTGTTTCCTAACAGCCCGCGTTTCGGGCGATATAATATGACGTTTGTGGACGCCGACCAAGAGCTTGAGGTAGACTCGGTAGTCGGGGCCTATATGCAGGTGCGGCGCGAGGCGATTGCCGCCGCGGGCCTGTTAGATGAAACGTTTTTTATGTATGGAGAGGACCTGGATTGGGCCTACCGGATCAAACAAGGGGGGTGGACCGTGTTTTACTACCCAAAGGTGGTAGTGAAGCACGTGAAGCGGGCTGCCAGCCGGCGGAGCAGGAAGGCGCAGTTCGAGTTCCAGCGAGCGATGCTGATCTTCTACCGCAAGCACTACCGCCAGACGACTCCGCTGTGGCTGCACAGCCTGGTGATGGCGGGCCTGCTGCTCAAGGGTGGGCCAGACCTGTGGCCGGAAATCCGCCATCCGGCGCCAGCCTCGACCTGAGTCCCGCGCCGGCAGCCCAGCGCCGCAATCGGTCGCAGGCAGCGCTGACGATCCTTCTGCTGCTGCTGGACCTGCTGATGCTGACGGCGGCCTTTGCGCTGGCGTTCGAGGCGCGCACGGCGCTGGAGCTGTTTGCGCTGCCGGTCAACCCGCCGGGACTGGATAAGTACCTGCCCACGCTGGCGCTGCACGCGCTGACGGTGGTTATCATCTTCTACATTGTGCGGCTGTACCACCTGCCGCGCGCGATCAACCGGCTGGACCAGGCGCAGAAGATTGTGAGCGCGGTGACAGTGGGCACGGTGCTGGCGTTTGGCATGCAGGCCCTGATCTTCAAAGGGACGCCGCTGGAGGTTGATTACCCGCGCAGCCTGTTTGTGTATGTGTGGGTGTTCAGCGCGCTGCTGGTGGGCGTAGGGCGCGAGTTCTACCGGCGGCTGCGCATCTGGCTGCGGCGGCGCGGCCTGGACCGCGAAAACCTGCTGGTGATCGGCACGGGCAAAATCGCGCGTGATATTACCCACCGCATTAAGGCACGCCCGGAACTGGGCTACCGCATCGTCGGCGTGGTCAGCGGCCATGCCCGCACCAAGGGCACGCTCAGCGGCGTGCCGATCATCGGCGCATATGGGGATATTCCGCGCCTGATTGACGAACTCGGCGTGGAGCAGGTGATTATCGCCCTGCCGGACGCGCTGCGCTCCGAGCTGGTGGACCTGATCAACCTGTGCCAGCGCGGTTATGTGGACATCAAAGTGTACCCGGACATGTTCGCTTACATGGCCGGCGACCTGAACGTGAACGATCTGGGCGGCACGCCGCTGATCACCGTGCGCGACATCGCGCTGCGCGGTTGGAAGCTGAGCCTCAAGCGCGGGCTGGACGTTTTCGGCGCGACAGTGGGGCTGGTGTTGTTCTCGCCGCTGCTGCTGCTGACTGCTATCGCCATCCGCCTGGACTCGCCAGGGCCGGTGTTTCACATTCAGGAGCGCATGGGCCTGGACGGCCACCCGTTCCCGATGATTAAGTTCCGCTCGATGCGCCAAGACGCTGAAGCAAATGGCCCGGGGTGGACCGTGGCCGATGACCCGCGCCGCACGCGCTTAGGCCGCATCATGCGCCGCACCAACTGGGATGAGATGCCGCAGCTGATCAATGTGCTGTTGGGGCACATGAGCCTGGTGGGGCCGCGCCCAGAGCGCCCGGTCTACGTCCAGGAGTTTCGCGAGCGCATCCCGCGCTACATGGAACGCCACCGCGAGAAGGCCGGCATGACCGGCTGGGCGCAGGTGAACGGCCTGCGCGGCGACACCTCGATTGCCGAGCGCACTGCCTATGACCTGTGGTATGTTGAAAACTGGTCGCTGTGGCTGGACATCAAGATCATTATCCGCACGGTGCTCATGATCATCCTGCGCCGCGACCGCAACGCCTATTAAAGAGGCGCGTGCCAGCGCTGACTGCTCCGACTGAGGCGCATCTTCAGGCTGTGGATGAGCAGGATCGCTGGCTGACGACAGCGGGCGGGGATGGACAGGCACTCATTATGGCTGACTCGATAGACCTCAAGACGCTGGAAACCGCTATGCACGCCTTTGTGGAGAGCAAAGGCTGGTACCGGCCGGACTCGCCGCACCCGCAGACGCCGCGCAACCTGGCGATCTCGCTGGTGCTGGAGGCAGGCGAGGTGCTGGAGCACTTTCAGTGGCAGGATGACCTACCTGACCGCCGCGCGCTGGCCGGCGAACTGGCCGATGTCATGCTCTACCTGCTGCAGTTGGCCAGCATCAGCGGCGTTGACCTGGGGCAGGCGGTGCTGGACAAGCTGAATGCCAACTACAGCCGCACCTGGGAGTAGGGCGGCTGTCGCGGACGCCGCCCGGCGCAGCAGTTGGCCGTTCACGCGGCCGCAGTTGATGGCTGGCCTGCGCCGCTATCTGGCCGCCAGCTCGCTGCGCTTGCTGGATATCACGCCCGTGCCCCTGCCCGACACGTTTCCCGGCGCAACGGCCACCGCCTCCGGCACGCGCCTAACTGCGATATCGGTTGGCGTGCGCATAGACGGCCAGGATCAGAGCCTGCCGCTGGTGCTCAAGGAGCCGCCGGTAAGCCGCGGGCGTGTGCTGCGCGCCGTGGGCCAGCGCGAGTACGGCGTGTACCGGCGGCTGGCGCCGCACCTGCCGCTGCTGGTCCCGGGCCTGGTGGCGGGCGACGAAGCAGAAGGCTGGGTAGTGCTGGAAGCGCTCACAGGCCTGCGCCCGGCGCACGAGTGGACCGCCGACGACTACGTCGAGGCAGTGCTGAACCTGGTAGCTCTGCACGATCGCTTCTGGGGGCTGGCAGACGACTTGGCTAACCTTCCCTGGCTGGCGCGTCCGCTGGACGCCGATTACGCCGATACTGTGGTGGCGGCGGCTGAGGCGCTGCAAACGCTGGTGCTGGAGGAGCGCCTGCCGCAGCTCAACCACGCCCGCTACTATGAGCTGTTTGCGCAGCTCACACGCAGCGCTGACGAGATCGCCGCGCCGCTGCGGGCGGAGACGGCCACCCTTATTCACGGCGACTACTGGCCCGGCAACATCGCGCGGCCGCTGGACGGGCGGCAGATTGTGTTCGATTGGCAGCTGGCCGGCATCGGCCCGGCCGTGCTCGATCTGGTAGGCTTCGTTCAATCGGTGCGCATGCGTCTGGAGCCGGCGCTGCCAGTAGAGGACATGGTTGCGCTGTACTTAGAGCGCTGCCACGCGCTCATCCGGCCCGGCTGGGACGATGATCACTTTCAGCGTCTGTGGGATCACGCGCTGATGTGGCTGTTTCTGGCGCACTGGCTGGGCCGGCTGGCGACGGTCGCGCCGGATTCCTACGACCCTGTGCACGCCCGTTTCAGCGCCGTGTGGCTGGAGCCGCTGGCGGCGGTGGCCCAGCGGCGCTTGTGACCGCCCGTCACACACGGCCACACTGTGGGCGGAACAGCTGCCACCGGTTCTGCGCTTCATTCCGTGCGTATATCCGGTTATAATGGCAGGGTTTGAGCGCGGCACTGCACCGGGAGAGCGCCCATCATGGCAACGCAGGCGGTCACGCCGCAGAGCGTAGACTTTTCCAAGTGGTACAACGAGATCGTGTACAAAGCTGACCTGGCAGCGCAGTCGCCTGTGCGCGGCTGCATCATTATCAAACCCTATGGCTACGAACTGTGGGAGGCGATAAAGGCCGGGCTGGACCGGCGTTTTAAAGCGACTGGCCACCGCAACGCCTACTTCCCGCTGTTCATCCCGGAAAGCTACCTGCGCCGCGAGGCCGAGCACGTCGAGGGCTTCAGCCCGGAGCTGGCAGTGGTGACGCACGCAGGCGGCAAACAGCTTGAGGAGCCGCTGGTCGTGCGCCCGACATCGGAGACGATTATCGGCGAGACGTTCAGCGAATGGATACAGTCCTACCGCGACCTGCCGCTGCTGATCAACCAGTGGGCTAACGTAGTGCGCTGGGAGCTGCGCACGCGGCCGTTTCTGCGCACGACCGAGTTTCTGTGGCAGGAGGGCCACACAGCCCACGCCTCAGAGGCCGATGCCGAGGAGGAAACGCTGCGCATGCTGGATATCTACGCCGATTTCGCTGTCACCGAGGCGGCGATTCCGGTAATCCAGGGGCGCAAGAGCAACATCGAGCGCTTCGCTGGGGCGCTGCGCACCTACACCATCGAGGCGATGATGGGCGACCGCAAGGCGCTGCAGTCTGGCACCAGCCACAACCTGGGCCAGAACTTCGCCAAAGCGTTCAACATCATGTACCTGGACGAGAACAACGAGCGCCAGTACTGCTGGACGACGTCGTGGGGTGTCAGCACGCGCATGGTGGGCGCGGTGGTGATGGCGCACGGCGACGACAAGGGGCTGCGACTGCCGCCGGTCATCGCGCCGATTCAAGTGGTGATCGTGCCCATCTTCCGCAATGACGACGAGCGCGGTGAAGTGCTGGCCGCCGCTCGGCGCATCGGCGCTGAGCTGGAAGGCGCAGGCGTTCGCGTCCACTTGGACGACCGCGACGGTCTGACGCCTGGTTTCAAGTACAACGACTGGGAGATGCGCGGCGTGCCGGTGCGCCTGGAGGTGGGGCCGCGCGACCTGCAAAACAACACGGCGGCGCTGGCGCGGCGCGATCTGCCCGGCAAGGAGAGCAAGCAGTTCGTCAGCCAGGATGGACTCGCCGCGGCGGTGCGCGACCTGCTCAATGCCGTGCAGGCTAACCTGCTGCAGCAGGCCACCGCCTTCCGCGACGCGCACATCCACGATGTCAAAACTTACGATGAGCTGCGCCAGGTGGTTGAAGCGGGGGATTGGGCGCGCGGCTGGTGGGCCGGCTCGGATGACGACGAGCGCCGCGTCAAAGAGGAAACCGGAGCCACCCTTCGCTGTTTCCCCTTCGATCAGCCCGATGGGCCGGGCGCGTGCCTGTTCACCGGGCAGGCAGCGCGCGAGGTGGCGCTGTTTGCTAAAGCCTATTGAGGCGCTCGTGGGCTGGCGATTTTAACGCAACAGCTACGGGGCTATTATGTGGCGTTAACGTTGCTCCATTACTATGCCGCTTGTATATCGCTCAAGCGAGAGCGCAGCATGTCTGGATTACGACAAATTGTGGACAATATGTGCAAAATCCACAAATTTCGTGCAATCCTTTTCGGCTTTTGCTAAGCGTCTCGCCCTCTGTGCACAGCCGCGATTCGTAGTATAATAGGCGCAGATTGGCAGGGAGGGGCGACGCTTGGTCGCGCACAAGCGCTGCTGATTTATTCTAACCATTATTTTTTTGTTAAGGGCCTGGATCACTCTCCTTTACTGAACGCAACACGCGCGACTTCCTGAACCACCTCTCCTGAGGAGGCAGGTGGTTTTGCACGTTATTAGGAAAGCAAATGACCGCTTATTTAGTTGTTGATGTTGACGATCTGCTCCAGCAGTTTCTCAAGCGCGGGATCGTCGTGGATTTGCAAGAGCTGGCCGTGGGGCTGCGCGGCGGCGCAGCGCTGGCGGCGGGGCTGGTGAGCGCCGATAAGCTCAAAGCGATTGCGGTTGCCAACTGGCAGCTTTACCAGGACCGTGTGCCGGGCTTCTCGCCCAACACGCAGCGCATCTTCAAATCCGCTGGCTATGACGTGTTCGACATCCCGCGGCGCGAGAGCCTGGCGGACGCGCTCATCATGCATTACTTCTCGTTCGACCCTGACCCGGTGGACGAGCTGATTCTGGCCACCACCAGCCGCGACCTTATCCCGCTGATCCGGCGCGTTAAAACGACGCGCAACGCGCGCATCCGCGTGTGGGGGTCGGAAAACGTGCTGGAGGGAACCGAGTTCGCTGAGCAGGTTATCTTCCAGCCGCTTGAGTCGCTGCTGGGCATTCAGACAAAGTACGTGGCGGTGTACATTGATTTTGAGAACATCGCTATCAGCCTCAACGAACAAGGTTTCACCGTTAACCTCGACCACCTGATTGACCGCTTCGTCATTCAGGCCAAGGCCTACGGGCAGGTGGTGAAGATGGCCGCCTATGCCCCCTGGGGACAGCGCGGCAGCCTGCCGCCACTGGTCGACTCTGCCGGGCACGAAGTGGCGGACGAAGCCCCCAGCAAGCTGATGCTGGCCAACATTGACCCGGTGTTCAACCTGCCCGGTAAGAACAGCGCTGATATGCGCATCGTTAAGGATGTCATTACCGACTCCGGCCACGATGATGCAGCCGACGTCTACATCCTGGCCAGCGGCGACCGCGACTTCAACCAGGTGCTCAACACGCTGCGGGCGCGCGGCAAGACTGTGATTGTGTGGGGCGTGCGCGGCAGCACCAGCCGCCAGTTAGAGAACAACCCCGATGTCACTGTGGAGTATATTGACGACTTCACCAACTTGCAGACGCACCAATCGCTGAGTTTGGCTCGTTTCGAGGAGCAGGACGACGCTATCTCCGGTTTTACGCCGTCGCAGTGGACGAGCGTGATCATTCAGTTTGACCGGCTGACCGCCGAGCGCGGCGCGACCGTGCTGACCACGACACAGCTCGTGGAGCAGTTGAAGGCGGTGGGCGCGGTGATCAGCGCGGCGCGCGGCGAGGACCTGGTGCATCAGGCGCTTTCGCTGGGCATCCTCAAGGCCGTGTCCGGCGGCGGCAAGATCATGCTGGACGGGGATCACCCCGTGGTGGAGAAAACGCGCTTGGTGCGCGACCGCATCGTGATGCGCGTGCGCCGCACGTTGGAGGTGCGCGGCTGGGAGTATGTCAACTACGGCTTCCTGCTCAAAGGCCTGGCGATGGATCGCGAGCTGGACCGGCCCGGCTGCAACTACAGCGACCAGTGGCGCTCCGACTGGATTGACTGCCTGGTGCGCGAGCGCGTGCTGCTGCGCGAGCTGGTGCCGCACCGCCACAACCCGGACGATCTAGTGCCGGTCATCAAGATGAACCCCGGCTACCAGGCGCTGGAGCTGGATGTGCCGGTGCGCGCCCAAACGGAAGCGCAGAACTGGGAGGGCGTCACGCTGGAGATGCTGGAGGAGAGCGAGCCTGAAACAGCCGCTATGTGCCGGCGTATCGTCGTCAGCGTGGAGCAGTTCACGAGCTTCCGCGGTTTCACCTGGTGCCCGCTGGGCAGCCTGCACCGCCGCCTGCTGGTGTTTGACAGCGGCATGGTGTTCCAGCGGGCGGTAGAGTACCTGCTGGCCAACGAAGCCGCCGAGATCAACGAATACGCCAACCCGCAGAGCGAGTTTTTGACCAAGGGCATCTCCCTGCGGCTGAGCAGCCCCATCTGCCAGGCTATCCTGCGGGAGCGCAATGCCTTTGTGCGGCTGCTGCTGGCGCTGTACGAGCGCAACGCCATCATCTCTGAGCACAACATCCTCACGCTGCTGAAGCCGTCCCAGGCCTGGGACTACGACTTCTGGTTTTCGCTGATGGAATCGGAGAACGTGCTGAACGGCGTGCCGGGGCGTCCTGGGCAGTACAGCCTGTTCCGCACGCACCACACTGTCAACCTGGTGGCGGATTCGTCGCGCACGCGGCAGGCCTGAGTCCGGTTTTCTTAAGGATTGGCACGCTACCGGGCCTCTGCTATAATGCCCTAAGCGTTTATAGACCAGTGCGCCACCTGTCCGGCGCGCTTGGTGTCGCAATTGCAGAGGACAAGATCACACATGGGCCTGAGCACCACTGAGAAAGCCGCTATCATTCAGGACTTTGGGCGCCACGAGAGCGACACCGGATCGCCCGAAGTGCAGATTGCGCTGCTGACGACGCGCATCAACCAGCTCACCGAACACCTGCGTACGCACAAGCACGACCAGCACTCGCGCCGCGGCCTGCTCAAACTGGTGGGCCAGCGGCGGCGGCATCTTAAGTACCTGAGCCAGAAAGACCCGGAACGCTATCGTGAAGTGCTTCAGCGTCTGGGCCTGCGGCGTTAGATGCATTTGTGAGCAAGGTTGAGTCGGGTGGCCTGTAGCGAGGCCACCCTGGTTTATGAGCGAACATGCCCGGTTGAGCAGGAATTGGAGCGTGGTGCTGAGCGCCCGCGTTGAGCGCCACTTGCCAGTCCCTGGCTTCCGGGCATGTACCTATTGCAGGAGGTACATGCAACCGATATGGTCGAGAAGATCACACCCAAAGTGAGCTGTTACAAAACCATGCTGGGCCGCGATGAAATCGTCATCGAGGCCGGGCGGCTGGCTGAACAGGCGGGCGGGGCTGTGACGGTGCGCATGGCGGACACGATGGTGTTCGCTACCGCCACCATGAGCAAGCACCCGCGGGAAGGCGTGGACTTTTTCCCGCTGAGCGTGGACTTTGAGGAGAAGATGTACGCTGCCGGGCGCATCCCTGGCAGCTTCTTCCGCCGCGAGGGCCGCCCGTCAGAGAGCGCCATTCTCAACTCGCGCGTGACTGACCGCACGCTGCGGCCGCTGTTCCCTAAGGACATGCGCAACGACGTCCAGGTAATCCTCACGGCGTTCAGCCACGATCAGGAGCACCCGATTGACATGCTGGGCATCATTGCCGCCAGCGCCGCGCTCATGATCTCCGACATCCCGTGGGACGGGCCGGTGTGCGGCGTGCGCATCGGCCTGATTGACGGCGAGCTGATCGTGAACCCCACGCACTCCGAAATGGAGAACAGCCTGCTTGATCTGCGCGTGTCGGGCACGGCCGAGGCTATCAACATGGTGGAGTGCGGCGCGACTGAGGTTGATGAGGCCACCATGCTGAGGGCGCTGCGGCTGGCTCATGACTCGATCCAGCCCGTGCTGGCGACGATCAACCAGATGCGCGCTGAAATCGGCAAGCCTAAGGCCGAGTACGCTTCGTCCAAGATCAGCGATGAGCTGGTGGCCGAGGTAGCGGCACGGGTGCGCGACCAAGTGCGCCAGATCATTGTCGAACAGACAATGCGCGACGAGCGCAATGAGGCGCTGGAGGCGCTGCGCGAAGAGCTGGTGGCAGAGTATGAGGCGCGCAACGCTGCTGTTGAAGACCCGGCGCAGATCATCAAACTGGGCGACGTGCGTGAAGCGCTGAGCACCGTGATCCGCGAGGAGGTGCGCCGCCGCATCTTGCAAGACAAAGTGCGCCCGGACGGCCGCGACTACGTCGCCATCCGCCCGCTCAACATCGAAGTCGGGCTGATCCCGCGCGTGCACGGCTCAGGTCTGTTCCAGCGCGGGCAGACACAGGTGCTGACGATCGCTACGCTTGGCACCCCGCGCGACTCGCAGAGCTTGGACAGCCTCAGCCCGGAGGACACCAAGCGCTACCTGCACCACTACAACTTCCCGCCCTACAGCACCGGCGAGGTGCGCCCGCTGCGCTCGACTGGCCGGCGCGAGATCGGCCACGGGGCGCTGGCCGAGACCGCGCTGCGCAGCATGATCCCGCCAGAGGACGAGTTTCCCTACACGATCCGCCTGGTGAGCGAGGTGCTCAGCTCCAACGGCAGCACCTCGATGGCCAGCGTGTGCGGCAGCACATTGGCGCTGATGGACGCCGGCGTGCCGATCAAAGCGCCGGTAGCCGGCATCGCCATGGGTTTGATCAAAGAGGGCGATACGGTGGCGGTGCTGACCGACATCCAGGGCATTGAGGATCACCTGGGAGACATGGACTTCAAGGTGGCTGGCACGGCCAAGGGCATCACCGCGCTGCAGATGGACATCAAGATTGCCGGCGTGACCGATGAGATCATGGCGCAGGCCCTGGAGCAGGCGCGCGTGGCTCGTCTCGAGATTTTGGAAGCCATGCGCGCTGTGATCGCCGAACCGCGCCCCGATCTGAGCGACTACGCGCCGCGCATTACCATTATCAAGATTGACCCGGAGAAGATTGGCACGGTGATCGGGCCGGGCGGCAAGACCATTCGCGGCATTCAGGATCGCACCGGTGTCAAAATTGACATCGAGGACGACGGCACGGTGTACATCGCTGCTGTAGACGGCCCGTCGGCGGCGCTGGCCCTGGAGCAGGTGCGGGCGCTGACCGAGGAAGCCGAGCTGGGCCGCATCTACACCGGCAAGGTAGTGCGGATTGAGTCCTACGGCGCGTTTGTGGAGTTTCTGCCCGGCAAGGAAGGCATGGTGCACATTTCCCAGCTGGCCGATTACCGCGTGAACGCGGTCGAGGATGAGGTCAGCCTAGGCGACGAGATCATGGTGATGGTGACCGATGTTGACCCGCAGGGCAAAGTGCGCCTCAGCCGCCAGGCAGTCTTGGAGGGCTGGACCGCCGACGAGGCGCGCCAGCGCGACAGCCGCAGCCAGCGCGACAGCCGCGGCAGGGGCGGCAGCGGCGGCGGCCGTTCCGGCGGCGGCGGGCGTCCGGGTGGCGACCGCGATCGGCGCGGCGGCGGCGACCGCGACCGGCGCGGCAGCGGCCGTGACCGGCGCTAGTTGACGATGCAGCCTTCAATATCTGTTCTGCGGAGCGCTTGACCGATGAACGACGATATTCCAACCGGGACACTGGCCGAGACCGCTAACTACATGGCCTGGCTCTCCGACGAGCCGGACGGCGAAACCGTCTATCACCTGGAGCTGGGTGCGGTGACGCTCCACTTCTTTCAGGAGGAGTGGGACGAGGTGGTGGAGCTGATCGAGAAGGCGCGCCGAGCCGCGAATGGCAAACACGGCTGAGAAGCGCGCTTATATCGAGGCGATGGCGCGCCATCTGCCGCCCAGCGGCGCGCGCCTGTGCCTGGTGGACGTGGGCGGCCAGTGTGCGGCTGTGCTGTGCGCGCGCCGCCCTGACCTTGACCCTGCCGAGGCGTGGCCGCACGAGGTGGACAGCGCCGACGCTGTTACGGCGCTCGATGTGCCGCTGACGGTTGAGCTGTTGGGCCGTGCCCTGGCGGCGCTGCGGCCTGGCGGGCGCTTCATCCACATTGACTCGCAGGGCGAACCCCGTGCCGAGCTGGTCGAAAAGCTGGCGAACGCCGGCTTCACCCGCATCCTGGTGGAGCCGGCGCTTGAGTCTGGCGGCGCGCTGGCGCGCGGCGAGAAGCCGCACACGGCGCGGGCCACGCTGGCGCGCATCGCGCAGACAGCGGCTCGTGACGACCCGGTGTCGGAGCTGTCCGCCTACAGCGGCCGCTACTTGCACCTGCTGATCTGCCAGACGCCGAACAAACCAGTCTGGGCGCTGCGGCCTGGCGAGCGCGTGACGTGGACGGCTGCGGCGCTGGACACGAACAGCGGCCCGGCGCTGCTGGCCTTCAGCAGCCTGCCGAAGGCGGTCGCGTTCATGCAGCCGGCGGTGCTGGCAGGGCGCATTGCCGGGGTGAACAAGGTGGGCAAGTTCAGCCGCGCGGCGGCGCAGACCTGGCCCCAGCCGATCCTCTTTAACCCGGAGCCGGCCGCGCTGGACGGCGCGCGCGTTGTGTTCGTGCCGGTGGACGCCGCCAGCGCTGAAGTGCCGGACGAATGACCGAATGACCCTCACGCCGGAAACGCTCGCCTTTCTTGCCTCTGACACGGGCGCGCGCCTGCTGGCCGATCTCGCCACAGCGGACCTTTCCGATAACAACACACTCGCGCTTCTCACGTGCCTGCGCCGCCGCTGCGCACCGGAGCAGGCTGGCGCGGCGCTGGAACAGGCCCGGCTGCGGCTGAAAGCGGTGGAGAAGTTCGGCGCGGACGCGCCCCACATGTTCTTCACACGGGCAGCGCTGGAACAGGCCAGCGACCCACTGGCGCGGCGCTATAGGGCGCAGATCGCTGCCGGCCTGGATGTGGTGGACGCTGGCTGCGGCGTCGGCGCGGACACGCTGGCGCTGGCGCGGGCCGGCGGGCGCGCGCTGGGGCTGGATATTGACCCGCTGCGCGTGCTGCTGGCACGGCATAACGCAGCCGCGCTCGGTGTAGACGCGCGCTTCGACGTGGCCGATGTGCGCGTCGGCCTGCCGCCGGCCGATCTGGCCTTTTTCGATCCCGCCCGCCGCACTAGCGCTGGCGACCGGATTCACGACGTGGAGCGCTATGATCCGCCGCTGGCGACGGTGCGCGGCTGGCGCGCGCCGCGGGTGGTGGCCAAGCTTTCGCCGGGCGTGGACAAGGCGCAGCTCGCGCCGTATGGCGGGCAGGTCGAGTTCATCTCGGCGGGCGGGGCGCTGAAGGAGGCGGTGCTGTGGTTGGGGTTCGACGCGCAGCGGCCGGCGGCGACGCTGCTGCTGGCCGAGGGCGCGCATCACTGGCACGCGCCGCCGCGGCCGGCGGAAACGCGCCTGTCAGCGCCGCGCGGCTGGCTGCTGGAACCAGACCCGGCGCTGCTGCGGGCCGAGCTGGTGGCAGATGCAGCCAGCGCCTGGGACGCTTATCAGCTTGACGCGGAGATCGCTTACCTGACTGCCGACACACCGCCGCAGACGCCTTGGGCGCGCGCCTGGCGCGTGCTGGACTGGATGCCGTTCAACCTCAAGCGCCTGCGCGCTTACCTGCGCGAACACAATGTGGGGACAGTGACCGTGAAGAAGCGGGGCGCGGCTATCGCCCCGGAGGAGCTGATCGCGCGGCTGCGCCTGAGCGGCGCTGAGACGCGCACGCTGGCGCTCACGCGCTGCGCTGGCCAGCCGGCGGTGCTGGTGTGCGTGGACGCCTGAGCGGGTTTACTGGCAGCGGCAGGGACAGCTCTCGACGCAGGCGCGCGGGCGCGAGTCGTACTTGGCCTTGCGCGCGTCGCGCTGGAAGGCTTTTGCCTCGCGGTAAACGGTGACCACGTAGCGCCCGCAGCGGCACAGCACCACAGTAGTTCCCACGAGCTGGCGGGCGCGGTGGTTGCCGGGGATAGAATCTGGGAGGTTGCTGCTGCGAAGCTGGCAGAAGATGACGCCGGTGCGGCGCAAGCGGTGGCCGTTAGCAACGATGAAGTCAATGTCGCTGGGGGAGATGTTGCGCCGGGCAGAGCGTTCCTGGGCGTGCCCGCTGAGAATGATACCCTCCATAATGTCACCTCAGTAAAGCCTGCATTAACGATGATTGAGGTGTTGTTAACTTTATTATAAGACGGCGCGCGCTTCTGCGCGTGAAAAATGTCCGAAAATGGCCCGACGCCGGGGGCGGCTGGGGCGTGGTACAATTTAAACAGTGTTTGTTACCGCAGGAGCTTTGAATAATGCTTACGCCTTTTCGCAATGAACCGCTGACCGACTTCTCCACGCCGGACAACCGGGAAGCCTTCCGCGCAGCGCTGGACCAGGTCAAGGCGGAGATCGGCCGCACCTACCCGCTGCTGATCGGCGGTGAGGAAATCTACCTGAACGAGACATTCGCCTCGGTCAACCCCGCGCGCCCGGCCGAGGTGCTGGGCTATTTCGCCAAAGCGGCGGTGGAACAGGCCGAGATGGCGATGCTGGCCGCGTTGAAAGCCTTCGAAGCCTGGCGCTGTGTGTCCCACAGCGAGCGCGCCCGCTATCTGCTGCGCGCCGCAGCCGAGATGCGCCGGCGCAAGCACGAGTTCAGCGCTGTGATGGTGCTGGAGGTGGGCAAGAGCTGGGCCGAGGCCGACGCCGACACCGCGGAGGCGATTGACTTCCTGGAGTACTATGCGCGGCAGGCCATCCGGCTGGAGCGCGCCAGCGACCTGCTGACGCCCTACGCGCCGGAGCAGCTTGACCTGCAGTACATTCCGCTGGGCGTCGGTATCGTCATCCCGCCGTGGAACTTCCCCAACGCCATCCTCACCGGCATGACCTCGGCCTCAGTGGTGGCGGGCAACGCCACCATCCTCAAGCCAGCCTCGACCAGCCCGTGGATCGCCTGGAAGGTGGCCGATCTGTTTCGCAGCGTGGGGCTGCCGGGCGGCGTGCTCAACTACCTGACCGGGCCGGGCAGCCTGGCCGGGGCGTATCTGGTGGAGCACCCCAAGACGCGCTTTATCGCCTTCACCGGCTCAATGGAGGTGGGGCTGGGCATCTTCGAGAAAGCGGCCAAAGTGCCACCTGGGCAGGTCTGGCTGAAGCGCACCATTCTGGAGATGGGCGGCAAGGACGCCGTCGTAGTGGACGAGACCGCCGACCTAGAGGCCGCCGCCGCCGGCATTGTCACCAGCGCGTTCGGTTTCCAGGGGCAGAAATGCTCGGCTGGGTCGCGGGCGATTGTCACTGCGCCGGTATACGAGCGGGTGGCCGAGCGGGTGGTAGCGCTGACCAAACAACTGCGCGTAGACGCGACCGATAAAGGGCCAGAGGTGGATATGGGGCCGGTGGTGGACCAGAAGGCCTTTGGCACGATTATCAACTACATCGAGGTGGGCACGCAGGAGGGCGAGCTGCTCACCGGCGGCCACGCCATAGAGACGCCGGAAGGCGGCTACTTCATCGAGCCGACGGTGTTCGGTGGGGTGGACCCACAGGCGCGCATCGCTCAGGAGGAGATTTTCGGCCCGGTGCTGGCGATGATCCGCGCCCAGGATTACGACGACGCCCTGGCCATTGCTAACGGCACGCTTTACGGGCTGACTGGCGCGGTGTACAGCCGTGACCGGGCGCGCCTGGAGCGGGCGCGGCGCGAGTTCCACGTGGGCAACCTGTACTTTAACCGCAAATGCACTGGCGCGCTGGTGGGTGTGCACCCCTTCGGCGGCTTCAATATGAGCGGAACGGACAGCAAGGCGGGCGGCCCGGACTACCTGCTGCTGTTCACGCAGGCCAAGAGCATCGCCGAACGGCTGTAAACCCGCTGAGCAAGCGCGCACGCGAGGGCTGGGCCAGCCAGCCCTCGAGTCAATTCTGGCCTGTGATTATTGCAGACCGTATAATTTTACCGGATAATGACAGAAAACGCTGCAGAGACAGGCAGGTGGACAAGGTGAAGCTCCCTAAGCGACATGAAGTGCTGACCTGGGCCGATGTGGACAAACTGGTTGACACGCTGCTGCCTCAGCTTCGCGGTGTAGGCCCGTTTGACGCGATAGTGCTCATCACGCGCGGCGGCATTGTGCCAGGCGGCCTGCTGGCTGAGGCGCTGGGAATTCACCACCTGCTGATTGCTGCGGTGGATTTTCCGGCCACCGAGGCCGCCGGGCTGCTGGCGTGGCCGGTCTTTCTCCAGTTTCCCGATCCCGCGCTGCTGGTGAACCGGCGCACGCTGATCGTGGACGATGTGTGGGGCAGCGGGCGCACCAGCACGGCTGTGCGCAGCCGTGTGCTGAGCAGCGGGGCGACGCCCTACACCTGTGTGATGCATTTTAACCCTTACCGTTCGCTCTTCAACCGCGCTGAGCCGGACTTTTATGGCGCGGTAACTGACGCTTACATCGTCTACCCCTGGGAGCTGGACCGCGGGCTGCGCGGGCTGCCGCTGGGCGAACCCGACGCCAACTGAATGTTCGCTTAGCGCCTGTGCGTTGTTCGTTATTTCTGCTATAATGAACAACTGGGCGGCGCGTCTGCGATTCTGTCGGGCGCGGTGAAACATGAGCACCTGATCACGGTCAGGCTTGACATACGCGAGTAAGTGACGAAGGCCTGTCGTGTGGGGGGGGAACTGCGACAGCAGCCGCTCTGACGTGTTGTTTTACCCTGATCTCGGCGCCGCCGGTACACCTGCCAGCCAGCAGCGGGCGCTGTTGGTCTGCGCAGAGGCGCTCAGGCGCTAGCATTTGGGTAGCGGATTTGTCACTAAGGTGGTGGGCTGTCCATGGGTTTGTCACATTCGGACGAGCAGAACAACAACGGCGAGTCGTTCGCCGAACTGCTGGAAGCGTCGTTCAAGTACGTGCCGCCGCGGCGCGGCGAAATCCGCGAGGCTGTTATTCTGCAGATTGACGAGCGCGAGATCATTGTTGATCTGGGTGTGAAGCGCGATGGCATCGTGCAGGCGCAGGACCTGGAACGGCTGGACCCAGAAGTGCGCAGCAGCCTCAAAGTTGGCTCCAAGGTGCACGTGTACGTGCTCAACCCACGCGACCAAGACGAAAACCTGATTGTCTCGATCAACATGGGCTTGCAGCAGCGCGACTGGGAGCGGGCGCGTCAACTGCTGGAAACCGAAGAGGTAGAGCCGGTAGAGGTGGTGGGGCACAACCGGGGCGGCATTCTGGTGCGCTGGAACCGGCTGGAGGGCTTCATCCCCAGCTCGCATCTGGTGTCTATGAACTTATCCGGCGAGCGCCGCGACGCCTGGGACGAACTCAAGGGCCGCGAGCTGCGCGTCAAGGTCATTGAGGTAGACCAGGACCGCCGCCGCCTGATCTTCAGCGAGCGCGAGGCCCAGAAAGAGTGGCGCGCGCAGCAGAAAGCGCGGCTGCTGGCAGAGCTGCGCGAGGGTGACATCGTTACTGGGACTGTCACCGGCCTGCGCGACTTCGGCGCTTTCGTCAACTTGGGCGGCGCTGACGGCCTGATCCACGTCAGCGAGTTGGCCTGGCACCGGGTGGACCACCCGCGCGACATCCTGCGCGTGGGCGAAGAGATCAAGGTGTACGTGTTGAACCTGGATCGGGACAGCAACCGCATCGCGCTCAGCCGCAAACGCCTGCTCAACGACCCGTGGGAGGACGCGGCGGCGCGTTATCATGAGGGGCAGCTTGTCGAGGGCACGGTCACCAACGTGGTGGACTTTGGCGCGTTTGTCGCGTTGGACGACGGCCTGGAAGGGCTGCTGCACCTGAGCGAGATGGGCGACGGCTCGCTCAAGGAGCCGCACAGTTATGTCAAGAAGGGCGACCGGCTGAGCCTGCGCATCAGCCATCTGGAGCCGGAGAAGCGGCGGGTGGGCTTCACACAGCGCTGGGGCACAGATGCCGCCGAAAGTGAAGCTCGGGCTGAGGAAACGCCGTCAGCGAGCGGCGGACCTGGTGACGACACCGCACTAAATGCGCCCGATGCTGACGTCAGCGCCGAACAGGGCGCAGCGGACGTCTAGGGCGATGTCGCGGCGAAGATACCGAGGGCAGCCACAAACGCAGTTTCTTGGCGAGATTTCGGGCAGACCTCTTGACAGCGCTGCGAGTTTTAGTTACTCTATTGCGTAAGTTGATTTGCATATCAGTTCTGAGAGCGCATTGTGATTGTTTTCGGCTTTGCCCCGTGTTGTATGGTTTGTATGGCTAACCGCAGCCGGGGTTAACGCTGTCAGGACTCTGAACTTGTTGATAGCATGTGCCCCGGCAGTAAGCCGGGGCTTTTTGTTGGTGACGCTGAACAATGCCCCGGCGCAAGCCTGGGGCATTTGTTATTCATCCGACCACGTCGCAGATTGATCATGGAGGAGGCCGTGATGAAATCGTGTTGTTGCAGCCGCAGCTAACCGCTCATCGGGGCATTAGCCCAGCTCTCGTCGTCTGACGAACCGCACAATTTCCGTTCGAACCTTAACGCTACCTGACCAACACATCGGGAGGATACACTATGTCTGCGCTCCGTAAGATCGCGTTTACTGCCCTGCTGCTGGCGGCCCTGGGCGCGCTGGCGGCTGCTGCGCCGGCCGCTGCCCAGCCGCCGGCGCTCGAATCGGTTGTCGTCAGCGCTGACTGGCTTGAAGCGCGGCTTGACGACCCCAACGTGCGCGTCATCGAAGTCAGCGTGATACCGGGCGTTTTCGAGCGCGGCCACATTCCCGGCGCGGTGAACTTCGTGTGGCATACTGACTTTGTGGACACTGTCCGCCGCGATATTGTCTCCGCTGACCGCTTCGAGGAGCTGGCGCGCGCGGCTGGCATCAACCAGGACACGGCCGTCATCCTATACGGAGACCACAACAACTGGTTCGCTGCCTGGGGCGCGTGGATTTTCAACCTGTACGGGTTCAACAACGTGGCCCTGCTCGACGGCGGGCGGGTGAAGTGGGAGGCGGATGGGCGCGCCCTTTCGACCCGCCCAGCCAGCTACCCCACAGGCAATTTCACTGTAACGAACACAGCCGCCAACCTGCGCGCGCGCCTGAGCGATGTGCTGGCAGTCGTCGAGGGCGGCGCGCCTGGCACGCTGGTGGACATTCGCTCGGTCGCTGAATACCGGGGCGAGATTTTCGCGCCGGAGGGCGTGCAGGAGCTGGCGGTGCGCGCCGGCCACATCCCCGGCGCGATCAACGTGCCCTGGGGGCAGAACGTCCGCGAGGACGGCACGTTCAAATCAGTGGACGAGCTGCGCCAGCTTTACGCCGATCTAGGCATTGACGGCAGCCGCCCCATCATTACCTACTGCCGCATCGGCGAGCGGGCTGCGCTCACTTGGTTTGTGCTGAAGCACCTCTTGGGCTATAACGTAGCGCTCTACGACGGTTCCTGGACCGAGTATGGCAACACCGTCGGCGTGCCGATCGAGAACCCCGCCGGGACCGTGTGGGGCGGCCGCTAGACGATGGCCAGATCGTCTGTGGGGGGCAGCGCCGTGCGCGGGGCTGCCCCCGCCTTACCCTCGGTTTCGCGCGCGTCGCTGCTGCGCGCTGGCCTGGCGCTAGTGATCTTAAGTGGCATTGCTGTCGGCGCGCACGCGCTGCACGACACCCCCGGACAGGGGGCACGGGCCTCTTTCTCGCTGCTGACTGGCGCGGCGCTGGGGCTTGTCTTTGCCGGCGGGCGTTTCTGTTTTTTCTGCATCCTGCGCGACTTCTTCGAGGACGGCAGCAGCCGCGGCGTGTTCGCCATCCTGGCGGCGCTGGCTGTCGGGAGCGTTGGCTACGCGGTCGTGTTTGGCGCTTTTCTGCCCAATCCGATGAGTGGGCGGCTGCCGCCGGACGCGCATATCGGGCCGGTGAGTTGGGTGCTGGTCGCTGCCGGGGCCGCGTTCGGTGTCGGTATGGCCCTGTCTGGCGCCTGCATCAGCGGGCATCTTTACCGCCTGGGCGAAGGGTCGGTCCGCGCGCCTTTTGCGCTCTTGGGGACTTTAGTTGGCTTTGGGGCGGGTTTCTTCACTTGGCAGAGCGTGTACCTGAGCGCGATCGCGCAGGCGCCGGTAGCCTGGCTGCCGGCTGCGCTGGGTTATGGCGGGGCGCTGGCGCTGACGCTGGCGGTTTTGGCGGCAGTGGGGCTGCTGCTGCTGCGCTATCTGCCGGCCGCCGACGCCGCCCGGCCGGCAGGGGACAGGCTGACGCCGGCCGCCGTGTACCGGCTGGTTGTGTTTCAGCGCTGGAATCCGCTGGTGACCGGCGCGCTGGTTGGCGTGATTGGCACGTTCGCCTACTTCCGCGTGGAGCCGCTGGGCGTGACGGCGCAGCTGGGCAGCCTCAGCCGCACCATTTTGGACAGCGCGGGCCTGCTGGCCGGCCGCCTGAACGGTCTAGACGGTTTTGCCGGCTGCGCGACGGTGGTGGCGCAGACCATCACCGAGAACGGCTGGCTGATCGGCGGGCTGGCACTGGGGTCGCTGTCGCTGTCGCTGCTGGCCGGGCGCTTTCAGCCTGAGCGTCCTACAGTTCGCGGCAGCCTGACAGCGCTGGGCGGCGGCGTGTTGATGGGCTGGGGCGCTATGCTGGCGCTGGGCTGCACTGTGGGCACGCTGCTGTCGGGAGTCTCGGCGTTTGCCGTGTCGGGGTGGGTGTTTGGCGGCGCGGTTCTAGCCGGGGTTTGGTTTGGCATCCGGCTGGGCCTGCATCGCTGGTAAGCGCTCAACTAACTGCTCCCGCGCGGGCATTTGACGCGGGAGCAGGCGCCTACTGGCGCTTCTGTCCCCACTTCCGAAGCACCGGCCTCTGCGTCTTGTTATTGACAAACAATTTCCTAACAAGTATAATACGACTTGGTCTTTCCGGGGCGGCAAGGCGCTTATGCCCTGACGGACTAATCGCGCTCCATCTGGTTGGTGACCTCAGTGCCACACAAAACCAGTAATGCGCTCGGTAGCTCATACCAGCGATGAGTTTGCCGGGCTTTGCCGCGCTACAGCCCCGCTAAAGACCAAAAATCTAACCCTTGGGGGCGTTGAATCAACATGCAACTTTACAATTCGTTGGACACCGTCTCCGGTGACATGGATTTCGCTGCGCTGCTGGAGGCTTCTTTTGCTGAGAAGGAGCCAGAGCGCGGGGATATCGTGCCGGGGACGGTGATGGCGGTCGACAATCAGGGCCTGATTGTTGATATTGGGTTGGGCCGCGATGGGCTGGTGCCGCGCCGTGATCTGGAGCGCATGGAGCAGGCGCCAAGCTACAGCGCTGGCGACGAGATCATGGTATACGTTGTCCGCACCGAGGACGAGGACGGCAACTTGATCCTGTCGGTGTCGCAGGCGCGGCAGAGCGAGGACTGGCAGAAGGCCGAGCAGCTGATGGAGTCCGATCAGGTGTGGGAAGGGGTCGTTGCCGACGCTAACCGCGGCGGCCTGATTGTGCCCTTCGGCAACCTGCGCGGTTTCGTGCCAGCCAGCCATGTCGTCGGCCTTACGCGCGGCCTAAACGAGGAGGACCGGCGGCTGCAGATGATGGCGATGGTGGGCCGTCCGATTACCGTCAAGGTGATCGAGGTCAACTGGAAGCGGCGGCGGCTGGTGTTCAGCCAGCGCGATGCGCAGCGCGAGCGGCGCGAGGCCAGCAAGGAACGCCTGTTAGACCGGCTGGAGGAAGGACAGGTGCTGCGCGGCATCGTGAGCGGCCTGCGCGACTTCGGCGCGTTTGTGGACCTGGGCGGCGCTGACGGCCTGATCCACATCTCCGAGCTGGCGTGGCACCGCGTGAAGCACCCGCGCGACGTGCTGAACGTGGGCGACGAAGTGCAGGTGTATGTGCTGCGCCTGGACGAAGAAGGCAAGCGCATCGGCCTCAGCCTGAAACGGCTGCAGCAGAACCCGTGGGAGATGATTGAGCAGTCGTACCACGTGGGCCAGCTTGTCGAGGGCACGGTGTCGCGTGTGGCGCAGTTTGGCGCGTTTGTCAGCCTGGAGCTGGGCATCGAGGCGCTGCTGCACGTCAGCCAGATGGGCGACCCCGTTCCGGAGCACCCGTCGCTGGTGGTGCACGAGGGGCAGCGCGTGCTAACGCGCGTCATCAGCATCGAGACCGACCGGCAGCGCCTGGGCCTCAGCCTAAAAGAGGTCACTGAGGAAGAGCGCGCCCGCTGGGACGAGAAGATGCGCGCCGAGCGCGCCCAGCGCGAGGCCGAACTGGCGCGGGCTGAGGATGGCGCGAACGAGGCAGTTTCTGTAGAATTGTCTGCGGCTGCTGAAGCCGAATGACCGGGTGGATACCAGAGCGCTTGAAGGAAGGAGGTGAGAGGCAATGGCATCGGTTACGCTGAAGCCGAATGAATCCCAGGAATCGCTCCTGCGCCGCTTCCGCAAGCGTGTGACTAACAGCGGCGTGCTGAGCACAGTGCGCCGCAAACGCTGGCACATTTCCAAGAGCGAGCTGCGCCGGATCGAGAAAAAGAAAGCGATCCGTCGTTCGCGGCGCCGCCAGCGCAAGGCTGCGTCACGGTAAGGCCGGTATCACAGAACAGAACTAACCAGCGCCGCTGCCACCAACACGTGGCAGCGGGCTGTTCCTAGCGGCGATTGAGCACAAGGATGGGTATGTCGAAAAAAGAAGACAAAATCGAAGTCGAAGGCACGGTTGTGGAGGCGCTGCCCAACACACAGTTCATGGTGGAGCTGGAAAACGGCCATCGCATCCTGGCGTATCTCTCTGGCAAGATGCGCAAGTACTATATTCGCATTTTGTTAGGCGACCGCGTCAAGGTCGAGATGAGCATGTACGACCCCACCCGCGGGCGCATCACCTACCGCTACCGAGAGCCGGGAGTTGTGGCGGACGAGTAGCGCTGCATTACCCCCGCATCCTCCGGTTGACCTCCCCTCAAGCTCGCGCGACCGCTTTGCGGGCTGTGCCACCACTGACGCTGCGCCATAATCTAATCCCCGTGACTGCCAGGCAGCTCGTTCCAGCCTTGGCTCTGCTGCTGATCCTGTGGGCAGCACGTCTGTGGGCGCTGGACGCTTTCCCGCTGCACGTAGACGAGGGCATCCACATCGCGTGGGCAGTTGAGGTGTGGAACGGCCATCCCTTCTGGAACATCAGCGACGCCAAGATCATCAGCCACTGGCCGATAGCCCTGTTCTACCCGCAGCACGCGCCAGTATACGCGGCGCGCCTGCCGGTGATTCTCATCGCCATGCTGGGACTGGCCGCCGGCTGGTCGCTGCTGCAGAACGTCTTTGGCGCGCGGGCGGCGCTGCTGGGCGCGCTGTTGTGGATCGCCTGCCCATACATGCTGTTTTTCGAGCGGCTGGCGCTGATGGACGCGCAGGTGGGCGCGCTGGTCGTGCTGGCGGCGTGGGCAGCCTACCGCGCGGCGCGGCGCGGCACGTGGTTCGATGCGGCGCTGGCGGGCGTGTGCGTGGCGCTGGCCCCGTTGTTCAAGTTGAGCGCCGCGCCGGCGGCCTTCACGGCAGCCGTGATCGCCCTGGGCTTCAGCCCGCATCCCTGGCGCGTCCGTCTGCGCAGCTTGGTTGTGATGGGCGCGGCCGCTGCGCTGTGCTTTGTCCCCCCGCTGGCCTATATCATCGTGCGCGGGCGCGACCTGTTTGAGATTCCGCGCACGTTCTTCGGCGTGGGCGGCGATCAGGCGGGGCAGGCAAGCGCCAACCTGGCGCGTTTCGGCGCGCTGCTGACAGGCTTCGGCGGTGCGGCATGGGCGGCGCTGCTGCTGGCCGGACTGGCGCTGCTGCTGGCGCTGCGCCCGTGCCGGGGCAGTCTGATTCTGCTGGCGGCTGCGCCCAATCTGCTGGTCGTCCTGCTTACGTCGCGGGCGGAGTTCCTGCGCTACTACGCCGTCGGCGTGCCGATATTGCTGCTGCTGGCCGGGGCGGGCTGGGGCCTGTTAGCGGATCGGCTGCGGCCTGCTGGCGCGCGTTTGGCCCTCACCGGCGCGCTGGCGGCGCTGCTGCTGGCCGAGATTGCGCCGTTTGCGCTGGCGCTCTACCGCGACCCTGGCGCGATTCCGCTGCCGGACTTTATGCGCCGCCAGTATGTGACGGAGCAGAGCGCCGGTTTTGGCCTGCGTGAGGCAGCGTCCGCGCTGGCCGACACGACCGAGCCGAGTGTTCTGATTGTGGGCAGCATGGTGCGCGACAGCTGCCGCCGCGCCAATTACTACGTGCCGCCGGGCCGGGCGCTGATCTGCGCTGACCGGCTGGGCCTGGATGCGATCAGCGCGGCGCTGGAGGTGGGCGGCGTGGTCTACGTGCTAAGCGACAGGCCGCCATACAACGGCGTGGATGTGTCCACGCTGGACGCAGACGCGACACGCATTGCTGCTTATCCGCGCCCCGGCGAAAGCGAGGCGGATGCGTCAATTGTGTTGTGGCGGGTGGAGGTGCGGTGAGAAGACGCCAGACGCAGACGCCAGCCGGCGCTTCAACGCTCCTGACAAATGCCAGCGGCTCAATTATTGGCGTGCGGCCTGCCGCTGACGGATGAGCGCTTCAGCCGCCTCGACCGTGTCAGCGAAGGCGAAGTCAGTGCCAGGCGTTGTGCTTGGCACAACCGCCTTCAGCGCTGAGACCATCGTCTTGATGAAAAAGCTGCCCCCAACCAGCACGATCAGGCCTGTGTTGTCTACTGACCGGCGCAGCGTGTTCTTGTAGGTGGTCAGCGCCATCGGCGGGAGGCCGCTGCTGGCGGTCAGGTCGCCGATGATGTCAACGGTGTAATCCACGCTGGCGAGAAGCGCGTTGGACGCTGCCTGAGCTTCATCGTAATCTGTCCATGTCCAGTGAGCGGGGAATACCCACTGGACGATGGTTTGCGTGTCATCGTACCAAGCCACCGATATCGCCATATGATTTCATCCTGGCGCAAACATTACGCACAATTAAATAGCAGCATACACGGTAACTGCGAATCGGGCGTTAAGGCTCAGTTAAGGCTGGTGCGTCGGGCGCTGTCAACCCCGCCTTTTCCCCCCAATGGGCGGCCATCGTGCCGAACATGAACGTGCGGTACACAGCGCGTTGGCTACGCGGTATCGCCTTCCAGTTCATCCAAGACCAGCATCCGGGTTACATCTACCCGCTGCAGCGCCCGGTCGTTGGTGAGAAATGCGTCGCACCCAGTGGTGAGGGCGGCGGCGATATGCAGCGCGTCCGGTGTGCGCAGGTTGTAACGGGCGCGCAGACGGGCGGCTAAATCGGCGCTTTCTACTGTCACCGGCACTAGTTCAAATCCGCTGCTGTGCGGCAAAATGTCACGATATGCTCGTTCATAGTGTGTCTGTCCTAAACGCAAAGGATGCGTAAGCACTTCTGTGAGGGTAATCACTGAACTGACTGCTTCGATAGGTGTGTTCTCGATGGCTGCAATTACTGCATCCATGCGTTCTACATACGTTGGGTTTTCTTCGACGTAGTACACAAGCGGAGCGGCTTCGATGTACAGCCGACTTACTCCCACTAGTGCTGTGTTAATCCTCATGAGGGCCGATCCCATTCGTCCCGCTGCTGGTTAATGTAGTCTTGGACATCAATGCCTTCCCAGATGTGCTTGCCCAACCCGCGAAGTTCCCGCAGGCTGCGTTTTTTGTCCGCTGGAACTGGGGCGCTGGGTTCGACAAACGTATCCAGCAGCAGGTTGAGCAGCTCCTTGCGCTCATCTCGCGATAGGTTTGGGATTATTTCTTTAATCGCTTCCAGAGACATCATCGTGTGCAACTCGCATTCTTCGCGCAGCCGTCTATCGTATTATAAAGCCAAGCGCGGACATTCTCAGGCTGTCTTTTCCCCCCAATGGACGGCCATTGTGCCGAACATGAACGTGCGGTACTGCACGTTGGCGACGCCGGCGGCGCGCATGATGGCCGCCAGCTCGTTCGGCGTCTTGAAGGCCTGCGTCGAACTGGGGAGGTATTCGTAAGCGGCGGCGTCGCCGCTGACCAGACGGCCCAGCGTGGGGATGACAAAGCACAGGTGGAACAGGATGAAGGGGCGCAGCAGGTTGTCCGGCGGCGGCGCGCTGTCGAGGATGACGATGCGCCCGCCGGGCTTGAGCACGCGCAGTTGTTCCTGCAGCGTGCGCGGGATGTCAATCACGTTGCGGACGAGATAGCCGGACGTGACGGCGTCGAACGTGTTGTCAGGAAAGGGCAGGTCGAGCGCGTCTGCGCCCAGCCAGCCGACGCGCCCGCCGTCCGTCAGCCCCTGGCCGACGCGCATCATCGGCAGCGAGAAATCGGCCCCGACCACCTGCAGGTCAGGGACAGCCCGCAGCGCTTCGAAGGCGATGTCGCCTGTCCCGGTCGCCAGGTCGAGCAGACGGCCGCCGGCAGGCAGGCGCGCCTGCTGCACGACGAAGCGCCGCCACTTCAAATCCTGGCCGAACGTCATCAGCCGGTTCATCAGGTTATAGCGCCCGGCGATGCGGTCGAACATGTCGCGAACGTAGACCGCGCGCTCGCGGCCCTGCAGATGTGCCATTGGGGACAGCCTTCAGCTCACAGTTGTCAGTCGTCAGTCAGGGTTAGCACTGGCGGCGTTCAGATCGTGGTGAACGTCATAAACGCTACCATAGCGCTTCGGCGTGGAGTGAGGCTTAAAACGACCTGAGTTCTGGCTTAATCAGATGGCCGCCGCGCCTCGATTAGTACCCAGTCACCCTGCTGACGGCGGGCATATGGTTCGAGGCCGGTTCGGCGCAGCGCAGCCTCTACATCGTCGGCTTGGTCAGCGATGATGCCGCTGAAGATCGCCAGCCCGCCGGGCCGGACCACATCGCCCAGGTGGTTATCGCACATGGCAATAATCGTGCGCGCCAAAATGTTGACGGCGGCCAGATCGAAGCGCCGCGCTGACCCGACCAGACTCTCCAGGCTGCCCTCCTGCGCGGTGATGCGGTCGGCCACGCCGTTAGCGGCGGCGTTCTCGGCGGCGATGCGGACGGCAGTGGGGTCAATGTCGAGCGCCAGCACGTGCGCCGCCCCCAGCCGAGCAGCGGCAATCGCCAGAATGCCGGAGCCGCAGCCCAGATCGAGCGCTTTCGCGCCCGGCTGCGTCAGGTCCTCCAGCGCTTCGAGACAGAGCTGGGTGGTGGGGTGCGTGCCCGTGCCAAAGGCCATGCCGGGATCGAGGGTGATGACCAGATCGCCGGGGCGCGCCTGCGGCGCAAGCCAGCGCGGCTGGATGAGCAGCCGCTGCCCGATACGCACCGGGTGATAGTGCGCTTTCCAGGCTTCGGCCCAGTCCTCATCAGCCACTAGGCGATACTCCGGCGTGGGCATGGGGTACATCAGGCTCATGTGGCCGAGCGCGGTCTCCAGGCGAGCCTTGGTTTCCTCGGCGCGGTCGTCGGCAGGGAAGTAGGCGCGCAGCGTGAGGCGCTGGGGCGGCGGGGCCTGATCCTCGTCCCACAGGCCGGGCGGCACGTCGGCTTGTTCGATACAGACGCCTTGGTGGCCGTAACGGTTCATCAGCTCGGCGACGGCCTCGGCTGCCTCGCCATCAACGCTGACCGAGACTTCGACCCAATTCACTGAGCGGCCTGCTACGACTGCTGGTCGCCGGCGAAGAAGTCCATTACGCGGTCGAAGAAGCCGCGTCCGTTGCTCTGCGGCTGCACCTCTTTGCCCAGCGTGCGGGCAAGCTGCTCGAACAAGCGCCGCTGCTCGTCGGTGAGCTGGGTGGGGATAGCCACCTGCACTACTACCAGTTGGTCACCGCGGCCCGCGTTAGAGCCGTCGCTGCGCAGGCGGGGCACGCCTTTGCCGCGCAGGCGGAACACGCGCCCGGTCTGCGTGCCGGCGGGGATGGTCAGCTCCACGTCGCCGTCCACAGTGGGGACGATGATCTTATCGCCCAGGGCGGCCTGCGCCACATTGATGGTGATGTCCACGATGATGTCGTTGTTGCGGCGCTTGAAGAATGAGTGCTCGCTGACGTGGATCACCACATACAGATTGCCGCGCGGCGCGCCCGCTTCGCCGGCGTCGCCTTCGCCGCGCACCTGCACCTGCAGCCCTTCACGCACGCCAGCTGGAATCTGCACCGAAAGCTTGACGCGCCGCCGCAGGCGGCCCTCGCCGCGGCAGGCGCTGCACGCCGTTTGGATAATTTCGCCGCGCCCATTGCAGCGCGGGCAGGTGGCGACGCGCACCATTGAGCCGAGGAACGTCTGCTGCACTTGGCGCACCTCGCCCGTGCCGCCGCACTGCGGGCAGCGCACTGGCTGCGTGCCCGGCTCCGCGCCCATGCCGCCGCACGTCTCACACGTTTCGAGGCGTTCGATCTCGATTTCCTTGTCCACGCCAAAGACGGACTCTTCAAAGCTGATCGTCACGTCAATGCGGCGGTCAGCGCCGGGGCGCGGCCCGCGCCGGGCTGAAGACGACCGCATGCCGCCGAAGCTGCTGAAGAACTCCTCGAAGATTTCGTCGAAGCCGGCGAATCCGCTGAAGCCGCTGGCGCCCGTGCCCTGCACGCCAGCATGGCCAAAGCGGTCATAGCGGGCGCGCTTTTCGTCGTCAGACAGCACTTCGTAAGCTTCGTTGATCTCCTTGAAGCGCGCCTCAGCGTCTGGGTGGTCGCTCACGTCCGGGTGGTACTGCCGCGCCAGCCGGCGGAACGCCTGCTTAATATCGTTCTTGCTGGCCGTGCGCGGCACATCCAGGACTTCGTAGTAGTCTCGCGCCATCGCTGTCTTTTCCATCACAAGTGTTCACACGATGATTATAGCGCACTACAAGTCCCCTCACGTGACGACTCTCCCCGCTTTAGCGGGGAGCTTCTCAGGCTACGCATGACCCGTTGGTCTGCGTTAACGCCTGACGGCCCCGTCCGGGCCAACTCAGTGCATTAAACCACAAAACATGAAAGGAGACAAGGTGCATTAGGAGTGGTAAATTTTGCGGATACATGCGGGTTTTCTACGCTTAGAATCGCCGTCTGTATCCATGATCTTCACCAGTCCCAGGTGCATTCCCCACCGGGAGTGCGGAATCGTGCGGGCATAGGCGACTCTTTTGACGCTCAAAATCAACCTTTGTGTCCACTATCTTCCCCACTCCCTCCCCACCCGGTCGATAGACCCCCACTGGGGGCTAAAGCCGGGTGTCCCCTGCGCTAATTTCTATGGGTGGGTTTGCAAAGGCGACCTGAGACGCAAGTGACATCTCAGGCCGCCTTGTCAGGAACGCGCTGCGGTGTTCGCGTTTTTACGCTTCGGTAAACTCGGCGTCCACTACGTCTTCGCCAGTGCGAGCCTTCTGGCTGCCGTCGGCGGCCGCGTTCGGGGCTGGGCCAGCCTGTTCGTACATGCGCGCGCCCAGCGTCTGGATGTGCTGCGACAGCGCTTCGGTGGCGCTGCGGATAGCCTGCAGGCTGCCGCCCTGCTCCGCCTGGCGCACCGCTTCGATCTTGGTCTGCGTCTCGGCCTTGGCGTCCTCTGGCAGCTTGTCGCCGTAGTCGCGCAGCAGTTTTTCGGCGGCGAAAACCGTGCTCTCGGCCTGGTTCTTGGCCTCGGCCGCCTCGCGCCGCTGGGCGTCCTCGGCTGCGTGCTGCTCGGCTTCCTTGACCATGCGCTGGATCTCCGCCTCCGTCAGGCCGCTGCTGGCAGTGATGGTGATTTTCTGCTCGCGGCCAGTGGCCTTGTCGCGCGCGCTCACGTTGAGGATGCCGTTGGCGTCAATGTCGAACGTGACCTCAATCTGCGGGACGCCGCGCGGCGCCGGCGGGATGCCATCGAGAATGAAGCGGCCCAGCGACTTGTTATCGGCCGCCATCGGGCGCTCGCCCTGGACGACGTGAATCTCGACCTGTGTTTGGCCGTCGGCGGCGGTGGAGTAGATCTGCGTCTTCTTGGTGGGAATGGTCGTATTGCGCTCGATCATCGGTGTCGCCACGCCGCCCAGCGTCTCCACGCTCAGCGTCAGCGGGGTCACATCGAGCAGCAGGATGTCCTTGACGTCGCCGCCCAGCACACCGGCCTGGATCGCCGCGCCCAACGCCACCACCTCGTCGGGGTTGACGCTGCGGTTCGGCTCTTTGCCGAAGAAGTTCTTGACAGCCTCCTGCACCGCCGGCATACGGGTCATGCCGCCGACCAGGATGACGGTGTTGACAGCGTCTTTAGTCAGTCCAGCGTCCTTGAGCGCCTGCTCGCACGGGCCGATCGTCCGGCGGATGAGGTGCTCGGTGATGCTCTCCAGCTTGGCGCGCGTGAGCGTCATGTTCAGGTGCTTGGGGCCGCTGGCGTCAGCCGTGATGAAAGGCAGGTTGATTTCGGCGCTGAGCGTGCTCGACAGCTCGATCTTGGCTTTCTCAGCGGCTTCCTTGAGGCGCTGCAGAGCTTGGCGGTCGGCGCGCAGATCAATGCCGGTGTCCTTCTTGAACTCGCCGGCGATGTAATCAATGATGACCTCGTCGAAGTCGTCGCCGCCCAGATAGGTGTCGCCGTTGGTGCTGCGCACTTCGAACACGCCGTCGCCCACCTCCAGGATGGAGATGTCGAACGTGCCGCCGCCTAGGTCATACACCGCGATGATCTCGTTCTGGCGGTTGTCCAGGCCGTAGGCCAGGCTGGACGCAGTCGGTTCGTTGATGATGCGCAGCACTTCCAGGCCGGCGATACGGCCAGCGTCTTTGGTCGCGTTGCGCTGGGCGTCGTTGAAGTAGGCCGGCACGGTGATGACCGCGCGGTCCACAGTCTCACCCAAGTAGGCCTCGGCGTCGGCCTTGATCTTCTGCAGGATCATGGCTGAAATCTCCGGCGGGCTGTATTCCCGACCGCCCATGGCAATGCGAACGTCGCCGTTGGGGGCGGCGCTCACCTTATAGGGCACGCGCTTGATGGTTTCCTGCACCTGCTTGTCGTTGTACTTGCGGCCCATAAAGCGCTTAACGGAGAAGATGGTGTTCTCCGGGTTGATGACTGCCTGGTTGCGGGCAATGCGCCCCACCAGGCGCTCGTTGGTCTTGGGGTTCACCGCCACAACGGAGGGAATGAGTTTGCTGCCCTCCGACGACGGGATGACGACCGGTTGGCCGCCTTCCATAACTGCGACAACCGAGTTCGTGGTTCCCAGGTCAATGCCAATGATGCGTCCCATAATGATTTCTCGTCTCCTCTGCGTTCTTGATTAATGCCTGCTCACAGGCCGTCTTACCTGGCCACCCGAACCAGCGCCGGGCGCAGAACGCGGTCGCCATACAGGTAGCCTTTTTGCAGCGTTTCCGTCACATGGCCGCTGGGGATGTCGGTGTCGCTGTCGGTGGCGACGGCTTCGTGCAGCGCGGGGTCGAAAGCTTTGCCAAGCGGATCAACAGCGGTGATGCCCTGGTCCTCCAGCGTTTTTTGCAGCTTGCGGTGGATGGCGAGCATGCCTTCCAGCCAGGGCTGCTGGCGCAGGTCTTCCGGCACGCTGGCCGCCGCGCGCTCGAAATCGTCGAGGATGGGCAGCAGCAGCTTGAGCATGTCGGCGGCTGCGTTCTGATTCACATCGCGCAGATCGCGCTCAACGCGCTTTTTGTAGTTGATGAAGTCGGCGCGTTCACGCTGCCAGCCGTCGAAGTACTCCTGCGCCTTGCTGCGGGCCGCCTCCAGCTCGTTCTCAAGCTGGGCGAGCATATCGGCTGGGCTGGGCGGGGCCGGCAGGTCGTCGGCCTTGTCCGGGACAGTTGTGGGTTCTTCGACAGGCGTCGTGTGTGTGTCGTTCACTGAACTCACCATTTTTTACACTGCGGACACGGTTAAAACTGAGCAGTCTTGTGCATTCATGCGGCCAGTTTAACGGGCGCGTAATAGAATAGCGTTAACAAGCTGGCCAAGAACGTTAGGTTGGTATAAGAAAGCGCGCTGCGCCAGCAGCGGTCACCTCAGCGAGTGGCCTGATCGGAGCTGGTAGGCGGGCCGTCGCTGCCGGCTGGCAGGGTAGGCGCTGCTTCATACAGGCTGACCAGCGTGTCGGTCATCAGGCTGGACATATAGCGCACGGCGCTGATGGCGCGGCCGTAGTTGATGTGGGTGGGGCCTACCACGCCCACCGCGCCGCTTACCTGGCCGGGGATGCCGTAGCGGCTGAGCACCATCGTCAGGTGCTTGAGTTCTTCCCAGCGCCCCTCGCCACCGATGACGACCTGGACGTTGTTGAAGCTGGGGTCGAGCGCTTCGGCCAGGATCATGTTGAGGAACGCCCGTTCCTCAAACACGCGGACGGCCTGCTGTGCGCCCTCGCTGGCGTGGAAGGCGCTGATGATGTCGCTGAGTCCGTCGCGGTAGACGAAGCGCACCTGGTTCTGGTCAGCGCGATCCATTAGATCAGCCACTAGCTCGGCGATCTCGCGCTCCAGCAGGTTGAGCTGGACGCTTTTCATGCGCACTTCGTTGGCCATCAGGCCGGGGCACAGGGCGTTGATCCGCTGCGCCACGTCGCTGAGCGTGTCCTGCGGCACTGGCTCGGCCAGGTTGAGCATCTGCTGGTGCACAGTGCCGCCCTGCAGCACCAGCACCATCAGCGCCAGCCGGCCCTGGATCGAGATCAACTCCAGGTGCTTGAAGCGGCTGGTTTCGGCGATGGGCGGGGTGACCAGCGCCGCTGAGCGGGCGGTGCGCGCCAGCAGGGTAGCCGCCAGCCGCATCCACTGCTCGGTGGCTAAGGGCGAGGCGGCCAGCTTCTCGGCGATGCGCGTCTGTTCGGCAAGGGTTAGATCGCCGCTGTTGAGCAGGCGCTTGACGAAGTAGCGGTAGCCGTTCTCGGTGGGGACGCGGCCGGCCGAGGTATGCGGCGCGGCAATGTAGCCCTTCTCCTCCAGGACGGCCATTTCGTTGCGGATGGTGGCACTGCTCACGTTGAGTGCGTAGGTCTCTACCAGGTATTTCGAGCTGACCGGTTCCGGATTCTGGGTGTATGTGCGAACGATGAGGGACAGGATTTCTTCCTGCCGGCGGGTAAGTTCTGGCAGCACAGCGCTGTCTGATTCGAGAGTCATGGCGGGCAAACTGGTCAACACCACACAAGAGCCTGCATGGCTGCTGTGGCGCTTGTTTACACGAGCAGTGTAACTATAATAGCACGCAGCACAACCCCCGTCAAAAGCCACAAAATGAGGAGCGTTGACACAACATGAGCAAGCTGACTTTCGAGGTTACGGGCGACAATTTTCAGGCTGAGGTGCTTGAGTCCGAAATGCCTGTGCTGGTGGATTTCTGGGCAGAATGGTGCGGGCCGTGCAAGATGATCGCCCCGATTGTTGAGGAGATCGCCGCCGAGTATGAGGGCAGGCTGCGGGTGGGCAAGCTGGACGCCGACCAGTACGGCGATATCCTGATGCAGTACCAGATTATGGGCATCCCGACGCTGATCCTGTTTAAGGGCGGCCAGGCGGTAGAGCGCATCGTTGGCTACCAGCCGAAGGATCGCATCACCGGCAAGCTGGAAGCGCACCTCAACTGAGCGGCGCCATCTGACGCTGGCTAGCACAAAGAGGCGGCCCGCACAGGCCGCCTCTGTTGATTCCAGTGGGGATAGCTGGCTGGTTCAATCGCCAACAGGCGCGGCCTCGACAGCGGCAGCTAACGGGATGGTGAAATGGAATACCGTGCCCTGGCCCAGCTCGCTCTCGACCCAGATGCGCCCGTTGTGGCGCTCGACAATGCCGCGCACGATCGTCAGGCCCAGGCCAGTGCCGGGCTGTTCGCGTGCCAGCGGGTTCTCGCTGCGGAAATACGGCGTGAATAATCTGCTCACGTCATCCGGACTCATGCCGATGCCGGTGTCACGCACCATTACATGGCATACCTGCTCGGCTGGCTTGGCCCGGGCGTTCCAGCGGTTGGGCACGATTTCAGCCGTGACCGTGATGCGCCCGCCTGCCGGCGTGTACTTGTGGGCGTTGCTGAGCAGATTGGTGAGAACCTGAATCAGTCGGTT
>Ga0308414_1000225_pt1 | contig 35856 bp, 27 predicted proteins | sample HotsprSampleOS50_FD_205667 | JGI IMG/M metagenome (GOLD analysis project Ga0308414, IMG submission 205667) | Hot spring phototrophic mat microbial communities from Octopus Spring, Yellowstone National Park, Wyoming, United States - 20090730_OS50 ... | reverse complement strand
TGGAATTTATTTAACTGGAAATTTTGGAATAAGAAGCGAAATTGACATATTTATAACGAAAAACAATATTCCAATTCAAACTGGCAAAGAAAAACAAAATAAAATAGTCGCTTTATTTTAAATCTTTAACAGTAAGTTAAACTATTTATTGCTTAATATGGTTATATGGTTAAAAATTAAAAACATTGGAGCAAATATGAAAAAAAATATAGGATCTATCGACAAATCTTTACGAATCTTATTAGGTTTAGCTATAATTATCATTGGAATATTTTATGAAAGCTGGTTAGGATTAGTTGGAATCATTCCTATATTAACCGCTTTTATTGGTTTTTGTCCGCTATACTCTTTAATTGGCATTTCCACCTGTCAAATTAAAGATAAATAATATTTCGAAATCAAAATTTTTAATTTTATCAAACGATTTTAATTTTTTTCAAAAGATTGATTTTAAATCAAATATTTATTAAAATTGATAAACTAATTGAAAATTTCTTCATTATTTTTAGATTAAATTAACTATTTAGAAATTATCTCAATTCAAAAAAATCTTTAAAAAACAATTTTTTTTTAAATCTTAAAATAAACTTTAAAATTAAAATTTAATTATTATTGAAAATTAAAGAGGCTGCGAGGATTTAATGAGCAAGAAACCTATATCAGAGGATTTAATCAACAACATCTTAAGGCTAAAAAAAATTGGGTTATCAAATTATGCAATTGCCCTCAAATATGGAATAAGCCCAATTACCGTAAAAAAATATTCAGAAAAATACCTCGACCAAAAATCAGAATTTATTATTTCGAATCGAATTTCAAATTCTTTGAATATAAAAACTAACGAAGAAAATACAAATGGAAAACAAAAAACGTCGTCAACAAATAACAACTATCAAACTAATGAATTAAGAAAAATGGAAAATTCTTTACAGACAAATCCCGCTTCTCTCCTCATAAAAATACCAAATAAAGATATTAATCAATCACTTGACAGCAAAACCGAACTTTCAAGAGTTTCAAAACAACTTGATCCTATCGTAAAAGATATTTACGATCTTCTTTTCGGCGGATTTAAAAATTACCCTATGAAAACAGCTTATGAAATTTTAAAGAAGAAATATAAATTAACCGTTAGTTTGAATTCTTTCAAACTTTACGTTAAAAAAAATAAAGAAAAAATTATTAGTCAAAGCGCTTCATTTGTGGCTGATATGCCAAGAATTCTAAAATAAATTTAAATTCCGAATTCTACGCCTATAGCTCGAGCGGTTAAAAACGCTTGATTATCTTCTTTGACTAATTTAAGTCGCGATATAGCTTCCTCTATATCAACCGCAATAATTTTATCTCCTTTCAGAGCGGCCATCTTGCCAAATTCTTTTTTCAACGTTAAATAAATAGCTTGATAGCCAAACTTAGTAGCTAAAATCCTATCAAAAGGAGTCGGACTTCCGCCTCTTTGCAAATGGCCCAAAACAGTAAACCTTGTTTCAAGTCCTGTTTCGCGAGCAATTTTTTTTGCGACTACTTCTCCTATGCCGCCAAGTTGAATTGGATCCGTTCTTCTTATGTCCACTTCTCGAGCTAATATTTCTCCGCCGTAAGGTTTCGCTCCTTCGGCGACGCAAACAATGCTAAAACGTTTGCCCTTTCGATTTCTTTCTATCGCTTTAGCAAAAATTTTTTCCCAATGAAAAGGAAACTCTGGCAACAATATTATATCAGCTCCGCCAGCTAAACCGCCATTTAATCCAATCCAACCGGCATATCTTCCCATTACTTCTACAATCATCACTCTGTGATGAGAGCTTGCAGTAGTATGCAATCTATCAATCGCTTCGGCAACTACAAAAACAGCCGAATCGTGTCCAAATGTAAGATCGGTCGCCTCTAAGTCATTATCTATTGTTTTCGGAGCGCCTACAATATTTAATCCCATCTTAATCAATTTATTGCTAATATTCATCGTCCCATCGCCGCCTATTGTTATTAAAGCGTCAAGTTTCCATTTTTCATAATTTGCTATTGCGTCTCTGCTTCTATCAACGATAACAATTTCCCCATTTCTTGTTTCAGGCCAATGAAATGGATCCCCTTTGTTGGAAGTTCCTAATATTGTTCCGCCTACTGTTAAAATTCCAGAAACGTCTTTATTAAACAATTGCCTTGCTCTGCCTTCGACAAGTCCCTCGAAACCGTCCTCAATTCCTATAACTTCTATGCCTTGATCATGAGCGCATTTAGCGACGCCTCTTATTACGGCATTTAAGCCGGGACAATCTCCCCCGCCAGTTAATATTCCGATTCTTTTAATTTGCATATTCATTTTTTTATATTTTTTATAATAGTTTAAAATAACTAAACGAATTTTATTAACAAATGTTTTTTAATGAAAACATTTTAATTTGATATCTCATCTCAAATTATTTTAAATTTTTTCTTTAATTTTTAATTTTAACCTAAGGAATTCTAAAATCAAGGATAAATAATATGAAAAAATTTTTTTCTTTTTTCTTAGCCTTAAATTTTACTTTATCAGCCCAAACTCAAAATTTAGACTCTAAACTGTCGCAAATTTTCACAAGTAAAAGTTTAGTTGGAATGAGCGTAGTCGTATTCAAAGACACATCTATTGCATATATTAAACATATGGGCAAAAGAGATATTGCAAGAAATTTAAATGTCGACGATAACACATACTATCGGATAGCTTCTATCTCAAAAACTATAACGGCATTGGCAGTAATGATTTTAGCAGACGAAGGAAAAATTAACGTAAAATACGACGCTTCTCGCTATCTTGGTTTTACTTTGAGAAATCCAAATTTTCCAAACGACAGCATTACCGTTGAAGCTCTTTTAACTCATACTTCAAGCCTTAGAGACGGATCGTCTTACGATAGTTTTTTAAGCGCCACATACAACCAAAATCTTCCGCCAACTTTATCCAGCTTATTAGTCAATGGGGGAGCATATTATTCAACATCAAATTTTGCAAGCATTGGACCTAAATCTAAATATTTTACATACGCAAATATTAATTATGGAATTCTTGGAACTATTGTCGAAAAAGTTTCTAAAATTAGATTTGATATATTTTGCAGAAATAAAATTTTTATACCTCTTAACTTAGACGCAAGTTTTAATATACAAGACTTGTCTAATATTAATAATTTAGCGGTTCTTTATAGAAAAAACGGCTCATCATGGCAACCTCAAACTGACAATTATCAAGGTGTAAAACCTCCGGCAAGAGATTTATCGTCTTATCAAATTGGAACCAACGGCTTTATATTCGCGCCGCAAGGAGGATTAAGAATATCAGCTAAAGACTTGACAAAAATTTTTATTATGCTTTCAAACTACGGCTTTTATAATAACAAAAGAATAATTTCGTCGGCTAAAGTTCAGGAAATGTTTAATCAATTTTGGAATTACAATGGTTCTAATGGCGATAATTATTACGGAATATTTAATGCTTATGGTTATGCCATGTCAAAAACTCAAGTTTTACTTCAAACGCAAACATTATATGGTCATCCTGGCGAAGCTTACGGTTTAATAAGCGACGCTTATTTTTCTCTAAATCCTAAATATGGAATTATATTTATTACAAACGGAGGCTCCTGGGGCAATGGAAAATATAGCGGTTGGTACGACGTAGAAGAAGAAGTTTATACGGCGATTTATTCCGAGATTAACAATATTACTACTGTCGAAAAAAATATAAATGTAAATTCAAATTTTGAAATTCTTTCAATTTATCCTAACCCATTTAATCCTTCCGCTACGATTTTATTTCAAGCTACAAATTCGAATAATTTAACGGCAAACGTTTACGATATTAGGGGAGTCAAATTATTTTCTCAACAAATTGAAAACAACAATAACAACGCGCAAAGCATAACTATAAATTTAAATTCTTTCTCAAGCGGTAATTACATAATAGAAATAACGAATGGAATTAAATCCTCTAGAAAAATTGCGACATTAATTAAATAATTTTATTCTAGTTTAATTCTTGCCGTTGAAAATCTCAACGGCAATTTTTTTATTTGAACGCTGTTAGATTCTAATAACAACGAGTTTTCACGTTAAATTACAATTTTAAACAAGTTAAAGCATTTTCAGCTTTTTAACTTAGTAATGAGAGAACTTTGTTGATTTTTTATTAAATATAAAATACTTTTTTTTGTTGCATAATATTCATATATTTAAATGTTATTTATACTTTCAAATTAAATGAGCGTTTTTAAGGCGGCAATATTTCTTGAAAATACTAAAAGAGCAAAAAGTATAGCTCAAATATTACATCGCAATAACTGCGAAGTTCTATTAGCCCAAAGCTTAAGCGAATTGTCATCTTTAATTAAAAAAGAAATAATCGACGTCGCCGTAATAAAATTCGAAAACGATAAAAAAATTCTTGGCAATAATATTAGAATACTCAAAGATTCTCTTTTTAGCGTTTCAACGCAGATTTTATTCGACGTAGAAGACAGAAACTCAATTAAAGCAAACGATATAATTTTTTTTGGCAAAGATTCGCTGGTTTTCAACTTAGACGAAACTGAAATTTTATCTAAGCTTTTCAATTTATCTCAAAAATCCAAAAAAATAAGGAATAAAATTCAGGAAATAGAAGAAGCTTATTCCGAATCAAAAAACAAAAAAATTTTAATTATTGACAACGACAATAACTTTATAACAAACTTATATTATATTTTACAAGCTAAAAGTTTCGATATTGCCGTGGCGAAAGATTTTGACGCGGCTAAATTAGAAATCGCCAACTCTAAATTTAAAATAATTTTTTCAGCCTATAACGTTAATCAAAAAAATGCTTTAGATTTTTGGAGAGAAATTATAAAAAGCGATAATAAAATAAAAAAAATCCCGCTCGTTCTTATATTCAACGAAGGCGAAGAACATGAAATAATTTTTGGCTACGATTTAAACATTCAAGATTATATAATAAAAAACTATGCTACAGAATCAATAAAAGCAAAAATTGAAAATATCATTCAAAAAAATTTTGACGAAAGAAAAAAAATTTTAGCAACAGCTTACGAGAATTATTTAAATAATGTCGCCACTTACAATCAAAATCTATCGTCAAAAATTTTTGATTTAAAAATTATCAATAAAATTTACTCGCCATTGCCAGGCGGCGAATTTTTTTTAACAAAAATTATAGACGATAATCTTGTCTTTATTTTAGCCGACATAATGGGAAAAAAATGGAGCTCTTGGCATAACGCTAAGTTTTACGCCGACTATTTTTATAGAATTATATATTCAATGTTAGAAATTAAAAAATTTGACTCGACAGGAATCCTTACGGAAGAAATAAATAAATTCATTTGCGAAGACGCAAAAATTAGCGAAGTATTTCCTTCATGCTTAATATCTTTCTTTAATTTCAAAAATAAAAAAATGCAATTATCAATAGCTGGAGATTTTACCGCAATCATAGTCGACAAGCAGAAAGAAATAGATATGCCTTCTGATAAAGGACTCCTTTTAGGCTTAACTGAAGAAACTTCGTACGAAACTTATGAATCTAAAATCTTAAGCGGCAATTCTTATTTTTTCTTATCAGACGGTTGTCTTGAAGCTCGAAATCTGCAAGGCAATTCGATAAATTTAACTAAAATTTTAACAATAGTCGCATCCAACCAAAACAACGACGAACTTTTGAATAATTTAACTAAATTATACGAATCTTTTTCTTCGCAATACCTCGAAGACGATATTACAATAGCAAATTTATTTATCAATAATTTATAACCAACAAAAGGATATTTTATGAAAAACTATCTTATTTTATTAACAGTCGCTCTTTTATTTTCAAGCTGCCAAAAAAACTCCGAAAAAGAATTAAAGAAATCTGATCTAAAAGACTTCAAAGCCAAATATAGCTATATGATTGGAATTGATATAGGAAGAAATTTAAAAGAACAAAACGTTGAAATAGATTTAGACGCTTTTATTCAAGGATTGAAAGACGCTAACAAAGCTGATTCTTTAGCTCTTTTAAACAACCAGGAATTATATGAGGTAGCAATGCAATTAAATACGGAAATGCAAAAACAAATAATGGAAAAAAACAAAGAGCTTGCTGAAAGAAATTTAAAAGAGCAACAAGAATTTTTCGAACAAAACAAGAAAAAGCCCGGCATAAAAACTACTGCAAGCGGATTGCAATATGAAGTTTTAACCGCCGGCAAAGGAAAATCCCCTAAAGCTACCGATAAAGTAAAAGTAAATTATCGCGGATATTTTATTAGCGGCGATGAGTTTGACAGTTCTTATAAACGCGGCGAGCCAGCATCCTTCCAGGTCGATAAAGTAATCAAAGGATGGACTGAAATTTTGCAATTAATGAAAGTTGGCGACAAATTTCGAGTTTACATTCCAAGCGAATTAGCTTACGGAGAAGAAGGAAGACAAGGAATTGAGCCAAATAAAGCATTAATATTTGAAATTGAATTATTAGATATCGAATAAAATATTTTAGTCGGGATATTTCCATGCTGGAATATATCCCGCTTCTTTTATTATTTTTTGACCTTTAGGACCTAAGACCCAATTTATAAATTTTTTTATTTCTCCTTCCGGTTCTTTCGAAACAATTAAATATAATCTTCGAACTAAAAAATACTTTTCATTCATAATGTTTTCTTCCGAAGGAAAAACTCCATTTAATTTCAAAATAATTTCTTTTTCATTTTTTATAGAATTGAACGTCGTAAACCCAATCGCATTTTGATTTCTCTTTACAAACTCATTTATCTCTTCGTTAGATAAAAATATTTTTCCATTTTCAGTAAAATCTTCATTTTCTAAAATAAAATTCTTGAAATAATATCTAGTGCCTGAATTTGGATTTCTTAAAGCGACAAAAATTTTTCCCGTATCATCGCCTAAACTTTCCCAACGAGAAACTTTCCCAGAAAATATTTCTCTTGTTTGCTCTATAGTCAAATTGTCAATTTTCAAATTTGGACTTTTAATCAATAATATTGCGTCGCGCGCGACTAAATAAAACATACCTATCGCTTTCTTTTTTTTAACCAACTCGTAAATTTCATTAGAATTTAAATTTCTTGAAGCTGCGCAAATATCTGCTTCTCCATTTATTAATTTTTCTATGCCGACACTGCTCCCCTCGCTTTCAATTACTATTGCCGAATTATGATTTTCATTCATATATTCGGCTGCTAAAGAATTCAATGCGTTTTTCATAGTCGCAGAGCCAGATATTTTTACTTCAAATGAATTTTTCGACGCTGAGCATCCTACAATCATAATTGACACAAAAAAAGCAATCGAAAGCTTTTTTATTTTCATTTTTTTATTAAACTATTTTTTCTTTGTTTCGAGTAAAATTGCGAATCTTTCTTAAAGTTAATTATTTTTTTCGAAGCGATTTCATTTATAAAATTTATCGCGACATTATAATATTGATAAGCAGCATCTAAATTTATTTCTTGATTCAAATCGTCAAAAGGAGAATGATATTTTTCCAAAATCCACTCAAAATACCTTTGGGCCCCTTCTTCTACGCTTGAGTATTTATAATCAAATCCTTCGATAATCATAAATGATGGTATTCCAAAATTCTGAAAAGAAAAGTGATCGCTAAGAGAGAAATATCTCCCATCCATAATTTTTTTCATATATTCTGCATAATTCAAATTCATTTTTTTTAGCGCATTAAAAAATATATCGACCTCTTCAATTTCTTCCAAGCCGACACAAAAAAAAGAATTTGTTTCTTCAAACAAAGCTGCGGCATCTATATTTACCATTGCCAATATTTTGTTCAAAGGTATAGAAATATTATCGCAAAAAAAAGTCGATCCCAATAATCCTTGTTCTTCTCCGTCAAAAAAAATAAAACCTAAATTTACTTCATTTAAAGGATTAATAGAAAAATATCTTGCGATTTCCAAAGTCATAGCGACTCCAGAAGCATTGTCGAACGCTCCGTTATATATTGAATCTCCAGACATTGGAGGACCAATTCCAAAACCGTCGTAATGAGCTCCTATTATTATGTATTTATCCGATTTTTTTTTTGATTTGACTATTCCGCCGATATTTTGTCCTAAAAAAAAATTTTCTTTAAACTTTGGTTTAAATGAAATTTTAGACATTAATTTGAAACTTGATAAATTATTTCTTTCTTCCTTATTTAAAACTTCTTCAAATGAATATGGAGATCCTTCAAATAGAATATTTGCCTTTTCAGGATTTAACATAATCGCAAAATTTTCGCTTAATGAATAAGCTAAGATGATTTTATCAAATTGATATTGGAAAAGTCTATATTTCCAAAAATCTTTTGAAATTTTTTTTGGGTTTGGAATTAAAATGCAACCTTTAGCCCCATGAGCCATTGCATTTTTTATTTTATAATTAATATCGTCATAGTTTAATTGATTATTCGTAAAAAAAACATTATTTGGAGATCCGCTTAAAAAAACCGCCACCTTATCTATTACATCTATGCCTAAATAATCGTCGTAATCATTTTCGTAAGAGGAAATACCATAACCGACAAAAACTAAATCGGAATAATTAGCAATAATCGCTTCGAGACTATAATGCAATAAAACATAATCTTGATTTAAGACTAAGCTTTTTTCTAAAAAGTCGTTTTTAACTATTAAGTTAGTTTCGCTTTTAGGAGATAGCGAAACTAATGGTATCGATTGAAAATACGAGCTATCCCAAAAAGGCAGAGTCTTTATTTCCTTTAAATTTTTTACAATATAATTCGCTGCAATTTTTGATCCTTTAGTCCCAGGAAACCTGCCTTCAGTGGAATCAGACGCTATAAATTCTAAATGTTTGTAAAAATTATAATTAAAATTTTGCGAACGAAATGTTAGAGTTAGAATTAAAAAGAAAAATATAATTTTTTTAACGCTCATATGAAACAAGATTTTTTAAATATATTACGATAATTTTCAATATTAAAACATTTTTTATCATATGCATATTGTTCTTTTTTCTGCAAAAGATAATTAATTTCTCATATATCAACTATCGAAAAAATTAAATTATTTTATTAATTCAAGCTGCTTCAAAATTTTAAACTCTTATAAAATTTAATAGCCGTCATTTTTAATACAAACTTTTAAATAATACTAAAATTTGAAAATTGTTTCCAAATCATTCAACTAAGATATTTAGAATAAAGTGATAAAATAAATAAAATAAACTTTATAGCTTCGCCTTTTATTTCTCAAAAATTCCTTTAAAAAGTAAAAAAAAGAAAAAATAAATTTTTGAACTTTTTCAATACAATATCAGTTTAATGAATAAAATTTCAATTTTTGAGAATGCTTATTCCTAAGTTTGATAATTTTTTTGATATATTAAAAAAAAACAAATATATATTGTGAAATTTTTCATATTTTTTTATTGTGAAATTTGGCGCATTATTAGTATTTATGGGACTATAAATTTATCAAGAGGTTAAAATGAAAAAGAAACTTTTAATTAGGGACGTTACTTTAAGAGACGGTCAGCAATCACTATTTGCCACAAGAATGAGCCAACAACAGATAGATAGATTATTGCCATTATACAAACAGGCAAATTTTTACGCAATTGAAGTCTGGGGAGGAGCAATACCAGATTCTGTAATGAGGTATTTAAATGAAAATCCTTGGACAAGACTTGAAAAAATAAAGTCTGAAATTGGAAATGTTTCTTTGCTTACAGCGTTATCAAGAGGAAGAAATTTATTTGGATACAGCCCATACCCTGACGAAGTATTAGCTGGTTTTTATAAACATTCAATCGAAAGCGGCTTAAATATAATGAGAATTTTTGACGCATTAAACGATATCGACAACATGATATCGTCCATAAATTATGTAAAAAAATATGGCGGACTTGCCGATTGCGCCGTTTGCTATACTGTAGACCCAAAGTTTACAAAATTTTACAAAATTAAAGCTAAACTAACTGGAAAAAAATTGCCTGAGAATTTGTTTACAATAAATTATTTTATAAAAAAAGCCAGAGAATTGGAAAAATTAGGAGCTGATATAATAACGATAAAAGATATGGCTGGATTAATAGATCCTCATCATGCTGGTCCAATCATTAAAGAATTAAAAAAGACGATTAAAGTTCCAGTAAATTTACATACCCATTGTACTCCAGGATACGGAATAGCGTCCTTGTTGGTTGGAATTGTAAACGGAGTTGATATAGTCGACACTGCGATTTTGCCATTTGCCGGCGGACCAGCAAATCCTCCATTTGAAATTATTCAAATATTTGCCGATAAGCTCGGTTTTGAAACCAACGTTAATCTTGAAGCAATAGATAAAATTTCTATTCTACTTAGAGATATAAGAAAAGAATTAAAAGAATATGAAGAATTAAAAAAGTATCCAATTGAATTTTCGATTTCAAAATACGAACTTGATAAAAAAATAAACTTAAAATTCGACAAAGCGATAAATGCGGCTATTGTTGATAATTACGACGAAGTATTAAAATATTGTCAACAAATTGAAAAATATTTTAATCTGCCAGAACCTGACGAAGACGTTAAAGAAGCTCAAATACCCGGCGGTATGTATACCAATATGTTAGCTCAACTTAAAGCTCTAAAAATGGAACATCTATTCCCTAGAGTATTAAAAAGAGTACAAAAAGTTAGATTAGATTGCGGCATACCTCCATTAGTTACTCCTACAAGCCAAATAGTCGGCGTTCAAGCAGTCAACTATGTAATAGACGAAATTAAAGGCAACGAGCCATATACAACTAAATCAAATCAATTCGTAAGCCTTGTCAAAGGAGAATATGGAAAGACCCCTTATCAAATAGCTCCTTCTTTTAGAGAGAAAATTTGCGGGCATAAAGAAGAGGTTCCATACGACACAAAAAATTATAAAAAACAACCTAATCCTATATTAGAAGAATATGGCAACGTAAAGTTAGCTGAAAATGAAAAAGAAGAATTATTATTAGAGCTTTTCCCGCAAGTCGCTTATAATTTCTTAAAAAAACATAAAGAAATGAGATTTTTGCAAATGAAATTGGAAGAACAAAAAAGAAAAGAGATAGAATTTATTGCCGCTAAAGAAGCTTATGAAAAATTGCCAGATGAAGAAAAAAGAAAAATATTATTAAAAGGACTTTACGAAAAGTGGTAATGCATAGAGCCTCCATAAAGCCCTCTTAAGGCGACTTTAATAGTCGCCTTTGCTTAATTTTAACTCCCTCTCCTAACCCCAAAGCGGGAACGGTCTTCCCCCGCCGTTCCCTTTATTTTTAATAATAAATAATGTTTTTTTGTAATTAAGTATTCTTGTTATCTTCAAAATGTAATCAACTCATATTGAAAAAGAATAATAGAAACAAAATTTAATAATAGGCAAATAATTTTCAAATAAATTTATTTTAGAAATAATGTACTAAACTCTATGCTTTTTTACTTATTAATCAAGATTTTTTTCTATCGACTTCCTTCTAATATAATTGCTTATCAACAATCAATCCATCGACGATATTTAATAAACAAAAATCTAAAATACTTCAAACGTAAAATTAGCGCATAATTGCAATTTTATGCGCTCTAAATTTTTCTTGAAATTTATATTACAAATTATGTCTACAAGATTTCAATTTCCTTTATAATTTGCAAAAAATAAATAACAACCAAGTTTAAAGTCTTTTTAAAAAAATTTATTCCCTTGATAATCAATACTATATAAACTTAATTTTTCTTTTTTATTCATTTAAAAATATTTGGTTAAAGCAAATATTTTTTATATTTTTTAATAACAAACTTAACAAACATTCATAAAAGAGGTGTTTATGTCCGATTATATTCAAAAAGTTATTGAAATGGTAAAACAAAAGAATCCCGCCGAACCAGAATTTCATCAGGCGGTAACGGAAGTTTTAGAAACATTAGAACCTGTATTCGAACGCCATCCAGAATATCGAACTTACAAAATACTTGAAAGAATTGTTGAACCAGAAAGAGTAATTTCATTTAGAGTTGTCTGGACTGACGATCGAGGAGAAATTCATGTTAATCGCGGTTATAGAGTTCAAATGAACAGCGCGATTGGCCCCTACAAAGGAGGATTGAGATTTCACCCATCTGTAACTTTAGGAATATTAAAGTTCTTGGCTTTTGAACAGATTTTTAAAAATAGCTTGACGACCTTGCCGATGGGAGGAGGAAAAGGAGGAAGCGATTTCGATCCTAAAGGAAAAAGCGATATGGAAATTATGCGTTTCTGCCAAAGCTTTATGAACGAATTATTTAGACATATCGGACCTGATACTGACGTGCCAGCTGGAGATATCGGAGTAGGAACAAGAGAAATTGGCTACCTGTTCGGACAATATAAAAAATTAGCAAACGAATTCACAGGCGTTTTAACTGGAAAAGGTATTAATTGGGGCGGCTCGTTAATACGTCCAGAAGCGACAGGTTTCGGCGTTGTTTATTTTGCTAATGAAATGTTAAAAACTATTAACACAGATTTTCAGGGTAAAATAGTCGCTGTTTCTGGTTTTGGAAACGTTGCTTGGGGAGCAGTTCAAAAAGTTAATGAATTAGGCGGCAAAGTCGTAACATTAAGCGGACCTGACGGGTTTATCTATGACCCAGACGGAATAAAAGGAGAAAAGATCGACTTTATGTTAAAAATGAGAGCAAGCAATAGAGATAAAGTTGAAGATTACGCAAAAGAATTTAAAGTACAATTTTATCCCGGCAAACGACCATGGGGAATTAAAGTCGACGTCGCTTTGCCTTGCGCAACTCAGAATGAATTGTTGCTTGAAGACGCTAAGGAATTGGTAAAAAACGGATGCAAAGTTGTTTGCGAAGGAGCAAATATGCCGACTACTTTAGAAGCCATCAAATATTTACAAGAAAACAAAGTTTTATTTGCTCCCGGAAAAGCTGCCAACGCTGGAGGAGTCGCTACTAGCGGACTTGAAATGTCTCAAAATTCAATGAGATTGCCATGGTCCAGAGACGAAGTCGATAGAAGATTACGCGAAATTATGATCAGAATTCACGATACTTGCTTAAATACTGCTAAAGAATATAATATGCCCGGAAATTATTTAGCTGGAGCAAATATAGCTGGTTTCTTGAAAGTAGCCAATGCAATGATGGATCAAGGCTTAGTATGATTTAAAATCATTAATTTTGTCGCTAAAAAGTCCGGTTCAAAGCCGGACTTTTTTTATACTTCAAATTTTTTAATCATACTATTTAATTTAACGGCTAATTGAGCTAATTGATTAGAAGCTTTAGATATTTCAGTAATTACTTTAGCGGTTTGCTCGTAATAATCAAATAAATTATTCAAAGAAATTTCAAAATCTTCCACTGTATCTTTTTGAGTTGACGAACTGCTGTAAATTTTTTCAATTGCTTTAAGAAGATTTTGTATATTTTCCGTTATTCTTTCTATTTCATTAATCGCTTGATTTGAAAGTTTTTTTAGATTTTCATACTTTGAATACTGTTCGCTAATCGTATCGATAGCCTCTTTTGATCTTGAATTAATATTTAAAATAATGACGTCGACTTCCTTTACAGCTTTGGACGTTCTTTCAGAAAGCTTTCTTACTTCGTCTGCAACAACTGCAAAACCTCTCCCTTGTTCGCCAGCTCTGGCGGCTTCTATAGCGGCATTCAATGCTAATAAATTTGTTTGATCGGCAATATCTATAATAGTTTGAGAGATATCGCTGATTTTATCGACATCGCTTCCTAAAGACTTTACTTTTTCAAAAGCTTTTTTATTTAATACGTCAATTTCTATAGCGAAATTTAACGCCGCTTTTAAATTTAATTTGCTCTTTTCTGTAGAATCTTTAACGTTATTTGATATTGTTTTACCTTTTTCCGCTTCTTCAAAAGTAACTTTAAAAGCGTCTATAGATTTATGTATCTTTTCTTTCAGACTATGCATTTCAGCGGATTGTTCAATCGCTCCCGCCGATAGCTCCTCCAAGCTTGAGCTAATTTCCTCAGAAACATTTGCTAAATTTTGACTGGCGTCAGTAATTTCCTCAACTGCTACTTTTAAATTTCCCATGGTAATTTCAAAACTTGAGTTCAGTTCCTCAAAACTTTTATGATTAATTTTCTGAAATTCAAAATTTAATTTTTTTTCCGCTAAAAGTTTAAATTTTTCGGATAGATATTTTAAATGTCCCATTAAAAGGCGCTCTTCTTCTTCTGCCCTTTCTTTAAGTTTTTGAATTTGTACCGACGATTCTTTTATCTCATTCTTTTCTTTTTCAATTTCTTCAAAAGCATTTTTTATTTCGTTTACCATCTTAATAAAACTGCGTTGAAGATCGGCAATTTCATCTTTAGTTTTAGGCTCTTTCATTTGCAAATTGTAATTTCCATTCATTACTTCTAAAGCGTATCCTCTTAAAAGAGTAATAGGCGTTAAAATGCTTTTAGCAAATAATAAAATTAAAATTACCAAAAACAACAAGACTATACCAGTTATAATGACCGCAGATTTTATGTTATTATATATTGAATGTATTATAGTATCATAAGAAGAAAAAACTATTAAAATCCAAGGCTCTTCAATCCCCGCTAAACTTAATTGACTTGTGAAAGGAACATATTTTTTCAGGTCAATTTCTAATATATCTTCGCTTGAGATATTTTTTATTTCATATGCAATTTGATATTTTTCTTGAAATTTTTTTGTTTCTTTTCCTATCAATTGAGCGTCAAAACAATGCACTATCATATCGTTGTCCGACAAAAGAAGCTCTAAATCTCCTTCGCTAATTTTTGCGTGAGTTAAAATATTTTTTACGGAATTTAAATCCATATCAATTCCAGCTACTCCAAGGAATTTTCCTTCTACAATTATTGGAACAATAAGCGATATTTCAAAAAACATTTCTGCTTCATTGCCAGTGTAGCTATAATAATATGGAGGCAGCAAAGTTCGTTTACGCGTTTTTTTGGGAATGTTATAATAATCAGAATTTTCAACTTCTTGTTCAGATACTAAACCAGGCGTTCGCATTACCAATCCTTTATTTCGATACCAAGCGACGTTTAACCTTCCAACTTCGTTGCCAAAAAACGGGTTATTTATATAATCCTTATCTTGATCAATTGCATTTCTTTCCATTACAATCCACACGCATAAAGCGTCTTCCAATCTTTCTGTATAACTATTAACAATTTTATCAAGATAACTTCTTCTAATATTTTCTGGAATGGAGCGATAAGATTTAACGATATCCGCCAAATTTTCAGCTTCGTTAAAATATGACTCCAATTTTGCTATTACGATATTCGACCGCCACTTAAGTTCCGCTTCGTATTTTTTTGATATATTTTCTTTAACATCGTAATAATAATTGACAAGGAAATTATAACTTATAAAGCCAATAGCGGCAACTGTTGGCAATAGACTTCCCACTAATATTTTTTGCCGTAATTTTAACTTCATTTTGGTTATTTCTAGATGTTAATTATACGAATATAACAATTTATTAATACAGTTTAAAAAAATTTAACAATTGCATAATTGTAACCGTTTTAAAAGTATATTATATTTTTTCATAATAATGAATATTTTTACATCCACAAATTGCAATACAATTTTGTCAAAATTTGAAATTTAATCCCATAAACGAATAACTTAACGCTTAAATATCATTTATCCAATATTACTTTTTGAATTTGAATTTTGATATTCATTTTACGTTTTATTTAGTTAATTTCATTTTCTTTCTATAAAAAAATATATATATTTAAGTTCTTCATAATACTTTCAAGAGGTAAAATGAAAAAGGAAACTTCGCAAAAATTTATCGATAAATTTTTATATGTAATAGAAAAAATAGGCAATAAACTTCCACATCCAGCAACTCTTTTTATAATTTTTACACTCGGCGTTTTGATACTTTCCTGGCTTGTCAGCCTTTTTAATATTGCAGTTATACACCCGGGAACTGGCAAAGAAATTAAACCTATAAATCTTTTATCAATTGAAGGTCTTCATAAAATTCTATTAAATTTAGTTTCAAATTTCACCTCGTTTGCTCCATTAGGAACTGTATTAGTCGCGCTTTTAGGCATATCAATAGCTGAACATAGCGGCTTAATTAGCAGCGTTTTGAGATTGCTAATTTTAAAGTCTCCAAAAAAACTTTTAACATTTGCAATAGTCTTTTCCGGAATATTATCAAATGCTGCCAGCGAAATTGGTTATGTACTTCTAGTTCCACTATCAGCAATAATTTTTCTTTCAGTTGGAAGACATCCAATAGGAGGATTAGCCGCTGCTTTTGCAGGCGTATCTGGAGGATACAGCGCTAATATTTTGCTCGGAACTATCGACCCATTATTAGCAGGTTTGACGCAAGAGGCTGCGCATATTATTGATCGTAATTATGAAGTTAACGCGGCGGCAAACTATTATTTTATGTTTGTTTCTACTTTTGTTATTGCATTGGCTGGGACTTTTGTAACCGAAAAAATAATAATCCCAAGACTTGGCAAATACGAAAAACAAGAAACTGCAGAAGAAATTAAAAGCCTTTCCAAAGAAGAAAAAAAAGGATTGCTATTTGCCGGAATTGCGTTTATAATTTTTATTTTTTTTATACTTTTAGGTTTAGTTCCTGATAACGGTTATTTGCGCGATCCAAAAACAAACAGCATATTAAAATCTCCTTTTCTAAACGGTATTGTCGCTATTGTTTTCATAGGCGGTGCGATAAGCGGTCTCGCTTACGGTATTGGAGCTGGAACTATAAGAAATGACAATGACTTAATCAAAGGAATGAGCAAATCAATGGAAACATTGGGCTCATACATCGTTTTAGTTTTTTTTGCCGCTCAATTTGTTGCTTTATTTAATTGGACAAATATCGGATTAATTATCGCTGTAGAAGGAGCTTATTTTCTCAAATCTTCCGGGTTAGGAGCTATCCCTTTGCTTATAGCTTTTGTCATAGTCTCGTCCATTATTAATTTATTTATTGGAAGCGCTTCGGCAAAATGGGCAATTATGGCTCCCGTTTTTATTCCAATGTTTATGCTGCTTGGCTATTCCCCAGAATTAATACAAGCAGCTTATAGGGTCGGCGATAGCGTAACTAATGTTATCTCGCCAATGATGTCATATTTCGCTCTTATTATCGCTTTCCTTAATAAATACGACAAAAATGCCGGTATTGGCACATTAATCGCTACTATGATTCCTTATTCTATTGTTTTTTTTATAGTTTGGATAACTTTATTTGTTTTTTGGATAATTTTAGATTTGCCTTTAGGACCGGGAGCTGGTTTATTTATATAATTTATTTTTTTTACAAATTAAATTAATTTAGTTTGTTGAATAACACATATTTTGCTTAAACATTTAAATAGTTTTTCCTTATCTTTTTTTTACAAGCAGCTTCCTTGTGATCTTTAGTATTGAAATACAAGGAATAAGATTATTTCAAGATTTTTAAGTAGTAATCATTTTCATAAATTTTTGTTTGTTGAAAATTAAATTTATTAATCTCGTCGATTGAAGGCTCTTTTTTTAGCATAGTTTCAAAATATTTTTTCTCAAATTCAAACTCTTTATTTTCCGCGTCTAACAAAATATCAAGGTATCCTTTCTGTTCAGAATTTATAACAACATTAATTAAAATGTAATCTTTTCCGTTTCCTTTTGTAATTGGGAAACATTTATTTTTTAATTGCTTTGATAAAAGATAAGCATGAGCAAATTTTTCATTATTTCTAGGCTTGAGCCATTCGTGATAATTTTCATTAAATAAATTGTAAAAAAAGAAAGTAGGAGATACTAAAGGAAAACCTAAAGAAACAAAACAAGTCGCATATCGCGGATCTTCTCCTGATTTTACGCCGCGTATTAAGATTGAAGACGTGGATGAAAATCGCGGGATAAAATCTCTAAAATATTAAAATATTTTTTCATTAAAAGAATATTTTTTTTCAAAAAAATTATCTTTTGTTCTCGAGTGATATAGAGAACGACCGACTTTTTGTATTAGAAACTCAGGCGAAATTTTATCTTTTAACAATTCGCTTTCAAATGATTCTAAAGCGGTTTCATATCCAATGAATCCAAACCCTTTTGTAGTATCTCCAGAAAATGAAAAATTTGTTTTTATCAAGTAACCTTTTGGAGCAATTTTAACGTCGTTAACGTCAAATTTTGTATAATAAAAATTATTAGTTTCAAAATAAGCCGCTCCTCCAAATGCGTCTATAACACCAAAATTTGCTTCGACGCCTAAAGGTTTAGGAAGTTTTTTTAACAATTCTTCAAATTCAGACACAGTAGCGCATGTCATTAACGCTAATTTCATTAATTCCCCTTCTTTGTCTTTCAACGTAGTCGTATCATTCTCGGGTTTTAAATTGTACGAGGCGGAGTTAATTATTGCAAATCCAGCAGAGTTAAAACCGCCCCATAATTCTTTCCCATCAAAGTTTTCGCTGTTTACAATCCCATAATACGAATATTTGCCATCGTTAAAATATGTCACATGATTAGCTTCAAAATCGCTGTCTCTATGTTTCCATATTATGGGTCTTCCATCCTTTGTCGCTTTGCCTGAAATGATCGCCGTTGAGCAAGCTAAAATATCAAACGACAATAAGATAATCGTTGCGATAATTAAATAGATTTTTTTTGACTCGAATTTCTTCATATGATAACCTTTATAAATTATAAAAAAATATAAAAAAATGCATATAATTTCAACTAAATTTTTCAATCTTATCCTAAATAAAAAATAACCTTATTCTTTTTGTGTAAAATTAATTTAAAGGATGATTAACTTATATCGAAAGTGAATTGTAAATAATTGACAAAAAAATATAATTAACTTTTACAGAATTATATGTTTTATTGAAAATTAATAGACATATCTAAATAAGTTAACTGCAATAGGAAAAATATAAATATTTAAATATATTTAAAACAATTATTAAAATTTAAAAACAAATAAAATAATACAAAGCAAGCAACCTGCCTGCTTTGTATGATAAGATTAGTTATTAAATCTATCTGATATTTTAGTCACAACTTTAGCAGTCGCCGATAATCTAATTTTTAATGGAAGAAGTTTAGCGAAAAATAAAGTCAATTTATTTACAAATCCATGGACTGTGGAGGGTTTTTTGCCTAAATTTTTTATAGCTGTTTTAACAACCTCGTCAGGGTAAGCCGCAAAAGGACCAGAAGTAATATTCGATATTCGTTGAAATTCAGTAACTGTGCCTCCAGGATTTAAAGTTAAAACGTCAATATTTAGTTTTAGTTTTCGCAATTCTTCGTATAAACCAGCTCCTATAAAAACGTTAAAAGCTTTTGTTGCCGAATATACTGTCATATATGGAGTTGGATTTATACCGACGATCGAACCCAAAAATATAATGGCTCCTTTTTTTCTTTCAATCATTTGCGGCAAAATTTTATGAGTTAGAATAGTTGGAGCAACGCAATTGACAATGGTCATTTTAATTTCAGCATTTGAATCGTTTTTGTAAAAAGGTCCAGAAGAACCAAATCCAGCATTATTAACTAAAATGCCAATAGAATAATTTTTAACTATCGGCTCGATTTTTTCATAAAAATTTAAATCGCTTAAATCGGCTTCAATAGGAACGACCTCAATGCCATATTGTTTTTTAACTTCTTCTTTTAATTCCAACAATCTATCCTTTCGACGAGCAAGAGCTAAAGAGTTTATTCCATTACGCGCAAATTCAAGAACAAACTCTCTGCCTATGCCAGACGAAGCTCCAGTTACAAGAGCCCACTCGCCATATTTTTCTTTTAAATTCATTTTAATTCCTTTTTTAATAATATTTTATGTCGTAAAATATTTTGCTTTATATTGAAAGAATTTTAATTTTAGATTTAAAATTCGGCGCTTATCCCTATTGACGGCAAGACTCCTATCGCTGCGGATTTCTCAACGCTGTTAGTTTTTCTATCCCATCTTACGAAAGAAACATTTTTTCTGTTATAAATATTTTGTACGTCAATATAAGCGATTAAATTCCATTTGTCAAAATTAAATCTTCGGTCTACTCTTAAATCTAAACTATGTTGTTCAGGCAATCTTTTAGCTAAATAGTTTTGAACAGATTGTGTACCGTCTGAATTAAATGGGGTATAAGGCTTGCCGGTTGCAAATCTAAATTTTAAGCTCGCTTCGTATTTTGGATTAAAAATATATCCGGCGCTTAAGCTAATTAGCCAAGTTTGATCGTAAGCTCCATTTCTTAATATTCCGTCTAAGCCTTTAAATTTAGTTTGCCCATAAGTTACGCTCATTATTCCATAATGCGGTATTTCAGAAGATTTCTTTTGCATTGAAAATTCAATGCCGCGCGAAAATCCTTTGCCAAGGCTTGCAAGCGGCTCAAGTCCAAAAGAAGAAAAATTATCTTCAGCTCCCGCAAAACCAGCTCCAGTATTTGCCAGAGTTAGATATGGTCTAACTAAGCTTGTGGGATATTTTGAATAATTTTTATAGTAAATTTCAATTTTTGCTTGTATATCTTCTCTCAGCAAATGATCAAAGCCCGCTATATATTGATCCGCCTGAATGAATTTTAAATTTTTATTTTGCTCGTAAGCTGTCAGCCAAATGTAAGAGGGCGATTGATAATATCTGCCTAAGCTAACGTTAAAGTTTGTAATTGGCGTTAGCATTAAGCTCAGTCCTAGTCGCGTAGCAAAAACGAAATTATCTTTAATCGCGTTAAAATAATCGGCTCTCAAACCTGCGTTTATTCTAACGCGCTCTAAAACGACATGATTAAATTGAGCGTAAGCCCCAAGCTTATAATAATTCTCATAAACATTCGCATTTGTTATCGGCAAAATTTCTCCAAAAGTTGTTCTAAAAGTAGGAAACCTTAAATCGCTTTTAAATCGAATATGTTTGGCTATAAAACCCAATGTAAGCTCCGATTTGCGAGGCGTTATAAAATTAAAATCCGCTTTTATAAAATTCTCCCCTTCGCGCGAAAGATTTTTAAATATATAATTTAATGCGCTGTCTCTTTGATAAGTATCGTAATCTACAAAATTTCTTCCCAAAGTTATGTCAAAAAATCCGTAAGAATGTATATGTCTATAAGAAAAACCTGTCACATATTGAATTTGATCGCTCGCAAAAGCTCTAGTATTGTCGAGTCTTTTTTCTGGAGTATCGTTGAAAAATTTTACGTTGTCGAACGCTCCAATATAAAGAAAAGATAATTTATTTTTTTTATCAATATCGTAATTATATTTCGCTAGTGCATCATAATATTCTGGAACAAAAGAAAAGCCGGCTGCTCTAAATATTAAATCTAAATAACTTCTTCTTACCGAAAAAATAAATGTTTGATCGGTTGCTATTGGTCCTTCAAGATTTAATCCAAATTGAGTAGCCGATAAAGTAGCTTTGCCGCCTATTTTATCTTTCCTGCCTTCTCTTAGATTAATTGATAATACAGAGGACAATTTATCGCCATATTGAGCGGAGAAACCTCCAGTTGAAAAAGAAGTATTGGAAACAAAATCTAAATTTATATAACTTAGCGGTCCGCCTGTAGCTCCTTGAGCGCCAAAATGATTGATGTTTTGAACTACAAATCCATCGACAATAAATAAATTTTCAGATGGAGCCCCGCCTCGAACGATTAAATCGTTTCTTCCGGGATCAGCAAAGGCAATACCGGGCAAAACTGATAGGGCTCTAACGACATCTTCAAATCCGCCGGGAGCTCTTCTAATTTCTTCCTGACTAAAACCGCGAACGCTAACCATTTCGCTTGGAATTTTTGAAAAATATTCCGCTTGAACAACAGCGTCTTGAAGTTTAATAATCGCTGGCATTAGTTCAACATCAACCATTGCCGGCCTTCCGCTTGAAACAATAATGTCAGTTTTAATTACGCTTTCATAACCAACGGCTGAAAATTTTATTTTATATGTTCCTATAGGAACGTTTTCTATTTTATAAGAGCCATTAATATCTGTTGCCGCTCCTATTGTAGTATTTACAAGTATTATATTTACAAAGGGCAAGCCTTCTTTAGTTTGTTTATCTATTACTTTGCCGATTATAGAGCCTCGCGGTTGAGCATAAGTAGCATAGTTAGTTAAAATCAAAAACATAACAAATAAAATAGAATTATTTAATTTCATATGTCGCCTCGTTTTTTTATATTACTTAAAGTTTTTATCAGCTTTATAAACGTAAAACAAAATCAAAAAGTTTATTATGGATTACGATGTTATTATAATTGGCGCCGGTTGCGTTGGTTTAGCATGCGCAATGGAATTTTCTCGACTTAATAAAAAAGCGTTAGTCGTTGAAAAAGAAAGCAGAATAGGTACCGGAGTATCAAGCCGCAATAGCGAAGTAATTCACGCTGGAATATATTACCCAAAAGGCTCTTTAAAGAGCGAGCTTTGCATAGAAGGAAAAAATTTATTATACGATTATTGTTCGAAAAAAAATATTAGTTGCAAAAGAACTGGAAAATTTATCGTCGCTACAACATCAGAAGAATTAAACGAGTTAGAAAAAATTAAAAAGAACGCCGAAGAAGCTGGAATGCGAGATTTGTTCTTTAAAACTAAAAAAGAAATTGAAAACGAAGAACCTGAAGTTTATTGCGTCGGAGGTCTATATTCTCCGACAAGCGGAATTCTATCGGCTCACGAACTTATGGATTCTCTAAAATCTGACGCTGAAAATAAGGGAGCAGATTTTTTATTTAAATCTCAAGTTGAAAAAATTGAAAAAATAAAATCAACCGACAGTTATAAAGTTTTAATTTATGATAACGACGGCGAGTTAGTGGAAGTCGAAACATACGCTATAATCAATTGCAGCGGTCTTTATTCAGATTTAGTCGCTAAAAAATTAGGAGTTTATAAAAACGAGTATGAATTAACTTTCGTAAAAGGAAATTATTTTAAATTAATTGGAGCTAAGTTAAACGTAAAAAGATTAATTTACCCCGTACCTCTAAAAAATTTAAAGAGTCTTGGAATACATGTAGTTATTGGAATTGACGGAAGCATAAAGTTAGGTCCCGACGCCGAAGATATGAATGAAAGAGTCGAAGATTATAAAGTAAACGAAAGCAGAAAGGTCCCTTTCTTTGAATCGGTAAAAAAATATTTGCCAAAAATAAAACTTGAAAATTTAGAGCCGGATATGAGCGGCATTAGACCGAAATTAAAATATCCCGAAGGCTTTAAGGATTTTATAATCCAAAACGAAATTGAACTTGGATTCGCCAATTTTATTAATTGTATAGGCATAGAATCTCCAGGTTTGACTTCCTGTCTGGCAATTGCAAAAAAAATTTCTTATATCTTAAATTTTTATTAATTTAATAAAAACAATTATATAAAAAATTTAGAGGCGTAAATTGGAAAAGGATTTCTCGCAATTTTTAAAGGATTTATTAAACAGTCATTTATTTAATTCAGAGGAGAAAATAAAAGTAATCGAAACTTTGTCTAAATCTTTAAATGATAAATTTTTTATTGACAAATCCGCAGTTTGCATATTTGAAAAAATCGGAAAAATAGTTTTTTGGAATAAATTATTTGAAGATTATTTTTCAGATTCCGTCGAAGAGATCCAAAAACACTCTATTTTTGAAATCTCGCAATTGAAAGGCATAAGAATAAATGAAATAATAAAAAATTTAAAAGATAAGTTTTCAGATATACGCATCTTAAATACAAAAAAAGGGGAAAAATCTTTTCAAATTAATATAGACAAATTAAGCGACGCAAAATCCGAAGTTTATCTGTTGCAAATTGTAGATATGGATGAAAATAAATTAAGACTCGCCGAAGAATTTAACAAACTTGACATATTTTATAGTCTAAGCGAAAATATATCAGAGTTTTTCTGGATTTCAAAAAAAATAAATGGAATTGAACATGTAGAGTATTTTGGAGGCATTGAAAAAATTACTGGATATACAGCCGATGAAATAAAAAGTTTTCCAGGAAGAGTACTTTATATAACAATAGAAGAAGATAAGAATAATATTGCTTTGGAATTGTCCAAATTCGAACAGGACTCGACGCTTTCAGAAATAACATTGATTTATAGAATAAAAAGAAAAGACGAAAATATCGCGTGGATAAAAGAAAGAATTAAAGTCAAAAGAAATGAAAAGGGGGAAATAGAAAGTTATTATGGAGTTGTTTTAGATATAACTGATTTTAAAGAAACTGAAAAAAAATTAAAAGAAAAAGAAGAGGCTTTGAAACAAACCAATAGCGCTAAAGATAGATTCATTTCAATTGTCGCTCACGATTTGCGAGCTCCTTTTACAAGCATTTTGGGATTTGCAGAAATTTTACTAAACGAACCCGATATAGATCCGGAAGAAAAAGAAGAATATTTAACTTACATTTATGAAGCTTCTCAAAATCAACTTCAATTAATAAATTACTTGCTCGATTGGTCAAGATTGCAAAGCGGAGCGATTAAAGTCGAGCCTAAGAGAATCAGCGCTAAAAAAATTGTAGACGATTGCGTCGCTATGCTTACCGGCAACGCAATTCGAAAAAATATTGAATTAAAAGCGCTCGTTTCAGATGACATCTACGTTCACGCCGACGAACGATTATTAACACAAGCTATTCAAAATTTGCTTTCAAATGCAATAAAATTTACTCCAGACGGGCTATCCGTTACTATTTCTGTTCAAAAATTTAAATCTGGAATGGTCGAATTTATAGTAAAAGATCAAGGAGTTGGCATACCTGAAAAAGATCAAGAAAAGATTTTTAGATTTGACGTTAAATATACTACCGAAGGAACTCGAGGAGAAAAAGGTTCGGGATTGGGTTTAACCTTGGTCAAGGAAATAATAGAAAAGCACGGAGGTCAAATCTGGTTTTATTCCGAACAAAACGTTGGAACCGAATTTCACTTTACAATTCCAGAAGCTAATTTGAGCATCGCAATTATTGAAGATAACAAAGCTGATAGATTGTTGTTTATAAAAGTTATAGAAAAGAATTTTCCATCCGCCGAGACGTTTTGTTTTCAAAATGGCTTTGAAGCTTTAGCCGAACTTAAAAAAATTCCCGATATTATAATTGCCGATCACGATATGCCATTAATAAACGGATTGCAGTTTATCGAAGGGTTTAAAGAAAAATTTCAAGATTCCGCTTCTAAAATTTTAATAATATCTTCTCATTTAGACGACGATCTAATAGAAAAATATAAATCTTATGGGGTCGTTGAAATTTTAATTAAGCCAGTCGACATAAAGAAATTAACAGAATCTCTAAACAAATTAGCTTTTTAATATGCTTCAACAAAAAGAAATATCAAATTTGCAAAAAGACGAACCTATAAATCACTATTTTCTAATAAAAAAAATCGAAACTAAAGTAAATAAAAATGAAAAAGAATATTTATTGTTTGAACTTGGAGATCACTCTGGCAGCATTATCGGATTTAAATGGACTAATATTAGCGAGTTTCATAAACAGCTTGAACCCGGCGAAATAGTTAAAATTAAAGGCAAAACTTTAGACTATAACGGACAAATTCAAATATCAATAGATAACATCTACAAACCTTCTGAAAACGAAAACATTCCGATAAGTTATTTTCTTCCAAGATGCGACAAAGATATTGAAGATTTAAAAATTAAATTTTGGAAGAGAATCGACAATATTAAAGACGATAATTTAAAGAAATTATTAAAAGTTTTTTTTACCCCCGAAGTTTTCGAAAAATTTTGTTTGGCTCCCGCCGGCAAAAGCTGGCATCATGCATATATTGGCGGATTGCTTGAGCATGTCATTGAAATGATTCGCTTAGCGGACTTAATTTGCGATCTTCATAAAGAAATAAATCGAGATCTTCTTATCGCTGGATGCGTTTTGCATGACGTCGGTAAAATTGACGAATTGTTTTACGATAGAAATTTCGATTATACAGACGAAGGAAAATTAAACGGACATATTTTAATCGGCATTTCGCTTTTAAATAAAGCTATAAATAAACTGGACAATTTCCCTCAAGAATTGGAACGACAATTAATTCATCTTATTGCAAGCCATCAAGGCAGATTAGAATATGGCTCTCCAATCGAACCTAAAACATTAGAAGCAATAGCTTTACATGGAATCGACGAATTGAGCTCAAAGGTAAACGCTTATAAATCGGCAATAAAACAAGATTTAAATTCCGGAAGCAAATGGACTCGCTATCAACCTTTGATTAATTCGATGATATATATACCAGATAACTTCGGAAAGAATTAGTTTATAAATAAGAGGGCATAATGCGAATTATTTTATATCTTTCAATTTTTTTAATCAACGGCGTTGTTTTATCGCAAAATATCGAAGAACTTATAAATCAAGGCGATTTTTACGCGGAAAAAGAATTTAATAATAAAAAAGCTTTAGAATTATATTTGCAAGCGGAAAAAATCGCTCCAAATAATTATGATATATTATGGAGAATCAGCAGAGCTTTCGTAGATATTGCGGAGCATATGCCGGATGCAACCAGCGAACAAAAAAAGGAACAAGAAAAAATTTATAATTTAGCTCTAGAATATGCCGAGCGTTCTGTTAAAATTGCTCCAGATAAAACTATAACTTTACTGCGACGAGCAATAGCTAATGGAAGAATAGCTTTATATAAAGGCGTTTTTTCTGTATCCGGCGTCGTCAATAGCGTTAAAGAAGATTTAGAAAAAGCGATATCCTTAAATAATTCTGGTACAATTGCTCTTGCTACATCTTATTATGTTTTAGCTCGAACCCACTCAAAAACCTCCGAAAAATCTAAGCTTTTTAGAATGCCTTTGGGATTAGGTTGGGCTGATTTAGACAAAGCTATAGAATATTTTGAAAAAGCGATTAAATTGCGTCCCGATTTTAGAATGTATAGATTAGATTACGCTAAAGCTTTAATTAAAAAAGAAGACAATAAAAAAGCTATTGAACAATTAGAAGCGATTAAAAACATTCCAAAGTACGACGAAGATGACGACGAATTTTTAAAGGAAGCTGAAAAGCTAATTAAAGAATTAAAAAAATAAATTCTTTAAACATGGAAATTCCAAAATCGTTAATCGATAAACTAAAAGAATCAAAAAAAATTGTTTTTTTTACAGGAGCTGGAATTTCAGCCGAAAGCGGAATTCCAACATTTCGCGGTGAAGGCGGAATCTGGAATAAATTAAAACCTGAAGAATTAGCAAATTTCAACGCATTTCTTAAAAATCCAGATCTTGTTTGGGAATGGTATCAATATCGTAGAAAAATTATTCACGAAACAAAACCAAATCCGGGGCATTTGACTATTGTTTCGTTTGAAAAATATTTCGACGTAACTGTTGTCACTCAAAATGTGGATAATTTGCATCGAAGAGCCGGATCTAAAATCGTATATGAATTGCATGGCAACATTGAAAAAAATTATTGCATAAGCTGCGGGAAAAGATACGACGATATCGACTTTAGTTCATTTGAAAAAAATGTTCCAAAATGCAACACATGCGGCGGACTAATACGCCCCGACGTGGTTTGGTTCGGAGAATTTCTGCCTGAAGACGAATATGCCGCATCCGAACGCGCCGCTCGCAATTGCGATATTATGTTTGTCGTTGGAACATCCGCAGTGGTATATCCGGCGGCTAATATACCGCATATTGCCAAAAGATCTGGAGCTAAAATAGTTGAAATAAATGTCGATCGAACAGAACTTTCTTACTATGTCGACTATTCGTTGTTAGGAAAAGCGGGCGAAATTTTGCCTAAATTATATGAAGAATACATTAAAGCTTTATGAATGACATTAGCTTTTTTCTTTGGCCACTAATTTTTAATCACAACAATTTTTTTAATTTTACTTTAAAGCTAAGCAAATATTTTATAGAACTGAAGCTAGTTTCGGAAAAAACCTGCCTCTTCTACGGCAGGTTTTTTAGAGTCAAACTAAAACAGTTTTTTGACCAAAATTATTTTAATTCAAAATTAATCTTACTTAATTAAAATCATTTTTTTCGTTTGACTAAATTCTCCCGCTTGTATACGATAAAAGTAAACTCCGCTAGGAAATGTAGAAGCGTTAAAATTAACTGTATATTCTCCCGCAGACTTAAAGACATTTTCCAGAATTTTGGCTGTTCTACCCAAGACATCCATTATTTCTAATCTTACGTTGCAAGAATATGGAATAACGTAACTAATTGTAGTACTCGGATTAAATGGATTTGGATAATTTTGTCGCAATTCAAAAGAAAGCTTTTTTATATTATCTTGATTATAAGCTGTTGTATGCGCGCATATATAAGCTTTTTTAGACGGATAGAAATTGCTGCCATCAGTAGAACCACCGCCTAAAAATAATACTCCCGAAGAAAGAACTCTAAAAATAAGTCCAAAAGGATAATCGCCATAATTAAACCAGCCTATTGGATCAGTTCTTGCTAAAGTAGATAAATTCACCGATATGGGCAAAACGACTTGCTCCTATCCAAATACTTACCCAAAAACTTTCTATTATCTGTATCGGATTATATCCGCGATTAGAACCAGGCTTCGGTAATGCTATTTCTTTCATATATTCCTTTATCTCTAATTTATCTAATAATACCTTCATCATTCGCATACCGCCCCACGATGTTACAGCTTTATCTACTAATTCATATTTTATTATTCCCATTTTTTCTTATCCTTTTTTTTCTCCTTAATTTAATGTTTTTTTTGAACTTATCAAGTTTTTTTCTTCCTATTGAATAATTTGGGATAATTGAAAAAAAATTTTTCATTAGCTCGGACAGTATAAGCATAGCCTTTAATCCCCCTTTGTAAGGGGAATTAATTTTTTTCCTTAATATAATGTTGGTTGGCGAAGCATTTTTGCTAACAATTAAAAATCTTCTTATCTACAAAAAAATTCCTACAATATTTTAATTATTTACAGCTTTTAAAACTATATCTATAAAACAATATAATTTTGAAGATAATATATATCGTAGATACAATATTATTACAAATACAAATATAATATAATATAATATAATTACAATTATATTTCTAATGATTGCTAATATATCGTAAATACAAATATATTGCAAATACGAATATATTATTTGTATAAAAAACTATAAATTTTAGTTGGTTTTATGCTAAACAAATAGCGTAAGGTGTTGATTATATTGTTGATATGGGGTTGTATGTTAAATATTTATTTTGGGCGTTAGCCCTGCCCGCGCAAGCGGGCTAAGCTTACACCGTCTGAGCTAATAAAAAATATATCGTATTTAAAAAAAATTTAACTTGATAATTATATTTATTTTACATAATTTACAATTAAAAAATTTAATTACATAATGGAGGTTTTATGATAAAAAAAATCTTATTCACAATTTTATTAACCATTTCTATTTCTTATGCACAAATAGGAAATAATTACTCATTTGCCAATAGCGGCACCAGTACAGCTTATGATACAATTACAGGCGGGACATTGGTAATACTTACTGGTGATTATGATGAAGGCTATGCCAACTCTTTGCCTATCGGTTTTAATTTTAATTTTAATTTTAATGGCACCACTTATAATAAGTTTGGGGTTAGTACAAACGGTTGGATGATGCTTGGTAATGGTTCAACAAATATCTCCAATGCAATTTTGAGTAATTCGTCTTCTAATATTTTAAGCGCACCATTTATTGCACCACTCTGGGATGATCTAAAATTGATTTACACGCCTGCTTCAAAATCTGTTATAAAATATAGAACAACCGGAACATCTCCTAACAAAGTACTTGAAGTTGAATGGAGAAATGTCAGATGGAATTTTCTAGCAAGTAATGCGGTAATTAGTTTTAAAGTTAAATTATATGAAAATAATGGCAAAATTGAGTTCCATTATTCTGACGCTGGGGGAACACCTACTATGGCAAGTGCTTCTATATGTATTGCAACTGGTACAAATAATTATTTAGCAGTAGCTACAGATTTTAACTCAGCTAGTTCATCAAGCTTTGTAACATCTATAAGTACAAAACCTGCTGATAATACATTGTTGACATTCACATTAGCTAATATGACTATTGTTAATTCTGCTTATAAAGATGCAACAACTGGGAATAAAGGGAGAGGTAATTACTACGCACTTAAAAGGATAAGAGTTAAAACACTAGGTGTTAATAATCCACTTTCACTTACACAAATTAATTTGAATTATACAGGTACATCTGTAAGCGATATTGAGGATTTAAAAATTTATTATACTGGAAACAGTGCAACTTTTAATACAACAACACAGTTTGGTTCATCAGTTGCAACACCATCTGCAAATGATAATATATCTGGTACACAACAATTAGTAGGTGGTGATAATTATTTTTGGGTTTATTTAAAAATCAATAATACTGCAACGCTTAATAATACTGTTAATTATCAAGTATCACAAATAACAATATCATCAACAAATTATAATCCTGATGATAGTACAACAGCAGGTATTACTATAATGCCAGGTTTAACAGGTACCAAAACAATAGGTACTGGTGGAAATTATGCAAATCTTTCTAATGCTATAAGCGATTTAAATAGCTTAGGTGTTGACGGGCCAGTTGTATTTGAGTTTATGAATGGTTATACAGGCGAAACATTCAGCAGTGCACAAACAATTAACGAAATTTCTGGTGCTTCTGCAACAAATACAATAACCTTTAGACCTGCTTCTGATGTAACTTCAGATATAGTATTTGATGCTGCAACAAATAAAGCGATAGTATTTGATGCCTCAAAATATGTTATTTTTGATGGTAGACCTGGTGGTACTGGAAGTAATAAAAAAATAATAATTAAAAATGCATCAACTTCCAATCCTGTTATCCAAATTTATAATAGTTCACAAAATATAGAATTAAAATATTTGAAAATTTTGGGACAAAATACAGCTACATTCACAACACCCGGAGTAATATATTTAGGTACTGCTGGTTCACTTAATAATGAAAATATAAAAATTAACAATTGTGACATTGGACCAAATGGAACTACATATCCAGCTTATTTAATTTATAGTTATGGTCCTTCATGTTCAATTGTTAATAAATATGTGTATTTAGAAAATAATAATTTCTATGATTGGCGTGCATCTTCTACTCCAACTGCGGTATACGTTTATTCATATAATAGTGATTGGGTAATAAAGAATAATAGTTTTTACCAAACTGTAGCATATGCGGGAACAGCTTCAACAACAATTTATGCTATAAGAGTTTCAGCTGGGGTAAATAACTGGATAGAAGGAAATAAAATAGGTGGAAACGCACCAAATTTAAGCGGTACTTGGCAAATAAATGGAACGGCTGAATCTTACAAATTTGTTGGTATAGATTGTGCATTTGGTACAACACCTACAACTGCTTATAATTACATAAAAAATAATACAATTGCTAATATTGATTTCTTATCGTCATCTGGTACAACATCCGGTAGTGGAACTTGGTGTGGTTTACAGATAAGTAGTGGGCATTTTCGTGTTGAAGGGAATACAATTGGTTCTATTTCTACTGCTTCAAATATAAAACTTACTTGTTCTAATCTTGCTTGGATGGTAGGAATGAATTTGTCTGGATCAACAGCAACAGATACTATTTTAAATAATACTATATGTGGTTTAGAAAATACTGGTAGTATAGCATCTAGTGCGGGTGTTATTAAAACTATGGTTATAGCAGGTAGTACTGATAAATATATAGCAAATAATACAATTGGGAGTACATCACTTGCTAACGCTTTGAAAGCTGGAACTGATGGTACTTCAACTTCTGCTACAGGTGTTGTTGGTATAGAAGTAGGATCAACTGCTAATAATATTATCACTAATAACACAATTGCAAATTTTGCAAGTTATGGAACTTCCACATCTGCTGGTAATGTATGGGGAATTAAAACAACTGGCGGTTCTACTAATACAATCTTGAATAATACAATATTTAATCTTTCAAATAAAAATAAAAATACTAACTCCGGTAGTTCAACTCCAACTGCTGGAATTTCTGCTACATCAGGCACAACAAACAATATTAAAGGAAATACAGTATATGCAATTTCTTCTACAAGTGGCGCAGCAGTTTATGTAGCTGGTATTGTTTCTCATACAAATGGAAATGTCGAAAATAATAAAATATATAACATAACAGCTAATTATGCTGGTGCTACAGTTGTAGGTTTATATAAAACAAGAGGCACTACAAAAATTGTCAATAATATGGTTACTGTTGGAAGTGAGGTAACAAATAATGTGATCATAAATGGTATCTATGATTTTTTAGGCACAAATGATTATTTTTATAACAGTGTTTATGTTGGTGGTAGTGTAAATGAAGCAGGTACTAATAGTACTTTTGCTCTTAAAAGTGATGTAACAACTAATACGAGAAAATTTTATAACAATATTTTTGTAAATAACCGTAGTAATACAACAGGGACTGGAAAACATTATGCAGTTAAGTATGGTGGTAGTAGTGCTAATCCAACAGGTTTAACAGCTAATAAAAATATTATTTACGCTGGTGGAACTGGTGGTGTATTCGGATTTTTCAATAATGCAGATGTTGCAGACTTAGCTAATTGGCAAACTAACACAGGAAAAGATAGCAATTCTGTTTATTTTAATCCTTCATTTGTCAATACAACTAATGATTTGCATTTAAACATTTCAGCTATCGATCATAATTATGATGGTTTCTATTATTCATCTGAATATTCTACAGATTTTGATGGCGATACAAGAAATACAAGTATTCCTTACATTGGTTGCGATGAGGTAACTGCTTATCCTTTACCAGTAGAATTGGCATTTTTTGAAGCAAAAACTACTGAAAAAGGTATTTTAATTAAATGGTCAACCGCAAGCGAAGTTAATTCAAATAAATTTGAAGTTGAGAAAAATTACAACGGTAAATGGGAAGTTTTATCAACTGTAAATGCTAAAGGAAATACAAATACAACAACAAATTATGAAATTTTAGATAAAATTATCAATAGCAAGTCAATACAATACCGCTTAAAAATGATAGATAACGATGGAAGTTACAAATACAGCAGTATTGTAGTATTAGAAAACTTAAAACCAATCAAATATGAGTTGATGCAAAACTATCCTAATCCATTTAATCCAACTACAGTAATAAATTATGGTATACCACAAAGCTCAAAAGTTATATTGAAAGTCTACAACATTGCAGGACAAGAAGTTATGAAATTATATGAAGGCGAGCAAGAAGCAGGTTATTACAGCATCAACTTCAATGGAAATAGCTTAACAAGTGGTATTTATATTTACAGTTTAGAAGCAGGAAATGTAAAAATTAGCAAAAAGATGATGTTGGTCAAATAAAGATATAATTATTTATCTAGCCCTTGCTAACCAAGCAAGGGCTTTTTTTTATTATCCCAAATTATGCATTAGGAAATACAAAAGGGGGTGAAGCATTATCTATTTTAGAGAATAAGCCTTCCAACCAGTGGCGTTTTCTACCATAAGTTGAAATTTTTAGGACCTTACCCTTAGAGCTTTTTACTACCCAACTTCCTAATGCAAAGCATTTGAATTTTAATGTGTTTAGCGTAGATTGTGGATGATTTTGTAAGACTATATGCCTAAATAAACTCATCAGATTATATGCAAAAATTGCCATTCGAAATGCTGCCTCTGTTGCCCAAAATTTCTTCATACAAAAACCATCTATGGCAAAATCATACTTTAGTTCTTTTATTCTATTTTCTGCATCTGCTCTATCTTTATACATATTCCATATTTGCACCGCTGGCAAATCTAAATTCGTTACATATACGCTATAACGATATTGTGGCGGTGTTTCAAACAATAATATCTTCCCGCTAGCTTTGGGATACTTTTCTATTTGTTTTCTTACTATTACAAATATTCTTTCTTTTTCCCAACTTAAAGCTTTATACTTTGTCTCTTTTATTTGTATTCCATCTTTTAAGGTTATCCACTCTTTTGATTCTTCAAATATCATATATTTTATCGCTTCGTATAATTTTACTGATACTATGTAATTAAGTTTATGTCGCTCTAAATAATTAAGAAATCTATCTGAATAAAAACCACTATCTGCCCTTACTAAACCTATCTTCTTATCTGATAATATTTCTAATGTATCCTCTAAAAATCCTTAAAAATTACTTATAGCTGCTGTATTACCTGGCCTTAACCACGAATTTATTACCATTCTTGTCTCTGCCATAAACGCTATCAATGGGTGATGGGATGATCTACCAGGCTTATGCGGATTATACCCAACTTTACTCCCTTCCTGTTCTCCATAGCGTGTCATTACTGCGCTATCTAAATCTATAGTAACTGATGTTATTTTTATCTTTTCAAAAAACCATCTATTCAATCCTATAAATATCTCGTTGTTTAATTGCATATTGAATTTATTAAAAAATCTGCTGTAAGTACTTTGTGATGGCGCTTCTTTCCAGTTAAATATTTCCTTCAATACTTTATCGTATCTTAGCCAACTACTATGGGCAAAACGACTTGCTCCTATCCAAATACTTATCCAAAAATTTTCTATTATGTGTATCGGATCATATCTTCGATTAGAACCAGGCTTCGGTAATGGTATTTCTTTCATCTATTCCTTTATCTCTAATTTATCTAATAATACCTTCATCATTCGCATACCCACCATGATGTAACAGCTTTTTCTACAAATTCATATCTTTTTATTTCCATTTTTTCTTATTCTTTTTTTTCTCCTTAATTTAATGTTTTTTTGAACTTATCAAGTTTTTTTTTTCCTATTGAATAATTTGGGATAATCGTACTATCTTCTGGAATTATCCATTTCCGTATGGTTGTAAAACTATTAGTTTTTCTATCAAACTTTTCGACGTATTGTATATAAAGCCCCGCCTGTTGGATTGCTCCCTCCAATTACAACAGCATTAGAGTCGCTTGTCGGAATAACATATGGCATAGCTCTCGGGAAATTCAAAGTTCCGCTTAAACTAAAAGTATTGGTATTTGGATCAAATATTTCAGCTTGAGCGTTAGCATTGTTATGAACCCACCATGCTCCTACGATCAAAACTTTTCCATCTAACAAAGTTGCGCAACCGCTTGAAGCTCTAAATAAGTTGGTTTTGCCTAAATTTGTTATTGCGTTGTTTAAAGGATTAAAAATAAAAGTATTATTATAAGCAGGAACGCCCCAATCCGAACAACCTCCAAAAACTAATATTTAGCCATCTTTTAGGCGAGAGGCGGAACAACCATCGGCAGGATATGGAATCGTCAACTCTGAATAATTTCCGGCATTGTAAATAAGAATACTATTTAACGATACGAAATTATTTCCATGCCCGCCTATTGACAAAAATCTTCCGTCTGATAGAGAGACATTAACCGTTGCCATTCGCTCAGTTGGCAGAGGAGGCAAATCTGTAAAAAAACCTCCGGCATTATCTGATTGCGATTTAGTATTTTGAAATAATAAACATATTAAAGCCGCTAAGAGAGAAAGTTTTCTTTTCATATCGCCTCCATTTTTATGATAGAAGAAATTAGCATTTTAGATAGACAATTTATATGCCATATTGAATCCGATATTTACTTGCTAATTATTTAACAATTCTTTTGGAGTTTGATAAAAATTTAAATATAGAATAATCTGAAACTTATTAGCTCATTAGTAATTTTTGAATAAAAAAGATAAAATTGTATTATTTGTTATACAATAAAAGAAAAAAATAC
>Ga0308414_1000224_pt1 | contig 35998 bp, 20 predicted proteins | sample HotsprSampleOS50_FD_205667 | JGI IMG/M metagenome (GOLD analysis project Ga0308414, IMG submission 205667) | Hot spring phototrophic mat microbial communities from Octopus Spring, Yellowstone National Park, Wyoming, United States - 20090730_OS50 ... | reverse complement strand
TGATGTGTTTGTTATTGTTATTGAATCTACTACTGTCTGCTGTGGCATTAATATCTTTGTCATTGATATTGGATTTACTCCTATTGACGGTGCTGCTAACGTTGTCCCGTTTGCACTGTTGGATACAAGCGACCAATTTCCCCAAGCATCTCTTGACCTAATTGCAAAATGATAAGTAGTGCTAAAATTAAGTCCAGTTACTGTTAATTGCTGAGGTGTGCCACCTGCACCAGGAGCACCTGGGTAAGTTAACGGAGTCGCATTATAAAATGAAGTAGTATCTGTAATTGGATTTAAAGACCATCGAATATCATACTGAATTACTCCACCCATTGAAGTATCGAATGGAGCTGTCCAAGTCAATCTTAATGAGTTGGAAGTAGGATCTACAACCTGAAGATCGGTAATTCTTGTAGGAGGAACTGTATCGGGAGTTCCTAAACTTTGCAAAGCAGCAACCAAATTAATTAAACCTTTACCATAGGTATTATCTTCTCCGGCAGTTCCTAAGTCAACTGCAGTGTTGTAAAGTGCCATTTTAATTTGATGACCAGTTAAAGTAGGAGCAAATTGTTTTAACAAACCTATTGCTCCAGCTACATGAGGTGCAGCCATCGATGTTCCACTTAATTGATTATACCCTGTTGCAGTTCCAGATGAACGAACATTAACACCTGGAGCTGAAACCTCAGGTTTAATTAATAAAGATCCGGTTCCACCACAAGTTGATGGTCCGCGACTCGAAAAATTTGCAACTGGGTTATTATTCCCTCCATTATAAAGAGAAGCATCAATAGCAGCAACTGCAAAAACATTAACTTCATTTGTGTTAATATTTTTAGGTTTTGTAATGGTGCTGGCGTTAGGACCTTGATTACCTGCAGAAAAAACTATTGCAATACCTGCTGTTTCTACAGCATCGAAAGTTTGTTTGTATAGACCTGAACATTCATTGGTTGTATTTGGATCGTGCCAGCTGCAGGAGATTGCATCAGGCATATCAGTGATTGTTGAAGGATTTCCATCAGGATTCATCGCCCATTGAAAAGCTGCAATAGAGTTTGAAGTATGAGGACTTGTACAAATAGTTTTAGCAGCGATCCATTGAGCATCAATTGCAACTCCGATCGTATCTGCAGTAGTAGTTGATCTACCTACCATTGTTCCAATTGTGTGTGAACCGTGTCCATCGCAATCACTTGGAGTCGTCGTTCCTGCTGGATCAAACCAAGCTTGATTAGAAGGCACAAAATTTCCTCTCCACTTATGCCAATAAGCTGGGTGATTTGGATAAACACCAGTATCAATGTTCATCAATAATCTTCCTTGTCCGGTAATTCCCATTGCCCACAACTCTGGAGCTTTAATAACTCTTAGTCCAATTTCAATTGATTCCCCAGCATTACCCTCGTCAGAATCTCCAACTTCAACAGGTCTTTCTAATTCAAGAAAAGCATCCAAATCCATTTCAGCAATATCCATCCTCATCATCAATTCGTTATAAACTGAGGGTTTGGCTTCAATCATTAACATATTAGCAACCCAAAAGGACTGGAATTGAAAAACCTCACCAGAGGATTCTTTTGACTGCAAATAGTTAATAAGATTAGTTTGTGTTTCTGCGGCTTTTCTCTGTAATGTAGTTATTACTGTATAAGCTCTCTCTTCCAGAGTAGCTTTTGAATGGTAAAGACGTTGATCTAAAGCCAAAAGATCAACTTGGTCACGCAGATAAACTAACCCGCGTATATAATCATTCTCTTTAGCTGATTGAATAGCATTCATCAATCTTGTGCTGACTTCAATCTGTGCAAAAGAATTTGAAAAAAGAATGACAGAAAGAAAAAGAAAAGAAAAGAATTTTTTCACTTGTTACGCTCCTTTAATAATTTTTGACATTTAAACCTAAACTAAAAATACTAAAAATTCAATAAAAATATTTTTCCAAGCCATAAAATTTTTATCCGCCTTTAAGCAAAATCACTAATAACTTTTTTATCTATATTTTTGAATCAGAAAAAAAAATCAACGTTGATATTTTTCGGAAAGGTGCCGGAGTGGTTGAACGGGACGGTCTCGAAAACCGTTTAACACATTTTGTGTTACGAGGGTTCGAATCCCTCCCTTTCCGCAGTTGATTTAGAAAATATTTTTATAAAATTCTTTCTTCTGTAGTAATATCAAAGAAATTTATTTTATCCAGATTTAATGTAAACTTTTGCTTTGTTCCTTTATCAATAGACATAAAGCCTCTATGCTCCGCAACAAGTTGATTGCCTTCAAAAGTAAAATAAATTAACATTTGATTTCCTAACGGCTCAATTAAGTTAATTTCCACCTCAATCTCAACATTAGCTTCGACCTGATAATCCCCATTTAACATTAGCATAAAATCTTCTGGTCTGATTCCTAACCAAACTGATTTGTTTTTATATGATGTGAGCGGCTTGATAAATTTATCAGGTACATTAAATGATAGATTGTTTTGCTTGCTTTGAAAGAAAATCCGGCCGGAGTCAAAAATTTTTCCTTCAATAAAATTCATTGAAGGACTTCCGATAAAGCCAGCAACAAATTTATTGGCGGGATTATTATAAAGATTTAGAGGAGTGTCAATTTGCTGAACCTTTCCATCTTTCATAACAACAATTTTATCTCCCATCGTCATTGCTTCAACCTGATCGTGAGTAACATAAATCATTGTTGTACCAAGTTCCTTATGTAATCGGGAAATTTCACTTCTCATCTGAACGCGAAGTTTTGCATCAAGATTACTTAGCGGTTCGTCGAAAAGAAACACTTTAGGATTTCTAACGATTGCTCTGCCTACCGCAACTCTTTGCCTTTGCCCACCTGATAAAGCTTTAGGTTTTCTACTTAAGTAATTTTCCAAACCTAAAATTTTAGCAGCTTCTTTAACTCTTTTATCAATCTCACTTTTATCATACTTCCTTAATCTGAGACCAAAAGCCATATTTTCATAAACAGTCATATGAGGATACAAAGCATAGTTCTGAAACACCATAGCAATATCACGATCTTTCGGAGGAAGATTATTTATTACTTTTCCATCAATAAGAATTTGGCCTTCAGAAATTTCTTCCAGTCCGGCAATCATTCTTAATGTCGTTGTTTTTCCGCATCCGGAAGGGCCAACCAGTACAACAAATTCCTTATCTCTGATATTGATATTCACATTATCAACTGCTTTAGTATTATCATCATAAATTTTAGAAACATTTTTAAGAATCACTTCAGCCATAATTTATTCCTATGGAATTTCTGATTTCTCATTCAAATAATACCATTCGAAAATTGGAATTGTAATTGGCATCGCCGCAATTTTCCCTCCGAAACCAATTAACTTATATGTGAACATATTAATTTGGCTTAACTCAATCTTATTAAGCAAATTTTCATCTATTTCAACACCGAATTTTTGTGATAAGTAAAAAGTATTTTTATTAATTAACTCATTCACTTTAGAAAGAGTAAGTTTCATTCTTATATAATCCTTAGGTTCATCACTAATCTTAATTATTGAATCAGGAATAACTTTTTTATCAATTAATTGAAAGATAGAATATCCATCTCTTACTTTAATTGGACCATAGATATCTCCTAAATCTAATTTAGATGCAATTTCTCCGATCTCGCCTGCAGACTTTGCCAGAAAATTTCCCCACTCACCATTACTTGCTTTTGTATAAGCTCTTTGATTGTATTGTTTGGCCAACTCACGAAAATTCTTACCACTTTTTAATTCATCAAGCACACTCATCATATCATCAAGATTATGAGTTAAGATTTCTACGATGTTAATCATCAATTGATTTGAACCATTATCAGATTTCTGGATTATGTAGTTTTCAATTTCAGAGTCACTTACTGTTATTGAATCAGAAAATTTTTGCATCATAATTTCTGATAAATAATAATTCCTCCACATATCAAGTTCTTTTTGAACTGAAGGACTGAAATTTAATTTTCGTTTGTAACCCTCCGAAGTTATAACTTCATCTTCGATAAATTGTTTTACAGCTGAATTAATAACAAGCTTTATACGGTTAGACTTGAGTGAAGGAAAAGAAATTTTCTGATACAATAGATAATAAATAAAATCTTTCAGTGTTAATTCTGTATTATCAAACTTTACAAAGGGTGAATTCAATTTACTTTGTTCAATAAGATTCAATACTTTAATCAAATCTACTGAAGTTAATTCAATGATCTTATTAGAATCTGAAATAGTTTTACTTACTCTTTCATCGAGTACTTGAATTAGTTTATCAGTGAATGTATTAAACAATTCTTTATCTGCCGTTATGGTTCGTCCGCCTAAAAGACTATCTAAAAATCTACCAGCTATATTTTTTCGCTTTCGATCTGTGAGAATTGATATGGCTTTGTTCCTTGCTGTTTCACTGTTATTAAATAAAGAAGAATCAATCTCTTCACTAACGATTTTAAAAAGGTACCATTTGGAATCTGAATTAATCGGAACACTGAATTCATCTAACTTTAAATCAAAAACTAAATCCTCAATCAATTTATTACTGAATGTTCCTAACTTTATTTGAAAAGGTTTTTGTTGTGAATTGTACTCTTGCCTTGTTACCAGAATCGAATCGAAATTCTTCCCTTCAAGTAATAAATTATATATTGAATAAATTTCATTGCTATCCGAGGCAGTTATCATATATATATACAAAGTTCTCGGTACCCTAAGCAGACCTTTTGAGATTTCTTTTGAGGAAAGTTGTATTTTATATTCTACTTCGTTTCGGAATAATTCATCTTTTACAAAAAGTTTCTCGAGCGTTTTTATTGATTGTTTTACGATATCTAAAGTATCTATTCTTTTTTCAAGTGCTTCCAAAGCCCATAATCTTTCGGCTATCAGAGAATACAAAAATTCTTTTTTCAAAGTATCTTTATTATCACTTGAATAATTAAGGTGCGGCATAAATTCATAACGATTTCTAAATTCATCAACTGTTATAAATTGATTACCAACTTTAGCTAATGGCTGCAAATCATCCTGTGCCTTTAAATCTAAAGAAGCTGAAGTGGCTATTATAGTCAAAGTAACAATAAAACTAATGAATTTATATTTTGCACAAGATTTCATATTATTCTTCTGGTAGCATTTGCTGAAAACATTTTATTCTTTAACACTTCCAATCATTAATCCTTTCATATAATACTTTTGAAGAGCCAGAAAGACTATAATCACAGGTAATATTGTTAGTACTGAACCTGCCATCATCAATTCGGGATCTTTTGTATGTTCGAGCATAAGGTTTGCAAGAGCAACCGGTAAAGTATACATTGAGTCATCAGTCATTACGATCAATGGCCAAAGGAAATCATTCCATGTACCAAGAAAATTGAATATTGCTAATGTAGCAAGCACGGGAGTAAGAAGTGGAAGAATAATTTTTCTAAAAATTAAAAAATCATTTGCACCATCAATTCTGGCTGCTTCGATTAAACTATCCGGAATAGAAATGCAATATTGTCTTATTAAGAAAATACCAAAAATGTTTGCTAATCCCGGAATTATAATAGCCATATAAGTATTTATAAAACCCATCCATTTTAGCATAAGGAATAACGGAAGCATTGTAACTTGTGCAGGAATTATCATTGAACTTAATAATAGATTAAACAGTTTATCTTTTCCTCTGAATCTGTATTTAGCAAAAGCAAAACCAGCCATTGAATTAAGTGTTAATGAAATTATTGTTACTAGAATTGAAAGAACTAAACTGTTTATAAAATTTCTGGCGATACTTAATCTTTCAAACAATCTTTCATATTGCATCAGAGTAAATTCATCAGGAATAAATCTTGGTGGAAATACACTTGCATGTCCATCATACATAAGTGAAGCTGAGATCATCCAAAGAAAAGGAATTAAAGTGATGACTGCAACAAAAATTAACACAATGTGTAAAATAATTTTTTTCATTTTATTTACTAAGCTTTTGCACTTTGAATTGGATTAAAGTTCCGATAAAAATTATAATAAATAGCACGAATGCAATTGAAGCAGAATAACCCATATTCCACCATCGAAAACCTTCCTGATACATATACTGAACAATGCTTAAAGTTTTATTCAAAGGACCGCCTTGAGTCATAACATAAGGTTCTGCAAACAACTGAAAATAACCGATCATTGTAATTATGCTTACAAAAATTGTTGTGGGTGCAAGCATTGGTAAAGTAATGTGTTTAAATTTTTGGAATGCATTAGCACCTTCAATATCTGCTGCTTCATAAAGTTCTTCAGGAATATTTTGAAGTCCTGCAATGAATATTATCATATTATAGCCAAAATTTTTCCATACAGCCAACAAGATTATTGAAGGCATTGCCCAATCAGGATCACCAAGCCAATCAATGGGATTAATTCCAATAAGACCCAAAAAGAAATTTAATATTCCAAAGTTTGGATGATAAATGAATCTCCATACAATTGCTACTGCAACTAATGTCGTAACCACAGGAAGAAAGTATGCTAATCTGAACAGAGATTTAAACTTTACTAATTTTGAGTTGAGCAATAGAGCTGCAGTAAGAGAAACTGCAATTGACAGCGGACCAGCAACAAAGACAAAATAAAAAGTATTTCCAAGTGCTGTCCAGAATAAATCATCACTAAATAATTTTACATAGTTATCAAAACCAATTAACCTAAGTGTAGAAAAATTTCCGAGGGTATAAATATCAAAATCTGTGAAGCTAATTATGAAAGCTGCAATTACAGGAATGAAAAAGAATATAAATATTGCACTCAAAGCCGGTGCAAGGAAAAAATAAGCTGTAGTTGTAGTTGTCTTAAAACTCAAAGCTCGTTGTTTTTTCATCATTGCTAAAAATGTTTAGTATTAAATTTTATCTAAAACTTTTTTCATTTCACCATCCCTCGTTTACTCTCAACCAACCACCTTCTTTTTTCTAAGATACGATCAGCATCTTCATTAAGTTTTTTAAGGGCTTCTTCTGTAGTCATAACTCCTCTTGCAGCAAACTCAGCATATTGTTGCAGTTTAGAAAAAACTATTTGTTCCCACTCAGGAATTTTTGGTGCTGATACAACATTTTGTAACTGTTGATAAAATGCCTTCATATAAATATCATTTGAAAGAGAGGTATCTTGCCAGACTTGAATTACTGAAGGAAGATTATTGGTAACTTTATAAACTTTTAATTGTATTTCTGGTTCAGATAAGAATTCAATTAGTTTCCAAACTTCATCTTTATACCTGGAATCTTTAAAGATAACCAAACTTGAACCGCCTGCTAAAGAGACTCCCGGATATTCATTTAGATAACCAGGCATCGGAGCAGTTGCCCATTTATCGGCAAGTTCTCCTGTCATCCATTTTTTAAATTCAGGAATATTCCACGGACCAGAGAAATAAATTGAAATGTATTCCTCTGCCATTGCCTGATAAACATTTGTTACCTGCATCATTCCGAATGGAGTCAGATTTTCTTTGTGAAATCGTATTAGATAATCAAAAGCCTCTTTGAATTCTTTTGAGCTGAAATTACCTCGAGTGTTTTCATCTTTCAATAATTTAGCTCCTGCTTGCAAACCAAATATTATAAATGAATTCCATTCATTTGTTGGAATAAAAATCGGATATTTATCTTTAGTCTTCTGAGTTTCTTTGATTCTTACACATAGAGTGAACAACTCGTCCCAATTTTTCGGTGGATCTTTAAATCCTGCTCTTTCAAAAACATCTTTACGATAAAACATCAGTCGTGTATCCACATACCATGGAATACCATATACTTTATTATCAATAATATTTGTTTCCCAAATTCCTGAAAAAAAATTTACTGGTTTTACGATTTCCGATTTGGCTATAAATTTATCCAAACTGATAATTGCATTTAGTGAAGCAAATTGAGGTATCCAGGTATTACCTAGCTGACAAATATCTGGAGTGTTATCGCTTGCAAAGGCTGTGATGAGTTTTTCTTGAGCAGCAGTCCAGGGAATTTGCTGAACTTTAACTTTAATACTTGGATATTTTTTTTCAAACTCCGGTAGGATTTTTGAAACCTGCTCAGCTTCACTTCCCATTGCCCAAAATTTAATTGTCTTTATTTCATCAGAATCCTTTGAGCAAGATGTAATTGTCACAAATGTTACTAATAAGTTTGTAATATATTTTATCAGACATCTTTGCATTTATTTCTTAACTCAATTCTTATTTCATCAGAATCATTTTTCTGTTTTGAATAAAATCTCCTGATTTCAATTGATAAAAATATACGCCTGATGGCAATGAAGAATTTATAATGTATAATGTAGAATGTTTGCCAGCTTCGAAGTAACCATCTACAATTGTATCAATTTCTTCTCCAAGCGAATTATAAAGTTTAATTATTTGCCTACTGCCTACTGGTGACTGCCAACTGATAGTAGTGCCTGGATTAAAAGGATTGGGATAATTTTGATAAAGTTGAAATCCATCTGGCGAATAATTTATATCTTCAACAGTAGTTGTTGTATCAGGAATAAAACCAATCGCATCAAGCATTGGTTGAATTTCGGGATTAGCCATAAACTTATTCCATAAAAGTTGTGAACGATAATTTTCAATCATAACTATAATCGGACCTTGATCAATTGCAAGGTAACTATTTGCAAACCAGTTCGCACCAAGATTAAAAGCATCTTTAAATCCATATTCTCCCCAAAGACCAGAATAAAATGAGCGGTAGAAATTTTTTAGTGCAGAGATAGATTCATTAGGTGTATAAGGCATTGAAGAAATTGCTGCAGTTGGTGCAATCGTTCCATTATCGTGAATAAAAGGCTGGTGTGCTAAATAACCCCAAGGACTATCAGAAGCAGTTATACCCCAAGTGTTTTCATTATATCCGAAGTGGTTTAAAGGATTAGCAATACAGTATGCTCTGTTGATTAAAGTATGGTGTCTGTTATTAATAAAATAATTACAATAATTGTCTCGTTTATTTCTTGGATCAAATCCTAAAAAAGAATAGTGTGCAAAGAATAATGGTCCGCCATAAGGCTCTCCAACCCAAAGTTTATAACCATAATAAGTCTGATTGATAAAATATCCAGACGAACTTGCCCAACCATTGTAATACAAATTAGCAGGAACAGAATGTGTAGGAGATGCGATTGCGAGTAGGTAAGTTATCATAGTTTCATTATATCCGATTAACTTAAAATTCATTTGCCAGCCATAGTTCGGTGACCAATGCCAATAAAGATAATTGCTATAAGGAGATCTTCGATACCAATTCCATTCAACCGTTTCCCAAATATTTGTAATAAGATTTCTAATCTGGATCTCCATTGAATCTGTTCCATTAAAGTATTGTCTAGCAGCTAAAAGTCCCTGAATCAAAAATGATGTTTCAACTAAGTCACCTCCATCATCATATTGACTAAAAGGAATGACTTGACCAGTTGTTCCATTCAACCAATGTGGAAAAGCACCTCTAAACCTTTGAGCTTTATTTGTCAGAAAATTTAAAATTTTTAACATTCTTTTCTTTGCAAGTTCGCGACTTGTAAAACCTCTTTCAACACCAACCAATAAAGCCATAATACCAAAACCAGAACCACCAGTTGTAACAGTTTCTCCAGAACCAAGTCTTTCTCTCGCTAATCCGGAAACAGGATGTGCATAGTCCCAGAAATATCTGAAGGTTGCTCTTTGTGTCATATCTAAAAATTCTTTCGTCAGTCATTATATGAGTTGTTGCTACGACAGAATCACTTAACGGAGATTCATTTCCACTTGAATCATAAGCACTAACCTTAAATGTTTGCGTATTATTCAAACCAAGATTACTAAGCATTAAATACGATTTTTCTTTGGAAACATTTGTATAAAAATAAAATTGTCCCGACACTTTCCGATAAACTTTGTATCCAGCTAAATCAGGTTCGTCATTATTCCACCAGCATAAGTCAATGTGATTCTCGTATCCAAATGCTTTTACATTCTGTGGTGTCAAGGGTGGAATAGTATCAACTTTCGCAAAAGTTTCAAGCGAAATAAATAAATACAGAATTAAAATTATTTTATTGATTATAATTCCGTTTGAAAAAATATTTGCGATTAATTTATTCACGAGATTCTCTTATAATTTTATATGAATATGGATTCAAAGTTACTTTCTTTCCTGACTTGGAGTTTTTATTATTAGAAATAATTTTATAGTAAAAAGTCTTTTTCTGATTATGATAGTTAATAAAAAATGTGTATCTGATTTTATTACTCTCTCGTACAACATATTGGATATCACTATCAGAGATTTCGATTTCTTTTTTAATTCTCGCTTGTTTTAAAATTTTTTCAAATAGCTTCAAATGTTCATCTGATGAATACCCGAGTGCAAAACCAAGAATAGTAACCTGACCTTTTCCAATTTTCTTTTTAATACCACACACATCTTTTTCCTTAGTAAATGCAATTGATTCATCATCAGTTGCAGTGAATATTTGCTTTTGAGGAAAATTAGTAAATACCTCATCTATACCAAATGCAGAGACTTTGTGAGAAGAATTTCTAACCAAGAAATTAATATCCAACTCATCTTTCAGCACTTCACATTTATTAAGATATAAATCAAACGATGGAATTACCGGATAGATAATCATATTTCCACCTGATTTAACATAATCCGCAAGCTTTTGCTGTGTATCAGCATCCATAAATTCTGTTGAAAGAACCCAAAGCTGTTTGTAGTTGAGAAGATTATACAAATCAGAATTTTCTAAATCCATTACATCATAATTATAATTCAATGTTTGAAGTCCACGCAACAAACCATTAAATAAAATTTCTTCACGTAAAAATCTTGGATCAACATATAACCCTAAATCAGAAACATTTAATCTTTTCTCTTTAAGCAATTGCGAAGTGGTAAGTTCAGTGTAGAAATAAGGTTTATAAAGAGCAACACAAATATCAGCGCGAGTCATGCTGGTTATTAAATCAATATCCTCTTTACGAATAAAATTATTTACTTTTTTTATTGAATTAAACAAATCTAATTTCTTAGCATCTGCATCAAGAGGTGTCTGATAGTAAAAAGTTTTACCATAAAAACCTTTTCCTTCAGGATTAATTCCCTGAGAGAACATATAATAATTAAAACCCTTCATTCCGTGTGCTAATGAAGCAAAATAAAAAGTTTCAAGTTCTGAAGCATAAGCTCTGACATGATGTTCCCTTGTTCCGGACTGAAATTCAGCTGCCCAAACAGGTGCGTTAGGTTGCATTGCCTTTAAAATTTTATTACAAGCAAAATCAGAATGTGCATTGCGGAATGAAACAAATTCAGGAATATGATCAAGTCCGAATATGATATCATCATGATTTTTTATTATCTCAGAATAAGTGCTTATTAACATCGGAAGCTCAGCAGCATTTCCATAAATCCAGCCAGGAACATTATGTGTTAGTTGAACTTCAATATCATAACTTCGGATTTTATTCTTCAATATTGTGATATATTCATTATAATAATGTCTGAAGAATAAATGAAAATCATAATAAGCACAGTAATCAATTTTATTTTTTATTTTGCCAACTGGTGGTTTGAGTTCATCAAAATTCTGGTAATTAGTTGAGTAAACATAGTTAAGAGTATCAATACTTTTATATTTGTTTTTAATAAACTCGTTATAAAGCTCAAGCACTTTAGGGTTATAATCAATATTTCCAGACAACCATTGAAACACACCAATCTCATTACATATTTGCATCATTGCAATTGGTCCGTTATTCTTCTTTTGGAATGAATTTATAATTGGCATCACATTATCATACCACTTAAAAGTATATTCTAAAAACTCATCTGATAAATATGTAACCAGATTACTTGAGATGATATTTCCATTTTCATCCTGAGCAAAAGCATTCTTGCTTAATTTTTTTAACAACCAAGAAGGCAGACCCTGATTTTCATATTCTGCAAGAATGTATGGACCTGGTTTTACAATTAAATCAAGTTTTAGTTCATTACAGAGTTTAATAAACTTAATTAGATTTCTCGCTGGATTAGTCTTGCCTTCGAAGTCGAAATTGTTTTCTTCTATTTCGTGCCAATCCCATGGAATATAAGTTGAGACTGTGTTAGCACCGCTTTCTTTAAGAAGTTGAAGATGTTTTTTCCAATTGTTTGCTTTAATTCTGAAATAATGAACTTCTCCTGAAATAAGGAAATAAGGTTTGCCTTCTTTTATGAAATATTTTTCTGCTTCTGTATTACACATATTATTTCTAAAAAGATTAATTATTATTTAGTGAATGCGATAACAACCGTTTGTAAAGTTCTTCGTTGTTATAAGTTTCAGTCCACGAATCATGATTTGCATCTGGATAAATTGTTAATTTAATTTCTTTACCACCACATTGTTTTAGTGCGTTTACCATATCTTCAGACTCTTTAACAGGTACGACAACATCTTTCGCACCGTGAAAAACCCAGGTTGGTATTTTACTAATCTTACAAACTTCCCAACTATCTGTCCAGCCGCAAACCGGAGCAATTGCAGCAAAACGATCTGGTTGAGTCAGAGCCAAAGTCCAGGTTCCTTGTCCACCCATACTTAAACCTGTTAAAAAGATTTTATTTTTATCAATCCTGTATTTTGATTCAATTTCATCAAGCAAAGTAATTAAAGAAAGAGTCTGATAGTTCCACCTTGTGTCTGAAGGACATTGAGGGGAAACAAGTATAAATGGAAATTCTTTGCCTTCTTCAACTAGTTTCGGAGGTCCGTGTCGTTTAACTAATTCAATATCATTTCCTCTTTCGCCAGCACCGTGAAGAAAAAGTACAAGTGGAAATTGTCTGTCGGAAGTTTCATAATCTTTTGGTAAGTAGATCAGATATTGTAAATCAACTTTAACTTTAATTTCCTTATTAAGTTTTTCTACTTGCTGCCTTAATGATTTATCCTGACTAAATGATTGCGACATAATTAATAAAACTATTTGTATTGTTAAAAATATTTTCATTTAATTCACCTATTATTAAAAACATTTTGATAAATAAAGAACTCAAACCTAAATTGAACCTTCAAAACGATTCATCAAATTTTCAGAACATGAAATTGACAGATGATTAATATTCCCAACAGCTCTAATAAAATATTTCAACTGTTGCAGGAAATTCATTAATTAAAATTGAATTATTACTAAATTCATTTGAATTCTTTCCATTTACTAAAACTTTTTTTGGCAGCTTCATTGAGTTAAAATTTTTCAGAATAATTTTACCTCTTGGCATTTCAATATCTCCGTATACTTTAACAATAAATTTCTTACTCTCTTTTTTTATGCTATAAGAAATTTCACCATAAAATGTAGGAAGATTTTCTATTGAAATACCATTTTTTGAATTAATCCAATCTTCATAAAGAGCGGAAGCAATAACCAAAGACGAATCATATTCATTTTCATATACGAACATAGCACGAATTGCATTTATAAAATCAGAACCTACCCAAGTATGCGGCATATCACCAATAAACCGGGGAAATCTATAATCCTTCCATACAATTTCAGCCCAATGATTCCAGCCGGAAGGCCTTTGATCATTCAAAAAAAATTTTATTAATTCCTGGGCTCGTTCAGGTTGTTCAAGAAATATGAAAGAACCAATTAATCTGTTTTCATAGGGTGTATAATTCATCCAATTAATTTTTCCATCTCTTCTTTTTTTGAAGAAGTCATAATATTTGTTGAAAGTATTGTTTAGATAGAGCTGAGGTAAATTATTCTTTTCATTTACCGGATATAATGCAATCGTTGTTGATGTTGCATCAAAATCTCCTAACTCAACACAACCAGGAATATAATCTATCTTTCTCGTCTTAATTGCTAAAGCCAGTGAGTTATACAAATTAGTTTTAAAGTTATCGCGTATCTTCTTTACTTTTTCATATTCAGATTTTTCATTAAGAATTTGCTGAATGTCTGTTGCGTCTTTAAATCCACGCAGAGCAAAAAAATTATCCCAATAAGAATGCATTGGTTTAGCTGAATATCCTTCGTGACTAATTGATTCAGGAAGTATTCCATAATATGCCCGAACACTATCATTACCATATTTATAATGATCTGTTGATCGTTCATCAATCAATGACTTCATAAAGTCAACGGCTTTTAGAATTCTATGATTGTGCTTTCTTAAAACAGAAGTATCCTTTGTAAAATTATAATATTGTTTCAGCAGAAAAATATATTCTCCGTGACTATCGTGTTCCGGAACAGGATCAGCACCTCGTTTATCTACTACACAAGGAATTTTACCATTTTCATACTGATATTCAGAATACCAATCAATAAACTCTTTTACTTCATTCACAATTCCTGATTTAAGCAAGGCAGAAGAAGTTAATGAACCATCTCTAATCCACGACCTTTCATAAGATCTTGAACCAGGCTGAATTCCGAAGCCATCACGATTAATTAAAATGTAAGCGAGATTTGATTTATATGTGTTTATAATTTTTTCAGCACTTGGAGGTAAATTAAATTTGATATGGGATAAAGTTTTTTCCCATTCATTTTTTACTTTGTCCAATTCGTTCTCAACAAGTTTAAGATTATCCATCTCATTATTTGAAAAGTCGAGATTCAATTGGCTTTCATAAAACGGAATTGCTATAATAAATTCTTTGGATTGATTTGGTTGTAAATTATAATCATAAACTAAAACTGCAGAAATAAGATTAAGATCATCTGAGACAAATTTAGATTCAGGAATTTTTCCTTCTTTTATCAAAGAGACAATATTTCCTGATTCAAAATTAATCGCACCGGCATTAACAAATTTTGTAATTGGGAAAATGTATTTATCAGAATCAATTTTAATTACTGAATCACGAATATCAATTGAATTAATTTTTGAAACTCCGCCAGTAAGATTTAGCCATTGATAATATGGATTCACCTGAAATGGTCTTATCAGAAGAAATAATTTTCCTGACTTGGGATGTAAATCTTTATTGGAAATCTTATATATAGTGTATAAAACTGAATTATAATTTGCTTCGCCTGATGCGAAAGGTTTGATTTCCAGCTCAAGTTTTTCCTTTTTCCATTTTACTATTGGAATTGGCAGATAATTATTTTCTAATGTCTGTTCAAGTTTAACATCATTCCAATTTATTAATTTGTTGTTTAATAAAATCATTGGTTCGATGGAAAATCTGGCTTTATCAACTTCAATCATTCCATCTTCATTTATCAAAGCTTCTTTATAATCAGATTTTACACCAATAATATTCCAATAAGATTTTTCTTTATAAAAATATCTTGGGAAATAACCGCGTGGAAAATCTTTAGCAATATTTATGTAGAATTGGTTAAGGTCTTCGCTGAATGAAGGTTCTAAAATTTTTAATTCATTTATTCCAAATTTATTACCTGAACTTTTTTTCAATTCTATTAAAGCGTATCTGCATTCGGCATTCAGTAATCTGATATAACTTCTTTCTCCGGAATTTGAAGTTACAGAATAAACTTTGTTCCATTTGTCATCGCCATCAGAGAGAAAGATATCAAATTGTTGTGGATAATTCTCTCTGTCCCAATCAATAATAAATCCTCCGATTTCCCGATAACCCTGAAAGTCAATTAGAATTTTTTCTTCTTCAGATTCAGCACTTAACCATTTGGTATTGGGTTTATTGTCAGAAATATTTTTTATCGAATATTCATCACTGAACTGAGTTGACGAATTAATTAAAGGCAATTGTTTTGATTGAAGTTCAGATGGCAATTCTTCAAAATAAAGATCATCAAATTCAACCCAACCTTTCCCGCCGTTAAATGAAGCTATTGTAAATTCAATTCTTGAAATTTTTTTTAATGATTTATCTTCAATTGGTCCCCAAGCAAATTCAATGTGTCGTTTCTTTACATTAAACTTTTTCCATTCAGTTGGAAAAGTATAATTGCGATTATTCAACCACCAAACATTTTCGCCTGTTGAATCAAGAAATTTAATTTCGAGATTATTGTTTGGCGAATTTGCACGGATATAAAATGAAAATTGGAAATTTTCAGGTAATTCAACTGTTACAACTTTCTGAATACCTCCATAACCAGAACCTTTAGTAAAATCATATTCAAATCTTATTGCATTTCCTGTTCTGCCTATAGCTTGTTTTGTGTGAGCTTCAACTCCATCTGATTTATAAACTTTCCATAGTTCTAAATTTTCAAAATCATCAATTAATCTTTTTTGACTGTAAGAATTTTGAATCAAACCGCTCGCGATGATAATTGTTATAAATAAGATACTCCTAAATGATTTTATTGCCATATAAAATTTGTTTTAAGTTTACTTAGTAGTTGAATATTCAAAATTTAATTTTTCAAGTCCCTTTTGAATTAAAGGATCTTTCATAAAATATTTCCAAACTAAACCAGTCCGGAAATTTTCTATCATAATAACAATCGGTCCTTGATCAATTCCGATGTATTGGTCATTAAACCAGTTTAGTGTTGGATTAAAAGCATCAAGCATTCCATATTTTGACCACAAACCTTTGAAGCTGTATTTATTATGAATGTTGATAAGAGTAGGAATACAAATTTCAGGCGCGAATACAATTGAACCTGCAACAGCAGTCGGTGCGAGAGTGCCATCATCAAAATAAACTAAGTCTGGACCGCTTGTTCCTCTTCCAGCGTATCCAAGAAATTTTTTATCGTCGTAATTATATTTTTCACCAGGACCATCGCAAGCTGTAATTCCCCAACACAAGGAATCATAACCAATCCAGTTATTTGGATTTTGAGTTGCATACAGTCTTTGAGTATAAGTTGCTCTTCTGGAATTTTCAAAATAGTCAATTCCTTTTTGCTTCATATAATTATCAAATAAATTTCTAAAATCTACGAACATATGCGAATACTGATGTCCAAACATTGGAGGGAAAACTGCGTGAGCATATCCTTTGTAAGGTTCTCGCCAATCATAAGAATTTAACCATGCCTGATAAGATTCAAGCGGATTTTCAAGATTTCCTCCTGCAGCTAAAATGTAAAGTAATATTGCTTCATTATATCCAATCCAACCCATATTGTGAAAACCTTGTTCAGGTGTCCAACCCATAAAGATTGAATTATTATATTGATCATCAGTTTTCATTCTGAAAAAATTCCAATCGAGTCTATCAATCATTTTACTGGCAGTTGCACGAATTGATTTTTCAATTTTATCATCTCTATCGAAATATTGCCGCGCAAAAATCACTCCGGCAATAAGTAAACCAGTATCAATAGTTGAAAGCTCTGAATTATAATCTCGTTTCCCGGTTTTCATATTCAAAAAATGATAATAGAAACCTTTGTAACCAGTTGATGAGGTGTCAGCGCTTTGCTCTGAGTTTAAGAAGAAATTCAATATTGTATTTACAATCTGTGCGGCACTATCGCGAGTAATCCAATTTCTTTCGGCAGCTATAGCATAAGAAGGAATAGCAAAACCAACTGCCGCTATGCTTGAAGCTGACCAATCCGCAGTTCTATCTTTTACTAATCCATTTTCCGGATTCAATTCACCAAGAAAATAAAGAAATGAATATCTCTGTAATGAATCCAAAAAGTTTTCTTCATCGTCTGTTAGTTGATAATCTATCTTCCCCTGAAAAGGATATTTCTGATTTGATTCTATAGAATGATTCTGACAACAATTAAATGAAACAAAAACAATAGAAATTATAAATAAATTTTTCAGTTTCATCGAAGCTCCGTTTTTCATTCAGAAAAAATCTGAGCACACAGTTAATTAAATTTTCTGTGTGCTCTATTGTTCCATACACCAAAGGAGTACCGCAAAATTAAAACCCAAGACCAACAGTGATTCTGTGAGCTTCAGTTAGTCTTCCATAATCAGCATAGGCATAATCGAACCGAATATTATATGAACCTGCAATATCTTTTTTAATGCCGCCGCCAAGAACTAATCCGCCTTCAAGATTTGGTAAAAATAAATTTCTGTAACCAGCTCTAACTGTAAAATATTCGAGCAAAGAAATTTCAGTACCTAAAGCTATTGACTGACTATTATCATTCTGATGAATAGCATCTGCAGCAATCAGAACAGAATAGTCGTTTCCAAAGTTAAATTTATATGACAATCCTGCTCTGAAAATTGTAGGTAGTGGAAAAGCATCTGTTCTGAATTCAGCTGGAAGCTGATCATTATCACCATATTTTCTTGGATCTAAATCATAGTTAAGCCATAAATCTCTTCCATCATAAGAAGCTCTTGCACCAAAGTTTGAAACACTTGCACCAAGAGTTAATCCTTTATCCATTAGCTGATATTGAACACCAAAGTTTAAACCAAAAGTTGCAAGAGAACTATGCCAAATCATCTCAGTGATGTAATTGATTTGCATCCCAACCGAAACTCTATCGGTTAACATTAAACCGTAACCTAAACCGAGTGCAAAATTCTTTACAGAAAATCTTTCGCCAGTTCCTAATGGTTGTTCAACAGTTCTTACATCCATTTCACCGGAATTAAGCATAGTTCCTATCAATGCAAATGTTCCGACTCCTTCAATCTTGATCCCTGCTGCCATGTAGTTGTAAGTAATATCAGCAATCCATTTGTTATATGTAAACTGAACATCATTCATTTCAAGTCTTCCTAAACTTGCAGGATTATAAAAGATTGATGATACTTCACCATAAAGTGAAGCGCCTGCATTACCGATTCCAACAATTCTTGAACTTGGTTCAATCTTCAAAAACTGTCCGATTGTTGTTCCGCTTTTGTTTTGCGTAAAAGCAGGTTGAACAAACATTATCAGCAGAATTAAACTGATAAATAAACCAAATGTTAAATTATTATTTTTCATTTTTTCACCTGCTATTTAATAATTGCAAATTTTCCGATGTATGTTCCAACTTCACCACCGTCAACATGATAGATGTACAAGCCAGGTGCAATTTCAAGTTGATCGCTGTTGCGCAGATTCCATTCAATATATCCTTTATTAATATTTCCATCGTGTTTCAAAGTTTGAACAAGTTCACCATTAAGTGTATAAATTCTGATTGTACAATTAGTAGGTAAATTTCTGAATTCGATTTTTCTTTCACCTCGACCCATTACAGCAAATCTTTGAGGTTCGAAACTCGCTGCAGCAACATAAGGATTAGGGACAACATAAGGTTCCTCAGAAAATTGTTGTTTAGCTAATTCACTGTTCAGACTCTGACCTTTTGTTATAAAAGTGAATTTATCTTCTTTTGTTAATGGATAAATTAATCTTATTCTGTAAACATCACCTAAAGTTGGTGGTATTACTGATTGTCCATTCAATCCTGTAGTATCAACTTCAAGACGCCAGGTTGGTCTCAGTTGAGTTGGTTGAGAAGCCGGAGCAGTTAAAATCTCAATGTAATCCTGATGATTTACTGGTAAACCAAGAGTTGAATTAGTACTGCGAAAACGGAATTTTAATTTCTGATCACCTTGAAGAGTTTTTGCAATTACAGTAAACTTAACAGGCCTTACCGGTGCTCCAACTCCTGCAACTGAAGTATCAATAAATGTATCACTAAATACAATATCTATATCTTCAGGAAATCCAATTCTTCTATAATTTATTGGATAGCTTATTGAATATCTTACTTTATACGGAGCATTACTATTGCTGGCAACTAAACCTGTATTTGAAGAATCAATTTGGATAGTGTGATTAGTTTTTATTATCGGAAGAATGCCAGCACCTGCGGGCCCGCTTCCTATACCTTCAAAGTCATCACCGAAATCAAAAAGTGTATCTCCGGCAGTAATATCAATCATTCGATAATATTCTGCTGCTACGCTATCTTCATGTCCATAAAACTGAATACTGAATGTGTGATTATCAGGAACTAATTTTGAATTCAATACTTCGATATTGACTGTTCCTGAACCTCTTCCTTCTGAATGAACAAGATTTAAAGTTTCCGCATTCTGATAACCAACAACAGGTGGATTTGGAATTACTTCGACTACATTCTTTGGAAGAATAACTCCTCCTCTTAAAGTCTGCGATACTGAAATTGCATTTTCAGAAGGATAAATTTGAACTGAATCAACTCCTCTGTCGTAAGCACAAACAGCATAATAATATTTCTGTCCGTTAACTACATTTGTATCAGTAAAAGTATGCTTTAATCCTGTATCTTCGCCTAAGAAATAGGCAACACCTTCAACAGTAGTTTGAGAAAAGCCATAAATCTCATTTTTCAAATCGAATTGTGCAATTGGTTTACCATTGCCAATTGGTCTTGTACCAGTGCCGGTATAAATAACCTGAGGATCTAAAAATGTTGGATCAGTGCTTCGATAAATTCTATATCCTTCAAAATCGTTTTCATTAGTAATGGGATCAAAAGCTCTCTCAGCTGCATTGTCCCATGTAAGTGTAACGAATCCATCTCCTGCAAATGCCTGAGCAGTTGGCATTGGAGGCGGGACAGCAAATTGATAATTAGCTTTGTAGATCTGTTGGACTACTTTTGTTGTTACTCTTAACTCACGAAGATTTTGTCCAAAACCCATTGCAAGTGAAAATCTTTCTGTCTTACCGGCTTCAAGTATAAATGGACCTGATGCAAATAAAAATCCTATATTGTAATTAAGTGCAACAGGAGTTCCGAAAGCGCTATCTGGATTTGTGAAAATATTTTCATAAAGTCTTTTAGGCCATTGTTTACCATCGTCAAAGAAAACAATTTGATCAACTTCAGAAGAAGGATTACCAGCGCCTGCACGAATTCTGTTCATTTTAAACCCTGTTAAACCAATCTGATCGGATTCATCAATATCAGTTTTATCGAAGTATGGTTCACCAAGAGTTGGTTTTCCATCTCCTTCACCGGTATCATTTGTACCGAAAACTCCATCAGCGCCTGTATCATGAAATTCAGCAATCCAATCAAGATCTTCATCGCCTGTCCACCAAACGCCTGCAAGATAAGCGGGTCTCTTTGTTACATCACCAAGAAGTTCTCTGAATTTGTTCAAGTCATAATTTGTGCTGACATAATTTAATATTGCCTGCTGACCAATAATCTCTTGTCCGGGACCTCCATCTCTTCTCTCGTCAACAATACCATCATCGTCATTATCAAGAGCATCGAATGGATTTCCGGGAGTTTCCAGATATGAATAACCAAGATATCCTGTTGGACCTTTAAATCCGTTTCCATTTTTATCCCAAGTGTAAACCAGATTTAAACCAGCTTCTTTATCAAAGAATGCATTATCATCATCCGATTCAGGAATTCCATCTCTTCCGATTGCAGAACCTCCAACGCCTGAGTCCATATAAAGACCAAAAATTACATTGTTGTTATAACTTGTTGTACTTTCATTTGAAATGTCGTAATGAAAGAAGATAACATAACCTGCCTGAGGATTTGCCCATTGAAATCCGCGCTGTTCAACTCTTAAACCTAAGCCTCTTCTTGTATTGTCTCTTGAATCCGGATAATAAGCCCAGGCATCGTAATAATTATCATCATAAACACAGAAGCTTTCCTGATCAGCTTTTGGAGCTTTACCAAAATAACCATTCCACGAACCTCTCCATCCCGGATCATCAGGATCATTCAATTTATCATACCATTCGTCAGGCCAAGTTCTTGGATCATTACTGATTGCAGGTGATCTTCCTTTATTTATTTCAGGATTAATCTGAAAGTAACCGAATCTTGGTTCGAATCTCATCGTTTTATTTGTAATAGGACTTGTTCCTTGTCTCTCTCTGTAACCTGTTAACATAATGTAGGCAGGATTTCCATTTGTCTGAATAACTTTTGCAAGCACAAAAGGTGTAGTTCCGTCACTATAATTCTCACCTGAACCTTTAGGAATTTCAACTGAGTGGAATACGCTCAAATCAACATTCAAAGGGTCAGAAGGATAATCGCCAACCATTCCAAAATTATAGAAAAGGGTTCTGATTAAATTTGCATCGTGCGTACCTTGTCTTTCTGCATCAATTGTACCTCTCCATTCAGGGGGAACTAATGGTAAAATTGTTTGTCCGAAATTTGATGAAGTGAAAACTAATAAAATTGCTGTTACATACTTCATCAATAGCTTTGGATGATTTAGAATTTTCTCTTTAAAATTTCTTTTCATAATTATTTACTCCTGAATGAAATTCCGAATTCAATTCTTCTTGGTTCATAAAAACGAGATGGATCAAAAAGTGCTGAACGATTTGCACTTGGTGTTAGCGTGTAATCCGGACTTCCAGTAGAATTGAAAACAAAACCATTTACATAATGAGTATTTAGAACATTTAACACTCTTGCGAATAAGCTGAAGTTTAGAAAATCAAAATTAAAATATTTCTCAGCTCTTAAATCCAAAAGAAAATAAGAATCTTTTCTTCCGGAGTTTGTTTCCTGGGATGCACCGAATCCTGAACCAATCTCTGGTGTATATGGTTGTCCGGAACCAAATCTGAAAATTGCACTGATTGAGTAATCATCTGGTGCAGAATAAATAGCACTGAGATTAAGTGTATGTCGCTGATCCCAATTGAATGGTAAATCTCGCGGTCGTGGATCCTGACCAGAAGCAGCTCTGTTAGCGGTTTCTCTTGGATCGCTTGAATTTCCCTGAGCGAACTGTAAAGTATAATCTAAACTTGTATTAAAGTTAGCAAGATTTCTTTGGAAGACTGATAAAGTAAAACCATAAACACTGCCGAAGTCAACATTAGTAAATCTTGCATAAGAAGCAGCAGTGTAAGTATCTACGAATTCAACGCCGAGTAAATCTCTAATATCTTTATAGAAAAACGAAAGTTGAACACCTAAATACTCAGCCAATGCTTGCTTCAAACCAAATTCATATTGAATAGTTAACTCTGGTTTGAGATCAGGATTTCCCATTACACCATAACTAATTCCGCCAGCTTGCAATTGATCAAGCAAGCTGTAATCAGAATTGTCATATAATAAATTAAGCCCGGGAAGCTGATAAAAGTGTCCATAAGAAAAATAAACTGAGGCAGAAGCTGTAAGTGGAAAACTGAATCCAAGCCTGGGAGCCAAAGCAGTTTTAATTTTAGTATCTACGAGTTTTGATTCAGGAGCACCGGGAATTGTATTTGCAGGATTTTGTAAATCACTTGGGACTTTTGAAGCTGCATCAAAATATTCAAATCTTAATCCAGCTCTAATGATTAAATCACCAAGCTCAATCCTGTCCTGAAGATATGAAGCAAATTGTTTTGGATAATAATTTCTTAAGCCAGGCAGTCTTGGAAATTGGTAAACAGGTTTTAATACTTCGACACCATTAACATTGGTTGTTACAAAAAATCCCGGAGGTCCAAAGGTAATTTCTGAGTATTGACCTTCTAAACCAAATTCAACAAGATTGGCATTATCAATTTGCCATGTAAAATCACCTTTTACAACGCCTGAGTTTGTTCGCTGTCTGAATCTTCCTAAATCAACTCCCTGAACAACTGCTCCATCTTCATAATTCGCATCACCTTTTGGTTGACCAGCTTCTAAATATCTCGGATCAAACAAATCTTCATAAACATAACTTTCATATTTGAAATAGTTTTGTCTGAAATTCAATTTGTAAAACATCAACGGAGAAATTGTATGAGTGAATGTTAAACCGTGTGAAATAGATGTTGTGTAATTTGTCGGTGTTCCATCAGGATTTAATCTGAAACCAAGATTGTAATACTTTCGTTCTGACTTATTAAATGTTGCCTGATAATTAAACTGAAAATCTTTTAACGATTGGTTAGTAAGTTTTGCCTGTCCACTCCATTCATAAGAATAATTCATAGATAGAAGATCATTATTCCCGGTTGGATTAAAAATTTTCTTTTCAAAATCGTTCTTATCCGTTGGGTTGAATCTTCTTGTTCCAAACATCCAACCATCAGTTAAAAATCTTCTACCGTTCACAAAGAAAGTTGTTTGAGGTAAACCTGCAGGTCCGCTTACTGATATCTGATAATTTTGAATTCCAATTGGACTAAACTTATCGTTGTTTGGATATCGTTTTGTATCAGTTGTAAAATAATCACCGAAATAAGTCTCTCCAGAAAATTCTAACTTTTCACCGCCAGTCTTTAAAACTGTATTTACAACTCCAGACATAGCCTGCCCATATTTTGCATCAAAAGTTCCGCTAATAACCTGAACTTCTTCTATCATTGAACGATCAATTTCTAAGATTGAAGAATTATTGTAAGGGTTAATTACCGAAACTCCATCAACCTGATATTGAACCTCACCTATTCTTCCTCCGCGAAAGTGACCATCAATAACTCCTGCCTGAAGATTGACAATTTCATTCAAACTTTGAACAGGCAGTTTTTTTATATCTTCTTTATTAATTGAAGAGACAGAACTTGTTTGATTAAACTCCACAATAGGTTTTTTAGCAACGACCACAACTTCTTCACCTTGAATTACTTCCGGTTCCAGAACCGCATCAAGTATTTTGGTTTGATCTGCAGAAATTCTAACACCCTCAACTCTTTGCGACTTATAACCCAGATATCCGAATTTTACAGTGTAAGTTCCAGCGCGCACATTTAAAATTGTGTAACGACCATCGAAGTCGGTTGCTGCTCCTAAAGTTGTTCCTTCAATTATTACATTAGCACCAACTAATGGTTCGCCATTACTATCTTTCACAGTACCGGTTAATTTACCCGACACTTGTCCAAGTAAATGGAAAGAGAATCCATAAAGAATAATGAAAGATAAAAGCAGGCTAATAAATTTTTTTTGCTTCATAGTCTTCTCCAAACTATAATCATAATAAAAAAGCGGAGAGCTTTTCTCAACTCTCCGCTTTGTAATTTTACTTCATTAAGATCATCTTTCCATTTCGGCTGGACAAGGAATTTTGCTCTGTTGAATTTCTATGTTCAATTCGATAGAAATAAATGCCACTTGCAAGGTTAGCAGCATTAAATTCGTATTCATAAATTCCAGAAGTATTAACATCAAATTCACGAGATGAGATCACTTCACCAAGCGAATTGAAGAATGATAATGATACTTTTCCTGCTGAAGGAACTGAATATCTGATTTTTGTACTTGGGTTAAATGGATTCGGATAGTTTCCATAAAGTTCCAATGTATTCGGAACGATTGCATTTGAAATAGGTTCAACACCAACCGGAGTGTTTGGATCCAATACCATCCATGCAGTTGCCGGACCCCAATCACTTTCTCTAAACCACCAGGTTCTCGTTCCATAATTAGCAAGTGAATCATCAAATGAATCACCGTCCATTACCATCACGCCGCCAAATAATAATTTATCACCAAGATTTGTAGGATAACCAAATTTTGAAAGATCAACTTTAATTTCAACCTGATATCCTTCATCAACATCAGTATTATTATTAACAGTGGAAGTGCCTTTTAAATGAACTCCGAAAGAAGCATAACCACTATCTACTAATTCAGCAAGATATTCTGATGCTACTCCTTGTCCGGATGGATCAAAATTAACTCTCAATTGTCTGAATGTCATAAAATTATCATCATTCATATTATCTCTATCACCAAAAATAAATCTTACTCCATCCATTCTATCAAACTCACTTGTTCCCTGAATTAACTGGTCATTAACATCAGCAGCAAGATAAAGGAAATTATTTCTGAAGAACATTCTTATCTTCGCAGAAACCGGATCAATTACAGGAGGTCTTGGATTTCCACCAAGTTCAGGTTGGAATTGACCACTTGAAAGCGGTCCAACAGTAGGATAGGTTGCTCTCAAAGCTGAATCACCAAAAGCAATATCAAAATTGAATCCTCCACCCCAAACAGGTTCATTAAGATTACCATCGATTGTCGGTTCAGCAAAGTTAGAACCGTTGGGAATAACACCATCGGGTGCAATCACAGGAAGATTTGTTGTATTGATTGTAACATCTGGTCTTCCAAAAACGCGTATAACATTAATTGCATTAGCATTTCCCCAAGGTGACTGAAACCAAGTTCTAGAGGAAGCTATTTTTGAAGGCACACCAGCCCAAATCCAATCTCCATCCCAGATACTAAAGTTCATAGCAATTATGTCTCCATTAGGATTGGTAACATTATAACCCATAACACCTAAATCAATTTTCATTTCAACGACCCATGCCTGATCATTTTCCAAAGCACCACCAGCTAAAGTATCACGGCAGGATAAACCGCCAATTACCTGATAAGCAGCATCCCAAGCATCTCGCTGTTCCTGAGTTCTAGTTGTGTCTCCCCAGGTTCCCCAACGACCAATAAATCTTGGCGGCATTCCAGGAATAATTTGAAAGTTCGGATTGTTCATACTGGCATACCACCAAGTGTAAAAGTACTCTGCAGCTGGAGCAGGCCTTATATTACTTGCTTTATCTTTAATAGACATTAAAATTCCATCCCATCTTGCCCAATCACCAATTCCACCAACTGAAGAGTCAGGCATATAAAAAGCAAGATAAAGTTTATTGTCAGTTGAGACCAGGAATTTTACAGTAGCATTTGTTTTATCATAGTAAACTTCTTCCTGAAATTCAGGTCTCCATGCACTTGTTGGAAGAGGACCAGGTTGACCATAAACAACATTAATTGTTGTTGCATTTGCCCATGCTGATTCATTCAGATTTCCATCAAGAGTTATAGAACCAGCAGGAACCATCTTTGCCCAAACCACATCTTCACGATTAGGATACTGAGCAAAGGATGTAGTTAGCATTGTTAAAAATGCTAAAGAAAGAACAAATAGTGAAAGCAGCATTTTTTTCATAGCGCTTCTCCTTTTGTTTAGTTGATAATGAGTTGATTTAATTTATTTTCAAGATAAAAACACTTCAACGGTCACCTCAGTTTTTCTGATTGGTTTAATCAGATTTGATTCAACCTTTTTACCATCAACTATAATATAATCTAATTTTGGATTGCCTTTTGCCTGATTAAAAACTCTGATATTGTAAATCGTTTTTCTGAATAATCTCTTCACTAAATAGCTCTTCCAATCTGAAGGGATACAAGGATCAATCAACAAACCATCTGCAGTTGCTCTAATTCCAAGTATCCAATCAACAATAACTTTTTGAAACCAGTTAGCAGAACCGGTGTACCATGTCCATCCAGCCATTCCATAATTTGGTGAATCAGGTCCATCAATGTTACCGGGAGTTACATAGGGTTCAGCTATGTATTCATCAGCATTCATTCCATTATAAACAGTACAAAGATTCTTATAAGCTTTGAATGCTAACTCATTTTCTTTCAATAGTGCATAAGCCCAAATTGCCCAAGTTGCTGCATGAGTGTAAACACCACCGTTTTCTCTTCTGCCAGGAGCATATCGCGATAAGTAACCAATCATTTCATCGGGTTTTGTATACGCCGGACTGAGTAATAAACAACCATTCTTTTTAAAAAGATATTTTGTAACTGAATCCATAGCTTTTCTTTTCTTATCATCATCTGAAATTTTACTAATCACAGCCCAGGTTTGAGCATTTAAATAAATTTTACCTTTTTTGTTTTTGTTACTGCCGATTTTTTCACCGTTATCTTTTGTAGCTCTGAAAAACCACTTACCATCCCACGCATATTTGTCAAATGATTTTTTTAGTTGATCCGCTTTTAATCGATATCTCTTTGCATAATTTGATTTGTTTATTTGATCACAAACTTCAGCAAATCGTATCAAGATTAGGTAGAAAAATTCTGCCAGCCAGATTGATTCTCCTTTCATATCCAGACCAACTGCGCTTAATCCATCATTCCAGTCACCTGCTCCAATTAGTGGCAAACCTCTTTTACTGAATCTTTTTAACACTCTTTCAATTGCAGCAATTGAATGATTGAATAATGATTCACTGCTCTTATTATCATAATAAGGTTCTTTAATATCTAATATTTTATAATTGCCGGTTTCATCTATGTAATTAATAATCAGGAATGGCAGCCAGAGTAAATCATCAGTCATTTTAGTTGGTAAACCTGTTTCAGAAATAGGATGCCACCAATGCAACACAGTACCATCCTGGAACTGATGTCGTGCGTGTAAACGAATTTGTTTTTCAGTTAATTGAGGATTAATAGGAAGAAAAACTAAACTATCTTGTAACTGATCACGAAAACCATAAGCTCCACTCTGCTGATAATATGCAGTTCGTGCCCACAGTCTGCCAGCAATTGCCTGATACCTTAACCATTTATTAACCATCAAATTCATTGCTTCATCAGGTGTATCAATATCTAAAGTCGAGAGCATTTTATTCCAGAATTCTTTAACTTCTTTAAGTGCATTTGAGATAGAAACCGGATTTGAAAATTTTTCAAGTGATTTTTTAATTTGTTTTTTATCCTTCTTTATTCCCATAAAGAAAGAAATCTCTTCGGATGAATTTGCAGGAATTGATAAATCAACTTTTACTGTGCCAATAGAATCATTCCACTTGCCTGTCTTTTTTGAAAGTTTATTTGAATATATACCGATTGGTTTTTCTATAGAACCATATTGACCAATAAATGATTCTTTATCACCATCATAGTCAGAAATTTTTTTATTCGAACTAATAAATCCTAAATATGGATATTCAATATTCCAATGACCACGATTTCCTAAAGGAATTTCCCAAAGTCTTTTCTTAGCAGTCATAACATTGAGCGATTCATCAAATTCTGTTTCAAGAAAAGTTTTGTGAAATTCACGATGATGATCTGCAGAAGAACCTAAGCACCATTCAAAATAAGAATAAACGGAAATATCAAGAGTTTCATCGGATTTATTTTGTATATCAAAATTCCAAATCTCCATCTGCTCATTGATTGGGACAAAAACATTAAGAGAAATTTTTAAGGATTTGAATTCGGAGATAAATTTTGCATAACCAAAACCATAAATAGCTTGAAAATTTTCAGGTTCATTTTTTACAGGTGCCCAAGTTGGTGAAAAAACCTCACCTGTTTTATTGTCTTTTATATAAAAATATTTTCCCCAATCATCTCTAATCAAATCCTGATGCCATCTGTTTAATCTGTTAAATTCTGAATGTTCAAGCCAGCTAAAACCACCGCCAGTTTGCGAAATTACTAATCCATAATCACCATTAGTAATAACGTTTATCCAGGGTTTTGGAGTTTTGTAAGTTTTAATTATGTATTCGTTTCCATCATCTGAAAAGTAACCGTATTTTGTTTCAAACTTTTTCATATATAATAATTTATTATTTGCATTGTTTTGTTGAATTACGAATAATTAGCTCTGTTGCAATTTTTATTTTTTTAGGCTGAGTTCGGGATAAATCTTTAGAAACGATTTTTTCAATTAACAACTCAGCGGCTTTTTTTCCTTCATCTTCAATTTGAGCGCTAACAGTTGTAAGAGGAGGATTTAGATATTGTGAAACAAAAATATTATCAAACCCAACCACTGCAATGTCATCAGGAATACTCAATCCTTTTTTAGAAGCAGCATCATAACAACCAAGTGCCATCATATCATTGGCTGCGAAAATTACTTCAGGCTTATTTTTAAGACTCATCAGTTCCATTCCTAATTTTACTCCTGCCTCTCGAGTAAAGTCACCTTCAACTATAAAATTTTTGGGGATTGAAATGTTATTCTTTCGGCAAGCTTCTATAAAAGCTTTAACACGAATTTTTGCATCATCATTTTCTTTTGGTCCAGTTATGTGAGCAATTTTTTTGTAGCGGCATTTCTTAATTAGATAATTGGTCATATCATAAGTACCTTGATAATTATCAACTGAAACAACATCGTAGTTAGTTGTATGCATTCCGCCGCTTATTATGACAAATGGTATTTTTGTTTGAGATAAAATTTCTTTTAAGCTTTTATTTATGTTCGGAATAAGTAAAATCATTCCACCAAGCAAACCATTTTGAAGTACTGAATTCAAAGTATTTTCAAGTTCATAGTATCTGTGGGTACTAATTACCATTGTAAAAAAGTTTTGCTTGAATGTAACAGAATCAACTCCTTTAATTAACTCTGAAAAGAACTCGTCAGAAATATCTGGAAGTATTAAACCAATTATGTTTGATTTTTTTTGAGAAAAATTTCTTGCGAGAATATTAGGACGGTAGTTTAATTCATCGGCTATCTTTAAAACGAGGTTTTTTGTTTCTTCCGTAACCTTTGGATCATTATTCAATGCTCTTGAAACAGTAGCAATTGATAATTTCGTTTTTTTTGCTATATCTTTAATGGTTGCCATCGAAATAAAATTATAGCGGGCTATTTTACTTGTTAGATGTTATTCACATTCAAATAAAATAGCCCATAGTTATTAAATTATTTTACAAGCGTCATTTTCTTTGAAATAACTTTTGTGTTATTGTTATCAGCAACCTTTAATGTGTAAATATAAACTCCTGCTGAAAGTGAACTTGCATCGAAATCAACTGTGTGTTTACCAGCATTTAATTTATTATTCATTAGACTGGTAACTTTTTGACCTAATATATTTAATACTTCTAATTCAACAAAGGAATCCGTTGGCAGAGAAAATGAAATCTTAGTACTTGGATTAAATGGATTCGGATAATTTTGATAAAGTTCAAAATCTAAAGGAGATGATAAACCTAAATTGAATACATCTGAATAAGTAGCAGTGCCATCAAAATCAATTTGCTTTAATCTGTAAGAATATTCTCTTGAAGGTGAAATGTTATTGTCCACAAAATTATATCGTTGTGGAATTGTGGTCGTTCCTCTGCCTTCAATAAATCCAATGGTTGCAAATTCAGAACCGTCAACACTTCTTTGAATTTCAAATCCTCTGTTATTTATTTCAGTAGCAGTTGACCATTGAAGTCTTACTGAATTTCCCTCATATTTAGCAGTAAATGAAGTAAATTCAACAGGCACAGGAACATTTCGTAATGCTAATCTGCGATAAGTTCCACCCCATTCACTACCCCACCATTGTTTTGCGTAATTACCATTTGGTCCCCAAGGTGGTACTCCGAGACTGTAATTATCAGGATCGAAAATGTTAATCAATAATCTTATTGAATCAGGAACCGTATTAAAGCCTAAAGCCTTTAAGTTAATCATTAATTCAGCAGAGTACCCGTTATCAGTATTGGTACTATCATAAATTGTAGTACCTGGTTTTGCATATCCGGCACCCGCACCAGAATTAGCAGGTCCATTTGTTTCATAAACAAATTGAGGAACGTTATTAACTACCCCAACATATATTTTGTATTCTACCTCAGTTCCAGCTGCATTCACAATTTTCATAAACATACCATCACCTTCCCAATCAAAACGACAAACCTGTTTATCATCAGAATCTAATGAGAAATATAGTAATGTATCTCTTCTTAGAAATTTGACAAAACAAGTTGAAGTATCTCTGTATGGTGGTTTAACAATTGCAAATGCGGTAGGGGTGTTACTATTTCCAGAAGGTGTGCCGCCAATTCTATATCGGAGATGAGGAACATTAACAGCCCAGTCAACTTCAAGTAATCGTCCATCCAAAGTAATAGGACCAGTTGCAGTGAAAACGGGAAGCGCCGAAGGATCATTTACTGCTTGCGCTTTAATAAAATCAGAATTAACAAAAAGAAATGTTACAACAAGAAGCAGAAAAGGGAAAGAAGTTTTCATAGAACCTCCTTTTATTATTAGTGTGATGATTGGATACTAAAAGTATCACAATCTGTTAATTAGTGAATAATTTGAAATAACTTAAATGTAAACGTTTACATTGCACTGCAATTATAACATTTAAAAGTTTATTTGTCAATACCTAAATCATTTTTTTATTTTTTTCTAAAGCTGTACGGATAGAAATGAATGTCAATTAAATCTTTTTCTGTTTTAATGATATGTTAAAAGCCAATTAAATATTATAGATTTTATTTTTTAACATATTGTAATAATCAATCTGATTTTATTCATAAATACACTCAAATTAGATTTTCAAGTTTCATAAAGTTTGTTATAATTTTATTTAACCCACTTATATTCTACAATGAGGATGAGAGAAATTTTTGAAATTATTGAATCTATTTTTTTAAGAGCGTGGTTCAATTCATTTCTTTGAATTTATTTTTGATAAGACTTATAATTCTTTATAATTTCTTAATTGTTTTTCAATCCATTTTCATTGTTTATTATTTCAACATACTACTGTTTATAAATTAAACAATAAATACGAATTAAATTTGACTTAAAATCAAATCCTTTATGGCTTCCTATCATTAGTGCTTAATTATTAAACACTTTTACTTTTCTTTGTTATTTTTCAACAGTCAATTTGCCTTTCTTTTAACTCTTTATTTTCCCATTAGTTAAGGTTATTATCTACCACTCTCAAAATTATTGGCAGTATTATTGACAAATTTTCGTTAAATAAGAATTCAATAAACTAATCAGAAAGGTAATCAAAATGGTCGCATTATTTGTTGTTTTAACATTTCTTTTTTTTATAATACTTGATTTATTAGTATTAAAAGCTCAAGGTAAAGAGCATCCGGCTTTTGCCGTGAAGGTATTCAATAAGAAATTCTACTTTCCATTGGAATCTTTTATTTCTTCGGGTCACATCTGGTTACAAAAAGCACAAAATGGTTTGTTAAAACTTGGGATTGATGAATTTATCTTAAAAGCTTTTGGAAAATTGAATCTAATCCCTATTAAAAGTGAAGGTGAATTTATAAATAAAGGTGAGCCATTTTTGAAGGCTATATTTGGAAATAGATCAATTTTATTGAGATCACCAATTGAAGGTAAAATTAGCTTCGTAAATAAAAATTTAGTTAGTAAAGTTATTGATGATTGTTACGGTGATGACTGGGCAATCATAATTGAACCTAAATCAAATAACCTCAACGAGTTTAAGAAAAGTTCAGAAGCAATTAAATGGTTGCACGAAGAATTCACAAGATTTAAAGATTTTATCGCTGCTAAATCTAATAATCCTCAATTGGCTGGTGTTACTCTTCAAGATGGTGGAAACATTGTTGAAGGAGTATTGAGATCTTTTGACGATAGTACAATAAAAGAATTCGAAGAGCAATTTCTTCTTTAATTAATTTTATGCGGAGTTAAATCATGTTAAAACAAAAAGCTATTTTATTTGATGTTACTCTATGCGTTGGCTGCGGCGAATGTTATTCAGCTTGCAAAGAAGCCAATCATCTACCGGAGACTAACTCTGATTATCTAAAAGATCATCTTGGAGCAAATACTTATACTGTTGTTGAGCAATATGAAGATTTATATACAAGAAAATTATGTATGCACTGTGTGGACCCAACTTGCGTTTCAGTTTGTCCGGTAGGAGCTTTTACAAAGACTGATATTGGAGCAGTAATTTACGATGAAGACAAATGTTTGGGATGTAGATATTGTATGCAGGCTTGTCCACATCATATTCCAAGATATGAATGGAATAAAGTAAATCCAAGAGTAAGAAAATGTATTATGTGTTATGATAGAATAAGAAATGGCGAACAAACAGCTTGCGCGGAAGCCTGTCCAGCAGAAGCAACAATTTTCGGTTATAGAGATGATCTAATTGGAATTGCAAAACAACGATTATCTGAAAGTCCGGAGGCATATTATCAACACATTTATGGTCTTGAAGAAGCTGGAGGTACAAATGTTATTGTTTTATCTCCAGTACCATTTGATAAACTCGGTTTTGCAACTAATTTACCTAAAGAACCTCTCCCTACTTATACTGCTAAAGCATTAGAAAAAATTCCGGGAGTGGTTGTTGGTGGTGGAGCATTTCTCGCTGCAATGTATTGGCTTACAAAAAGAAAAAACAAAATTGCAGAAGAGGAAAGACAATCTAACATAACAAAACAATGAGGTATGCAATGAAAATTCTTGTCCCAAAAATAACCTTTTGGAGAGTAATCGCAGTGATTATTGTAATCAGTGGTATTTATTCAACTTACTTAAGATTTACAGGTGGATTATCTGCATCAACCAACCTTAACGATGACTTTCCTTGGGGTTTATGGATTGGTTTTGATATCCTTGTTGGAGTTGGCTTGGCTGCAGGTGGATTTTCTATTTGTGCTATCGTCCATATTTTTAATATTGAAAGATATAAACCTTTAACCCGCCCGGCTATTTTAACTGCTTTTCTTGGATATCTTTTAGTAATCTTTGGTCTAATGTATGATTTAGGCAAACCTTACAATATTTGGCACGCAATAATCTATTGGAATCCTCGTTCAGTTATGTTTGAAGTTGCCTGGTGCGTTATGTTATATACTACAGTACTTTTTCTTGAATTTATTCCAGTAGTTTTAGAGAAGTATAAACTTCATAAATTGCTTGAAGTGATGAAGAAGGTTTCTATTCCTTTGATGATAGTTGGAATAATTCTTTCGACCTTACATCAATCATCTCTCGGTTCATTGTTTTTAATTTTGCCACAGAAAATGTCTCAAATTTGGTACTCCCCCCTTTTACCTGTTTACTTTTATTTTTCAGCTATTGGTGCGGGACTTTCAATGGTTATTTTTGAAGCATATCTTTCAGCAAGAGCTTTTGACAAAGGAATTGAAGCTGAACTTTTATCCAGAGTAGGATTGATAAGTGTTATTGTTCTTATGACTGGGTTTGTTATTAAACTTATTGACTTAATAGTTACAGGTAATTTCTCTTTACTTTTAAAAGTAAATAATTATTCTTTAATTTATTATCTGGAAGTATTGGTTGGTATCTTTATTCCTTTTGGTTTATTAATCCAAAAAAGATTTCGGGAAAACAGAAGATGGCTTTATACTTCTGCAATTATGGTAATTGCCGGATTTTTACTAAATAGGCTAAATGTCAGCATATCGTCAATTTCTCCTGAATCAGGAGTAAGTTATTTCCCAAGTATATATGAGATAAGTGTTACTTTAATGCTGATTGTAGTTGGGATGTGGGCATTTAAGTTAATTGCTAAAAATTTTCCTGTTTTTAATTACGAAAAACAATATGAATTTTCCGAAGCAGAACTAAAAGAAAAAATGGTTATCAATTGATATAAACCTATTAATATCTTTTGTTTCATAGGTATTGATAAAAGTCACACTAAACAGGTGTGACTTTTTTTTATTTTTTCTAAAATCTAAGTATGCTTTCAAAACTTTTTATATTGATTATAATAACATAAACCATATTTTTAATGTTTGAATATTCTAAAAAATATAAAAATAATTTGCTTGATTAAAGAAATTTTTAATTATGAATTTGAAACTTTTATTTATTTCACAATTATTAATCGTCCTAACTATCTTTCCTCAGGTTAGTTCTGATAGTTCAAAAGTAGATTCATTACTGAATCAAGCCTTTGAATTAAGATGGAGCGATCCTTTTGAATCTATTTTATTATCTACTAAAGCTCTTGAGTTTTCAAAAAAAATCAATTATGGGACAGGCATTTCAAAAGCGTATGGATATATGGGGGTTGCTTATGAAAATTTGTCAATGTATGATGAAGCATTGAAGCATTATTTCGAAGGATTAAAAGTTGCTGATTCTTTAAATCTACTGGAAGATATAGGTTATTCTTACAACAACATAGCGAATTACTATTTAGACTTAGATATGCTCCAGTTAGGATTGGAATATCTCAATAAGGGTTTAAAAGTTTTAGAAAAAATTGATATTCCAAGATTGCGCGCTTACTTATATCGTAATTTCAGCTACTATCACAGAAAGAAAAAAGAATTTGATATTGCTTTAGATTATGCAAAAAAATCTCTCGAAATAAGAAAAAATTTTGGGGATGAAGGTGGAATAATTACTTCTATGAGAGAAGTTCTTATAAATTATTTCAACCCGAATTATGCATTAGAAATAGCCAAAGGGGGAAAAAAATTATCGATATTTTCAAACAATCCCTTAATCCAAGCTCTTCTTTCTGGCTTAACGGATAGTTTAAGGATTACTTTCCCCCCTTTTC
>Ga0308414_1000223_pt1 | contig 36018 bp, 24 predicted proteins | sample HotsprSampleOS50_FD_205667 | JGI IMG/M metagenome (GOLD analysis project Ga0308414, IMG submission 205667) | Hot spring phototrophic mat microbial communities from Octopus Spring, Yellowstone National Park, Wyoming, United States - 20090730_OS50 ... | reverse complement strand
TGTCGAAGGCGTTCCCATCGATCAGTGGTGCCGCGAGAAAGGGCTCCCAATCCGCGAGCGCGTGGCGCTGATGGCGGAAGTGTGCCGCGCGGTGCAGCACGCGCACGAGCGGCTGGTGATTCACCGGGACCTCAAGCCTGGCAACATCTTCGTCACGCCTGAAGGACGGCCGAAGCTGCTGGACTTCGGCATCGCCAAGGTGTTGGCCGACGATTTCGGCGAGACGCCGGAGGCCACGCGCACGGGCATGTACGTCTTGACGCCCGATTATGCCAGCCCCGAGCAGATCACCGGCGCACCGGCCACCACCGCCACCGACGTTTATTCGCTGGGCGTGCTTCTGTATCTGCTCTTGTCCGGCAAGAGGCCTTACGATCTGAGCGGGCTGGCGCCGCTGGAGGCGATGCGCCGCGTGCTGGAGAGCGCGCCGCGTCCGCCGAGCGCGGCAGCGGCGCCGGAGGCGCAAGCGGCGCTGAGAGGCGATCTGGACCAGATCGTGATGAAGTGCCTGAGCAAGGAGGCGCCGGAACGCTACTCGAGCGCGGCGGCGCTGGCGGATGATCTGGAAGCATGGCTGCAAGGACGGCCGGTCTCGGCGGTGCCGCCGTCCTGGCGCTACCGGCTGCGGCGGTGGGTGAAGCGGAACCCGGCGGCATCGGCGGCGCTGGCCGCGCTGGCGCTCTCCATCACCGTTGGCGGCATCGCCACGGCGTGGCAGGCGCGCGAGGCCCATCTGGCGCGGCAGCGGGCCGAGCAGCGGGCGCTGGAGATCCAGCAGTTTTCCCGCTCTCTGGTGTTCGAGCTGCACGGCGTGCTCTACAAGTTGCCCGGCTCGACGGAAGCGCGCGCGCTGTTGCTGGACCGCGCGATGAAATTCTTCGACGGCGCGGCGCGTACCGCGGAACAGGACGCCCCGCTTCTGCTCGAGCTGGCTGAGGGCTATCGCCGGCTGGGCAACGTGCTCGGTTCGAGCTTCAGCAACAATCTGGGGCGCAGGGAAGAGGCCTTGCAGGCTTTCAACAAAGGGCTGGCGGTAACCGCCGCCGCCCGCCGTCGGCAGCCGCCTTCTTATCAGAATCTGCGCACGCACTCCGGGCTCCTGGTGGAAGCAGCGCTGGCCGCAGGCGGCCTGAAACGGCTGGACGAAGCCCGCCGGTATGCGGAGCAACTGGAGCAGGTGATTGGAGAGATCGAGACCCGCATTCCCGCCACCGGCCAAGCGCGCGCCCTGGCCGCCACCAACCGCAGCCAGCTTGCCATGATCCTGTCCTCGCTGAATCAGCGCGACCGGGCCATCGAACTCTACAAGCAAGCCCTGGCAGGCTACGCGTCCCTGCCGCCGGAAGAAGCTTCCACGGAAAGCGATCTGAGCCAGCAAGCCTTCGCTCTGAAACGCCTGGGGGCCCTCATGATGCGGAGTAACAGCGAGGAAGCGGAGAAACACTATCTGCAGGCGCTGGCCATCGACCGCAAGCTCATTGAAAGAGACCCGGCGGACAAGGACCAGCGCTACAACATCACATTCGCGTTGTCCGACCTGGGACTCATCGCCAGGGAGCGCGGCCGGTTGGACGAGTCTCTGGCATATTTCTCCGAGGCGGCAGCCATCCGGGATGAGTTCTACGCCGCCGATCCGAAGAGTGTCCGGATCCTGATCGGCGTCACCAACGTCCACTGCCAGCTTGCGGCTGTGCAGGCGCGGCTGGGGCATTTCCCGGAAGCCCGCCGGGAAGGGGCGCTGTGCGTAAAGCTCGCGCGCGAGACGGCAGCCGCTGACCCGCAAGACTCCTCTTGCGGCCGCGGCCCCATGGCCTTGCTCTATGCGGCCGAGGTGGAAGCGGAACAGGCGGTTCGCGCCCCGGCGGCGGAGAGGGGGCGGTTTGCCGAGAAAGCGCGCGGGATCCTGGCGAAGGCCGAGCGGGAATCGTCGGCTTGCAAGGAACCCTTTCCCGGGTTCACTGAAAAAAGAGCGGACCTGCGCAAGCGGCTGGCCGCAATCGGCGAGTAAGGCCGGCCGGAAGCCGGTCAGGAGCGCCGCAGGATGCCGCTGACGCCGCTTTCGGCCGCCGGCCTCCGCGCGCGCATCTGTGAAACGAAGGTCCGCGGCGCGAGCAAGAAGATGCGCTTGTCGCTCAATTCCGCCTCAGCAGGCGCGCACCCTGCGTGCTCGCCGTCGACCTGAAGATCGATCACCGGGTCTTCGAGCGGGCGGATGCGCACCCGATCCGCGTGCAGCACGCGCACGCCGCTCATGGCCGGAAGGCGGTTGAACAGCACGCCTGCAAAGTACTTCAGGTACCGGAGCGAACTCGCGCCTTCGAACAAAACAACGGCCAGGCGGTCCTCGAGCAGGTTCGCGTGCCGCGCGATCCAGAGATCGCCGCCGTAGTTGCGCACGCGCGCCGTGAGGGCAAAGCTGCACTCATAGGGGCGCCCGTCGACTTCCGCTTCGAACACTTCCAGCCTCCGTCCCAACTGCGCCAGCCCGCCCTCCCAGTAACTGAGCTTGCCTAGGCGGCGCTTCCATGCAGGGCTCACCATGCGGACGATGCGCGCGTCCAGCCCCGCGCCGGCCATGCACAGAAACAGCCGTTCGCCTTCAGGGGTGCGCAGCAGGCCCGGGGCGGATTCCATAAGCTCGAACTGATCGAACGCCGCCGCCACGCGCAAGGGGTTGCCGCCCGTGCCGATCTCGCAGCTCAGCACGTTGGCCGTGCCTGCCGGAAGGACGAGCAGCGGCACGCCGGTGCCTGCGAGTCCGCCGGCGGCCTCATTGATGGTGCCGTCGCCGCCTGCCACGCAGACCAGATCGGTGCCGCGGGCGATCCATTGCCTGACGATGCGCTCCGCCGTCCGCGGCCCGTCCGTGGGCGCAGCTTCCACCGACGGGACGCGCCGGCGGAGTTCTTCCAGCAGGCGGCCGATCAATGCGGGGCGGGAGCGGAGGCGGCCCGCTTCGGGGTTGTACAGGAGCACGGCTGCACGCGGTTTCGTCACGCAGATACCCTAATAACTGTGACAGTTCAGGAACAGCTTGAGCAACTGCGCGCCGAGATCCGCCGCCATGAGCATCTCTACTATGTGCTCGACCAGCCGGAGATCTCCGACGCCGAATTCGACGGGCTGATGCGCCGGCTGCGCGAACTCGAGCAGGCGCATCCCGAGATTCCCGTGCCGCCGGATTCGCCCACGCAACGGGTGGGCGGCGCGCCCCGCGAAGGCTTCGTCAAGGTGCGGCACTCCTCGCCCATGCTGAGCCTGGACAACGCGCTGGACGAAGGCGAGCTGCGCGATTTCGACCGCCGCGTGCGCGAGCTGCTCGGCGGAGAGCCCTTCGCCTACGCCGCGGAACTCAAGCTGGACGGGCTCTCGATGGCGGTGCACTACGAGGACGGCGTGATGCGGCAGGCGGTCACGCGGGGCGACGGCGCGGAGGGCGAAGACGTCACCGAAAACGCCCGCACCATCCGCACCGTGCCGCTGCGGACGCTCTCCGCGCCGTGGCAGCGCTTCGAGGTGCGCGGTGAAGTGATCATGACCAAAGCGGCGTTCGAGAAGCTGAACGCGGAGCGGGAGGCGCAAGGGCTGCCGCTGTACGCCAACCCGCGCAATTCGGCAGCCGGCTCGCTTCGCGTGCTGGACCCGTCGGTCACAGCCGCGCGGCAGCTCGAGTTCCATGCTTATTTTCTGCTGACGGAGGGGCGACCGGCGCTATCGAGCCACTGGGAATCGCTGCAGATGCTGGAACAGCTCGGCTTCCGCGTGGATGGCGCGCGCCGGCTTTGCAAGAATGTGGAGGAACTGCTCGAATTCTGCCGCGAATGGGAGGAGAAGCGCGATTCGCTTCCTTTCGAAATCGACGGCGTGGTGGCCAAGGTGGACTCCGTCGAACAGCAGCAGCGGCTGGGGTGGACGGCGAAGGCGCCGCGGTGGGCCATCGCGTTCAAGTTCACGCCGCGGCAGGCGGAGACGGTGCTCGAAAACATTGAAGTGCAGGTGGGCCGCACGGGCGCGCTCACGCCGGTGGCGCGGCTGCGGCCGGTGACGGTGAGCGGCGTCACGGTGACCAACGCCACGCTGCACAACGAGGACTACATCCGCGAGCTCGGCCTCATGATCGGGGACCGCGTCGTGGTGGAGCGCTCCGGCGACGTGATCCCGAAAGTGGTCCGCGTGGCCGCGCCCGGCGCCGGCCGCCGTCCGTTCGCGATGCCGGCCGAGTGCCCGGTGTGCGGCGGGCCGGTGTTCCGCGCCGAGGGCGAAGCCGCGGTGAGGTGCATCAACTCGAGTTGCCCGGCGCGGCTGAAGGAGAGCATCCTGCATTACTGCTCCCGGGGCGTCATGGACATCGACGGCATGGGAGACGCGATCGTCGCGCAGTTGATGGCGGGCGGGAAGGTGAAGAGCATCGCCGATCTGTACCGGCTCGCGGCGGAGGATCTGGCGCCGCTGGAGCTGGAGGGCGAGAAGGCCCGCCGCCGTCTGGGCGAGAAGGTGGCGGCGCGAATCCTCGAGAACATCGAGGCCTCGAAGCAGAAGCCGCTCTCGCGCCTCATCGCCGGGCTCGGCATCCCGTTTGTCGGCGAGCGCACCGGGCAGTTCCTCGCGGCGAGCTTCGCCTCGCTCGATGAGCTGATGTCGGCGGACGAGGAGCGGCTGATGCAGGTGGAAGAAGTGGGTCCGAAGGTGGCCTCCAGCATCCGCCGCTTCTTCGCCGAGCCGCACAACCGCGAGCTGGTGGAGCGGCTCCGGCAGGCGGGGCTGAACTTCCGGTCTGCGGAAAAGAAGGCGGAGGGCGGCCCCCTGTCGGGCATGACGTTCGTGCTGACGGGCACGCTGCCCTCGCTGACGCGCGAGGAGGCGGCGCGGCTGATTGAATCCGCCGGCGGCAAGGTGACCGGATCCGTGAGCCGCAAGACCAGCGTGGTGGTGGCAGGGGCGGAGGCGGGCTCGAAGCTCGACAAGGCCCGGGAGCTGGGCATCGCCGTCTGGGACGAGGCCGAACTGCGCCGCCGGCTGGCGGCGGGACAATAAACCAAATCGCACCGTATTTGTTTCAATTGCCCGCACGGCAGGCGCTCCGCGCAAGCCGCAAGACAGTCTCGCGCGCCGCTCCGGCCTGAACCGGCGCGGCCGCGAGTCCGCCGCAGCCGAAGCAGGGCGCGAGCGCCGTCCCATGCCGGGCTGGAGGAGGCGGAAAGAGGAAAGGCCGCCCGCCCGCTCCCAATGTCAACCTCCCCCGAGATTCACGTTTCGGAGCGGGCCGGCGGCCCGGGCTGATTCCACTGTAAACCGGAGCGGCCGGGACAGGCCAGCGCCCGCGCCCAGGCAAAAGGCAATTTCAACAGCTTTTTTCCTTTTTGCATGCAACGCGTTAGACTGTGAATGCAGTGGAAGAGCTGTGCATAAAACAGGATTGCCATGAAATGTTGTGGAATTGACGCCCTCACCGGCGAGGCGGTGGAGATCCAGGCCGAGGCCGGCGTCATCACCGCCGTCGAGCCCTTGCTGGACCGCCCCGCTTCCCTGCCCTGGCTGGCGCCGGGCTTCATCGATCTGCAGGTGAACGGCTATGCGGGAGCCGACTATTGTTCTCCCGCCACAAGCCTGGAAGACATCGGGCGGTCGCTCGAAGCGCAGTTCGCATGTGGGACCACGCGGCTGCTGGCCACCGTCGTCACCGGGCCGCGCGAAGGAATGCTGGCTGCGATCCGGAACCTGGCGGGGGCGCGCGAGGCGCTGCCGCACGGGCGGGCGATCGCGGGCATCCACGTCGAGGGGCCCTTCATCTCGCCCGCCGACGGACCGCGCGGCGCGCATCCGCGCGAGCACGTGCGCCGGCCGGATTTCGACGAATACCGACGCTGGCAGGACGCCGCCGAGGGACTGGTGCGCATGGTGACGCTCTCGCCGGAATGGCCTGAAGCTCCGCGGTTCATTGAAGCTGTCACAGGCGAAGGAGTGGTGGCCGCGATCGGGCATCTGGATGCGACGGCGGAACAGCTCCGGGAAGCCGTGCGCGCCGGAGCGCGCCTGTCCACGCACCTCGGCAACGGCTGCCATGCCGTGCTGCCCCGGCACCCCAACTATCTCTGGCATCAGCTCGCCGAGGACCGGCTGGCCGCGTCGTTCATCGTGGACGGCATCCATCTGGGCGCGGACTTTCTCCGCGTGGCTCTGCGCGCCAAGGGGGTGGAGCGGAGCGTTTTGGTTACGGACGCGGTGGCGCCCGCCGGCTGCAAGCCTGGGCCGTATTCGCTGGGCGCCGTCGACGTAGAGCTGCACGCCGAAGGCAGGGTGACGCTGCGGGGGCTGCCCCAGTTGGCGGGCAGCGCGCTGCGGATGGACCGCGGGGTGGAGAACCTGATGCGGCTGGCCGGGCTGACGCTGCAGGAAGCGCTCACGATGGCGGCGCGCAATCCGGCGCGGGTCGGCCGCATCGAACACCGCATGCGCGGGCTGCAGCCGGGGGAACGGGCCGACATCATCGAATTCGACTTCGACGCGGCGGCGAAATCGATTCGCGTGAGGCGCACCTGGCTGGATGGCGAACCCGTGTGGCAGGAGAGCGCCTGACCGGGCGGGCAGGCTGAAAGCGCGAAGGCCCGCCCCCGGCAGCAGCCGGAAGCGGGCCTTCTGATTCAGGTCAGCCGGAGCCGCCCTTATTTCGGGCAGCCGAGCTTCTTGAGCAGTTTCTCGTCAAGCTGCTTGGCGTCCTTGAACGCGGCCGGCATCTTGGTGCCCTTGGGAACCAGCCAGACTTCCACGCGGCGGTTCTGGTCGGCGGTGGAGACCATCTGGCCGGCGCGCTCCCTGGAAGCGGACCGCGCGGCGGTGCCGCAGAGCCCGGGTTGCATGTCGGACACCTGCTCCGTGCCGACCCAGGTGACCTTGATGCGGGACTTGTCGACATTGGCGCAAGTGCCGCCGCCGGCGGTGAGCACGGCGTAGGCATTCATGACGCGGCGCATGTCGAGGTCGCTCGGCTTCTTCGTCTTCGAGACCTCGTCCTGATCGATGTGGCCGACCAGCACGACTTCGTAATCCGGATCGGCGGCCTTCGGAGCCACTTCTTCCAGCAGGATGCGCTTGCCGCAGTTGTTGACGCGGGCGCTGTTCTTGCTGAAGATCACATCGGAGTAACGGATCGAAGCGGGGATGAAGTCCACCTTGATCTGGGCCGTGCCGGTGGCGGATGCGCCGCGGTCGTCTGTGACGCGCACGGTGGCCGTCACGGTCTTCGACTGGATCTTGCCGCCCTGTTCGAACTTCACCGCCTTGCTGTCAAAGGTCGCCGTGGCGGATGCGGGGTTCTGCACCGTGCCCTCGGTCACCGTCCACTGGAACTGGATCGTCGAGCAGGCGCTGCCGGTGCCCTGGGCGCTCAGCGTCGAGGTCTGCCCATACTGGATGGCCGCCGGGTTGGCCATCACATTGGACACCGTCGGCGGGTTGTACGGCTGCACGTTCAGCGACAGCGGCGGCGCGGATGCGACGCGCACGGGGTGGTTGGGGTTGTTCTCGGCCTCGACGTCGAGCTCGATCTTGTAATCGCCAGCCCGGTCCGGAGTGAAGGACAGCTCCGGCGAGTTGCCGCCCATGGGCTGCCCGTTGACTTTCCACTTGTAAGTGAGGGCGCGGCCGGCGGGGTCGCTGGCGCCGGTGTTGCGCACGGTGATCGCCCGTCCCTGGCACAGAGTGCCGGGACCGACGCTGAGCGTGCCGGCGTTAAGCGCGGCGAGCGGACCCGGCGGCGGGGGCGGCGGCGCGGGAGCTTCCGCCTTGCGGCCGAAGTAATAGGTGATGCCGGCGGTGGTCTGGATGCCGTGCAGCTTGTCGCCGCGCGGGATGTAGAGCCCGCCGTTGGGATAGTCGGCGAGGCGGAAAGTCGGATTCTTGGTCCAGATGCCGCGGGCGTCGAAGCGCAGGCCCCAACGCTCCGTGAGATGCCACTTGAGACCGCCGCCGTAGTTCATCGCGGGATGGATGTTGGCATCGAGGTTCTGGGCGAAAAGATTGACATTCAGCGGGCTGCGCGCCCAGCCCTTGGCCGAATCGGTCGGCGCGAAATACATGGCCGACAGGCCGACGGTCAGGAAGGGGCGGATGCGCGAGCCGCGTTCCGTCCAATAGAAGACCGGGTTGAGCGAGTACTGATAAATTCTGTGGCCAAAGTCGTTCTGCGGCAAGCCGGGCCGGGCCGGCGACTCGAACCGCACGTTGTTGGTGCTGTATGTGAACGCCTGTTCAAGGCCCACATAGCGCCAGATGTTTTCCGTCACGCGGAAGCCGAAGGCCCCGCCGTTGACCAATTTCGTACCAAGGCCGCTGGAAACGCCCTGGAAAAAGCTGCCGCCGCCGAACGCGTTGAGTTCGACTTTGTCTGGCAGCTCGTCTCCTCCCGAAGACGGCTTGGCCGCCTGCTGCCCCGCAGCGCCGGGCACAAACACGAGCGCCATCAGAGCGGCGGCAAGAATCCACCAGCGGTAGCCTGAACAGGAATACACTGCATGTGTTTTCATCATGTGGAGTTCACCTGCCTCATTTTCCATTATGCACTTGCGAAGGCCGCAAGTCCAATAAAAAAACGCCCGCATCCGGCGTTAAGCCCAACAATCGCTTGCCCTTGGCATCGGGCAGCACAAGCCGGCGAAGGCTCACGGCGGGCAGATCCGCGCCTTCCAGCGCCTGCCAGCTTCGCCCGCCGTCGGAGGAATGGCAGATGCGACCGAACTGGCCGGCGAACACTTCGCCGCCGCGCCCCGGCCGGGCGGCGAGCGTGCTGACAGTGCCCGGGGCGAGACCCCTCTCCACCTTCTCCCAATGGCGCCCGTCGTCAGCCGAAAGGTAGAGCCCGTCGGAAGTGGCCGCCAGGAGAGTGGACTCCGTGATGGCCATGTCGTAGATGCTCGAGACCGGGAACAGCATGCTGAGGACGCGCCAGGAAGCGCCGCCGTCGGCGCTGAGGTAGACCGCGTGGGTGGTGCGCGCCAGCACGCGGCCGCCGTCGGCCTGCGCGGCGATGAGCTCCTGCACGGAGTGCCGGATGTTGGCCGTGGTCAGGCGCACCCCCTGCCAGGTGGCGCCGAGGTCGAGGCTGCGCCAAAGGCCGGTGTCGGCGCCGGCCAGCAGGACTTCCTTTCCCGCCGCCAGCGTGCAGGCGAGCGACTGGATGCGCAGGCTGGCGCCGGCGGCGATGCGGACAGGGATCCAGGTCCTGCCGCCGTCGAGGCTGCGGTAGATGCGTTCGGCGTTGCCCGCCAGCAGCAGTTTGTCGCGCGAGGGGCAGGCGGCCAGCCGCGTGACATGACCTTCCGGAAATGTTTTTGTCTTGGGGACAAGCGCCCAGTCCGCCCCGCCGTTGCGGCTCTCGAACAATCCGCTCCAGGGGCCGTCGCCGACGATGTTCAGAAACAGCGTCTGGCCCGCGGCCGCAAAACCTGCGGCGCGGCGGCTGGCGAAGCCTTCGTTGATCTGGACGAAGCTTTCGCCCGCGTCCGTGCTCTTCCACAGCCCGCCTCCTTCCGTGGCCAGATAGATGCGGCGGGGATCGCGGGGGTCGAAAGCCATCGAGTACACGTGGAGGCGGTTCAGGCGGCGGAACGTGGCGCCGCCGTCGGAAGATTTCAGCAGGCCCAGAGTGGTGCCGGCGAAGATGACGCCGTTGCGCCCCGGCATCTGCCGGACGACGTGGGTGCGGCGCTGTTCGGGAGGAATGCCGCGGATGCGGCTCCAGTTGCGGCCGCCGTCCTCGCTGCGGTAGATGCCGCTGCAGGCGCTGGCCAGCACATGGTCCGGGCGCGCCGGATCGATGAAGATGGAAAAGACGTCGGAGTCATCCAGCATTCCGTCGTGGATGATCTGCCAGGTCTTGCCTCCGTCGGCGGTTTTCCAGGGCAGGTGCGTGGTGCCCGCGTACACGATGCGGGGATCGCGGGGATCGATGGCGACGGCGGTGACGCTGCGCAGCTCGTGGTTGTAAGGGGCGGAGATGCGGCTCCAGGTGCGGCCCGAGTCTTCGCTCTTCCAGACGCCGTCGCGCGTGGCGGCGGCCATGATGCGGGGGTCCTTTTCGAAATACGCCAGAGCGTACGTGGAGAGGCCCTCCACGCCCGCCGCGGCTTGCCAGGTGGCGCCTTCATCCTCGCTGAACCAGACGCCGGCGCCGATGCCCTGCGGCGTCTCCGCGGCGGCCAGATACAGGCGCGGCTCGGCCGGATGAATCATGACGGCGGTGATGGTGGCGGAGAAATAGCGGGGGAAGGCGAGCCGCTCCCAGCGCGCGCCGCCGTTGGCGGAGCGGAAGACGAGCGAGTTGCGCGCGCCGGCCAGCAGCACCTCCGGCCGGTGCAGGTCCGCCCAGATCGAGGTCGCCGAGCCGCCCCACGGACCGGCAGCCTGCCACTGCGCGCGCGCCGGCGCGCAAAGGGCCGCGGCGGCCAAAACAATTCCCGGGAAAATGATTCTGCGCCGCAATTTTCAGGCTATCAAACGCCCGCAGGCAGATAGCGCCGCGCCAGGCCGAGGAAGCGCTCCGTTTCGGCCGCCTGCCAGGCTGCGTCCCTGCCCAGTTCGGCGGCCAGAATCTGCGCCACGCGCGGGGCGGCTTCCATGGCGGCGCGGGCGTTGAGCTGGAGGGCGCGGGTGCGGCGCTCGAGCACGTCCTCGACATGCAGGGCCATCTCCCAGCGCGCCGCCCAGACGGCTTCCGCCTCCGTGCAAGGAAGCGGCGGGGCGAGCGGGCGGGCGCGCTCCGGATGCAGGCGCATCATCTCCCGGATGGCGATGGCGTCGCTGCCGTACACCGACAGCGGGCCGAACTGCTCGGCGTGGTGATGGTAGCCGTGGATGCGGAGCCGCCGCGTGACGCACTCGCGCTCGTCGAGCCCGGCGAGGAGGGACGCCTGATCGATGCAATCCTCGGCCATGCGGCGGCAGGTGGTCCACTTGCCGCCGGCGATGGTGATGAGGCCGTTGCGGTCGATGTGGATGGAGTGATCGCGCGCCAGGGAAGCGGTCGAGGCCCCTTCCACGCTTTTCACCAGCGGGCGGATGCCGGCCCAGGCGCTGAGGATGTCGGCGCGCGAGGGAGCGCGGTCGAGATAATCGGCCGCGGTCTCCAGGATGAGTTCGATCTCCTCCTCCATGGGGAGCGGCTCGAGCGAGACTGCGCCGAGCGGCGTGTCCGTGGTGCCGACAAGCGCGTGTCCATGCCAGGGAATGGCGAACATGACGCGCCCGTCGCGCGTGCGCGGCGCCAGGATGGCCGCTTCTCCGCGCAGGAAGCTCGCGTCGAAAACCAGATGCACGCCCTGGCTGGGCGCGATCATCGGCCGGGCATCGGCATCGCCCATGCGGCGCACGGCATCGCTGAAACAGCCGGTGGCGTTGATGACGGCGCGGGCGCGGAGTTCAAACTCCGCGCCGGCCTCTTCGTCCCTGACAACAGCGCCGGCTGCCAGCCCGTGCGCGTCCAAGCGCAACGCAACCACTCTGGCGTAGTTGACCAGCGCCGCGCCCTGCTCGGCCGCGGTGCGCGCCATCTGGACGAGCAGCCGCGCATCGTCGAACTGCCCGTCGTAATACTCGACGCCGCCGCGCAGCCCTTCCGGCTTGAGATTGGGCAACCGCTCCAGCGTCTCCTCGCGGCTGAGAATCCGCGACTTGCCGAACCCGTATTTTCCCGCCAAAAGATCGTAAATGCGGAGGCCGACGCCATAAAATGGCGCTTCCCACCACTCATAATTCGGAACAATAAAGGCGAGATCTTTCACCAGGTGCGGAGCGTTTTCGCGGAGCAGGCCGCGCTCTTTGAGCGCCTCCATGACGAGCGTGACGTTGCCCTGCTCGAGGTAGCGCACCCCGCCGTGGATGAGCTTGGTGGAGCGGCTGGAGGTGCCTTTGCCGAAGTCGTGCTGCTCGACCAGCGCGGTGCGGTAGCCGCGGCTGGCGGCGTCAAGGGCGCAGGCGACGCCGGTGGCGCCGCCGCCGATGACGAGGATGTCCCACTCGGCGCGTTCCGAGCGGAGGCGGTCGAGCATCTCGGCGCGGTTCATCTCACTGCTCCCAGCCGCGGGCGCGCCCGACGGCGCGCGACCACTGCGCGCGGCGGGCGCAGGCTTCGCCGCGGCTCATGCGCGGCTCGAACCGCCGGTCCTCCTTCCACTGCGCCTCCAGCGTTTCGCGCCCCCCGTAGACGCCGGCGGCGAGCCCGGCCAGCCAGGCGGCGCCGAGCGCCGTGGTCTCCGTCACCGCCGCCCGCACCACCGGCACGCCGAGAAGATCCGCCTGGAACTGGAGCAACAGATTGTTGCGCGAGGCGCCGCCGTCCACGCGCAGCTCGGCCACATGCAGCCCGGAATCCGCTTCCATGGCGCTGACCACGTCGGCCACCTGGAAAGCGATCGACTCGAGCGCGGCGCGCGCCAGATGCGCCGCTGTGACGCCCCGCGTCAGACCGACGATGGCGCCGCGGGCGTAGGCGTCCCAATGGGGCGCGCCGAGTCCCGTGAACGCCGGCACGACATAGACGCCGTGGCTGTCATCCACGCTGGAGGCGAGCGGCTCGACCTCTTCCGAAGAGCGGATGAGCCCGAGCCCGTCGCGCAGCCACTGGACCACGGCCCCACCAATGAATACGCTGCCCTCGAGCGCGTACTCCGGCCGCGGGCCAGCCTGCCACGCCACCGTCGTCAGCAGCCGGTGGCGGCTTTCGACCACCTCTTCCCCGGTCTGCATGAGCAAAAAACATCCGGTGCCATATGTGTTTTTCGCCAGGCCGGGCGTGAAGCAGGCCTGTCCGAAGAGCGCGGCCTGCTGGTCCCCGGCCACTCCGGCCACGGGAACCGGCGCGCCGAGCACTTCGGCGCCGCACTCGCCGAACAGCCCGCATGAGGGGCGCACCTCCGGCAGGATCTCGCGCGGCACGCCGAGGATGCGCAGCAGCTCCTCGTCCCACTGGCCGGTGTGGATGTTGCAGAGCAGGGTGCGCGAGGCGTTGCTCGGGTCGGTGGCGTGCACGCGCCCGCCGGTGAGGTTCCACAGAAGCCAGGAGTCGATGGTGCCGAAGGCGAGTTCGCCGCGCCCGGCGCGGGCGCGCGCGCCGGGGACGTTGTCGAGCAGCCAGCGGAGTTTCGTGCCGGAGAAGTAAGGATCGGCAAGCAGCCCGGTGCGGCGGCGGATCTCCTGCTCGGCGCCGCTGGCTTTCAGTTCGTCGCAGAAGGAGGCGGTGCGGCGGTCCTGCCAGACAATGGCCGGCGCGACGGGCTCGCCCGTGCGGCGGTCCCATAACACCGTGGTTTCGCGCTGGTTGGTGATGCCGATGGCGGCGATGTCGCGAGGCGAGAGGCGGGCGCGCTCCAGCGCCTCGGCGGCGACGCCGCGCTGCGTGGCCCAGATCTCGAGCGGGTCGTGTTCGACCCAGCCGGCTTGCGGATAAATCTGGCGGAACTCCTTCTGCGCCGTGGCGGCGATGCGGCCGTCGTCAGTGAAGACGATGGCGCGGCTGGACGTGGTTCCCTGGTCGAGGGCGAGCAAATATGGCATAGGGTGGTTCCGGTATTGCAGCGTGCCGGGCGCGCTGCCGCGTGTCGGCGGGCGCCGCGGTCATCGTTTCGATGTTCCTACATCAGCGGGCACGGCGGGGAAAGCGGCCGGGTTGCGCTCCACGATCTTTCCGTCGAGCACCACCATCAGCGGCTCGATCGCGCGGATCTCGTCCTCCGGGCAGGCGAGAATATCGCGGTCGATCACCACGAGGTCGGCCAGCTTGCCGGGTTCGATCGAACCCTGGTGCTTCTCGCTGAAATGCAGCCACGCGGCCCAGGTGGTCCACATGCGGATGGCTTCTTCGCGGGTGACGCGCTCTTCCGGGTAAAGCACCGTGCCTTCGGTGGTGCGGCGCGTGAGGGTCATCCACATCCCGAAAAACGGGTTGTACGGGTTGACCCCGCGGTTGCGGTCGTGGAACAGCATGTGGTCGCTGCCGCCGGCCGCGGGGATGCCGCGGTCCAGATAACCGCGCATGGGGAAGAACCAGCGCAGATTCTGCCGGCCGAAAACGCGCTCAAGCGCCGGGGCGTCGTAGTGAAGCCAGCCGGGCTGCACGTCGGCGGCGATGCCGAGCCGCTTCATGCGGTCGAGCGACTCCGGGCTTTGCATGCTGCCGTGCATGACATGGGAGCGCGTCGGCGCGATCGGCTTCTCTTTATCCAGCGCCTCAAACACGTCCAGCAGCGTGTCGATGGCGCCGCCGCCCTGCGCGTGCGCCGTCAGCGCCCAGCCTTTGTTGCGCGCCGCGCGCATGATGGCGAGGAGCTTGCCGGGCTCGACAAACAGCGTGCCGCGCGCATCCGGGTCGGTCTGGCCGTAAAGCTGGCGCCCGAACGGCCCGTAGGGCATGCGCTGGTAAGCCGTGCCCACGCTCTGGCCGCCGTCGAGCGTCACCTTGAAGGCGCCGAACTTCAGCCACTCGTCGCCGAGGTTGGTGCGCCACGGGCTGGCCTCGATCTCGCGCACGATCTCCTCCGCAGGCCGCGCCGTGGCCACGCGCCAGGTGAGCACCGTGCGCACGGGCAGCCGCCCCTGCGCCTTCAGCTTTTCGAACAGAGCCACCTCTGGCGGCGTCACCGCGCGGTCGTGGATGCAGGTGAGCCCCGCGCGTCGGTACTCGCGCAGCATCAGCTCCAGCGCCTTGAGCTTCTCTTCCTCCGAGTACGGCGCCGTGCGGGAGACGCCCTTGAGCAGGTGGGACGCATTGCGCAGAATGCCGTTGGGCTCGCCGCCGGGTCCTTTCACGATCTCGCCGCCCGGCGGGTTGGGCGTGGAGCGCGTGATGCCGCTGATTTTCAGCGCCAGCGTGTTGGCAGACCACACATAGCTGGCATCGAAAGCAACCGGGTGATCGGGGGCGACATCGAGATCCTCGCGCGTGGGCATGCGCATTTCCTTCAGCCGCGGCGGCAGCGTGCGCGGCACCGCGATCCACTCGCCTTTCGGCGTCGTCCGCGCCCGGGCGCGCACATAGTCCTGGATGGCTGCGATGCTGTCAAACGGCGGCAGCGGCCCGCGCAGCTCGCTCAGGCCGGATTCGAGCGCGTGCACGTGGGCGTCGATCAGCCCCGGCAACACGGTCCTGCCTTTGAGGTCGATCACCGTGGTGCGCGGGCCGCGGAACTTCGCCAGCACCTCCCTGGAAGTCCCCGCCGCCAGCACGCGGTTGCCGCCGACCGCCACCGCCTCGCGCACCGTGAACTTCGCGTCCGCGGTGACCACCTTGCCGTTGTGCAGGACCAGATCGGCCTCCGCGCCGTGCAGAAGGCCGGCCAGCAAAGCCGCCAGCGCCGCTTTTCGCATGACTGGATTCTACCGCTACACTGGGATCAATGACCCGCAGGGAACTGCTGGCCGCGCTGGGCACGGCCTCATTGCAAGCCCGGAACGCTCCCGCTCCTCCTGTCGCCGTTGCTCGATGCGCCTCTTACGACGAAGATTTGGCGGCGACGCTCGAGCGGATGTTCGACCAGCTCGGCGGCGCGGGCGCGCTGGTGCGGAACAAAACGGTGACCGTGAAGCTGAATCTCACCGGCAGCCCGGCCAACCGCTGGCAGGGGCGCCCGCTGGGCGTGACCCACTACACGCACCCGCGCACGGCGCTGGCCATGGCTCATGTGCTGGGGCGCGCCGGGGCGCGGCGCATCCGCTTTGTGGAGAGCTGCTGGGCCACGGCGGGGCCTCTCGAGGAGTATTTGCTGGAATCGGGCTGGAACGTGCGGCAACTGCGAAATGCCGCGCCGCTGGTGGAGTTCGCCAACACCAACGGCCGGGGCGCCTGGAAGGACTACGCGCGCTTCGCCGTGCCGGGAGGCGGACTCATTTATCCGGCGTGGCTGCTGAACCGCGCTTACGAAGAGACGGACTTGCTGGTCTCGATGGCGAAGCTCAAGGACCACGCCACCACGGGCGTCACGCTGGCGATGAAAAACATCTTCGGGATCACGCCGGCCTCCATCTACGGCGACGATGCGGGCGTCCAGGAGCCGAACGAAAGCCCGGAAAAAGGCCGGCTCCTCATTTGCCACGAAGGCAGGCGCCAGCCTGCGCCGCCGGCGCCGCCCGAGCGCGACCCGGCCTCGCCGCGCGATCCGGGCTACCGCATGCCGCGCATTGTGGCCGAACTGAATGCAGCGCGGCCCATCCATGTCTCGTTTATTGACGGCATCGAAACGCTGGCCGGGGGCGAGGGGCCGTGGGTGCGCGGCCTGCGGCTGGTGAAGCCGGGGCTGCTCATCCTGGGCACGAACGCCGTTTCGACAGACGCCGTGGCCACGGCATTGATGGGCTACAACCCGCGCGCGCCGCGCGGCACAAGGCCGTTTGCGCACTGCGACAACATGCTGCTGCTGGCCGAGGAGTTGGGCGCAGGCAGCGCGGATTTGAACCGCATTGAAGTGCGGGGCGGCCGCATCGAGGATCTGGCGTACCGCTTCTGACCGCAGGGCGTAAGCGGGAGCCGCCCGGCGCCGGCGGCGGCAGGCGGCTTTCAGCTGACCGGTTCTTTTCCCTGAAATCAACTTGACACTTCAGGCCGGGCTTGTGAATCTGGTGTCACAGGGGCTTGCGGACGGCCTTGCGCTTTGCGGCCGCCCGAACACCGCACTGTTCTTCGAACGGGAGGTTCAACGTGATGCTGAGGGTTTTTCTTTGCACCGTATTCACCTTGCTGACTGCACTGGCGCCGGCAGCGCTGGCGCAATCGGCCGCCATCAACGGCCAGGTGGAAGGGACGGTGACCGACCCGTCCGGCGCGGCTGTCACCGGCGCCGAGGTGACGCTGCGCCACGTGGACACGGGGCTGGTCCGGTCGCAGCAGACCGATGCGGCGGGCTTTTACCGCTTCCCGCTGCTTCCGCTGGGCAATTACGAACTTTCCGTCTCGGCTTCCGGCTTCGCCTCGGCGCGCCGGACCGGGATCGTCCTCAACGCAGGATCCAACGCGGTGATCGACGTGGCGCTGACCCTGGCGGCGACCGCCACCGAGATCGTGGTCTCCGCCGCCCCGCCCGCCGCGGAGCCGGGGCGCGTGGACATCGGCTCCACGCTGTCGCCGACGCAGGTGGCGAACCTGCCGCTGATCAGCCGCAACACCTACAACTTCATCCTGTTCCAGCCCAACGTCAGCGGGCGGCCCAACACCGAGCTGGGCGTGCCGCGCAAGGTGAACGCCAACGGCTTCGCCGGGCGCATCAATTATCAGCTCGACGGCGCCAACAACACGCAGGGCGACCGCGCGGGCATCCGGCTGATGCCGATTTCGAACACTTTTATCAGCGAAATCCAGCAGGTAAACAACGGCTTCGCGCCGGAATTCGGCAACACCGTGGGCACGGTGTTCAACTCGATCACCAAGTCGGGCTCGAACGACCTGCACGGCGAGGCGGCGTATTTGTTCCGCCGCAAGGATTTCAACACGCACCCGTCGCTGCTGGCGGCCAACCGCGCCAAGCCGGAGCTGTCCGTGGACAACTGGTTTGGCAATGCGGGCGGGCGGATCGTGAAAGACAAGCTGTTTTTCTTCGGCGGCTTCGAGTCCATCGACCGCGACCTGCCCACCGTGATCACCGCCAACCCGGCTGCGGTGACGGCGCTCGGACTGCCTTCGACGGTGCTGAATCCGGCGCCGTTCTCGCAGCTGGCGAGGTTCGCCATCGCGCGCGCGGACTGGAACATCAACAACCGGCACCAGGTGTTTTTCCGCTACAACTATTTCCGCAACAATTCGCCTTACAACAGCGTGGTGACGCAGGGGCTGCCGGACACGAGCCACTGGTTCCGCGACCGCGTGCATTCTTTCGCGGCGCAGTGGATCGGCACGCTGGCGCCGTCGGTGATCAATGAACTCCGCTTCCAGGTGCCGCAGCGGCTGCAGTGGCGCGAGGCGGGCGACTGGACGGGTCCGGGCCCGGTGATCCAGATCACGGGGCAATTGACGTTCAACGGCTCGCCCGACGCGGGCTTCCGCGCCGTGGAGCGGACGCCGGAGATTGTGAACAATCTGAGCGTGTTGCGCGGGCGCCACCAGTACCGGATGGGCGGCAACATCCGCTGGATCCGCAACGAAAACCGCCAGGCGATTTTCGCGCAATACAATTTCCCCAGCGTGCAGGCGTATCTGGACGCGAAGAACGGGGTCAACCCGAGAGGCTACGCCAGCTTCACGCAGCGGCTGGGCGATCCGAACCTGAACTACAGCCACCGCTTCAACAGCGTCTACTGGCAGGACACGTGGAAGGTGCGCCCGAGCTTCACGCTGATTTACGGCGTGCGCTACGACCTGTACTCGCTGCCCGATCCGGCGTCCGACGCGGCGCTGGAGATTTCGCGCTCCTTCCGGACGGACCGCAACAACGTGGCGCCCCGCTTCGGCTTTGCGTGGGCGCTGGGCAAGGACCAAAAGACCGTGATCCGCTCGAGCGCGGGCATCTTCTACGACGCGCCGCAGACCGACATCTACCGGCGCGCGATCCAGAACAGCGGCAATCCCCGGGTGTTCAACATTTCGGCGACCCCCGCCCAGAGCTTCGCCCCGAATTTCCCCAATATTTTCACGGGCGTGCCCTCCGGCTTCAGCCTCCCCATCCAGAGCGTGGAGGGCGTGGCGGCCGATTTCCGCAACCTGTATTCGGCCAATGCAAACCTGCAAATCACACGGGAAATCTTTCGCAACACCAGCCTCAGCGCCGGCTATTTCTTCACCAAGGGAACCGGCCTGCCCGTGTACCGGAACATCAACGTCCAGCCCGGCCCGAACAGGCTGGCCGACGGCCGGCCGGTCTTCCTCACGCAGCGGATCGACACGCGGTTCAACAACATCATCGTGGCGGAGAGCGTGGGCAATTCGAACTACAACGGGCTGAATTTCACGCTGACGCGGCGGTATTCCGCGGGGCTGGATCTCTTTGCAACCTACACCTGGTCGCACGCCATCGACGACGCGCCCGAGCAAAACAACATCGATTCCGGAACCAACATTTTCCCGGCCGATCCCACCAACCGGAGGCGGGACCGGGGCAATTCGCTCTCCGACCGGCGGCACGCGCTGAACCTGAGCGCCGTGATGCGCCCGCGCCTCGCGGGCGGCAACGCCCTGCTGCGCGGGCTGGCCAACAACAACCAGTTCGCGGTCCTGCTGACAGCGATGAGCGGCGACGTTTTCAACGTCGGCTCCAACCGCAACCTGAACAACGACCCCACCATTCCGAACGCGCTGCAGCGTCCGCTGTTCATCGGCAGAAACACATACCGCGGACCGGCGACGAAGCAACTGGACCTGCGCTACAGCCGCTATTTCCCGATCCGCGAGCGGTGGCGCCCGGAGTTCTTCGCCGAGTTCACCAACCTGTTCAACTCCGTCAACGTGACAGGCGTCAACACGATCGCCACGGTGGATGCCCAGGGCAACATCCTCACGCCGCCGAATTACGCCTACACCGCGGCGCTGGATCAGCGGCTGCTGCAGCTCGGTTTCCGGCTGACGTTCTGAGCGGGACAGGAGCGGCAGGCTGCGGAACCGCCGCCGGCTCAATGGCCGGCGGCGGCTCCGGCGCGCTCGACCACGACGATGGCCAGATCCTCGACCCTTTCGAGATCGACGCCCGTGCCGTCGTCCACTTCATAGGTTTCCAGCACGCGCTCGCCGCGGCTGTCCGAGAGCCGGGCCCGCTGCACCCTGCCGGTGAAGTGCAGCGTGACATTCTCCACCGGATAATCGGTGTAATTGACGAGAATGACGGCAAGGTTTTTGCCATCGGGGGATTCTTTCAGCGTGGAAAGCATGCCCGGCGCGCCGAAGACGCGCACGCCGTAATTCCGCCGGCCGATGATCGAATTCACCTCGCGCCAGATCTGGTCGAGCTGCTTCACCTGCTCGTCGCTGTAGGTGAACCTGCCCGGCGGGGGCGGTTCGAGCTTCCAGCCGGCGGGGCCGTTGACCAGCGTTGCGCCGCGCCGGGCGGCGGCGCGCGCGGCTTCCCGCTGCTCCTGGCTCAGACGGCCAGGCTCGATCGTCAGCAGCGTGCGGAGCTCGCCGGAGAGCTGCGGCAGGGCGCCGGGCGGCACGGCGCGCAACGGGATGTGCTTGGCGGTGATCATGTCAAGGATGCCGCCGGAGACCAGCCCGCCGCTCTCCTCGTCCAGAACGACGGCCAGCGCGGAAGCGTCCTTCCATCGAGCCGGCTCGTGCTCCTGAAAGAACCGCACCGCGCCCATCACGCGCGCCCAGTCCCGCTTCCCTTTCGGCTCGCCCGCGCGCGCGCTCCGCCAGAAAGCGGCATCGAAATCAAGCGCCCATTTCGCGCCGCAGACTGCGGCGTCGGCAACGGCCTGGACGTAACGCGAGGCCGGCTGCGGCTCGGCGGGCGCGGGGTGCGCGATCCAGACCGCCGTTTCCGGCGGCACCGCCGCGCGAAGGAAGCGCAACAGTCCCGAGTTCGTTTCGATCCACGGCCCGCCGGTGGGCTGCGCCTTGGTCTCGTCCTTTTCGATCCGCACGCCAGCCCAGAGCCCTTCGAAGGTGGCCAGCACCCGGGCGCCCGGCGCGGTGCTCAGTTCGGAGCGCGGCACAATCTCCACCAACGGGCGGCCGCGCTCGCGCACCCACGCCGCCAGCTTCTCCGAACGGTTGCCCTCTGCCGCGATGCCTTCCGCGCCCACCTCCAGCGCCCGCGCGGCGGCGCTGGCATCCCCGCCGCGCACCACCGCCAAGGTCAGCAAACCCATTTTGCGCGCCGCATCGAGCAGATCCTTTTTCCAAGCGGGTTCCTCCACCAACAGGCAGTTGACGGGCGAGCCGCGCAGCAGATCCAGCGACTCCGGCGCCGCATCGCGCCACCGCGCGGGCGTGCACGCGCCGGCGGCCGGCAGCAAAAGCATGAGGCCGAAAATTCCCGCAGCCATGCCTCTATCGTCGCTGATTCCCCGGCCAGGGTAACACCGGCGCGCTTCCCTGCATACAGCGGTGCCCGGAGCCGGCCGATGTAAGATCATGGCAGGCGGCGACGGCCCGGAGGGCCCGCCGCAAGAAAGACCCATCCGATGCCTGAGACTCACTCATCGAACGCCCCAGGGGGGGCCGCAGACAGGGGAAAAAGCCCGGTGACTCCCGCACGCACCCAAAGATGGATGCATCTGCTGGCTCAGCTACTGCTCGGGTCCGTCATCATCGTGCTGCTGGGCGCCGTGTTGCTCGTTCAATTCGAACCCTCTCGCGCGCCTGTCTATCAGTTGCTGCTGCGAACGCGCCTTCCCTTCGCGTGGATGGCTTGGAACGCGGACAACCCCCTCTGCTCCTGGCGGCATGCCAGCGCAGGGTTGCGCGAGGCCTACGCCACGTGGGCCGCTGTGCAGCGCCTGGAAAAGGCCAGCAGGCTGGCGCGGACCGACGAGCAGGGCCATCAGCTTTGGGAGACCCCGCTGGGGCCGTGGTGGCACCCGAGCGGCGCCAGCAAGGAGAGCATCCTGTTCAGCCTGGCGCAGTATGAATTGTCCGCATACCCCGGGCTTGAGGTCCGGCGCGGCGACGTGGTGCTCGATTGCGGCGGTTTCGTGGGAGACTGGGCACACTGGGCGCTGCGCGCCGGCGCGGCGCGGGTGGTCATCTTCGAGCCGGCGGCAGGACAGATCGAGTGCATCCGCAGAAACCTCGCCGGCCCGCTGCAGGACGGGCGGGCCGTGCTCATCCCGAAAGGCGTGTGGGACCGCGACGAGCAACTGCTGCTCTCCCATTGGGACGACAATCCCGCAGGCCACAGCGTCGTCGATCAGCGCGGCCCCACGGGGGAGTCCATCCAGTTGACCACCATTGATGCCGTTGTCCGGGAACTCGGCCTGCAGAGGCTCGACGTGATCAAGATGGACATCGAAGGTGCGGAGGTGCGCGCCCTGCGCGGCGCCCGGCAAACGCTCGCGCGTTTCCGCCCGCGGCTGGCTGTGGCCACCGAGCACACCCGCGACTTCATGCAGAACAACCGCGATGTCATCGCCACCTTGCGGGAGGTGGCGCCTTTCTACACCCACCGCTGCGGCTACTGCCGTCTGGACGAGAAGAGCCGCATCCTGCCCGAAACGCTCTATTTCGACCCACGATAAGCCCGCCGCCACTGCCGTCGCTCAAGTCAAGACGGCAAGGCCAGCCTTTCGCCACAGGCGGAGTGCGCAGCCTTCGAGAGTTCTTGACAATATCTACCCTTATTCGATAGACTATGGGGACAATGTCCAAATTACAGGGAATTCAGAGAGAACTTGGTTTCAACACGCGATGCCTGCACACGGGCTACGACCCGGACCCGAACACGCATGCCCGTGCCGTGCCGATCTACCAGACCACGTCCTACGTGTTCGATGACACGGCGCACGCGGCATCGCTGTTCGCCCTCCAGCAGTTCGGCAACATCTACACGCGGATCATGAACCCGACGACGGACGTGCTGGAAAAGCGCGTGGCGAGCCTGGAAAGCGGCGCGGCGGCGCTGGCGCTGAGCTCGGGGCAGGCGGCGCAGTTTCTGGCGCTCAGCTCGATCCTTCAGGCGGGCGATCATTTCGTGGCCAGCTCCACGTTGTACGGAGGCACGTATACGCAGTTCGACGTGAGCTTCCGGCGGCTTGGGTTCGACGTGACGTTCGTCGAGCCGGACGACCCGGAGAATTTCCGCAAGGCGATCCGCCCGAACACGAAGGCCGTTTACGGGGAGACGATCTCCAACCCGCGCGGCAACGTGCTGGACATGGAAGCCGTGGCGCGCATCGCGCACGAGGCGGGGCTGCCGTTCCTGATCGACAACACGTTTGCGACGCCCTATTTGTGCCGTCCCGTCGAGTGGGGCGCCGACATCGTTCTGCACTCGCTGACGAAATTCATCGGCGGGCACGGCACCTCGATCGGCGGCATCATCGTGGACGGGGGCAAGTTCGACTGGTCGAAAGGGCCGACGGCGCTGCTCAACCAGCCTTCGCCGGCCTACCACGGGATGAATTTCGCCGGGACGTTCGGCCCGCTGGCCTTCATCCTGCGGGCGCGCGTGGAGGGGCTGCGGGACATGGGGCCGTGCCTGAGCCCGTTCAACGCGTTCCTCTTCCTGCAGGGAATCGAGACGCTGTCAATGCGCATGGACCGCCACGTGCACAACACACAGGTGATCGCCGAATATCTGGAGGCGCACGAGGCCGTGTCGTGGGTGAATTACGCGGGGCTCAAGTCGAGCCCGTACCACGCGCTGGCGAAGAAGTACCTGCCCAAGGGGCCGGGCGCGGTGTTCAGCTTCGGCATCAAGGGCGGCTACGACGCGGGCGTGAAGTTCGTCAACTCGCTCAGGATCTTCTCGCACCTGGCCAACGTGGGCGATGCGCGGTCGCTTGTCATCCACCCGTCGTCGACCACGCACCAGCAACTCAGCGCAGAGCAGCAGGCGGCGGCGGGCGTGACGCCGGACATGGTGCGGCTGTCGATCGGGCTGGAGGACCTCGACGACCTGCTGTGGGACCTGAAGCAGGCGCTGGAAGCGTCGCAGAAATAGCCTTCCCGGGCGGCAGGGGCCGTGCGCCCCTGCCGCATGGCGCCGATAGGCTACAATCAGCAGTCATGAAGCACTCGCCGGGGTTTCTCAAGCTCGTTGAAGAGGCCAAGTCGCGCGTCCGCGAGATCACGGTTCCCGAATATGTCGAATGGCGGGACCAGGGGCGGCAGCACATTCTGATCGATACGCGGGAAGAGAGCGAATGGAACTCCGGGCGCATCCCCGGCGCGATCCATTTGTGCAAGGGCATCATCGAGCGCGACATCGAGAGGCTGGTTCCGGACACGGATGCCACTCTGGTGCTGTACTGCGGCGGGGGCTACCGCAGCGCGCTGGCGGCGGACAATTTGCAGAAGATGGGCTACACGAGCTGCATCTCGCTCGCCGGCGGCTGGCGCGACTGGGTGGAGCGCGGGCTGCCCGTGGAAAAGTAACGGCTGCTGCGGTATGCTGGTCGGCCAGTCTCTCCATGCGACACTGGCTGCTGCTGTTGGCTGTTGCCCTGCCCTTGCGCGCGCAACTGGCTCGCCCGGTGGCGAGCTATGACATCCGCGTCTCCCTCGATGCCGCCTCCCACACCATCTCGGGCGAGCAGACGCTCGCGTGGGTGAACGACTCGCCCGACACTGTGCCCACGCTGCAATTCCACCTGTATATGAACGCTTTCCGCAATTCGCGCTCGACGTTTTTCCGCGAATCCGGCGGGCAATTGCGCGGGGACCGGGCGGCGGAAGACGGCTGGGGCTGGATCCGGGTCGATTCGATGAAACTGGAGGACGGCACGGACCTGACGCAGCGCCTTCAGTGCATCTCGCCCGACGACGGCAACCCGGACGACTGCACGGTGGCCGAGGTCGCATTGCCGGAGCCGGTCCGTCCGGGCGCTTCGCTGCGCGTCTTCATGCGGTTCACGACAAAGCTGCCCAAGGTGTTCGCCCGCACCGGCTACCGCGGGGATTTCCATCTGGCCGGGCAATGGTTCCCGAAAATCGGGGTCTGGGAGACAAAAGGTTTCCGGTATGCCGAAAAAAGCGGGTGGAATTGCCACCAATTCCACGCGAATTCCGAATTTTACTCGAATTACGGCGACTACCGCGTGGAGCTCACCGTGCCGTCGCGGTTCGTGGTCGGCGCGACGGGCGAGATGGTCAAGCGCAGCGACGACGCGAAGCGCGGCACGTCGACCTACCTCTTCGTGCAGCCTTCGGTGACAGACTTCGCCTGGACCGCCCAGCCGGGGTTCCTGCGGTTCGAGAGGGTGTTCGAGGCGGCCAAACAGACCTCTCAGGAGGAGCTGGCTGCGGCAGCGCGGCTGCACGGCATCAGCCTGGAGGAGGCGCGGCTTTCCGACGTACAGATGATCGCGCTGATCCAGCCCGAGCACGCCGAGCAGACGGAGCGCCATTTCCGCGCCCTTTCCACGGCGCTCAAATACTTCGGCCTTTGGTACGGCAGGTACCCGTTCCGCACGATCACGGTGGTGGACCCTCCTTACGGCGCCGGGGGCGCGGGCGGCATGGAGTATCCCGCCTTCATCACCGCGGGCACTTCCTACCGGCTGCCGGAAGATGTGCTGATGCTGGAGATCGTGACTGTGCACGAATTCGGCCATCAGTACTGGATGCAGCTCGTGGCGAACAACGAGTTCGAGGAGTCCTGGCTCGACGAAGGGTTCAACACTTACTCCACGGGCAAAATCATGGACAAGGTGTACGGGGGCACGGCGCTGCCGCTGGTGGTTTTCGGGAAGGATTTCTGGAGCTGGCTGCGCTTGCCGAAGCTGACGCAGGCGTCGCTGGACCGCGCGGCGCACGCGGGCTATCCGGTGCGCGACCCGCTCGCCACGCGGGCGTGGGAGTTCTACGACGGCTCGAGCTACTCCATCAGCTCCTATTCGAGGACGGGCGTGGCGTTGCGCACGCTGGAAGCGGTGCTGGGCGAGGACACGATGGCGCGCGCGATGCGCGCCTACCACCAGCGCTGGCGCTTCCGCCACCCGCACTCGCGGGATTTCCAGCAAGCGGTGGAAGAGGTTTCCGGGCGGGACCTAGAGTGGTTTTTCTCGCAGTTCGTCTTCGGCAGCCGGAGACTCGACTACGCGGTTTCGGAGATCCGCAACCGGAAGCTGGATGCGCCGGCGGGCGTGTTCGAAAAAGAAGGCAGGATCGAAACGGTCACTGTGAAGGAGGCGCGGCGGCGCGACGAGGAGCGCGAGAAGAAGGGCGGGAAGCCGCGCTATGAATCGTGGGTGAAGGTGGAGCGGCTGGGCGACGCCGTTGCGCCGCAGGAAATCGAGGTCCGTTTCCGCGACGGCCATATCGAGCGTCGCCCGTGGGACGGCGCAGGGCGATGGGCGAAGTTCACCTTCACGCGAGCGGCGGAGATCGAGAGCGCGGTGATCGATTACGGGCGAAAGTACGCGCTGGATGTGAACCACGCCAACAACAGCCGCAAGGCGGATTACAACGCGCGGCTGAGCACGGAGTGGACGCTGCGCGTGCTGTTCTGGGCGCAGAACGCCATGCTGTGGCTCACAGCGCTGGTGTAGGGGGAGGCCGATGCTGCCGCTGATCGCATTCTGGAGCGGGCTTGGCCGCGCATGGCGGCGCAAGCGGATGCTGGCGCTGTACTGGTTCTTCCACACGCTGTGCGCGATGGGCGCGGCGCTGCCGTTGATGGCGGCAGCCGTGCCGCAGCTCGGCCGTTCGCGGCTCGGCGACGAGCTGTTGCGGCAATTCGACCTGGCGTGGCTGGCAGAGATCTCCGCAGCCGCGGGGGAAGCCGCTGCGCCGGCGGTGATCTTTGCGGCGCTGGTTGCCGCAGCGACGCTGCTGTTGGGGGCGGTCTTTCTGGCCGGCGGCGCGGCGCCCTTGCTCGCGAGGGAGGAGGAACCTTATTCGCCCGAAGAATTCTGGCGCAATGCGGGGCGCAATTTCTGGCCATATCTGCGGCTGTCGCTCTATTCGCTGGTCCTGTACGCGGCTGCATTTGCCGCCGCGGGTCTTCTGACGCGAGGCGCGGAAGCGCTGTGGGGGGAGGGGCTGGAGGCGAAGCCTCTGGCGCTGGCGGGCTACGCGCGGCTGGCGCTGCTGGTGGTTTTGTTCGGGCTGGTCTCCACGGCGATGGATTTCGCCAAGGTGCGGCTGGCGCTGAGCGGCACGCGCCAGAGCCTGCGCGCGTGCCTGGGCTCGGTCCGGCTCGCATGGCGGAACCCGGGCGTGGTGTTCTGGCTGTGGGCTTGTTTCGCGGCCGCCGCTGCTGCCGCGGCCTATGCCTTTGTGGAGCTGGCGGCGAGGCTGGAAACGCGGGGGACGGCATGGGTGGCGCCGCTGGTGCTGCTGCAACAGGCTTACGTTCTGGCGCGGATCTGGCTGCGGTTCGCCGCCTGGGGCGCGGCGGCGGAGCTGGACCCGATCCTTAGACCCTTGCCTGCGTCAGAGCCCGAGCCCACGCGGCTCGAGGCGGCGGATTACCAGATTTGAGCTGCCGGGAACTCCGCACGCGCCTCCTGCAGGCGGAAATCCGCCGGGAGAATCCGTGTTTTTTAATGGAACGATCGGCGCGATCCAGCGTCTAGACAAGTGGAGAGGCCGGAAGGCCGGGAGGAAACGATGAGCCTCAACGAACGGCTGCAACTGGAAATGGAAATCCTCGAGCGGCTCGACAGGATTCGCTCCCTCGAGGAAAGGGAGGCAGTGTCGGAGGACATTGAGAATTCGATCATTGAGCGCGAGCTGGCCGAACTGGAAAAGCAGTTGGAGCCGGAGCCGGCCCTTGTGTTGCGCAGGAAGCGCCGCGGCTGAATTGCGGCGGCGGAAGTCAACCCGAAAGCAGTCCCCCTGAGCCAAACAGCCTGCCCGTTTCGGGCAGGCTGTTTTTTTGCCTGCAGGCAGGCGCTGCTTTCGGACCCAGGGCAGCGCCGCCCGGCAAACCGCCTACTTCACCACAATGTTGATCAGCTTGCCCGTGTGGATGACCTTCACCACCTTCCTGCCATCGGTGTGGGCGCGCACGCGCTCATCGGCCAGAGCGAGCCTTTGCTGCTCCTCCTGCGGCGTGCCGTGAGGCACGCTGAGACGGCTGCGCAGCTTGCCGTTGACCTGAACCGGGATTTCCAGCTCCTCTTCGCGCGCCAGGGCCTCGTCGAAGGCAGGCCAGCTCTGGCGGAAGACCGGCCCCTCGCGGCCGAGGACCTGCCACAACTCCTCGGCGGCGAACGGGGCGAACGGCGCCAGCATCAGCGCCACCTTTTCGGCGCACTCGCGGAGCACGGGCGCCGACATGCCGGACTCGCACGCGTGGAGCTCGTTCATCAGCTCCATCAGCGCCGCAATCGATGTGTTGAAGTGCCAGCGGTTGGCGAAGTCCTGGGTGATCTTGCGGATGGTCTGATGCAGCTTGCGCAGCGCGCGGGCGTCGGTTTCGCCGGAGCCTCCCGCCGCGTCCGCATTGCGCGACACCCAGCGGAAAAGGCGGCTGAGGAAGCGGTACTGGCCCTCGACGCCGCTTTCATTCCAGTCCATGTTCTTTTCCGGCGGCGCGGCGAACAGCGTGAACAGGCGGCAGGTGTCGGCGCCGTACTTGGCCACCATGTCGTCGGGATCGACGATGTTGCCCTTCGATTTCGACATTGTCTGCCCGTGCAATTGCACCATGCCCTGCGTGAACAGGCTGCGGAAGGGCTCGTCGATCTCCACCAGCCCGATGTCGCGCAGCACCTTGCACCAGAACCGCGAGTACAGCAGGTGCAGGATGGCGTGGGTGACGCCGCCGATGTACTGGTCCACCGGGAACCAGGGCTTCACCTTCGCGGGGTCGAACGGCAGGCGGCTGTTGCGGGGATCGATGTAGCGGAAGAAATACCAGGACGAGTCGACAAACGTGTCCATGGTGTCGGTCTCGCGTTCCGCGGGGCCGCCGCACTTGGGGCACGTGGTTTCCAGGAAGCTCTTCACCTGGGCCAGCGGGGAGCGTCCGCGTCCCGTGAACTCGACATTTTCGGGCAGCACCACGGGGAGCTGGTCATCGGGCACGGGCGCCGTGCCGCATGCGCGGCAGTGGATGACGGGAATCGGCGTGCCCCAATAGCGCTGCCGGGAAATGCCCCAATCCTTGAGGCGGTACGTGACGGCGGCGCAGCCGAAGCCCTCCTTTTCCGCCTTTTCCGCCATTCTTTTCCGGCCTTCTGCGCTGGAAAGTCCCGACCATTCGCCCGAATTCTCCATCACGCCGTCATCGGTGAACGCCTTCTGCGGATCGGCGTCCAGCACGCCGTCCGCGGGGCGTATGACCGGGACGACGGAAAGGCCGTATTTGCGGCAGAACTCGAAATCGCGCTCGTCGTGGGCGGGCACGGCCATGATGGCGCCCGTGCCATAGCCCCACAAAACAAAATTGCCGACCCAGACGGGAATTTCAGCCCCGTTAAATGGATTTACGGCGAAATGCCCGGTGAAAAACCCTTCCTTTTCGAGATTCTCCGGCCCCTTGCGCGCCTGCTCGTCGATCATTTCCTTGCGGCGCGCCGCCAGATCGCCCGTGCAAAGCTCCTTCGCCAGCGGATGCTCGGGCGAGAGGATGACGCAGGTCGCCCCGTAGATGGTGTCCAGCCGCGTGGTGAAGATGCGGATGGGCCGTCCGGAGCCCTTCAGGCGGAAATCAATCTCCGCCCCCTCGCTGCGGCCGATCCAGTTGCGCTGCATGGTGAGCACCTGCGGGGGCCAGCCGGCTTCGATCTGCTTCATGTCTTCCAGGAGCTCATCGGCATAGGCGGTGATCCGCAGGAACCACTGGTCCAGCTCGCGCATTTCCACCCTGGTGGTCTCATGCCGCCAGCAGCAGCCGTCGACCACCTGCTCGTTGGCGAGCACAGTCTGGCACTCCGGGCACCAGTTGACCAGAGAGCTTTTGCGGTAGGCCAGCCCGCGCTCGAACATGCGCAGGAACATCCACTGGTTCCAGCGGTAGTATTCCGGCAGGCAGGTGTTGACCTCGCGGTCCCAGTCGTAGGCGAAGCCCAGCCGCTGAAGCTGCTTCTTCATGTAGGCGACATTGGAGTGCGTCCAGTCGGCCGGGTGGCGCCCGTGCTTGATGGCGGCGTTTTCGGCCGGCAGGCCGAAGGCGTCCCAGCCGATGGGATGCATCACGTCATAGCCGCGCATCCACTGGTAGCGCGCCAGCGTATCGCCGATCGAATAATTCCGCACATGGCCCATGTGCAGCCGCCCGCTCGGGTAGGGGAACATTTCCAGCACGTAATAGCGGGGGCGCGAGCCGTCGTCAGCGGCCTTGTAAAGATCGGGATCGGCGTTCCATCGCTCGCACCATTTCAGCTCGATTTCTTCGTGACGGTACGGGATTTCCGGCATAGGGCTTTCAGTTGTTCGACGTTGCGCTGATCGTCGCCCGGGTTGTCCACGGGCGTCTCCAGCACGAAGGCCTTCCGGCGCAAACCGGGGTGGTTGAGGATCCGGCGGAAGCCGGCCAGCCCGATTTGTCCTTCTCCTATGTTCGCATGCCGGTCCAGCCGGGAACCAAATCCGCCGAGGCTGTCGTTGGCGTGGATCACGGGCACATGGTCAAGCCCGAGCGCCTCGCTCGCCTGCCGCACCGTGTCCTCCAGGCCGGCCTCCGTGGAGACATCGTAGCCGGAGACAAACAGGTGGCAGGTGTCGAGGCAGTAGCCCACCGGGAACGGCAGCACGGGCTCGAGCCGCGCGCGCAGCTCCCGCAACTCTTCGAGCGTGCGCCCGATGGTTGCGCCCGCTCCGGCGGTGTTCTCGAGCAGCAGCATGAACCCGTCCGGCGCGCGCAGCCCCCGCGCAGCCTGCCGCAGGGAGTCCACGATCCGCGCGATGCCCGCCTCCACCGGGTCCTGCCGGGCGCTGCCGGGGTGGATCACCAGATATTCGGCGCCGATGGCGAAGGCGCGCTCCAGTTCGCCGCGCATCGCCTCGATGCTCTTCTGGCGGATCGAGTCGTCGGGCGCAGCCAGGTTGATGAGATAGCTGTCGTGGATGACCAGCGGCTGCAAATCGTGCCTGGCGCGGAAGCGGCGCAGCTCTTCCATTTGCTCCTGAGGCGGCATGGAGGCGCGCCACATGCGCGGGCTGGAGGAAAAGATCTGGAAACAGTTCGCGCCCACCTCGACGGCGCGCCGGGCGGCATTGACGAGCGCCCCGGATGTGGAGCAATGCAGGCCGATTCGCATACTCCCCGGAGTCTAGCAGGCCGGCACAGCCGGGTGACGGGCAGGCCGGGCGGACGCGCCGTGTTCTCGCCGAAACAGAAATCGGGCTGTCTGTGGCGTAAAAGACACACAAGGGAAGCGGCAAATAATTCCTTGTAAAGGACTTAACATTCCCCGCCACTTCTGCTAGGATGGTCGCTTGAGCGCGTTTCCGATGTCCCGGCTGCCGGAATTCGAAACCACGGTGATCCGCCCCGTGGAATGCAGCGGCGTCGGGTTGCACAGCGGCGCCCCCGTGCGGATGCGCGTCCTTCCGGCGCCCGCAGCCACGGGGATCGTGTTCCGGCGAACGGACCTGAACGGCTTCGAGGTGCCGGCAAGCTGGCGTTATGTGCAGCGCGTCAGCTACGCGACGTCGCTGATGCGGCAAGGCGTTCTGATCTCGACGACGGAGCACTTGCTGAGCACGTTTTACAGCATGGGGCTGGACAACGCGTATGTCGAGATAGACAACCTGGAGGTGCCGATCCTCGATGGCAGCGGGGCGCCATTTGTGGAGATGCTGCGCGAAGCCGGCATGCGCGCCACGCGGCGGCGGCGGCGGTACCTGCGGATTGTGAAGCCGGTGAGCCATGAGACGCCGGGCAAGTGCATTTCCATCCGGCCTGCCGACTCTTTCCGGCTGTCCTGCCGCGTGTTTTTCCCGCACCCGCTGGTGGGGCATCAGCGGCTGGACATGGAAGTGACGCCGGACAATTATGCCAGTCAGGTGGCGCCTGCCAGGACGTTCGGGTTCGAGCAGGAGCTGGACGCCATGCGAAACATGGGGCTGATCCGGGGCGCGAGCCTGGAAAGCGCGGTGTGTTTCGGCGCCAGGGGCGTGCTGAACGAAGGCGGTTTGCGGTTCGCCGACGAGCCGTGCCGCCACAAGGCCCTGGATCTGATCGGGGATCTGGCCCTGATCGGGCGGCCGCTGCTGGGCGAAGTGGTGGCCGAGCGCGCCGGGCACGCCATGCATGTGGCGCTGGTGGCCAAGATCATGTCCGACGCGTCGTTGTATGAAGTGGTGACCGCGGCGGAACTGGCCGAGCGCGCCGCGGCGGCGCCGGCGCGATGAAGCGCCACCTCCCCAACGCCCTCACGCTGCTGCGCATCCTGTTGACGCCCGCAGTGGGCGTGTCTGTGGCCCGGGACGACATGCGCGCGGCGCTGCCGCTGCTGGCTGCGGCGGCGCTGACCGATGCCGCCGACGGTTTTCTGGCGCGGCGGTGGAACGCGATCTCGCCCGCAGGCGCATACCTGGATCCGGTGGCCGACAAGCTGCTGGCGGCCACCGTGTTCGCGGGGCTGGCCTTTGCCGGGCGGCTGCCGTGGTGGCTTGCCGGGCTGGTGCTGGGCCGCGATCTGTTGATCCTGGCCTTCGCCGCATGGGCCTTGCGGCGGACGCGGCTGAGGCGGTTTCCGCCGACGGTGTGGGGCAAGGCGAGCACGGTGCTGCAGTTCTCGCTCGGCCTGGCGTGCCTGCTGGACGCGGCGGCGCCGGCGGGGTGGACCGGAATGGCGGTAAGCGGGCTGATTCCCGCAGTAGCGATCGGCACTGCGTGGAGCGGGTTCCATTACGGCTGGCTCGCCATGCACCGGGTGAGGCAAGAGTCGGATTGATTCCTGGCGGGGATGCGGGTAGTCTTGAAGTGTGACGCCAGGAGCGATTCGTTTTCATCCCGCGCGCACGTACCTGACACTGGCGGCGGTGGCTTTGGGCCTGGGGGTGTTCTCCGGCTGGTGGGCCCGCGCCTGGCTGCCGGCCGCAATTCCCGCCGCGCTGTTCGTAGCGACAGCCGGGCTGGCGCTGTGGCTGGCCACGCGCCCGGTGATCGAAGTCAGCGAAGAAGGGCTGCGCATTGGCGGGGAGTTCGTCCCGTGGCGCGACATCAAGCGGGTGGACCAGACGGGATGGATCGCGCCGCTGGTGGCTTATCTCACGCTGACGGGAAAGAAGCGGATCCGGCTCATCTATCCCGGCGAAACGGTGCATTCCAACCGGCTGTTGCGGCTGATTCAACAGCACGCGACCCAGGCGTTGATCAACGGCGTGCCGCACCGGCAAATCTTCGGGGACACTTCGCCCAGCTCCGCGGTACAGCCCGCGCAGCAACGGCCGCGCCTGCTGCGGGAGGAAGACGAAGCCGACGTCGAAAGGCTCTACCACAAGCTCCGCACGGCAGGCCGGCTGGATCCCGAGAAATAACCCCGCGTCCCCCATGACATCGCACCCACGAGCGCGCCGGGGCGCGCTGCTGCTGCCCTTGGCGGGACTGATCTGCCTGGCGGCGCTGCTGTGGCTTTTGCGGGAGCCCGCGTTGCGGCAGGCCGGATTGTTTCTGGACGCCGGCGAGCCGCCGCAGCGGGCCGATGCGGTTCTCGTGCTCGCCGGAGGATGGGGCGGCGAGCGGGTGCTCAAGGCGGGCGAACTCATCCGCGCAGGGTTGGCGCCAAAAGCCTACGTGAGCGGTCCGCGTGCGTTTTACGAGCGGTGCGAGTGCGACCTGGCCATTCCGTTCGCCGTGGAGCGCGGCTACCGGGCGGAATGGTTCGAGTGCCTCCCCAACGAGGCGCTCTCCACGCGCGACGAGGCTCGTTTCCTGTTGCCCGAGATCGAGCGGCGCGGCGTCAGGACGCTGCTGGTGGTGAGCGTGCGCACGCATCTGCGGCGCGCGCGCTGGCTTTTTGAAAAGAACCGCCCCGCCTCCATGCGCATCTTCTACACCGGCGCCGATGCGCCGCTGTTCCGGCTGGAGGAATGGTACCGGCATCGGGAAGGCTGGAAGGCGGTGGTGATGGAGTGGATCAAGGTGTTGTCTCTTCCGGTGGACTCCTGACATGAAAGAGGTCTTTGTCTTCTGCCGCCCCTATCTGGCGCGCTACCGCGGCGAGGTGGCGCTGGGCGTAGCCGCGCTGGTGGCCAAAGACCTGGCCGGCGCCGGCGTTCCGCTGCTCATCAAACTGGCCATCGACGCGCTCACCGCAGGCGCGGCGCTGGGCCGGGTGGCGGCGTTCGCGGGCGCCGTGGTCGGGCTGTCCCTGTTGAAGGGCGTGTTCATGTACTGGATGCGCGTCATCCTGGTGGGGGTGAGCCGCGATGTCGAGTACGACATGCGCAACGACCTGTTCGCGCACCTGGTGAAGCTGGACGGCTCGTTCTTCGCGCGCTACCGCACCGGGGACCTGATGGCGCGCGCCACCAACGACCTCAACGCCGTGCGCATGATGCTGGGGCCGGCGGTGATGTATCTGGCCGAGACTTCGCTGACGCTGGTGCTGGCGCTGGGCGTCATGCTGGCGGTGGACTGGCGGCTGACGCTGTGGGCGCTGGCGCCGGCGCCGCTGGTCAGCCTGGCGGTGGCGTTTTTCGGACGCCGCATCCACGACCGGTTCGAGACGATCCAGAAGCTGTATTCCGACATCAGCAGCCGCGTGCAGGAATCGCTGGCCGGCATCCGCGTCATCCGCGCCTATGTGCAGGAAGAGGCCGAGATGCAGCGCTTCGAGGAGCTGAACCGGAGCTTTATCGGGGAAAATCTCCGGCTGGCGCGGCTTTCCGGGCTTTTCCTGCCGCTGCTGCATTTCTTCATCGGGCTGACGTTCCTGCTGGTGCTGTGGGTGGGCGGGCTGCGGCTGATGCAAGGGCACATCACGCTGGGCAGTTTTGTGATGTTCAACACCTACATGGGCATGCTCGTGTGGCCCATGATCGCGTTCGGCTGGGTGGTGAACCTGGTGCAGCGCGGGCGCGCCTCTTTGCGGCGCATCCGCGAGATGCTGGCCGAGCAGCCGCGCATCGCCGCGCCCCCCGCCCCGAGGCCGCTGCCGCAAGGCCCGGCGCCGCTTGCTTTCGACGGCGTTTCGGTGGTCTTCGATGGCCGGACGGTCATCGACAGCGTGTCGCTGGAGATTCCCGCCGGCTCGACCGTGGCGGTGGTGGGGCGCACGGGCAGCGGCAAGAGCACGCTGGTGCATCTCATTCCGCGCCTGCTCGACCCCGTTGAGGGCGCCGTGAGGCTGGCGGGTATCGACCTGCGCGAACTCCACCCGGAGCAGCTCCGCCGCCGCATCGCCTTCGTGCCCCAGGAGACCTTCCTGTTCAGCGCCACGCTGGCGGACAACATCGCCCTCGGCGTGCCGGAGGCGCCGCGGGACTCGATTCTGCGCGCGGCGCGCATGGCCGGCCTCGAGCAAGACCTCGAGTCCTTCCCCAAAGGGCTCGACACAGAGGTGGGCGAGCGCGGCTTGACCCTCTCCGGCGGACAGAAGCAGCGCGTCGCCATCGCCCGCGCGCTGCTGCGCGATCCCGACATCCTGATCCTCGACGACGCGCTCTCGGCCGTGGACACGCTCACCGAAGACCGCATCCTCGCGAGCCTGCGCGAGTTCATGCGCGGCCGCACCACGATTCTCATCTCGCACCGCGTATCCACGGTGCGCGAAGCCAACTGCATCTTCGTGCTCGAGGAAGGCCGCATCGTCGAACAGGGCAGCCACGAGGAACTGCTCGTCCGCGACGGCCACTACGCGGACCTCTACCAGAAGCAATTGCTCGAAGAAGAGCTCGAGTCGATCTGACCGGGGACGAGGACAATTCATCCCGCAAACAAGCTGCCGCACGAATGCCTCATCTTGTGAAATCCCGGCACGCAGCCGCTGGCGACGCGGGATATGGACTCTAAACTGAAATGCGATTTCGCCTTGTTCCCCAGAGAGTTACCCCCCCTGCTCCACCGGCCGTTGCGTGATTCTATTTGGACGATCACCTGTGCAATTTTTTCTTGACTATAATTTTCGGGGGGGTCGAATGCGAGCATGGTGTTCCCCTCCTGGGCGCAGTTTTCGCGATGCACTTTGGCAACTTCTTTCCTGGCAACCTCCCCCTCTGGCGGGATGGCGGGCGCCCCGCCGGGCTCTGACGTCCCGGCGCAATGTGTCTCGGCCCATATCCTTGCTGCCGAGCCGTAAACCCGCACCCTGACTTTGGAAATCCGGAATTCCTGCCCGGCCGCAGTGACGGCGCTTTCATGGACGATTTCGTGTCCCGAGGCCGCCCGGGACCGAGGAGGCCATCGTCTGTGATGCGGCCGCTGCCGGTTAACCGCCATTTGATGGCAACACGTTTTCGAACCGGAGTAATGCGAAACTTGTGAATACGAAAAGAGGAGTACAACCATGTTCCCCCTTCGAATCGGGCCGCTTTCGTGGTTCCTCCTGGCG